>Ga0187805_10000109_pt1 | contig 24424 bp, 17 predicted proteins | sample NC_wetland_sal_i_6_FD_132965 | JGI IMG/M metagenome (GOLD analysis project Ga0187805, IMG submission 132965) | Wetland sediment microbial communities from Neuse River Estuary, North Carolina, USA - Control_5 | ecosystem: Environmental > Aquatic > Freshwater > Wetlands > Sediment | place: USA...
CTCAGGAAACTCCGGCCGCCGAGCCCGCGCCTCGGCCCGTTTTGTCTCAGGACGTTCCACCTCCCGCTGCGAGACCGACGGCACCAGCACCAGTGCCAGCACCAGCTCCGGGTCAAGCCACTACGCAAGCTTCTCCGCCACAGGATCCGGCAGCGCAATATGGCGAGGTCACCATTCCAGCGGGACAGGCGCTGCTGGTCCGCATGATTGACGGCGTGGATTCCTCGAGAAACCAGGTTGGCGACGTCTTTCGCGCGAGCCTTGAGACGGATTTATACGTTCGAGGGACTCTCCTGGCGCGCAAAGGCACCGATGTTTACGGCCGGCTGGCGTACGCGAATCAAGCTGGACATCTTTCGGGCAGCTCGGAGTTGCAGCTGGAGCTCATTCGCATCGTCATCGACGGCCACGACTATCCGCTGGTCAGCAGCGATTACACCGTAAAAGGGCAGAGTCGCGGCGCGGACACCGCTAAGAAAGTAGGCGGCGGGGCCATTTTTGGAGCCATTATCGGGGCGATCGCAGGCGGGGGCAGAGGTGCGGCGATTGGGGCTGGCGCTGGTTCTGCCGCGGGAGCGACTGTGCAAGTGCTCACGAAAGGGCAGCAAGTGAGGGTACCGAGCGAGACTTTGTTGGAATTCCGGCTGCAGCAGCCGGCCGTGGTCACGCCGACGCAGAGCTGAGCCGCGAACATGCCAAGCGGGGCGGCACGATGCGCGCGGGAAGTGTTAAGCGCGGGGCGATGGCCAGGGGAGTTTTCCACAGTGTGGGACAGGGCGTTGTCAGATTGGAACCATCGCCCTGAATTTCCCTCTTGCTTCTCCTACTGTTAGTGACTAAGATACCCCCTCAGCTTGGAGAGATATCGTGCCTAAAGAAAAACCACGCGTAAACATCGGAGAAGTCATCAAATCCTACCGCAGCCAGCGAGGCCTGTCGCAAGGCGACATCGAGCGCCGCACCGGACTTTTGCGCTGCTACCTCTCGCGCGTCGAGAACGGCCACACTGTGCCGTCGCTTGAAACACTAGCCAAGATTGCGGAAGCCATGGACATTTCGCTCGCGGATTTTTTCCCGGGAACCGAAACGCCGCGCGACCGCGAAACGCAAAAGATGCTTGGCGAGCTTTCGCAGGATGAAATCCGTTTCCTCGCGGAGATCAAGCGCTTCAGCACCACGCTTTCCGACGGAGACAAGCGGCTGGTGCTGGCCATGATTCGTAAAATGGCCACGTTGATTCCGCCGCCCGCGACGAAAAAATTGGTTATCCGCCGCACGGCGGTCTAATCAGGCAAGGGCTCCGGACAGGTTTGAGCGAAGTGCGATTTGGGTACTCGGTCGGTTTCCGATAACCGCAGCGTTAATCAGGGGCTAGCGGGAAACGTCTAGGATATCCATACAACCAAACTTTGAACTACGACCCACTTGCCGCTCGCCTTTCTCAGTATGTGCCTCTGACCCTGGCCACACAGCATGCCACAGACGAATACCGACGAAACGATTGCTTCGTGCAGATTAGAGTCAAAACCCACGCAAGACAGGGAAATGATTCCGCTGGCTCCCGGAAACATCTTTCTAAAGTCCTTCAAACCGTTTTTCCGATTAGGCGCCATGTCGAACTCAATGGAATCGTGGTCAACGTAATTTCTGGGAAAGTCGGTATGGAAAGTTGTAGAGAGGTGACCATCGGTGCAGGACTTGTCAAGGAAATCCTGAATTGTATCCGTTCGTAACGAGCCAGTGTCCCACCAGCCGCCGGTAAGGACGCGATATATTTTATCGATGAGAGAATTATAAGGAAGTCGAGGTGTGCTGCTTTCCAATTGCAATAGCTTGCGAGCGCTTTCTTTGCAGGAGTTTATATCTGCTCCAGGCATCTGGTAGGTTAGCACGCGGTCATCGAAAACAGGTTGGCTTATATCGGCTTTCCCTTGAGTAGGCATAACCATCTCACGAACCACAGCTTCATAAACTACATCCGCAGCGGCCAACTCTGCCTTGTCGTCAGTACGGGCTTTGGGCAGATAAAACCAGCAAAGAAGTGCCACGGCGATTGCAGTAAACATTGATACGGTAATCCGCAACGGAGGATGGTGAACTATTCTCACAGTGACCTCGGGGCCCGCAAGCAATCACACCTGAGCACGGGTTCAACGCGCGCTCTAAGGCACTACGATGGCATGCACGCAACGCGGAGATGCCTGGTGCCTGGCACGCGTTACCGGAATCTGGCCACCTATCATGATATGCGGGCGGCTGAGGATGCATCTCTAGCGGAAGCTTCCGCGCCTCAGTTGTTTTGGCCGCGAATTAAGCGGATGGCGTCCGGCAGGGCAGCGCCTGTGCGACCGAAGGACGGCATGCGCGTCCCGTCGCTATCTTCCGGTTCGCCTGAACCCTCGCCCGGCGCGAGGAAAAGATTGCTCTCAACCTCATGCTGTTTGGTGTAGAGGTCGAAGTAGCGGCCGCCGGCGGCGTAGAGCGACGCGTGCGTGCCGCGTTCGATAATTTTGCCGCCTTCGACGACCAGGATTTGCTCGGCGCGGCGAATGGTGGAAAGTCGATGCGCTATGACGAATGTCGTTCGCCCGCGCATCAAGTAACGAAGGCCTTCCTGAATGAGCGCTTCAGATTCGGAGTCGAGGCTGGAAGTGGCTTCGTCGAGAATTAGGATGCGCGGATCGGCGAGGATCGCGCGCGCGATGGAGACGCGCTGCTTTTGCCCGCCGGAAAGTTTCACACCGCGTTCGCCGACCACGGTGTCGTATTTTTTGTCGAAGGATTCGGCAAACTCGTCGACGCGCGCGATGTGGCATGCGGCAAGAATTTCTTCTTCGCTGGCGGCCGGGCGCGCAAAGGCCACATTTTCGCGAATGGTTCCGTCGAAAAGAAAAGTCTCTTGCAGGACGACGCCGAGCTGCGTGCGATAAGAGTTCAGCTTCACGGTTGCAAGATCAATCCCGTCCACGAGAACGCGGCCGTTTGACGGCACATAGAACGCCGAAACCAAGCCAATAATCGTCGATTTGCCTGCGCCCGATGGGCCGACCAATGCCGTCACTGTGCCTGGCCGCGATTCAAAACTCACTTCGTGCAAAACTTCTTTCCCGGATTCGTAAGAAAAGCTCACATTTTCCATCGCGACTTCGCCAATGATGCGTTCCATCGTCACGGTGCGGCGCGGATCGTCGTCCTCTTTCTTCTCGTTGAGGATTTCGCGCGTTCGCTCGAGTCCCGTGATGGCTTCCGTAATCTGCGTGCCAATCGCGACGATTTGAAAGACGGGAGCAATCAGGAAGCCGAGGAAAAGATTGAATGCGAACCAGTCGCCGAGCGTCATGCTGCCGCTCAGAATTTTGTGCCCGCCTAATTCGAGCATGAGCGCGCTGACAACTCCCAATAAAGTAGCGCCCGAAAGGCTCATTAACGACGTGGCCGTGAGCGTTTTCAAAACGTTGTCCAGCAACCGCTGCACGCCCGTGGCAAAAATCCCTTCTTCACGCTCTTCCGCGTGATACCCCTTCACGACGCGCACGCCGCCGAGCGATTCGGTAAGCCGTCCGGTGACTTCCGCCGAAATCTTGGGCCGGGCGCGGAAAATCGGCCGGATTGTCGAGAAGGCCTTGCTGATCCCAAACCCAAAGACCAGCAAAATCGAGAACGCCACCGACGTCAGCAAAACGCTGGTGTGAATCAGATAAACGAGCGCAAAAACGGCGGTCATCAATCCGCCGACAAATTCAACGAGGCCCGTGCCCACTAGATTGCGCACGCCTTCGACGTCGCTCATGATGCGCGAAACCAGTACACCCGTCTTGTTTGTGTCGTAGAAGGCGATCGGCAAGCGGCCGATGTGCGCCTGCACCTGGCGGCGCAGCTCGGTGATCATTTTTTGCGCGGACTTGGAGAGAAGCTGGGTCAGCGTAAACGAAGTCAGGCCCTGAACCACAGTTGCCAACAAAACGCCCAGCACAATCGGCGTCAGGAGATATGTCTGATGGTGAATCGCGACGTTATCGACGAAATATTTTGTCGAAGCCGGAAGCACGAGCCCGCAAACGCGGTTGATGGCCATGAGCACGAAGCCCAGCGCAAGCAACCCGCGCCGCGGCCTGATCAGCGCCCAGACGTCCGGCAGCGATTTCCACGCGTTCTTGCGCTTCTCGCTCTTGGATTCCTTCGAGGGCTCTTTTTCAGGGGCCATGATTTGGAGTGATTATCTCAGACAATTGGATGCCGCTGCGGAATGGAAATCTACACTCGTTTGTCCCAGCCGGCTTACAAGGGAACGAGGAACATTCGCCTGCAAGGCTTCAATCGGGGCGGCACTCTCGCGGTCAATCGCCCGCGGCAGCGCCCCCGCGCGGAACTTGCGCCGTGGCGGGCCGCTCCAGGTTCAGGACGCTGGCGATGAAATCGCTGACGGTGATTCCCAGGTGGCCCCAGAGGCGGCGTTTCAGGCTGCTGTAATCCTGCGTGCCGCTGAAGAGGTCGCCCACCAGTTGCCGAAACACGGCGCTGCGGTTCATGAACTGCACCATGCGCGTCGTAACAGCGGCGCCGAGAAACGATCCGCTATAGAAACGGCGCACGATGCGCGCCGCCAATTCCAGCTCGGAAGAAAATGCCGCTTTCACCCAGGCCGTATATTTCTCCGGGCAGCCTTCCGCAATCGACCGCCCCAGCAATTCGCCGGAACGCATCGCGTAAAAGAGCCCTTCGCCCGTGAGGGGATCGACCCACGCCGCCGCGTCGCCGACCAGCGCCCAATTTTTCCCCAGGACCGCGCGATCGGAAAGCGTGCGTTCTCTCGGCGAAGGGAGCACGTGACTGTAAAACTTGGCGCCTGCCATGGGGATGCCGTGCTTCTCGACGAACGCGTTCAGATGCGTCTTCAGTTCCGTGCTCGTATGCGCGGCCATGCTTCCACAAATTCCGACGGAAAGATGGTCGCAGCGCGGGAAGGACCAAATATAGCCCTCGAAGTGCGGCAGGAATTTCACGGTAATGGAGTCGGCGGTCTGGGGGACGAAGTAGCCCTGGGTCATCTCGAGTTCGTCGCGTTGCAGCGCCCGCGTTTCCGGCACGATCTGATTGCGTGCGCCGGCCGCCAAGACGAGAAAATCGGCGGTACGCCATTCGCCGTCGACGGAATAGCGCGGCTTTGGCGCGCTTGTGTCCACCGCGAGCACCCTTGCTTGACGCACTTTGCAGCCGGCCTCTCTGGCACGGTCCAGCAGCATGCCGTTGAGCACGCGGCGCGAATAAATCACAATGGGGTGCGACATTTCCAGGTTGGCACGATGATCGTTGCTGCTGATCAGCTCGACGTTCCGCACCAATTTTTTGGGATAGGCATTGTCCAGCAGAAAAGGAAAGCACTCCACGGCCTTATGCGTTAAACCTCCGCCGCAAGGTTTTTCCCACGCGAGCCGCTCATCAAAAATGTGGACCTGGTGGCCCGCGCGCGCGAGCTGTTCACCGCACATTGCGCCGGAGGGTCCGCCGCCGACGATTGCTATCTCAGCCATGATCCTGTCTCGCTGTTGGTTTCGAACTCCGTCGCTTAACCAGGAACCTAGAGGCGGCGGGAGGTTTTCAGAACCAAATTTTCAGGCGACGGTCCCTTTCAAGTGGTGGGGAAAACCACCAGGCAGAACCCTGCGAGGAGTATAGCACCGAAAAGCGCCGCCGCTGCCGCCGACGCGGTAACTTCCCGGACAACATTCATCCCCCATCTTTGAAGCAAGCAAAAAAGCCCAAAATAAGGAGCCAGCAGCACCACAAGAATTTGGCCGCTGTGCAAGAAGAATATGCCCGCAACGATAGCGCTACACGCCAGCAGGCGAAGGAATAGTGCAAAGAACAATCGCTGCGGGCCTTTGCCGGAAGTGGCCGGACCAAGCAGCAATTCTTCCGCGCCGTGATAGGGAAGAAAGGCGAGGAAGAGCGGCCCGAAGCGCGCCCATCGCGCCGCCGTCAGCCACGCCTCGCTGAACGTCAAATCCATCCAGGTGGTGAACAGGAATTGCAGGAGCAACGCGGCGAAGGCGGCGATGAGCAAAGTGAGATAGAGAGGCCTGGGTGTGACACCGCTTGCGCTGGAGGCGAATACGTTGCGCCAGGCTCTCCAGTGCAAAGCCAATAGAACCAAGCCGAGGATCAACAGAAAACTTGCGAAATAGCCGCCTTCGAAGAGGTGCAGAGCACGCAATGGATTCCAGTAAGAAAGCACTCCGACTGCACCCAAAGAGATGATTCCACACTCAACGAGGGCGCGAGCTGTCGCGATCGCGGGAACGCTTTCGATTCGCGACGTTGTGTCGTTTTTGCTCTGCAAAGTTTCGCGGAGAAATGGTCCTACCAGCAAAATGATCCCAACGAGGCCTGAGAAGAAACCGATCAATCCTCTTTCGGAAGGCAAAGTTGGCTGTCGCTCCAAATGCAGAATCAGAGCTGACCATTTTTGTGCGACCGACATCGCCGTTCGATTGAATAAGATGCTGACATGCGACGCGCGCGGAATCACAACGTACATGCTCGTCCCGTCGCCCGGAATCGGCACTAAATCCCTCGCAGCGTTGCGGATTCGTTCCGCTTCCCAAGCGCCACTCATGATCAGGGAGTGAGACGGCAGCGCGCCGAAACCGTGAAAAGGAATCGTCTCCGGAGGGAGCCCGGCGATCGGCCTCATAGGAGCGGGCGAAATCGCGATCACGCCGGCGACGGGCACGTGAGAGGCAACGCGCAGGGCATCGGCCCCGCCGAGTGAATGCCCTGCCAAGATCGTCTTTTCCGGATCGAGCAGGCCGCGGGCAATCAGTTCGCGAACCAGGTTTTCGCTGCACTGCTCTGACCGCTCGTAAGAAAAGGGGCCGTCGGATCTTCCGTGTCCCGGCAGGTCTGGCACAAAAACGCGCAGGCCCTGCGAAGCGAATCCCGCCGCGATGTAAGACATAATTCGCTTGTTCGCGGAAAGCCCGTGCAGAAGCACCACATATCCTTGCGGCATTCCGCCATCTGGCACGTCCGCGGATGGTTCCACGATGTCCGTCACCAGGCGGCATCCGCCTGCATCAATGCGAAAAGTATGCGGGTGATAGGGAACTGTCAGCGCGAGCCACAAACCCACGCCACAAAGCCCTGCGCCAACGGCGGCGCGAATCGTTTTGTGGGCCTTCATCGCAGGCGCCCGGTGCGAAAGCGTTGAGCATCCCGTGCGTGGTAAACTAGCCTTTCACTTAACACCAAGGCAGCAATTGCGTCGGCCTTCATGGAGTTCCTTTGCATCCGGAGATTCTGACAATCGAGGAAGCGATTTTGCGGTTTGGCCGCGAGAAACGCAACGGCCGCCGCGTCGTCTTCACGAACGGCTGTTTTGATTTGCTGCATCCGGGGCATATCGTCTGCCTCGAGCAGGCTCGCGCCCTTGGCGACGTGTTGATTGTCGGTGTCAACAGTGACGCTAGCGTGCGGCAGCTAAAGGACGCCGGGCGTCCCGTTCTGCCCGAACGCGAGCGAGCGGAAATTCTCGCCGCGCTCGAATGTGTGGACGCCGTTGTGATTTTCGATGAACTCACACCGCGCGAAGTCATCGCTGGTTTGCTTCCGGATGTGCTGGTGAAGGGCGGCGACTGGCCGGGCGATCAAATTGTCGGACGCGAAGAAGTGGAAGGCGCCGGTGGCCGCGTAATTTCCATCCCCGTTGTCCCCGGCTATTCCACCACGGAGATTCTCCGAAAGATCCGCGAGGCTGCTTCCGCGTCTCGCGTGGAAGCCTGAAATCCCCGCATGATCCTGCCAGCCGTTCGCGAACGATTGGAAGCTGTGCTTCGCCACCCCGCGGTGGAAGGCGCGCTCGGGGTGTTGCGCGATGGCGCGCGGCACATTTCGCTTTCCGGCTTGCACCATGTTGCCAAGGCTCTTGTGGCAGCGTATCTCATCCATGAGCTGCGTCGCCCCGCTTTCTTCATCACCGATTCGAATCGCCGCGCGGAATCGCTCGCCGAAACGGTCCGCTTTTTCTCGACCGTTTTTCCAGGCGCTGCGGGTGGCGTCGCTACGCTTCCAGCCTTCGACACGCTGCCTTGGGAATCGCAGAGCCCGCACCCAGACATTTTGGAACGCCGCGCCGCAACGCTTTTTCGCTTGACGGATGGACAAGTTTCGCTGGTCATTGCTCCGGTACAGGCCGCTCTCTGGCGATTTCAGGATGCCACGCTCTACTTGTCGCTCGCGCGCACGCTCTCGAAAGATGCGGAAGTCCCCCTCGAAGAATTTGTCGCGCATCTCGCCGGCGTGGGTTACACGCGCACGGAAATGGTCGAACTGCCTGGACAATTCGCGATGCGCGGCGGCATCGTGGACGTCTTCTCCGCCGAGGCACCGCGCCCGGTGAGAATTGAACTTCTGGGCGATACTGTCGAATCGGTGCGCGAATTCGATCCGCGCACGCAGCGCTCCATCGCGCCGGTAAATCGCACCACGCTCTTGCCGCTCACGGAATGGAATGTAGCCGCGATGGTGGGCGCATCGCGGGCCCCGTCGCCAGCCGCTGCCCCGGCGTGGGAAGCGACTTCTTTCTTCGACCCTGCGGAGCTGCGTGGGCAAAGCTCGCTTTTCGAGCTGGCGGAAAGCTCCCTCAGACCGGTTGTCTTCCTGGACGAACCGCAGAATCTGCGCGATGCTGCGGAAAAGCATCTCGCGCACGCCACAGAAATCTACGAACGGCAGGGCAGCGCAAGCGCTCCATCGGCATCCCATTTCTTTTTGAACGAAGAAGAGTTCGCTGCCGCGCTCGAGAAAACTTCCCAGGTTCATCTCGAACAGCTGGCCGTCAATATCGGCTCGGCACCGCAATTTGAACTTTCTTCCCGGCCCAGCGCCCGCTTTCATGGCGATGTGGTTTCTTGCATGGGCGACGTGAAAACCCAGCTCACATCCGGCGGAAAAGTTTTCCTCACCGCGGCCAGCACCGGCGAGCTCGAGCGCCTCGCGGACATCTCGCGCGAGTACGATGTCCCTTATGTCCTCGGCGAAACAGAAAACGCCGCCGCCGGTTTCACCGCCGAGGGCGCGCTGGAAACTGCCGGCCTGCTCTTAATCCGCGCTCCATTTGCGGAGGGCGTCACTTTTCCCGAAGCCAAGCTCACGATCTTTGGCCACGCCGATCTCTTCGATGTCGCCCCAACGGTCGAACGGCCCAGCCATAAAATCCGCACCTCCGGCTTTTTCACCGATTTCGCGGAACTAAAGCCCGGTGACTTCATCGTCCATGTCGATCATGGCATTGGCCAGTTCGAAGGACTGCGCCAAATCGAATCGGACGGCCATCGCGGCGAATTCATGCTGCTGCGCTACGCCGAAGATGCGCGCCTGTACGTCCCTCTCGAGCGCATGGATCTGGTGCAAAGTTATCGCGTCGTCGAAGGTTCCCATCCCACGCTCGATAAATTAGGCGGCACGGGCTGGAACACGCGGAAAACTCGTGTCCGCAAATCCCTGGAGGATATGGCCGAGCAGCTTCTTCAACTCTACGCGGCCCGCAAAACCGCGCAGGGCTTTGCGTTTTCCTCCGACGGCAATTTTCAGCGCGAATTCGAGGACGCTTTCGAATTCGAGGAAACCGCGGACCAAAACACCGCCATCGCGGACATCAAGCGCGACATGGAGCGCCCCACTCCCATGGACCGTCTCCTCTGCGGCGACGTGGGCTACGGCAAAACCGAAGTCGCAATGCGCGCGGCCTTCAAATCCGTCGCTGACAGCAAGCAAGTCGCGGTCCTCGCGCCCACCACCGTTCTCGCCTTCCAGCATTTTGAAACGTTTAAGCAGCGTTTCGCGGCATTTCCTGTGCGTATCGAAATGCTCAGCCGCTTTCGCTCCGCCGCGGAACAAAAGAAAATTCTCGCCCAAGTGGAAGCAGGCAAAGTCGATGTCGTCATCGGCACGCACCGCCTTCTCTCGAAAGATGTAAAGTTTCAGGATCTCGGCCTGCTCATCGTCGACGAAGAACAGCGCTTCGGCGTCGCGCACAAAGAGCGCCTCAAGGAGATGCGCCAAAACGTCGACGCCCTCGCCCTTTCCGCGACACCCATTCCCCGCACCCTGCACATGTCGCTGGTCGGCCTTCGCGATATGTCCGTCATCGAAACTCCGCCACGCGACCGTCTCGCCATCCAAACCGTCGTTGCTTCTTTCCAGGAAGACCTCGTCCGCCGCGCCATCGAAAACGAGCTGGCCCGTGACGGCCAGGTCTACTTCATCCACAACCGCGTCGAATCCATCTACTCGCTCGCCACTCTCGTCCAAAAGCTCGTTCCCAAAGCCCGCGTTGTTGTCGGTCACGGCCAAATGGGCGAAAAGGAACTCGAAAGCGTCATGCTGAAATTTATCCGCAACGAAGCCGACGTGATCGTCGCCACCACCATCGTTGAAAACGGCCTCGACATTCCCAAAGCCAACACCATCCTAATCAACCGCGCCGACCGCCTCGGCCTCGCAGAACTCTATCAGCTCCGAGGCCGCGTCGGCCGATCGCATCAGCGCGCCTACGCCTATCTCCTCGTTCCCCCCGATACCGCGCTCTCCGAGATCGCCCGCAAACGTCTTTCCGCCATGAAAGAGTTCAGCGAACTCGGCGCCGGATTCCGCATCGCGGCTCTCGACCTCGAACTCCGCGGCGCCGGCAACATGCTCGGCCGCCAGCAGCACGGCCACATCGAGGCCATCGGATTCGACATGTATTGCCAAATGCTCGAACGCGCCGTCTCCAAACTAAAAGGCGAGGAATCTGCTCCCGAACTCCGCACCACGCTCAGCCTCGGCCTCGACGTCCGCATCCCGGAAAACTACATCCCCAGCGAAAATCTTCGCCTGCGCACCTACAAGCGCATCTCCTCGATTGCCACCGAGGAAGAGAAGCAGGATGTGCGCCGCGAACTCGCCGACCGCTTTGGCGCCCCGCCCGCCACGGTAGAAAACCTTTTGGAGTACGCCGTACTCAAATCCATGTGTGAACGCTTGCGAGTCTCCGCAGTCGAGCGCCAGGGCAACCGCGTCGCCATCCGCTTCCACGCGGAAACGCCGCTCGACCCCGCCACGCTGGTCAAAGTCGTGCGCTCGAGGAAGGGTATTAAGCTCGACCCCAGCGGCGTCCTTTGGCTCGAAACTACCCGCGGCGAATCGGTCCCCGGCGCTCTCAGAAACGTATTGCTCGGCCTTCAAGGGCAGAGCTAAACTCTATGGATGAGGAACCACATGCGTAACCTAGCAGTCATCGCGGCGCTTTTTTTCGGCTTGCCGCTTGCGGCGCAGCAGCCCGCCAATCCAGTTCCGCAAACGCAGAATCCCCCTGCCAAGCCGGCTCTCGAGAAACCGGACGAGGCTCCGCCGGACACCCCTACAGCCGCCAAGCCCAAGAAACCTGCGCCCGCCAAAATGGCGGTGGCATCCGACACCGAAGGCAAGGTCGTCGAAGAAATTGTTGCCCGCGTCAACAATGAGATCATCACCCGCTCCGAACTCGACCACTCAAAGGCCACTGCTGAGGATGACGTCAAGCAGGAATGCCAAAATCGCTGCACGCCAGAACAGTTAAAGTCGATGGGCGAGGATACGCAAAAGAACGCCCTTCGCGATCTGATCGACCAGTCCCTTCTCGTTCAGCGCGGCAAGGATATGGGTCTTAACGTCGAAGCGGAAACCATCAAGCAACTCGACGAAATTCGCGTCGAAAATAAACTGACCAGCATGGAAGCACTTGAGCAAGCCGTCACCGCCCAAGGTCTCAATTGGGATGATTTCAAAAACAACATCAGCAACGGCCTCCTCACCAAGAAAGTCATCAGCGAAGAAGTCGGCTCGCACATCAACGTCGGCAAGGATGAAATCCAGAAATACTACGACGATCACAAGAGCGATTACATCCGCCCCGAGCAAGTTGTCCTTCGCTCGATCGAAGTGAACACCGCCGGCAAAGATGCTGCGGAGATCGCCGAACTGAAGAAAAAGGCCGACACCGCTCTCAAGCGCGTCAAGGATGGCGAAGACTTCGGTGAGATCGCCAAGCGCTATTCCGACGGCGCCACCGCCAAACAGGGTGGATACTTGGGTCCCTATAAGCGTGGCGAGCTTTCGCCTCAACTCGAGGACGTCGTCTTCAAACTGAAGAAAAATGATCTCACCGACGTCATTGAGACCAAGCAAGGCTTTCTGATCATGCAAGTCATGGAACACTACGACGAAGGCCAGCAGCCGCTCGATAAAGTCGAAAACGAAATCACCAACAAACTGTACGACCAAAAAATGCAGCCCGCCCTGCGCGATTATCTAAAAACGCTTCGCGAGCAAAGCTACGTCATCGTCAAGCCCGGCTATCAGGACGCCGCCGGCGGCGGCAACTCGGAGATTCAGGAAGTCAGCGCCACTCCCGAAGTAACCAAAACGAAAAAAGGCCGCAAGAAATATCTGCTCTTTGGCAAGCGTCCCGGGGATTCGGGCGACTGATGAAAACGCCGTTTGTCAGCGATCTCGCCGCCGAACAAACCATCCTCTCTTTCTTTCTCGTTCACGAAAAAGAAATTCGCAATACGCGCGCGGGCAAGTCCTATCTTCGGCTCGAGCTCGGCGACCGCAGCGGCGCTATCGAAGCCGTGATGTGGGATCAAGCGGAGGCCGCGGCAAAAGACATCAGCCGCGGCGACGTCGTCAAGGTCAATGCTCGCGTCGAGAGCTATCGCAACAAGCTGCAGCTCACGGTGCAGCAGCTCCGCCTCGCCAAGCCCGAGGAAGTCGATCTCGCCGATTTTCTCCCGCACACAAAAGAAGACCTCGGCAAACTGTGGTCGCAGCTGCTCGATTACGCGAACTCCATCCAGAATCCCTGGCTCAAGAAATTGGTCAACGCAATCCTCGCCGATCCCGCCATCGCCGCGCGGTACAAGCGCGCTCCCGCTGCCAAAGTCATGCATCACGCCTATCTCGGCGGCCTGCTCGAACATGTCGTCGGCCTCTGCGGCCTCGCCAAGCAAATCGCGGCACACTATCCCGAGCTCAATGCCGACCTTTTGATGACCGTCGCCATCCTCCACGACGTCGGCAAGCTTGAAGAGCTCTGCTACGATCGCGCCATCGGTTACACCACCGAAGGCCAGCTCCTCGGCCACATCGTCATGGAACTCGAAACCGTCTCGAAAGCCATGGACGCCATCGAAGGTTTCCCTCCGCATCTAAAAGCCGTCGTCCAGCATCTGCTCATCAGCCATCACGGCCAATATGAGTTCGGCTCTCCCAAGCTCCCCATGATCCGCGAAGCCCTCGTATTCCATTACCTCGACGACATGGACTCCAAAATGGCCGCCGTTCGCGCCGCCCTCGCCGCCGACTCCGGCGAAGAAGAATGGTCCACCTTCAGCCCCGCCCTCGGCCGCAAATTCCTAAAGCTCGACGCTTTTCTGAAGTCTGCGGATCCCACAACCAGCAAGCCCAAGTGAAATTTTTGTTGGTTGGCTTCGGATTATCGCTGCGGGTGGGATGACTTCTCGGTTGAGCTAGGCCCTTCGTGATTCCACCATGCTCAATACCATGGCGATCTGCCCGGAATGGTAAATCGTGTGTTGCACAGTCCCGTGGAGCAGCGTCTCGTACGGATAATCGCGCCCCGGAACCTGTTTTGCCAATCCCTCAACGGGAAAACTCCGAATCTTCTCTTCGAGCAAATCGCGGCTCTGCTTCCACCGTGCCACGAGTTCGTCCCAGGGAATCTGCGGCTCCGCCCACTCTTTCTCAGGCTCCCAGCGCGGCATCGGATGGCTCTCCGAAGTATTCCGCGTTCTTTCATTCCAAAGCAGCAAATGTTGCAGCAGCTCTGAAATGGAATGTCCTCCCGGAGTCGGTCGCAGGCTCGCAAGCTCCGGCGTAACTCGCGCTAGCAACTCGCCGAGCGCCGGCCCATACCATGCCCCCTTCAGCGTCGCCGCATGATAAGCATCAGCAATGAGTTCCGATTGGTTCACGAGTCCCTGCCTCCCTCGCGCCGGCACTTTCGGCGTCTCCGCAATGGCTAGTCTATAGCAACAGTCCTAGCTTTGGTCGCGATGCATGACCGATTATCAGCTCCACCAAGCACCCGTGGCTTTGGTGCCGCTCGCGGTTCTCGGAAGCGCAGCCGCCCAGCGCTTCGCGAAGGAAAACGGCGTCTTCCTGGACCCGGGGATCGCATCAGCTACTTGGCGGTCGCTCGCAGTGTGTCGCGCAGGAATTCATTGGCCCCGCCTCGTACCCCGAACCCAAGTCGAGTACGTCGTAACAACTAAGGAAGTAAGTATTGAATAATAGGGATGGGACGTCTACTCGAGCATGTCGAGTCCCTTCCGCACAAAGGAGCTCGGATGCCCCGGCCAAGGAAGCGCTATTTGCTTGGATTCTTCCTCGCGGCATTCGCGATGTCTCTGCTTCACGCGCAGGCTCCTCCCGCTAGCCACGCGAGCAATCCGCCCCAGACCCTTACACCCGCGATCAAGGTCGAAACGCGCGTCGTCCTTCTGGATGTCGTGGTTACAAATCACAAAGGCGAAACGATCCCAAATCTGCGCCAGGAGGACTTCCAAGTCATCGAAGACGGCAAACCGCAAACCCTCTCCGCTTTCGATGATCACTCACGCCACAACGCGTCGCCCGTCAGCCTTCCCAGTCTGCCGCCAAACGTTTACACCAACATGCAAGCCGTCAAGCCCAGCGACTCCGTGAATGTGCTCCTGATCGACATGCTGAATACCTACCCATGGTTCCAGACAGACGTCTGTAATCAAGCGATCAAATACCTAAAAACCGTGCCGCTCGGCACGCGGCTCGCCATCTTCACTCTTAACGACCAACAACTGCGACTTGTCCGAGGCTTCACCACCGATTTCTCAGGACTCTCTGTCGCGCTGGACGGCTCGCAGTCCGGCGTCATGCCCGAGTCGACCTGGCTGAATCCGACTCCGTCACGGCACACAGCCGAACTGGCGGGCCTCTCTGCCATGATCATGATGGATGCCGCACCTGCCGCGGTCGGTGCCGTGAAAGAATACCTAGGGGGAGAGACCGCCTCCAAGGCGGGTAACCGCAGTGATCTGACCCTGCAAGCTTTTCAGCATCTCGCGCGCTACCTTTCCGGCATCCCCGCGCGCAAAAACGTCGTCTGGTTCGCGGATAGCTTCCCCATCAACTTCGTCCCTGAAACCAAGGTGCACACCCCCAGACATCAAGAAAACGTCCAACAAACCTCGGACATGCTCACTGCCGCGCAAGTTGCCATCTATCCAGTTTCGGCGCGCGGCCTTGCTGGTGATCCGATGTTCGACGGGGGAGATGTCTTCTTGGGCATCACCAGAGAAAGCACGTTTGATGACCAAAGCACTAACCAAATCGCCGCCGAAACCATTGCTCAGGAAACTGGCGGTCGGGCCTTTTACAACACCAATGGCCTCGACGTTGCCATGGCCAAAGCCATCGACGAAGGCTCGCACTACTACACTCTCGCCTACGCCCCGACCAACGCCAAGAACGACGGCAAGTACCGTCGTATCTCAGTCAAAATTCCAAACGAGAGATACAAACTCTCCTACCGCCGCGGCTACTATGCCGATAAGCCTGAGGCGCCCCAAGCCGCTAAAGACGCCGCCAACGATCCGCTAATCCCGCTGGTGGGATTTGGAATGCCCAACTTCGATCAGATTACCTACCAGATTCAAGCCAGCCCTGTTCAGCCGCAGCCTACGCCCAAGGCGCGCCGCGCCGGCCTCAACACCGAATTGAAAGGGCCTTTCACGCGCTACGGCGTGGACATTGCGGTTTCCCTGGAGAATTTCGCGCTCCAAACGACCTCCGATGGTGTGCGGCATGGCCGCCTTGAGGCGATCCTCGTTGCTTATGATCGAGAAGGAAAAATCGTCAACATTTCGAAGCGCGCCAGCAGATTTGCGGTGAAGCCCGCCGCGTACGCCGAGCTCGAATCGAAAGTTCTTCCGCTGTATCTCGAGATCGATGTCCCGCCAGGTGACGTCTATCTGCGCACCGGCATCTACGACCTCGGTTCAGGCAACGCCGGCACACTAGGCTTTCCGCTAGGTGCCGCCCGGTATATCCCTACTTCAACAAAGTAGAGCATTTGGATCCTCGCATCGCGAGTCGCCCGAACGCAGTGTTCGTGCGTGACTACATTCCGAACCCAGGGGGCGTCGTTCGGTCCGGCTCTGGCTCATTCGCCAAACGGTGGCCGCATTGCGAGTGCGCCAGCCGCCAGCAGCAAGCAGATCCCGGCAACGCCCGGTAGCTCCGTCGGCGGATGTTGGCTCTCAGAATTTTGTTTAGCAGTTTCTGAATGATCGTGGACGACCGACCGGCTCCAAACTCCGGCTTGAAGCGCGAACAGGACCAACGCAAGCAGGATAAGAACAACGGCGTGACGTTTTGCAGACTGCATACATACCTCGGCTTTCTGGCCGGGTACGTCCATTTTACCAAACCATCCGCGACCCGCGCTTCCCTCCGAAGCTCTCTCCCGATTCCGCAAATTGGGCCCCGAGGTCTCGGCCATGCTTGGCGGCGGGGGCGGCTTACCCCAGTCTTGCGGGCTCTATTCGTGCAAGGATGTGTTTCTCGTCTATTTCCACCCACTACCCAGGTTCTTCAGTTGTTTGGCCAGCTTCTCGATTTCTCTCGTCTGTTTGAAAATGGCAACCGAAAAAACCTCGGAAGTGTGGATCGCATCCACCTGTCGCTTGAGATCGTTCACTTCGATACAGAGCCGGTCCATCGTTTCGCGAAACTGCTTCTCCTGTGCTTTGAGCTGTGCCCCCTGCTCCATCTTGTGATCGTCGCCCGGTTTGTCGTCCGCGGAGGGTTCTGCCGGCGGCGGTGGCGCAATGGGAGTTCTGACTCGCGGCGTCGGTATGGGTGGACAGGACTGAAAAAAGAAGGCAGAACTGGATAGTCCAACAAAACCTTTCAAAAAAAACCGGCGCGTATCGAGCATACTCACCTCCGAGCCGTCATTTGCGAGGCCGCTCCGCGATTCGTTGCGCCAATCCTACCACTTTCGCCGTGCCCCTTCCGCCCCGCGGCGGCGGGCGAGGCAGAGGATTCTCCGAATAATTCTGCTTGACGAAGCGGCACGTGGAAATGACACCACCTTAGTAATTCACCGTGGATTGATGAGACGAAGGACACCCCGGCAAGAAAACACAAATTGAAAATCGCTTCCGCGAATTGAGGGTTGCAGCCCGCCGCGGCCCTCCCGCGCTATGAGCTATTCAGGTTTCGCTTTTCTTTTGCTATACTCTCCTTGCTGCGTCCTGTGGAGGCGCAAATGGGAAGGACGATTATTCTCACCAAGAACCGACCTTTAGAACTGGAAGGCGTCGAAAAGGCTGAAGCGTTTGAGATTTCTCTCCTAGGCGGCCCGACCGGACCGCAAATCCTTCAGGAGCAGCACGGTTGGTGGAACGAGCGAGATCAAAAAGCAGAGGCGCTAGCGATTACTCTACGAATAGAGGAGCCCCTACCTGAGGCTGAAGCAAAACGGGCCTATATTGAACAGATTGCCAGTCGGGCATTGCAGGGTTTTGTCCATTCGCGGTCCTTCGATTTCAACCAGAGCAAATTTGTTTATCGAGATTTACGAGAAGCCGAAGGGTTCAAGGAAGCGCTAGCGGCGCGTCGGGGTCCGATTTCGAACGCCGACGAGCCGCTTCAGGCTTCATACGGCTATCCACATGAGTGGGCTGCGTTTTCTCAGAGCCATCAAGAGTTCTTGAAAAGATTCCAGAACATCGAGAAAGCCATCCGCGTTGCTTTCCAGCGGATTCATCAAACCACGCAACCTCTGGAAAAGACCATTTATTTTCAAGGGCGGTTGATCGTAGAAGATTTCATGGAAATTTTGCTTTTGTCCGGCAATGGATACGGAATCGGCGCACAAAAGCTGGTCCGTGGAATGTATGAGCGAGCGGTGAGCGCCCGCTACCTGATGAACCATCCAGACGAGGTTGACAATTTTCTGGATTTTCATCGAGTCGCCGACTACAGGTTCCTTGCGGCCATCGAGCGGAGCATGGGTTCAGATGTCTTCTCTGCCGAACAAGCCGCCAAAATCAGGAGTGACTATGAGTCCGTGAAGGAGCAGTTCGCGGTTTCGGATTGCAAGAACTGCGGGACAACGCGGATGAACCACACTTGGAGCAAGGTGGACATCGTCAGTATGGCTCGGAAGACCAAGAATCTTTGGCCGTTCATCCTTCCGGGATATTACATGCCGATGAGAGAGGCGCACAGCACTGTTGGCGCTATTTTCTCTCGCATTGACCCCGAATCAGCAGCTAGAGGCGAGGGCTTGATATTTGACGGAGAGTTGCAGCGCGATCGAGCGCATATGGCTTTGTTCACGGCTCACATGATTCTCCTTGATGCACTGGAACTCCAGCGAGAGTTCTTCGGGATCGAAGAACTCGCACCAATCATGGAAACTTGTATCGCTGATTGCACCGAGATATGGAAGGGCGAATCACCAAAACGAAGTCATACAGAAGAATCGTGAAGCCATTGTCTTGTAGATGAATGGGTGGTGGGGCAAAGCCGGCGCCCCTGTTTTCAGCCTGCGGAAATTTTCCACAGATTTCCACAGCCGGTTCGAATGACCTCAGAGTAAACTCTTGACAGGCCATTAACGCCCATGTTAACATGCCTCATGCTAGTCGCCGCCAACCCCGTCCCCGCCACTCCCTCCTTTCTGCGAAACCTCTGTTTTCACTGCGCCTCCGTGCGATCATCTAATTTTCTTCTTTTTTCCGCCTCCAATCTTGCGGTTCCCCAGATCGCCACCCAGGGAGCCCACGCTGGCCCGCCGAGCCGCGTGCCCGACAACCGCACAGATAACTCCTTTGAAATCAGTGTTTACGATCCGTCCGCAACTGTTGATTCTAAAGCCTTTACAGCAACTTTAAGTCCTTTAGAAACAACGTTTACAAAAAAACGAGGGGAGGGTGCAGCCACGATTAACCCGCAATCTGCGCCCCAGCCTCCTCGCCAACGTGTTAATTTCGCTACACCTGTACCCAAGACATCCCCGAACGCACCCGCCAAAATTGCAGAAAGTGTTAGGGTGGTGACAACGCAAGATGACCCATTCCAAGCCCTTTCCTGACGGGAGACAAAACGCATGCGACGCTTAAATCCGTTCCGCCACCTGCGCCGTAATCTCATGAATCACGCAATCTGCGCCGCTGTATTCGTACTGAGTGCTTCGCCCTCCTTCGCTCAGTCGCCAGGAGCAGCCCAGGCGGCAGCGCCTTGGTCGAAGGAACTAGAAAAATACCCCGGCTTGTTGCCCGAACTGGCTAAATTAGCAGGGAAGTTGCAGCAAGACGTTCAGTTTCCGGCGTCGCGAAGCGAAAGCCGCTTGCTGCCCTTACTCCCCGAATCGACCGCGTACTATGCGGCGCTCCCCAACTATGGCGATTCCGCGCAGCAGGCCCTCGCCATTTTCCGCCAGGAGCTGAAAGACAGCACCGTACTCCATGATTGGTGGACCCACGGCGACCTTGCCACTTCCGGGCCCAAGATCGAAGAAGCTATCGAAAAGTTCGGTCAGCTCCATCAGTTCCTCGGCAACGAAATCGTCTTCTCGGGCTCGATGGACGCCGAGCACAAGTCGGGCACCTTCCTGGCCTTTGCCGAAATTCGCAAGCCCGGCCTCGACAAGTTTCTCCAGCAAAAGATCGCGGAAGCGGGCGGCGCAGCAAAAGTCGGCGTACAGGTCTTCGACCAGGAGGGACTCGACAAAGTCGTGGCCATTCTCTCCAAGGATCTCCTCGTGCTGGTCAGATCGGACTTCGTCATCGCAACAACTGACTTGGCCACGTTGCGCAGCTTCAACGCAAGCCTCAAGCCCGGCGCCGCAGGTCGGTTTGCCGCGACTCCATTCGGTCAGAAAATCGCGCAAGAATATCAAGGCGGCGCCACAGTCTTGGCAGCCGCCGACCTGCGCAATATTCTCAAGCAAGTCGCGAGCGGCCAAGCCGCGATCGGCACGAAAAACGATCAAGAAACCTTTCATCGCAGCGGCTTCGCGGACATGAACTACATTGTTTGGAAGCGCGCCACAGTTGGAGGGCAAGCCGTCAGCCAGGGAGAACTCAGCTTCAGCGCTCCGCGGCATGGCGCCGCTGCCTGGCTCGCCAAGCCTGCGCCTCTCGGCAGCTTGGATTTTGTGTCTCCCGATGCAAATTTTGTGACCACCGTCGTTCTCACGAGCCTGCCACAAATATTTGACGATATGAAAGAGCTTTCAGGTCCCTCGCAGGCCGGCACATTTGCGATGATCGCGGGAGGCGAAAAAGGCTTAAATCTCAGCCTCAAGGACGACCTGCTCAGCCTGCTCGCCGGCGAAATCACCGCGGAGTTGGACAGCATCACCCCGCAGCCCGTATGGAAGGCCATTCTCAAAGTAAATGATGTGGACCACCTACAGAAGACCCTGACTACCTTGCTTGCTGTGGGCCAGCTTCCTACGCAACATGCCGAAGAGTCCGGAGTCACTTACTATACCGTCCGCATTCCCTCCCAAAAGAACCCCGTCGAGCTTGCTTATACATTCTTGGATGGATATCTGATCGTAGCCTCAAGTCCGCAGCATCTGTTCGAGGCCATGCGAGTGCACAGCTCCGGCGAATCGCTCGCCAAGTCCAAGAAATTCATTGCCTCGTTGCCGCCGGGCCGCTCCCCCGAGGCTTCTGCATTGTTTTACCAGGACCCGGTGGCTATGGGGATGCTGCAACTACGTCAGCTATTTCCTCAGTTGGCGGACTCTCTCACACAGTTCTCGAAAGATGCTGCCCCGTCAGTTACTCGCGTTTACGGAGAAGAGTCCGCCATTCGTGAAACGAGTAACAGCAGCGCAGTCGACGTCAGTGTGCCGCTGATAGTGGCCGCTATCGCTATCCCCAATCTCCTTCGTTCGAGAATGGCAGCCAACGAAGCCAGCGCCGTCGGCAGTCTCCGCACTGTGAATACAGCCCAAGTCGTCTATGCTGGGAGGTACCCCGAGAGAGGCTTCGCTCCCAATCTGGCGACGTTTGGCGCCGATCCCAAAGCTCCCACGGCCTCCTCGCCCGAGCACGCCGGTCTGATCGATCAATCTCTCGCAAACGCGAGCTGCACCGGGTACGCCTGGTGCACCAAGTCCGGATATCAATTCCGGGTTACTGCCTTCGGGAAGCTCCAACCTCGGAAGGAATATGTAGCGGTTGCCACGCCTGTCGACCCCAACACCGGAACAAGAAGTTTCTGTTCCACTTCCGACGCGATCATTCGTTTTAAATTAGGCCCGCCGGTGACCGCGCCTCTCAGCGTATCGGAATGCCGTGCCTGGGCACCGCTGCAATAACGGAGTTTGGCTTGCCACAAGCTCCGTTGTCAGCCTAGACTGAAAAAGACGATCGCATCCGGCGTTCTGTGCAAGGGATAGAAGATGGGCCGAGAATAGCGACGATTTGCATGTTTCCCGTTTCGCTCAAAATTCGCGACTTGAACATCACGCCCGCGGCGGTTCTCGCCCCTATGGCTGGCGTGACGGACACGCTTTTTCGTCGCGTCATTCGCGGCCTCGGCGCCTGCGGCTTGCTCATGACGGAGTTCACCAGCTCCGAAGGGATCACCCGCAGCGCCGCCAAAACGCTCCGTTACCTTTACTTTCAGGAAGATGAGCATCCCATCACCGCGCAGCTTTTCGGCGCGAATCCGCAAGTCATGGCCGAAGCCGCCCGCATGGTCGAAGATCTCGGATACGACGCCGTGGACATCAATCTGGGCTGCCCCGCCAAGAAAGTCGTCAAGTGCGGCGGCTCGGGTTTGCTGCGCGATCTTCCGCTTCTCGGCGAAATTTTCCGCACCGTTCGCGCCGCCGTCAAAATCCCGCTCACCATCAAAATCCGTGCCGGCTGGGACGAAACCTCGATCGTGGCCGTCGAAGTCGCGAAAATGGCCGAAGACATTGGCATCGAAGGCGTTGCCGTGCATCCGCGCACGCGCACGCAGGGCTACGCCGGCGCCGCCGACTGGAGCATCATCGCCGCCGTGAAACAAGCGGTGAAAATTCCCGTGATCGGCAACGGCGACATCAATACACCCGAAGACGCCGAGCGCATGTACCTTGAAACGGGCTGTGACGCCGTCATGATCGGCCGCGCCGCTGCCACCAATCCCTGGATTTTCCGCCAAATGCAGCAATATGCTTCGAGTGGCGTCTACGACACACCCACCGAGGACGACCGGCACCGTTTACTCTCCGGCTACTATAGGCAAATTTGTGCTGCCAACCTGCCCGATGGTATAGGCAAAATGAAGCAGTTCGCTTGCTGGTTCACTCATGGCGTGGGGAACGGCAGCGAGCTTCGACGTATCGTACATGCGGCGCGAACGCCCAGTGAGGTTGTCGAGAAGGTGGAATCCTTCTTCGAGAGCCGCACCGCCGCGGGTACCAGCCGCCTTGCGGCCGCCCAAAATGGTGGCCGTTCTACAGCTGGCCCTGTAAGTAACCGCTGTGCGGCCGAAGACCCGGGCCACATCGCGGACGCCAGAAAAGAGGACCCGGCCCATGGTCCCGTTAACGCAGACCGCTACGAGGCAACGCTCGGAGCGTAGAATCGCCGTTCGACTCCCCCTCAAAGTTAGGGGACGCGACAGCCGCGGTGTTATCTTCGAGGAAGAAACATCCAGCGAAAATTTGTGCCGCAGCGGCGCCGCTTTTTTCACGCGGTTTGACGTCGCTATTGGCAGCGACCTCGAAATCCGCATCCCTTTTTCGCACTACGCCTCGCGCCGCACCGAAGCGGATTTTTCCACCTCCGGCCGCGTCGTCCACGTCGTCGCTGCCAGTGGGCCAGGCGAGCGCTTAGTCGGCGTGCAATTCACCGGTCCCCGCTTCCAACGCGTCTTCCGCTCCGAAAACGCCGCGTAACTTTCAGCAGCGTGGCGCGGCCTTTCCGCCGGATGCTCCGCGCGAGCGTAACGCAGCCAAGTTTTCTTTTTTGGAGCTGTTCGCTCTGGAAGACGCGCCGCTTCTCTGAATCCTGAAGGTTCTACTTATCGGCCGCGCAAACAAAATTCGCAGCGTCATTCGTGTCGCCGGTCCCCTTGTATTTTGCAACTTCGGGATACACGCAAAGCGGCCTGGTCTCCTTCACCGCCGGACCTGCGGCTCCTGCTCCCAGTTTCGCTGCGATAATTGCTGACGGCGCCACGCCTTTTTCGACCCACTGCTCGAGCGCCATATACATGTTGTGCTGAGGATCGTTCTGCGGGCTCGCACCATACTGTCCGAAAACATCGGGGCCAGGTCCGCCGCCGCAGTGCTGCATCCCCGGCACCATATACAGACGCAAGAACGAATTGGCCTCCTGTTTGCCCATTTTGTTTTCGACTTGTTGGTAGTAATTGATTGTATTGAGCGGAGAAATCGCTGCATCGTTCCAGCCGTGATAAATAATCAGCTTGCCGCCGCGCGACGCAAACGGTTTGAGATTTGTTTCTGTGGCATTCAGCACGCCCGCGAATTTTTCATCCGAAGCTTTCTCGGCATTATCGAGATTGGCTTTTTTGTAGTCCCAGTCGGGCTTGTCGTAAACCATGTCCGCGAAATATCCGCCGCCGAAGGCGAAGAGGAGACTTTTGCCGGGAGCGCTGCCGGTGATCCAAAGTGACCAGCCGCCTCCGCCGTCTTCGCCTCCCGGCATGAACCCGGGGAAAATTTCATGGCCCTTCGAATCGTGCGCACCCTCATAGAGCTTTTTGAGCGCGGTCACTTGCGGCTGGGTCAGGCAGGAATCCGAGTCGTTCGCTTTGCAAAGCAAACTTGCCGTATCGAAATGGCATTTGCGCGGGTCATTCAACACGCCGTCCTTGATCCCGTCCAACAGATCGCACGCCTCGTTCACGGCTTTCGCAATCGTCGGGACTTTGCTGGCGGGAATGTAACTCGCGAGATCCTCTGTTGTGGCTTGCGCGTTCCATATCGCGCCAGACAATAAATGCGTCCAGTAATTTGCAGGTGCGCCGGCGATGATACCGTCATAGTCTTCCGGATAGCGCTGGGATTCCATCAACGCCTGTCGGCCACCGTTCGAACAACTCGAAAAGTAGGTGTGTTGCGGCTTATCGCCGTAAAATGCCTGTACAGTTTCCTTGCCGACGACGGTCATTTCGTGAATCGCCCGGTAGGCAAAGTCGATGATTTTTTCCGGATATCCGAGCGCCCACTTGGCGTCCGTGCCGTCCGCCTCATGGCCCGTGTCCGTTCCCGCCGCAGCGTAGCCCTGGCCCACAGCGCCAGCCAGCGCGGCATAGTCAATTTCTCCCGCGAATCCGCCGTTGCCTTCACCGCGGA
>Ga0187805_10000110_pt1 | contig 24420 bp, 19 predicted proteins | sample NC_wetland_sal_i_6_FD_132965 | JGI IMG/M metagenome (GOLD analysis project Ga0187805, IMG submission 132965) | Wetland sediment microbial communities from Neuse River Estuary, North Carolina, USA - Control_5 | ecosystem: Environmental > Aquatic > Freshwater > Wetlands > Sediment | place: USA...
GAGATCCAGGTGATTGGTCGGCTCGTCGAGCATCATGAACTCGGGCGCGTCGAGCAGAAGTTTCGCCAGCGCAATTCGCATCCGGATTCCGCCCGAAAATTCGGCGACATCGCGGCCGAGGTCTTCATCGGTGAAGCCCAGCCCGAACAGCACCGACGTGGCGCGGCTTTCGGCGCTGTAAAAGTCGTGCCGTTCGAGCTCGGTCAGCACCTCGCCCAATTCCTCGAGCGCGGCGTCGTGCGCCGGGCCGGAATGCTCATGGGCGAGAATCTGCTCGACTTCCTTGCGCCGCTGGTCGAGCGCCTGCATCCGGTCCAGGGCCGCCAGCGTCTCGCGCAGCACCGACCTGCCGCCCATCTCCGGAGCGTCCTGCGCCAGATATCCGACGCGGGTGCGCTGCGGACGGGTGATTCGTCCCGAATCCGCCGGGATCACTTCCGCGATCATCTTGAGCAGCGTCGATTTGCCCGCACCGTTAAGCCCGACCAGGCCAACCCGCCCGTCATCGGCCATCGACCAGCTCACCCCGTCGAGGATCTTGCGGTCCCCGTAGGACTTGGAAAGGTTGTCGAGACTAAGCATGGCAAAAAAGATCATTTTATCAGTGGCGCTTGCGCGCCGAAAGCGAGCTGCGCCGCCACGATGCTTGGGGGCTTCCTATGGTGGCCGACATTGTGTTAGAAAATATTACATTATGGCAAAGTACGCGCCAGGATATCCGCTGCCCAGGAGCGCCGACGAGTTCGAAAGACTCTCTCTCAAGCTCCTGCGGCGTCATTGGCAACTTCCTCAGCTCGAGCGCTTCCGCGACCCCGAACGCGCCGAGAAAGGGGTCAACCTCATCGAGATCAGCGGACGCCCGCGAATCGCGGCGGTCAAGTGCGATCTGAGCGCCTCGCGAGACGCCTTGACGCTTGCCGAGATCAAGGACGCTGTGGACCGGGCCGCGAGCCTGAAGCTCCCAATCGGGCGCTTCGTGATCGTTACCACGGCCGCCAAGCCCGAGGGCTTGCAGCGTTTGTTGTTTGATCTCAACCGCGCGAACCGCAAAGACGGCATCTCGGCGATCGAGGTCCTGACCTGGGACGACATCGAGGAACTGCTGGACGAATATCCCCAGATCCTCACCGATTTTGGCACCGCCGCCAAGCGCCAGGCCCTGACCCGCGCGGATGCGGCGGTTCGTCTCGAAGCCCGATGCGAGCCCGCGGCGGCGGGACCTTCCGATGCGCTGGGAGAGGAGATCTCCGCCGCCGCGGCTGTTCTTGAGAGCCGCCAATATCAGTTGGCCCGCCTGGCGCTGCTCAGACTGCGCGAGCAGAAGTGGAGCCAGTTGTCGAACAGCCACAAGTTCCGCGTGCTCTCGTATCTTGGCGCCGCGTGGCTGAAGGAAGGCGAGCCGCGCAAGGCGGCGATGCTGTTCATCGCGGCGAAATCGTTGCAGCCGGAAGACGAGAACGCCTGCACCAACGAGGCGCTCGCCCATGAACTGCTCGGCGAGCGCGAACGCGCATTCGCCCTGGCGGACAAGCTGCGGATGCAGTTTCCTTCCAGCGGGCGCGCGGTGGCGCTGTGGCTGAACACTGCGCCCAAGCCGCTCGATGCCAAGGCGCTCGAAGAAAACGTCGCGCCCGAACTCGCCTCCGATCCGGAAGTCGCGGTTGTGATGGCGCGCCGCGCGCTGCTGGACGCGCACTTCGATCGTGCCGAGCACTATGCGCGGCTGGCCAGCGCCGCGATGCCGAATAATTCGATCCCGTGGCTGGTCCTGGGACAGGCGATTCTACTCAATGAGCTGGACGCCGGCGGGGTTGCCGCGGCCCAATCGTCAGCGCAAAACGACGAGAGCCGCATCCGCGAGGCCGAGAACTGCTTCACCCAGGCGCTTGCGCTGGCGCAGACCGAGCGCGTGGCGTACTGCGAAGTGCAGGCGTTGATCGGACGCGCGCAGGCGCGAATTGCGCTGCGCGACGCCGACGGCGCCGGCAAGGATATCGAACAGGCGCATGGCCTGGAGCGCGAGGATGCCAACGGCCTGTGCGAGTACGGGATCGTCCTGCGCTCGCGCGGCAGCCTGACCGAGGCTATCGAGGTGCTGCGCCGCGCCGCTTCCGTCGGCGGCCGCGACGACATCGACTACCATCTCGCGGTCACGCTGCGCGAACGCGACGAACCCGGCGATTTGCAGGAGGCCACCGCGCTGCTGATGCGCGCGATCTCGTGGCCGGAGTCGATTCCCGCGGGCGACTTTCCCTTCGCGGTCGCATCCGCGGTCGACGCGCTTGCCACGCTCGAGCGTTATCATGAAGCCGATTCGCTGTTGTCATCGATTTCCGAGGCGCGCCTGCCCAAGGTCACGAGGCAGACGTTGCGCGCCAATCTCCGTCTGGCCCAGGGCAAGTTCGATCAGGCCTCCAAGTTCGCCGACGAGGCTCTGTCCGAGCTCACGCCCGACACCGGCGCCGACAGCCGGCGCAAGCTCGCCGCGCTGCTCCATGACCTGGGGCGCTATCGCGACGCGCTGCCGCTGTGGCAGGCGCTCGCGCCCGCGGGCAGCACCGGCACCGACACGCGCCGGCTGCTGGATTGCGCAAGCCGCCTTGGCCGGGAAGACATCGTCAACGAGATCGCAGCCCGGTTGCATCCGGAACAAGCGATCGACGCCCCCTCAACCGCCAACCAACTCGACAAACTCGAACGCAACGATCCCGAAGCTGCGTTGGCCGCACTGGAGGAACTGCTCCGCGAGCATCCTGACGACCGCGTGCTCCGATTGCGCCGCTCGATCGTCGCGGCTCGTCTGGGCAAGGCCGAGCTCGTCGTTGCCGATCCCAATGCGATGCCCTCGGCGCGGGAGATTCCGCCCGCGCTTGGCCGCGCGGCAGTGCAATTCATGCGCGACGGCGGCCGCGCCAACGAGGCGCTTGCCTACGCTTACGAATTGCTGCGCCGCCAGGCTGGCAGCGTCGATTCGCATCGCGCATACCTGGCCGCGCTCGGACCGGTTGGCCCGATTCCTCACGTACCCGACTTCGATACCGCCGGGCCCGGCGCCGCGCTCAGTTTCGTCGAGGACAATTCCAACACTGAGCGCTGGATGCTGCTCGAGGATGCCAACGATCCTGACGAGGCGCTCGATGAGTACGGCCCGCAGCATCCCATGACGCGCGCCGTCAAGGGCAAGAAGGCCGGCGAGAAGTTTCAGCTGCCGGAAGGCCGTTTCAGCCGCCGCCAGGCGACCGTCAAGCAGATCATCAGCAAGTACGCCTACCGCTACATGGATTGTATAACCAAATGGCAGGCGCGCTTTCCCGGCCAGCCCGAAATCGAAATGAACTACGTGCCTGCCGACGCGATTCCGTGGAGCGAAATGAATGACAGCTTCGACTCGATGTTCGAAGCGGCCAGTGGCTACGCTCTCGCCAACGGCAACGGCGGCGGCAATGGGAACGGCGCCGCCTCCGGCAAGCGCGAGGACGCCGTCAAACTGGCCGAACGCACCTACGCGAGCAAGCCCGTCCCGATCCACGCGGTGGCGCAGCGGATTAACCTCAACGATCTGCAGACCGTGTTCATGCTGGCGCAAAGCCCCGACGCGCCGCTGAAGTGCTGCACCGGCTCGCCCGAGGAGCTCGGGGCTGCTCTGGGGGCCTTCGAGCGCGCCAATGCCGTGGTGCTTGATCTAACCGCGATCGCCACGTTGTGCATGCTCGGACGGCTCAGCCTGCTGCCGACCTGGCCGCGTCAGTTCGTGATTTCGCAGTCCACGCTCGCCGAACTTCGGCGCCTGGCGTTCGAGAATACCCTGCTGCGCCTGCCGCCCGGATTTTCCGCGTCACTTACCGGCAACGGCAACGACGCCAAGCGTGCCGACGTTCAGCTGAAGGGGCTCGCCGATGCGTTGCAGTCGCTGTGCCGCGTGCGCGACGGTGCCGTGCTTGCCTCGATCGATCACGACCGCCGTGAACGGCTGATCAATTTCTTCGGCCGCCATGGTGCCGAGAGCATCGTCACCGCCTCGATGCCGGGGCACGTGCTGTGGACCGACGACATGATCCTTGCCGATCTCGCCAAGACCGAGTTCGGCGTGCGCCGCGTATGGACCGAGGCGGCGTTGCAGGCACGCGCGCAGGCCGGCAATCTCGATCCCGCCGAGCTGGCGACGGCTAGCACCAAGCTGGCGGGATGGGGCTACTCGTTCACCACCCCGAGTATCGAGATGCTGATGCGCGCGGGTTCGGTCGCGGTATGGAATCCCGATCAGTTTCCGCTCAAGCAGGCGCTCAATCAGTTTGCCGCCGATTCGATGAACCTGGCGGACGCGGTGCGGCTGGCGGCCGAACTGATCGTCAGGATGTACAACGACCAATACCTGCGCGGGCAGCGCCGGACCGTGACCTCGCGGCTGCTCGACCAGCTGGCGATACGCGCCGGCGGCCGCGATATCATCGAGACGCTGCCGCGTTCGTTGCCGATTCGCTTCGGGCTCGATCTGATTCGAGCGCGCGAACTGAGCGACGTGGTGCGGGGATGGACGGCGCAAAGCGAGATGGCGATGAGCGCTTGACCGCCGTTTCGGGCCGGCGCTTGCGGCTGAGGGCCGATAGAGCGTGGCGCGTCGTTTTCGCCTTCGCGATCAAGTAGAATCCTGCCCTGGCTGGGAAGTCGGGCACAGGAGGAACGCACGATGGCGGCATTGGCCGAGGGAGACCGGATCGTCCTCATCGATCGCAGGCTGTTCAAGGACGACAACACCCGGATTTTCGTTGGTATCGTCGAGCAAACCGAGGGCACCCTGGTTCGCGCCCGCGGCTTCACCTTTCACGTCAGCGCCTACGAGGTCGCGGGACAGGAACGCCGCGGCGAAGACCGCACCCGCGTGTTCTCGATGGGTTCCGGCGACATCGTGTACCTGCTGCCCAAGGAGCAGGACATCTCGCGCCTGACGCTCAAGCGCTCGCCCAAGTCGATGACGCTCGGCGACAGGGATTACGCGATGGATCTGAGCGACTTCCTGCTCCGCATGTGACGGCGCGGGCTACAGCTTCTCCACGAATTCGATAATCGCTGCCGCCGTATCGCCGGGATTGTCCAGCGGCACATGATGAAACGCGCGCGGAATTTCCTTCAGCACCGATCCGCGAATCTTCCGATGCATCCGACGAGCGTGCGCCGGGCTCACCATTGCGCTCTGAGCGCCCCGCAGCAGCAGCGTCGGCAGCGCGATCTGCTTGAGCTTCGGCTTGGTCATCTTGATCCCATGCTTGCGCCACGCACGCGTTTCCGGATCGAAACGAAACGCCCACGCGCCGTTGGGCAGCTGCTCGGCGCCGAGCAATGCGAGCCGCTCGAGTTCCAGCCGCGACAGATAAGTCTGCGGCGGCGACAGGCGAAACTTCTTGATGATGTCGTTGGCGGAGCGCAGCTCGGGCCGAACTCCCCCCTGCGATCGCCGGCGCCATCGCCACATCAGGCGGCGAAACAGCGGCGGCCCTCCGCCCCGCGAATCGACGAACACCAGTGCGTCGAGCAGCTCCGGATGCGTCACTGCGGCCCACTGGGCGACCGCCGCGCCCATCGAATGTCCAACCAGCACGACGCGCGTGCCGAGGCTGTCGATTAGCCCGCGGACGTCCTTCAGATAGGCCGGTGGCCCGTAATTCCCCGACCGCTCCCACTGGCTGCGCCCGTGACCGCGAAAATCAAGCGCGAGCACGCGCCCGTATGGCGTAAGCAGCGGAGCGACGCTGTCCCACCAATGCGCATGTGCCGCGCCGCCATGCAGCAAAACGAAAGTACGTTTGTCAGAGTCGCCGCCCCAGTCCAGATAGTGAAGCTTGAGTCCCTCGACCTCGACGTACCGATGGGTCGGCTCCGCTTGTACGGTAGCCGCTTGCTCTTGAGCCATAACCGTTTATTCTAACCGACGCGGAATCGCGATCATAGAATTTTCAGGCGCGCGAACCGCGACGGATGACAATTGAAAAGGGCGCGGGCATCGATCGGCCAACGACATTGACTCGCAATCATTTGATCGGCGCGTTCGCCGCTTGCTGGCTGCTTCTCGCCTCATTGCGTACTTCCGCGACGGCGCAGAACCAGGGCGGTGTGGAACCGGCTCCGACACCGACACCCATGATGCTGCCGGTGATTCCGCAGATTCAGCTTCAAGCCGTGCCCGCATACGGGCCGGCGCCGCTGACGGTCGGCTTCATGGTGTCGAGCCTCAATCCGGACACCGTGCTCCAAACTTTCGCATGGAATTTCGGCGACGGACAGGTTTCGATGCTGCCGCCGACCATGCTGTTCCACACCTACACCAGGCCCGGCAGCTACGTGGTCACGGTGACTGTGACCACCGCCGACGGCCATCAGGCCTCATCGCTGGCCGGGGTAACCGTGACGCAGCCGCCGCACTAGCCGCCGGCGCACGGCGCCGCCTGCTAGTCCTTGAGCATCTCGATCGTGCCCGTGTCGAGATCGTAAATACCGCCGACAACCTTCAGCTCGCCCGATTTGACCAACGCCGACAGCTCTGGCGAAGTGGCGAGATTCTTCATCACCAGCTTGACGTTCTCGCGCACCGCATTTTCGACCGGATCGCCCGGTATGCCGCGGGTTGCGCGCACCGCGGGCTTTAGCTCACTGAGCATCGGGCCGACGTCTTCGTTCTCTTCCTCGTGACCTTCGACGGCCGCGATCACCGCGCCGCATCGGCGATGCCCCAGTACCATCACCACCCGCACGCCGAGATGCTTGACCGAGTAGTCGAGGCTTTCGATCACCACCTGGTCGGCGACGTTGCCTGCCACCCGCACGGTGAATATATCGCCCAGTCCGCGGTCGAAAATAATCTCGGGCGGCGTCCGCGAATCCGAGCATGCCAGCACCGCGGCAAACGGATGCTGTCCCTTGGCCACTTCGGCGCGCCGCGCCGGCGTCTGATTGGGATGCTCCAGCTTGCCGGCAACGAAACGCTGATTGCCCTCAAGCAGGAGCTTCAGCGCCTGCTCGGCGCTCATCGTAGGCGCGTGGACGGCGGCTATGGCCGCGCGGGCCGTCGCGATCGCAAGCGCGGCTAACGCCGCCATCATCGACATTCTCGCCAGGACTTCTCTACTTTGAATCACCGTCGTTCCTCCCCGTCTCTTTTTTACTCTCTGCGACGCCGCAGCGGCCCGCGCGCCGGCATTGACACTGTGCGGCTATTCGCCAGTATTGGTGGCGATGCGGCACAAATCCAGCACCTGCGTGTTCTTGATGGCCGTGACCAACTCGGCAAAGCGAATCCGGTTCGCTCTCGCGCTCGGCGTCTTCGCCCTCATCGGTGCGGGATGTATGAGCGAGCAGATTGACGCCACCAAGCAATTGGTTCAGCAGCAACAGGAGCAACTCGAGCGGCAGCAACAGGAGATCGAAGCCCTCAAGGCCAATCAGAATCAGGGCTACACACCCGGCGTTGCGGCGCCCTCTGCGGGCGGCTGCGACAAAGGCGTGGAGGCGGCTGCCAGCCAGCGCGGCGGCGACCGATTTGCCGCCGGCGACTTCTCCAAAGCGCTGGGATACTACCAGGATGCGCTCTCGGCCTGCCCGACTGACGCCCGGGCCGAGGTCAACCTGGCGCGCACCTACGAGGCACTCGGCGATAAAGTCGCCGCTATCCGCCACTACAGAAAGGCGGCCGACAGTCCCGGCCCCACCGTCAGCGACGCCTCGGACGAAGCCCGGGCTGCGCTCGAACGCATGCAAGCCTCGCGCTTGCCCTGATAGCCGCCCCTCTGTCATTCCTGCGCGTGGCTGCCGCGCGAGGAATCCCGGGTCTTTTCTGGCTGCCACGGGCCGTCGCAACCGGTTGGTTCTCCTCGTTCCGCTCGTTACTCTCGATAGTGGAGTGACGTGCGTGTCGCTCGCTCCCCATTTTCATGAACGGCAATGGTGAATCTTCCGGATTGTCCGGCTCGCGCCCGCGCCGGATCGCAATTCTTACCGCCGGCGGCGACGCTCCCGGGATGAATGCCGCCATTCGCGCCGTGGTCCGTTCTGCGGTGGTCGCCGGAATGGAGGTGATTGGTTTCAAGCGCGGCTATGAGGGCCTCATCCGCGACCTGGCCGAGCCGCTTAGCGGTCGTTCCGTCGCCAATGTGATCCAGCGCGGCGGGACCTTCCTGGGAACCTCGCGCTCGGTCGACTTCCGCACCCCCGCTGCCCGGGCGCTGGCCGCCCGCAACTTGAAACGTCACCTGGTCGAGGCACTCGTAGTCGTCGGCGGCGAGGGCTCGATGATTGGCGCGACAGTCTTCGGCGGCGAGACCGGCATTCCGGTCTTCGTTATCCCGGCCTCGATCGACAACGACATCCCTGGCACCGACTACTCAATCGGGTTCGATACTGCGGTTAACACGGCGCTCGATGCGATCGACCGCATTCGCGACACCGCATTCGCCTACGAACGCGTCTTTTGCATCGAGGTGATGGGCCGGGACTCGGGTTTTATCGCAATCGCGGTCGCGCTCGGTGGTGGCGCCGAGGCAGTCATCGTGCCGGAGATTCCATTCAGCCTCGACGACATCTGCGATCGTGTCGAAGACAGCCATCGCCGCGGCAAACGTGCGACAATCGTCGTGGTTTCGGAGGGACCGCGCACCGGAGGCGTCATCCCGGTCGCCGACGCTCTTACCGCCCGATTGCGGATGCAGGCGCGTGTGGTTGTGCTCGGCCACGTCCAGCGCGGCGGAGCGCCGACCGCCAGGGACCGGTTGCTGGCGAGCCGGCTGGGAGCGGGCGCTGTCAGGGCTATTCTCGACGGTGCGCCGCCTTCACTTATTGGCGAAGATCGGGGCGCGATCGTTTGCTCTCCGCTAAGCGAAGTGGTTAATCGGCGGCGCGCGCTGGACCCCTCGCTGATCGAGCTTGTCCATCAACTCTCCACCTGACCGAAATTCCCGTCGAGCTTTCGAGAACGGGAACCAATTGAACCCTCCGATGGTTGACATGACCGACGGGGACCGCCTCATCGCGGTCGATGAGAGTTCTGTCGGGAGTCAGCCCGGATGAGTTCCCCAGGACGCTAACTCCCCGGGCGAGCTTGGCAAATGCCTGAAGGCTTCCAGTTGAGTTCCGAGACCGCGGTCGAGCGCATCGTCGGCCTCGATCAGATTCTTCCCTGCCAGTACTTTGACGTTTCCGGCGGTCATCGCCTGACCGGCGAGCAGCGCCTGATGCTCGCGTTGCTGGCCGACGCGATCAACGTCTATCAGCAGGGTCTTCGGTCTGGGAATACCCGCAAACGCCTGCTTTTGGTCGATGCCGAGCGATGGATCATGGCTGGCCCCAAAAACCGCCACGCGTTCAGCTTCGATAGCGTTTGCGACGCGCTTGGGATCAATCCCGGCATGCTGCGGCGCCGGATACTGGCTTGGAAGCACGAACTCCGGCACAACGTCCACAAGAGCGCCGCCACGCCTCATCTGCGTCTCAAGATTACGCCGCGCAGCGGTCATGTCAGCCAGGGCCGCCGCAGCCGCAAGCGCGCCGTCGTCCTGCCCTTCTGACAATCGGCGCTCCTGCCAACCTGCGCCGTCGTCGCAACGACCCGCGTGCGCCTCTCGCCAACGCGCCCTAACAGTGCGATAAATCTCAGCCAACCAGGAGGAAGTTCCCATTTTGAACAATCCATTCAGCGTCGAAGGCAAAGTTACGATCGTGACCGGCGGCGGAACTGGAATCGGCGAGTCGATCGCCAAGGAATTCGCGCTGCGCGGTGCGCCGGTCCTGATCGCGAGCCGCAAGGTCGAAAACCTCGAGCGCGTGCGCGACGAAATTCGCAAGGCAGGCGGCAAGTGCGAGATGACCCAGGTCGACGTTCGCGACGCCGAGCAATGCGACAAGATGGTGGCGGAGGCGGTCAAGCGGTTCGGCCGCCTCGACGTGCTGATTAACAATCACGGCGCCAGTATCGCGACGCCCTCGATGAATCTCTCGCCCAACGGATGGCGCGCAGTAGTCGGAATCAATCTCGACGGCGTGTTCTTCTGCTCCAAGGCGGCGGCCCGCCAATTTATCGAGCAGAAAAGCCCGGGCTCGATCATCAACATCTCATCCACCGCGGGAGTGCATGCCTCGCCCACGATGCTTCCGTATGGCGCGTCAAAAGCGGGCGTCATCAACCTGACCGCTTCTCACGCCAGCGAATGGGGCCCGATGGGCATCCGCGTCAACTGCATCGCGCCCGGCCCGATTGACACCGAAGGCGCGGCGCCGCGCGTATGGCCGAATCCAAAGGTCAAGGAGATGGTCGCACGATCGCGCGCGCTTCAGCGCTTCGGCCGCGTCGAGGAAATCGCCTACCCGTGCATCTTCCTTGCGTCGGACGCGGCGAGCTATGTTACCGGCGCGCTGCTGGTTATCGACGGCGGAGAAGGGATGCGAATGCTCGAGTAAGGGCGCAAATGCGCTGGCGATTGGCGCGGAGCGTCGATTATCGTAGCCCGTTAAACAACGAGCAGTAGATCTTCGGATCGAGAGAGGTTTCAGTCACATGGCCGACAAGAGCGCGATTGGAAAAACCGGCAAACCATTCAAGATGCAGGTCGATTGGAGCAAGGTCCGCGAATTCGCCCGCGCGATCAAAGACCCGAATCCGCTCTATTTCGACCCGGAACTGGCCAAGAAGGAACTCGGCGGAATCCCCGTGCCGGTCACGTTTCTGCAGACCAGCGCGTTTTGGACCGACGAGACCTCGAGCCCCGGCTTCGGCGGCTTCGACCTGCGCCGTATCCTGCACGGCGAGCAGGAGTTCGAGCTCTTCAAGCCCATCTTTGTCGGCGACACGCTGACCGGCGTGACCAAAGTCGCCGACATCCTCGAGAAGGAAGGCGGCCGCGGCGGCAAGATGACGCTGCTGATCACCGAAACTGAGTACACCAACCAGAAGGGCGAGAAAGTCGCGATTGCCCGTTCGACACTGATCGAGACCGGCCAGGCGGTCAAAGCGTAATCGGGCCGCAGGCGCGAAAAAGACCATCCAATCGGAGAACCAAAAAAATGGCAAAACTGAAATTTGATTCAGTCAAAGTCGGCGACGAAATTCCAAAAATCGAGATCAAGGGCGTCACCCGCCCCGATTTCGTGCGCTATGCCGGCGCGTCGGGCGACTTCGTCCCGCTGCATTACGACCAGACCTTCGTCGAGGCGGCCGGGATTCCAACCGTGTTCGCGCAAGGCATGTTCACCGCGGGCCTGCTCTCCCGGGCCGTCACCGACTACGTCGGAGTGGGCAACGTGCGCCGCTTCCAGGTGCGCTTCGCCACGCGCGTGTGGCCCGGCGACAACGTGACCTGCACCGGCAAAATCACCAACAAGATCGAGAAGGACGGCGAGAAGCAGATCGAGGGCGACTTGATCGTGCTCAATCAAAAGGGCGAGCCGGCTATCCGTGGCAGCTTCCGCGCCGCCTGCGCGTGAGCCGAGCCGGGCGGGAAATAACAGCACCCTATCACGTTGCGCGTTACGCGCGCGGCTTCAGCGCTTTCGTGTAATCGAATCCCGAGCGTGGAATTCCTTCACAGTGCGAGAGGACGGCCTTCTGTTTTCTTTGACAATTTGAGGGCATGTTTCTTGCGTCCTTTCGTCTCAGGACTTTAATGCAGAGGGCGTTTGGCGCCGTCTCAGCATTGCTGGTTCGCGCTCGCGAATCCGCTCGCCGGTTCCAGGCACCTCAAACCATGCGTTCCCGTGAGACAGTGCAATGCAAATTCTGCAAAATCGTCGAGCTAAGATCGAACTCCTCCTAACGGCGGTGCTCGTAGTCGCATTGGCTGGATGCGGCACGTCGAACAAGCAGCCGCCCGCCGCGACCGCCAGTGTTGCTGCGGCCCCTGAACCCGCCGCACCGTCGAAGGCACAAACCCATCCGGCGCACGCCAAACTGCTCACGATGCGCACTCAGACACCGCCCGAGCCATCGACGAAGCAGAACACCGCGATGGTTCTCTCGCAGATGCATCAGGCGGATCTGACCGAGGTAAAGCTGGGCAAGATGGCCGCGGAAAAAGCCTCGACCGACGAGGTCCGGGCCTATGCGAATCAACTGGTCCGCGACCATATGAGTGTCGACCAGATGGTCGTTGCGATGGCTCATGAGAGCGGAACGGATTTGCAAAATTCCGCCCCGGCGCGTCGAGCCGCACGACACGAAGCTGCGCAGGAGAAGAAACTGGAACGGAAAATGGAATCCGCCAAGGGTCCGGATTTTGACCGGTTTTTCTTGCGGCAGGAACTTTCGGATCACGACAAACTGATCCGCACGCTCCAGCAGGATCGAGAGGACACGAGCGACGATCAACTCGAGGCCTTGATCGACAAAACCATGCCGATCCTCGAACAGCAGAAAAAGCTCGCACAAATTCTAATCGACAAGGAGCAGGCCCAGACCGGGCCGGCTAAACTCCGTGGTTGAACAGACGGAAAACATAGTTGAGAGCGACTCGGCTGGCGGCGCGCACATGGGCGCACGACTGGCCGCGGGGATCGCCGCAGGATTAATCGGCGGCATCCTGATGCTCGGATTCATGATGATTTACGCGGGCGTCAACGATGCCGGCGCGACCATGCCGCTGAAGGCGCTCGGCGCTTTCGAGTATGGGGTCGTGTCGTTCGTCTCAGGGCCATCGGCGATGATTGTCGGAGCGCTCATCCAGCTGGGATTTTCGATCGTGCTCGGCATTTTGTTCGCGCTGTTCGTTTCGCGAAGGACGTCGATCGTAGCCGCGCTGTTTGCCGGGATCGTGGTCGGAATCGCTATCTGGGTGGCGATGGATTTGTTCGTGCTGCCCTTTGCTGACCCGACGATGGCTGCGCGGATGGAGCTGATGCCGCAGGCGTATTTCATCGCACATTTGCTGTACGGTCTGGGGCTGGCGACGAGCGCCATCTTCGTTCGTGCATTCGCCAAAGACCGTCACCGTCGCGCCGGTGCGCAGCACGCGGCCGAAACTCAGCCGATTTGATCCGGACTCCTCAATAATTGTGGAAACGAGCACCCGTAAAACAGCCGGCTTTCCGACGATTCCAGGAGTGCGTGCGCCGTCTTCTTTCTCATCCGCACGCGCTTATCGGAGCCACCGGCTTGCCCGGTGGAGCGCATCGATATTCGCGTCTCTGATCGTGGTGTTGTTCATCGCCTCGTTCTACCTCGATGGCATGATCCGCGCGCGAACCGAGGCGGCGATGAACGGTAAACTCAAGGGCTACCATGTGGCGCTGGCCCACGCTCACCTGCAACTCGTTGGCGGCCTCCTGACCCTGAAGGGCCTTGAGATCATTCAGCAGGCGCATCCGCGGCCCCCGGTCGCCGACATCCCGATGATGCGGTTCCATATCGAATGGCAGGAACTGTTCTCGCGACGCGTGGTGGCGGAGGTGCTTCTGTGGCATCCCAAGGTCCATATCGACGAGACCCAGCTTGTGTCGGAAAAGAACAGCAAGGTCCCGTTGCGGCAGAAGGGATGGCAGGATGCGCTCGAGGCCGCCTACCCGTTCAAGATCAACCGGCTTGCCATCGAGGACGGAGACGTCGTCTATATCCAGAATGCGGCAAGTCCGCCACTACATCTGGCGAACCTCAATTTCACGACCGATAACAACCGCAATATCCACGCGCCCACCAACGTTTACCCGTCCAGGTTCCACGCGAATCTGGTGATGTTCGGCACCGGCCGAGCGGCAATCGACGGCCATGCCAACTTCCTTGAGGAGCCTTTTCCCGGCACTCGCGCGCAGTTCACGATTGAAAACGTGCCGCTGAGCGCATTCGATCCTGAGATCAAGGCGATCAATATCGGTGTGAGCGGAGGCCGGCTGTCCAGCAGCGGCCTTGTCGAATACTCGCCAAAGGTAACCAGGGTCGAGGTTGACAATGCGACCGTCGATGGCGTCGGCCTGAGTTACGTTCATTCGCCGGCTACTGAGCAAAAAGAAGCGGATCGAGTGGAAGCGACCGGCAAGGAGATCGAGAAGCAGAACAACCGTCCGGCGGTTGATATCAGCGTGCGCGAGCTCGACATCACTCGCAGTAGTTTCTCATACGAGGATAAAACCGCGAACCCTAACTATCGGCTGTTGCTCAGCGACGCCGATATTTCGCTCAAGAACCTTTCCAATCATCAGCGGCAGGGACCGGCGGATCTGACGGTTCGCGGCAAGTTCATGGGCAGCGGCGATACCAGCCTGTCGGGTGATTTTCTCGCCAGCCAACAGGGACCGGTGCTCGACTTGAACGTCGCAATCCAGAACACCGACCTGCCATCGTTGAATAACTTCCTGCGCGCAGAGGGGTGCTTCGACGTGGCGGCCGGCCGCTTCTCCGTCTTCTCGCAAGTCAGCATCAAGGACCGCAATCTAAGCGGCTACGTGAAGCCGATGTTCGCAGGGCTCGAGGTTTATGACTACCGAAAGGACAAAAACACTCCCGTCCTGCATCAGGCGAAAGAACTGGTGATCGGGGGCGCGTCCCATCTCTTCAAGAATCCCCGCACCAAAGAGGTCGCAACCGAAGTCGCCCTGAAGGGCAGCCTCAAGAATCCGGACATCTCGACCTGGCAGGCAATCGTGCAAGTGCTGCACAACGCGTTTGTGAAGGCGATCCTTCCGGGTTTCGATCAAGCGGTTCGGCCGGTCCCGGCCACCGCCGTCAGCGCCAGAAGATAGGCCGAGCCCCTGGCTCAGACCCGCCTGTGGACAGAATTGTTCAAGGATTGTGGATAGTTGCCGCTTAAATTCGGTCTCCCGCTTGATAAGTTGGGCAGAATCCGGCAAACAAGGCGGATAAGATCAGGTGGGCTTTTCCAGGGCGGCTTGGAGGCGCAACATAGTCTTTGATGGGTGAAGCCAGGTACGTAATAATCCACGGCCATTTTTATCAGCCTCCGCGCGAGAGTCCGTGGACGGGCCTGATCAGTTCCGAGCATGGCGCGGCGCCGTTTCAGAACTGGAACGAGCGAATTCTGAGCGAATGTTACACCGCCAACGCGCATGCCCACACGATGCAAGGGCCGGTAGTCCACGTTCGCAACAATTACGAGTCGCTGAACTTCGATGTCGGGCCGACGCTGGCAGGATGGCTGCAAGCGCATGGCAAGGCGGCGTATCGCGCGATGATTCGTGGCGACGCGCTCAGTGCCAGTGCGCACGGCGGCCATGGCAACGCGATCGCGCAATCGTACAGTCATTCGATTCTTCCGCTGGTGGCGCCGCGCGATCGCGAACTGCAGATCGCATGGGGGATCGACGATTTTCTCTTCCGCTTTGGCCGCAAGCCCGCCGGGATATGGATCCCCGAGTGCGCCGCCGACGACGACACGCTGGCGTCGATCGCGGGGGCGGGAATCGGGTTCGTCATCCTCGGGTCGGATCAAGGAAAGTTCAGCGGCCCCGGCGCCGGGTCGCGCGGCGCCGGACCGTTCCAATGGCGCCGCGGCGACTTGAGCCTGTCGGTCTTCCGCTTCGACCGTGAATTGTCCACGACCGTCTCTTTCGGCAACGGCTTGGCCGACGGCGCCCGGCTGGCGGGGTGGATTGCCGACGCCGCGCTTGGGCTTGAGCCCGGCGCCGCGCTGATGATTGCGACCGACGGCGAAACGTTTGGGCATCATGACAAACACGGCGCTGCCGAATTGGCGCGCGCCCTGATGGCGCTCGAGCGCCGCGACGACGTGATTGTCACCAACTGCGCCGACTACCTCGCTGCGCATCCGGCCACCGGGTCATTCGAGATTGCGTCCGCCAGTTCATGGAGCTGTCCGCACGGCGTCGAACGATGGCGCTCGAACTGCGGATGCCGCCAGGATCCGAACACCTCGCAGGAGTGGCGCGGGCCGTTTCGCGCCGCGATGGATTTCGTCAAGAACCATGCCGAGGCGACTTACGACCGCTTCGCCCCGGCGCTGGTCAAGGAGCCCGGCGCAATCCTGCGCGGCGCAATCCGTTTGCTGATCGATCCGAATCCCGCCGTCCACGACGAGTTCTTCAGGCGCTTGGGGGTTGTCGACGAAGCCAGTCGCGAAACTCTGCTGCGGATGTTCGAGATGGTCCGCGCAGGACAAGCGGCGCTCACGAGCTGCGCGTGGTTCTTCGACGACTTCGCAGGCCTGGAGGGGCGCGTCGTGCTCAGATGGGCGGCGCGTGCGGTGGAACTGGCGGCCGAGCATTCGGCGAGCGTCGAAAACGAGCTGCTGGAGCGGCTGCGCGGAATCAATTCGAACCGGCGCGAAAATGGCGACGCCGCGACTCTGTACCTAAGCCTGAAAACGCGCGAAGCTCGAGGTCGCGTGTAGCTCCCAAGTCCCCCAAATTTAACTGGCAGGTGCCTGTGCGATGCCTTCGACCGACGCGACTCATATCGATTCGACGCTGACCGAATCCCGCAAGTTTCCACCCGCCGCCGAGTTCAGTTCCCGGGCGTGGGTCAAGAACCCGGCGGAGCACCAGGCGCTGTGCAGGCGCGCCGGCGACGATCCCGAGGGATTCTGGGCCGAATGCGCGCGCAACCTCGATTGGTTCAAGCCGTTTGACAAAACCCTGGAGTGGAATTTCCCGTTTGCGAAGTGGTTTGCCGGCGGCACGATCAACGCCGCCTACAATTGCCTCGATCGCCATCTCGGCGGTCCCCGCCGCAACAAAGCCGCGCTGATTTGGGAGGGCGAGCCCGGCGACTCGCGCGTGCTGACCTATCAGATGCTGGCCGACGAAGTGGGCAGGTGCGCCAACGCGTTGAAAAGCCTGGGCGTCAAGGACGGCGACCGCGTTGCGATCTACATGCCGCTGGTCCCCGAGGCGGCGATCGCGATGCTGGCGTGCGCGCGAATCGGGGCGATTCACTCGGTGGTATTCGGCGGCTTCTCGTCCGAAGCGCTGGCCGATCGGATTAACGACGCGGAAGCGAAGGTCTGTATTACCGCCGACGGCGGATGGCGGCGCGGGCAAATCGTCGAGCTCAAGAACAATGTCGATGAGGCGCTGAAAAAGTGTCCGGGGCTCAAGAAAGTCGTCGTGCTCAAGCGGGTCGGCAACAAGGTCGAGATGCGCAAGGGACGCGACCTGTGGTGGGACGAACTCGTTCCCGGGCAAAGCCCCCGCTGCGAGGCCGCCGCGCTCGACGCCGAGCATCCCCTCTACACCCTCTACACCAGCGGCACGACCGGCAAACCCAAGGGCGTCGTGCATACGACCGGCGGCTACCTGACTCATGTGCTGATGACGATGAAATGGGTCTTCGACCTGAAGGAGGACGACATCTACTGGTGCACGGCGGATATCGGATGGGTTACAGGCCACAGCTACACCGTGTACGGACCGCTGGCGGCGGGCGCGACGGTGGTAATGTATGAAGGCGCGCCGAATTTCCCCGAGAACGATCGCTTCTGGCGGATAATCGAGAAGTACCGCGTCAGCATCTTCTACACCGCGCCCACCGCGATCAGGACTTTCATAAAATGGGGCGATGAGTGGGTCAAAAAGCATGACTTGTCGAGTCTGAGATTGCTCGGTTCGGTTGGAGAGCCGATCAATCCCGAAGCCTGGATGTGGTACCGCAAAGTTATCGGCGACGAGCGATGCCCGATCGTCGATACGTGGTGGCAGACCGAGACCGGCGGGATCATGATCAGCTCGATGCCCGGGGCGATCGCCACCAAGCCCGGCTCCGCCACATTTCCATTGCCGGGAATCGCAGCCGACGTCGTCACCCGCGAGGGCAAGAGCGTCGGCGCCAACCAGGGCGGTTTGCTGATCGTGCGCAAACCGTGGCCCGGGATGCTGCGAACGATCTTCCGCGACCCTGAGCGCTACAAGAACAATTACTTTGTCCAGATCGAGGGCGCCTATTTCACCGGCGACGGAGCCCGGCGCGATCAGGACGGCTACTTATGGATCATGGGCCGCGTGGACGACGTCATAAACGTATCCGGGCATCGGCTCGGTACGATGGAGGTCGAAAGCGCACTGGTCTCGCATCCGACGGTCGCAGAGGCCGCGTGCGTGGGGCGGCCCGACGAGATGAAGGGACAGGCGCTGGTTGCATTCGTCACGCTCGAGAGCGGGCGCAAGGGCAATGACAAGCTGCGCGAAGAATTGCGCGCGCACGTGGTCAAGGAGATCGGCGCGCTGGCGCGCCCCGACGACATCCGCTTCACCGAGGCGCTGCCGAAAACGCGCAGCGGCAAGATCATGCGCCGCCTGCTGCGCCAAATCGCGTCGGGCGACGAGACGCTTGGCGATACGACGACGCTCGAGGATTTGTCGGTGCTCGCCAAGCTGCGCGAGGACGAGGAGTGATCATTCCTGACCTCTTCCTGACCGAAGAGCGTTGCAGCGACTCAGAAACCGGTACCGGCTTCGCTAGCGCGAAGCTGTCCGAGATCCTTCCTCACCTCGCGATGCTCGGGTCGTCAGGATGACAGATGGGCCCGCGTTGCCCGCTTGGGTCAGGATAACGGAATGATTCGCCGTCGGTTATGCGAAGGTCCCCTATCAGGGAGAAGAAGGCTATTCGGAATAGTCAGTTCAATTGGAGATGACTTGCTAATTCGCTAACGCGGGCGGGGTCGAGAATGACTATTGCTGCCGCGCCGACGGCGAACATGATCACGAACCCCGCCATCAGGCGGACATAGAAGGCCGGCTGATGGCTGGTCTCGGCGACGCCAGACTTGAAGATCGCGTTGACTCCATGGGCGAGCGTGAGCCCGATCACAGCGTCGCGTGCGGTGCTGATGCCGGACTGAGTGAAAGCCGCCAGCGTCAGCGAGATCGCAGTGACGTCCACCAGTCCGCTGATCGCCGAAACCACCATCTGGCCGCCGAACCCCGCGTAATGCTTGGCGACGCGGGTAATCAGCAGCACGACGGTGAATCCCACGCCGAACTCGAGCGCGGGGCGGATCGAGAATGGGTTGCGGAAGGTGGAATCCGCGACCGTCTCGCCTTTTTTCAATCGCATAGGGGCCAGTATCAGGGCGGAGGCGAAACCCGCGAGCATCATCGCGGCGAAAGCAGGGATTGCCGCGATCGCGAGCGTCGGGCTGACCACCGCGACGAGCAGCAGGGTGCGGGGAAATAGTATCGAATTGGCTATCAGCGAGTAGCGGGCCGCCGGCACGGCAGACTCCGGCGCGTCGGCGACTGCTTGCGAGATCCCGGTGGTATAGGCGGTCGTCGAGGCGATGGCGCCGACTATCGCAGTGAGTAATTCGCCGCGCTCGACCCCGGTAAACTTGGTCAGGAAATAGCCGACGTAGGAGACGCCGGACACGAGAATTACGAACAGCCAGATCTCGCGGGGCTTGAAAAATCCGAATGGTCCGTAGCTGCCGGCGGGCAGCAGCGGATAGATGATGAAGATAAGGCCGAGAAAACTCAGCGTGTCGATGTATTCACGGTCGGAGATCCCCTCGCGCACAAAGCGGCGGAGTTGCTCGCGCTCGGCCAGTATCGCCGCGAGCACGATCCCCAGGCCGGCACCGAACTGACGGTCCGACGTAAGGCAAAGGCCGGCCAGAGCGAAGGTCGCGACGGCGGCCAGCTCGGTGGTGATTCCGCTGCGCTCCGGATGCTGCACGCGCATCACGAGCAGGGCGCCGATCATGCCCGCGAACAACGCGATAGCGACCACCGTATTGCCGACGTGGCCCGCGATCGCGCCGAGCAGCGCGATTATCAGGAAATCGCGCATCCCGGGCCGCGGCGGAGCGCCGGGTCCGGGTTCTCGCGTACGGCCGACCAGAAATCCGATCGCCAGCGCGAGCAGGAATCCCAGGGCGGGTGAGTCGGGGGCGGTCAGCTCGGGCATCGAGAGGAGAATAGAGGAACTTGATCTGATGTGAAACCCGGCCGTTGGCACGGCGGCCAGTGACCCGTGGCGTCTATGATGAGAGGCGACAATTTCTGCTGCGGCATCTGCGGCGGCGGCAGCAGCGCGACAACGCCTTGCTGAGCGGTTGGCCGCGGTGGTATCATGCTCAGGTTGAAGTGGGCGTGCGCCCACTTTTTTGTTGGTGTCGCAAAAAGGGATTCATGACATAGGCCGACGGCTGGCCGGCGGCAGCAGCGGCGAGCGCAGAGGTGAGAGCAGATGGCGGCCCTAACGCTTCATCCGACCGCGGAAAAGGTGGCCGAGCTGCTCGAACCGCATATCCAACGCCAGGGTTATGAACTGGTGTCGGTGGATTTTCGCAAGGGCACGCGAAATTCGCTGCTGCGGCTGCTGGTCGACAAGCCGGGCGGCGGAATCGCGCTGAGCGATCTGGAGAAGTTGAGCCCGACGCTGGGCGACTTGCTCGACGTGTACGACCCGGTCGAGGGCCGCTACACGCTGGAAGTCGCGTCGCCGGGAATCAACCGGCCGCTGCGCAAGCTGGAGCATTTCGAGGCGGTCAGGGGTGAACGGGTGAAGGTCCGCACGCATCGCGCGCGCGACGGGCAGAAGTCGTTCGTGGGCAGGCTGGTGTCGGTCGGTCAAAGCGGAATCGAGCTGGACGATGAGATCAGCCGCAAGCGGCAGACGATTGGTTTCGACGAGATGTCGGGTGCGAATTACGAGTACGATTTTGACAAGTAGATGCAATTGACAAATAGACACACGGGCTCCTGCGGATCGGGAGCGACAAAAATAGCTGGCGCGCAGCTCTGTCCGCGCCCCGGGGAGGCGGTATGCAGGTCGATCTGAACCGGGTAATCGAGCAGGTAAGCAAGGAAAAAGGCATCGACAAAACGATCGTGATCAACGCGGTCGAGGAGATGATGCATTCGGCGGCGCGGCGCACGTTCGGGCCGGACCGCAATATCGAGTCGCGGTTCAACCCCGAACTGGGCGAAATCGAGCTGTTCGAGATCAAGACGGTCGTCGATAAAGTGGCCAACCCCGCAGCCGAAGCCGACGTCGCCGAGGCGCGCGCGAAATACGACCCCGAGGCGGAAGTCGGCGACGAAATCCTGATCAAGCTCGACACCGCCACGATGGGCCGCATCGCAGCCCAGGCGGCCAAGCAAAATCTCATCCAGCATATTCGCGACGCCGAGCGCAAACAGATCTACAACGAGTTCAAGGATCGCAAGCTGGAAGTCGTTTCCGGAATCGTGCAGCGCTTCGAGCGCAAGAACATGATCGTCAATCTCGGCCGCACCGAGGCGATCCTGCCCGAGAAGGAGCAGATCCCCCACGAGCGCTATCGCCAGGGCGATCGCATCCGCGCGCTGATTTTAGACGTCGATCTGTCGGAGAAGGGACTTTCGATCGTGCTCTCGCGCACCTCGAACGACTTCCTGATGAAGCTGTTCGAGCAGGAGGTGCCGGAGATTTACGAGGGCATCGTCGAGATTCGCCAGAGCGCGCGCGAGCCCGGCGGACGCGCCAAGGTGGCAGTCTATTCCAAGGATTCGGACGTCGATCCGGTCGGCGCGTGCGTCGGGATGAAGGGCACCCGCGTGCAATCTGTGGTGCAGGAGTTGCGCGGCGAAAAAATCGACATCGTGCCATGGACTGACGACCAGGCCGAGCTGGTGTGCCGTGCGCTGGCGCCGGCCAAGGTCTCCAAGGTGATCATCGACGAGGACGAGCATGCGATGGAGGTGATCGTGCCCGACGATCAACTGTCGCTGGCGATTGGCAAGCGCGGGCAGAATGTTCGGTTGGCGCATCGCCTGACCGGATGGAAGCTCGACGTGCGCAGCGAGGCGGAGGCCGAAGAAGAAGCTCGCTCGGCGCGCGCCTCGCTCAACGCAATCCCGGGCATCGGCGACATCAACGCCGAACTGCTCTACCAGTGGGGATTCCGCTCGGCCGAACAACTGGCCGAGGCCGACGAAACGGCGTTTGACGTCGAGGGAATCAGCCCCGAGCGTGCCAAACAGATAATCAATGCCGCGCGCGAGCACGTCGCCAACAAGAAGATCGCGGCCGAAGCAAAGGCCGCGGCTGCGGCCGAGGCGGCTGAGACGGCTGCGGCGGAAGCGCTGGCCGCTACGCAAGCGCAACGCACGGAGGAGGCGGCCTCCGCGACGATCGCCGAGGAGTCAGCGCCGGTCGCCACCGAAGATGTGGGAGAAAAGTAGCTGGCTAAACCGCCCGAGCGTACCTGCATCGGATGTATGAAGCGGGATGCGAAGGCTGCGATGGTGCGGATCGCGGTCGTCAATGGTTATATTGTACTAGATGTTGAAGCGCGACGGGCAGGGCGCGGCGCCTGGCTGCATCCGACGCTTGAATGCGCCGAGCGGTTGGTCGGTTCAAAAGTCAAGGAATTTCACGCGCTCCGGCGCAAGATAGATCGTCGCGAGCGGGTCCAAATAGCGGCGGCAATCAGGCAGCGACTGGATAGAAACTCAAAGGTCGAATAGTATAACTGGGATGGCGCGAAAGCGGATCAAAACTCTTGCTAGTGAATGGGGATTCCCGGTCGAGGATTTGCTCGCCGGGTGCACCCGCCTGAAGCTTGGGCATACACAGTCCGAGTCCAGTCTGCTTTCGCCCGAAGAGGCGGAGCGGCTCAAGGCCGATCTCGACGAGCAGGCGCATCGCGCGTCGATCCTGCGCCGCGAAACCGTACTCGAAACGAGCAGCGGAAAAATTCTCGAAAAGCGCCTCAATGCCACCGTGATGCGCCGGCGTCATGCCGAGCCCGGGCAGCCCGCCGGTGGAGCAGGTACGCCATTCCATTTCGAAGTCGAAGAGACCCGCGAAGACTCGTTCGTGGCGCCGTTTCTCGGCGCGCCACACGCCGCCGAGCCCGAGGCGCCGGTTACGTTCGACGCGGAGCATCGTGCGGAGCCCGCAGTCGCCGAGCCGCGCGTCGTGCCCGAACCGGTCGTGGTCAGGCCCGGGCCTGAAATCGAGGAGATTGGCGAGCCCGACTACGAGGCTCATCCGCCCAAGGCGGCAGCCCATGCGGAGGAGATGGAAGCTGAGCTCGAGCCGGAACCTGAGATTGCTCCTGAACCTGAGCCTGCGCCCGTGGTTGCCGAAGCCGCGCCCCAAGCGCCGCCGCGGGCGCCCTCGTCGCGCTTCGGTTATCGCACGGATCATGTGCGCCCGGCTGAATCAGCCCAGCGTGGCTCGATCAATCTGACTCGCGGCTCTCAGACCGGCCCGACCCTCGACGACGGACAGAAGGGACCCAAGGTCCTTGGCAAGATCGATCTCAGGCCCAAGGCGCCGGCGCCGCGTCCTGCGTTGCCGGGTCTGCGTACGGCAGCGGGCGCGCCGAGCGCGCGTCCCGGCGTGACCGGACGCTTCGCTCCGCAACTGCGTGAGCAACCGTCGGAGGAAATGCCGCAACTTCCGCCCGATCAAGTGGCCAAGCCCGGTGGCGGACGCGGAATAAAGAAAAAGAAAGTCGTCAAGAAGGGCAGCACTGACCTCGCCGCCGAGCGCGAGATGCGCGGCCTGCGAGTGCCGAAAAAGCGCCGCGCTCTGCCCGGCAAGGAACAGCGAAAAACCGAGATCACCACGCCCAAAGCCTCCAAACGCGTGGTTCGAATCACCGAGGGGGTAACCGTCGGCGATCTCGGCCGCTCGATGGGGGTCAAAGCCGGCGACCTGATCAAGAAGTTGATGGAACTCGGCCAGATGGCGACGCTGAACCAGGTGCTCGACGTTGACACTGCCACCTTGCTGGCCGGCGAGTTCGGCTACAGCGTCGAGAACGTTTCCTTCGACGTCGAATCCGCCATCGAAGAGGCGCCCGAGGAAGCCGTGGCGGGCGAAAGCGTCACGCGGCCGCCGGTCGTCACCGTGATGGGCCACGTCGATCACGGCAAGACCTCGCTGCTCGACGCGATTCGCCACACCAACGTGACGGCGCGCGAGTTCGGCGGAATCACCCAGCACATCGGCGCCTACACCGTCGAGGCAAATGGACGGACGATCGCGTTCGTCGATACTCCCGGCCATGAGGCGTTTACCGCGATGCGCGCGCGGGGCGCCAAGGTCACCGACATCGTCGTGCTGGTGGTCGCCGCCAACGAAGGCGTGATGCCGCAGACGCTGGAGGCGATCAACCACGCTCGCGCTGCCAACGTTCCCATAATCGTCGCGATCAACAAGATCGATCTGCCGGACGCCAATGTCGACAACGTCAAGCAGCGCCTGACCCAGATCGGCCTGGTGCCCGAAGACTACGGCGGCGAGACCATTACCGTGCCGGTCTCGGCTCGCACCGGCGAGGGAATCGACAAGCTGCTCGAGATGATCCTGCTGCAGGCCGACGTGATGGAGCTCAAGGCCAATCCGGCGCGCGCCGCGCGCGGCACCATCATTGAGTCGCAGCTCGACCGCGGCCGCGGCCCGGTCGCCACCGTTCTGGTGCGCAACGGAACGCTGAGCGTGGGCGATTATTTCATATGCGGATCGGTGTTCGGCAAAGTGCGAGC
>Ga0187805_10000111_pt1 | contig 23969 bp, 26 predicted proteins | sample NC_wetland_sal_i_6_FD_132965 | JGI IMG/M metagenome (GOLD analysis project Ga0187805, IMG submission 132965) | Wetland sediment microbial communities from Neuse River Estuary, North Carolina, USA - Control_5 | ecosystem: Environmental > Aquatic > Freshwater > Wetlands > Sediment | place: USA...
GACCCTGCGCGAGTACGGCGTCACTCCTGATCTGGAGCCATCGCACCCGAAGATGGGCTTCCTGGTGAGGGAGACGTCTGAGCGAAGCGCAGAGTTTCTGCAGCATAAGAATTGATCCAGCGGGCCGCGCTGTCGGCGATCCGGAAGCAACCCAATGGTCTCCCAGAGCAGATCGGTAACCAGAAGTCTTAGTGCAAATCGGCTTCGAGGAGATCTCCGGGAAGCCCGTTTCTGGAAACCTCGGGAACGACCAACGATCCGAGTCGACGCCGTGAACACATGGACGTTTAGCGATTCTAATCCGGGGGCGTTCGCTCTCCGGACGCAAGTGTACGATTCCCGTGCGCACAAGGAGGTCGGTTCTGCCAACTGGCGGTGCAATCGAGAATTGTTTACTTCCTTTCAGGCGGTTCGATCAGAGCAAATCTCTGTAACGCTCCAAAGCCACGCGAACGAGCTGGCTCCGAGTGCGAACTTCTGTCTTGCCAAACAGTTGTTGCAGCGTGTTCTTGACCGCGCTCTCTGAGATGTTCATGCGTGACGCAATTTCTTTGTTCGATGAGCCCTGAACGACTAGCCGGAGTACGTCCATCTCCCGGCTATTGAGAGACGGCCGCTCCTTCTGATCCAGCGGCGCCGAACCTGTTCCCGCCGGGACGGTCTGTTCCTCGCTAACGTCAGCGATGATGGCGGCCAGCTTGGGCGTTCTCCCTTCTTTATAGCTGGAGAACCAAACCTCAGCGAGAAAAGACTCTCCATTACCCCGATGCCCTCGGCACTGCATCGACGCCCGGAACTGGGGTCCCTCTTCGGGGCGCAGCGCGCGATGCAGTTCGGGGAGGAACGCCGCGATGGGTTCTCCGATCAAATGTCCATCGCGGGGAGCCAGCAGTTCGTTTGCGGCGTGGTTGGCTAATTCGATCAGACCTCCCTCATTGACCGTAAGAATAGCCGCCGGACTGGTTTCTACCAGTATGCGTGTTCGTTCTTGCGCTTCCTGACTCAAGCGCTGGTTACGCAGCACCTCGGAAGTCAGTAGTCCACAGCCACAGAGAGCGAGAGCCTCGAATCCAAGCCGGATATGTGCGTCCGCCGGGTCGAGGTTACTGAAACGTTCACTGAGCAAGGCGCAGGCAATGCCCAATAAAACGATTGCCCATCTCGGCAGAAACCCGGCGGCCAGCATGATCGGGAACAAATACAAGAAGCCCAAGGAGAAGTAAGGCTTCGTCCACCAATCGACTGTTGCGATCGCCACGACAAGGACAGCGCTGGCCAGAAGAATGGCGATCCGGTTCCGGCGATCCCAGATTATCTCCAGATGAGGCATGGGTTAAGTCGCAACTTCCCTTATCTCACGCTAGCTCCTGTTCAAGGAACGTAATCAAACGATTAATCCATAAGATTGAGCTACCAATCAAATGATCTCCGTTCCGTTGACAGAATCATACGATTGGCCCGGGCTTGTTCAACAATTTTCGTGATTCGATTCTGGCACTCGCGGGCATTCCTGACGCGATCGTCGGCGGTATTCTCGCGCTCTACGTCTCTGGCCTCCATTTCAGCATCTCCGCAGCGATCGGTTTTGTCTCGCTGTTTGGCGTGTCTGTGATGGATGGAATCCTGATGATCACTTTCTACAATCAGGAGCGTACGCACGGCTTTGCACCCGTCGATGCGATGTATCGCGCAGCCTCTACCCGCATGCGGCCCTTGCTGATGACGGCGCTCTCGGCTTGCATTGGCCTATTTCCCGCGGCAATTTCCACGGGAATCGGGAGCCAAGTGCAGCGCCCGCTCGCGACCGTGATCGTGGGCGGAATGTTAGTTGGCCCCATCATGCTACTTCTCGCCGTGCCTGCCCTGCGAATGATCTTCCTGGGCGGCGAGAATCACTTAAGCGGACCTCACTCCGAGCCGAAGGAGTCAAAATGAAAATTTCTTGCTTCGTTCTCTGGGTGATTAGCGGTGCCCTCGGCCTTGCTGCAAGAGATGCGGCCGCCTCGAATCCAGCGCTGCAACAGTCGGAAGCTGCCGCGAATACACTCAGAGAGCATCCGAGTGACGCGACGTCTTCCGACGGAGCGAAACCACCGGTGAGCAGCGTGCGAACGGGCCAAGTCCAGCGTCGTGCTGCAAAGGCGAATCACGTACCACTCCCCGCCAGCGCGGCCAAAACGAATCGGCCGAAGCATCCTTCAAAGAGCCAGGCGAGGCCTGCGGCTACACCCCCTCGACTTCAGCCTCAGTCGCGACTGAGCCACCACGGTGTGGTTACGAAAAAAGGATCGATCCAGAGCAAGCCGGGGAGCAGCACTCCCGTTGTGCAACGGCAGACCTTGTTTCCATCCTCGTCTTTGTCGCTCAACAATGTGCGCCATCGCGGTCCCAATCCGGCGGCGATTGGCGGAGGCGGAACTTCAAAACCCGGAGAGACGGGAGCGATCGACGGAAGCCGTATGAGCCGCAAGCCCTAAGGAATGGATTTGATGATTCAGACCAGCAAATCTCGTCTGGCCCACTGCTTAAAAACTTGGGCACTGCTCTTTACCTCGCTGCTTTTTACTTCGGCTTGTGTGGTAGGGCCGAAGTTCAAGAAGCCTGCCGCTCCCGATGTCAGCGGCTACACACCGGCTCCGATTACAGCGACCACCGCCACGCCCAACGTTTCGGGTGGGGAGACACAACATCTCACGCCAGGGGGTGATATTCCCGGAGATTGGTGGACCCTGTTTCATTCCAAGCCGCTCAACGACTTGATCGAACGCGCATTGAAAGCCAATCCTGATCTCAAAGCGGCGCAGGCGGCGTTGTTGGTGGCAAGAGAGAACGTCCTGGCTCAGCGGGGCGCGTACTATCCGAGTGTGTCGGGCGGTTTCTCGGCGACGCGTGCCAAAACTTCGAACGGACTTTCGCCGGTGCCGAGCTTTACCACTTTTCAATACAGCTTATTTACCCCGGAGGTCAGCGTCTCGTTCGTCCCTGATGTCTTCGGCTTGAACCGGCGAACGGTCGAGTCTTTGAAGGCGCAGCAGGAGCAAGCGCGCTTCGCCCTGGCGGCAACCAATATCACGCTCAGTTCCAACGTCGTTGCCACGGCTATACAAGAGGCTTCGTCGCGGGCGCAAATTGAGGCGACCAATGAGCTGATCAGGATCAACACGAATATGTTGGACATCTTGCGCAGCCAGTATGCCAAGGGATACGCCAGCGAACTTGACGTGGCTGCGCAGGAATCGCAACTCGCGCAAGTCGCCGTCACGTTGCCTCCACTGCTGAAGCAGTTGGCGCAGCAGCGAGACCTACTCACTGTGTTAGCGGGCGGTTTCCCCGATAAAGATCTGCCAGAAAAGTTTGAACTCTCGAGTCTGCAACTGCCCCAAGAACTGCCGGTGAGCATTCCCGCGAAACTGGTGGAGCAACGTCCGGATGTGCGTCAAGCGGAGGAGAACCTGCACTCCGCAAGCGCCCTGATTGGCGTGGCTCGTGCCAACCGGCTGCCAAGCTTTAACCTGACGGGCGACATCGGCAGCATGGCTCTCACCTTTGGCAACATATTCGCCGCCGGCAACGGCTTTCGCGACGTGAGCGCCGGCGTCACGCAGCCCATCTTTGAGGGCGGAACCCTGATGCATCGCGAGCGCGCCGCGCGAGCGGCCTATGTTCAAGCCGACGAGCAATACCGCAGCACAGTCCTCACCGCGTTTCAAAATGTCGCTGATACCCTGAATGCGCTCCAGCAAGATGCCGACGGACTTAAGGCTGCGGCCGCCTCGAAAGACGCCGCTGCGGTCACTCTCGACCTGGCAAAGAAGCAATTTCAGGCTGGCTACGTCAACTATCTGGGCCTATTGAGCGCGGAGCAAGCGTATCAACAGGCTGTGATTAACCTTGCGCAGGCCGAAGGCAATCGTTACGCCGACACGGCCGCATTATTTCAGGCCCTTGGCGGCGGGTGGTGGAACCGCCCGGATGTCCCGCACAACTAATTCGAAGCAAATCGGGGACTCGAACGGCTGGTGGCATGAGGTTAGCCCCGCATGACGGTTTAGCTAGAATCTCGTACTGCACAGCTAGCGAACATACCTGCCAGGACGCCTCGCATATAAGCAAAGCTGGCGATCACGCCCGGCATCGGATCGTCGGGATGAATCTCATACTCCAGATCGACGAAGCCCTGGTACTTCGTTGCAATGAGCCCTTCAAACATCTTCCGCACTGGTATGATGCCGTCCCCCACCGCGACCTGGCTCTCTTTGCTCTCGAAGTTCGTGAGGTCCTTCATGTGCACATTGAGCAGCCTCGGGCCTGCTTCGTGGATCGCCTGAACCAAATCCGTGCCAGCGCGAACCGTATGCCCGACATCGATGCAGCAGCCGATGCGCGGATCCATATCCTTCACCGCCCTCAATACATCTAGCGGCGAATGCCACAACTTGTCCTCGGGCCCGTGATTGTGGATCGCAATACGAATGTCGTACTCCTTTACGAACTTCTCAATTCGCGGCAAAGTTTCCGGCGCAGGGTCACCAGCGACAATCACGCCGATACCCGCTCTTTTACAGTATTCGAATTTGGACCGTATATCTGCATCTTCGTTCTTCGTGAAATAAATAGTCCCGGCGGCGTGTAGCTTGATGCCCGCCGCGGCGTAGTCCGCCAGCGCCGCTGCCTCCTGCTGTGGATCCATAGGGAGATGATCTTTTACGTCCTTGGCATTTAAGGCGAGCACGTTGAGCTGCTTCATGAAGCCGATCATCTGCGCGCGGCTGAGGTTACGAAACGTGTAGCTTGCTAGGCCTAACCGAATCGCCGCTGCTTCCTCTGCGGGTGACGGCGCCGGAGTTGATGCCCAGACGCTGCTTGGTGCAGCCATTGCTGCTGCGACCAGTGCGCTGGAGCGAATGAAGTCGCGACGAGAAACGGTGCTTTCCTTAGACATGCGGCGCCCAGCCCTTCTCGTACTCGCGTCCCCACATCTTCATGGCTTCAGCGTCGCCCTGGATTCGTCCGTCTTTCGCATCGAGATGCAGCTCCCGGTTCACTTCCCACGCGATGTTCGAAAGCTGGAGCATCGTAACAGCGATATTGCCGACGGAGATAGGAGCGTTGAGCCTTTCGCCCTTGCGGATTCCCGCGATGAAGTTCGCGAAATGAGCGTCGGTCATGGAATCGCTGCCGATCAGATCAGCGGATGAACTGGTATCCCCGCCCTTGAATTCGCTGGTCTTTTTGCCTTGAAGGTCATAGATTTCATAGCCACCGCGATCGACCAGAACCGTACCCTTGGTTCCCATGATTGTCGAACCACGATCGCGGCCGTAATATTTCATTCCCTGACAGCTCTTGCCTTCCCACGAAATCATCTTGTCTGGGTACTCGAAGTTTGTCACCAGCGTGTCATAAAACTCCCAGTCGTCTTTGAACTGATATCTGCCGCCCGACGAAGTAACTAGCTGTGGATAGTCGACCCCCAATGCCCAACGACAGACATCGACTTCGTGCGTGCCATTATTGAGCGTTTCGCCGGTGCCATAGATTCTGAACCAGTGCCAGTTATAAGGATGCACATTTTCCTTATAAGGACAACGCGGGGCAGGACCCTGCCACAAGTCCCAATCAAGCTGCGGCGGCACCGGCACTTCTTTGCCTATGCCGATCGACTTCCTCGTATTGACGTACCAAGCTCTTGCGAAGTACGGCCTGCCGATAACTCCTTCGTGAATTTTTGCGACTATCTCGATGGTGTGTGGTGAAGAACGCTGCTGTGTGCCCATCTGCACGAGCTTGTGATATTTCTGCTGCGCCTGCACCAGCATCTCTCCCTCAGCAGGATTGTGGCTGCATGGCTTCTCCAAATAAATGTGCTTGCCTGCCTGCAACCCGGCGATCGCCATCGGCGCATGCCAATGATCGGGAGTGGCAATGGTGATGGCGTCAACGCTTTTCTCCTCAAGAATCCTGCGAAAGTCTTTCTCCGCCGCCGGAGCCTCCCCCATCACCTGTCGAGTGCGGTCGGCGAACTTTTTGAGAATAACGCCGTCGACGTCGCAGACATGCGAGATGCGGGTGGCGCTGCGGTTCGCCTTGAGCGATGCGAGATGGGCGTAGGCGCGGCCATTCAAACCAATCACGGCAAAGTTGAGCCGGTCGTTCGAACCAAGAATCTGACTATAGCTCTTTGCCGTCGTTCCAACGGCAAGCTCGGCCGCGCCGACGGCGAGTGCGTCGAGAAATTCACGTCGTGTAACCATCCGTTCTCCTTATAACTGGTCTTAATGCCGCATACAGCCACTTTTATCCGCAGCTCGCTCGCAATGTGCCGACCGATCAGCAGGAAATTCCAGCCTTCGTCAGCGCCTTCTTGAGTCCGTCCATGCTGATGCGTGTGGATGCCTCGGGCGTGCCACCTCCGCGCCAACCGCCGCTGGCCAGAAATCCTCCGTCGACAACCAGAGTCTGCCCAGTAACGAAGGATGCGGCATTGGAGCATAGGTAGACCGCAGCGCCGACGAGTTCTTCGGTCCTGCCAAAGCGCGCCATCGGCTTCCGTGCCAGCAGTTCCTGACCGCGGGGCGTGTTGTCGAGCATGTCTGCATTCAGGGCGGTGTGGAAAACGCCGGGCGCGATGGCGTTCACCGCAACGCCTTTCTTGGACCACTCCACGGCATGCGAGCGCTGAGCGAAACAACGGCCGCTTTGCTGGCTGCGTATGCAGCGACTTCGTTGAAAATCGCGGTCGAGCCTTCGTCACGCACATTGCTCCCTCCACCGACGCGCTGGTAGTGACCGGCCCGGGAGTGAACAACAGCTTTCTGCTGGTAATAATGGAGGCGCTCCTCTCTCGCGCGCGATACTAACATAGGTAAAGCCCGTAACCCGATATGCCGTAAAAGCGCTTTACTCTTTCCCTATCCTATTGGTCACTTGGCGAATCGTGGCCACGGAAGTGATCTGAAGCCAGCTTACAGCGATGAGTAATGATATATCTCCATCGCTTCACCAGCTGTGCCGGCAGTGGCGGCCAGCCGGTTGATATGAGACACGGTGCCCCCAAGGAAATCGACGAACCACGGCCAATCCGTCTCTTTGTCGTTGTAGGGGGCAGCATGGAAACCGAGCCATGCTCCACCACGCTGTATATAGCCTCCAAAGGCACTTCGCTGTTCAGCAGTCTTGGGCGACTGGTTGGGCCAGATGATGAGCTGATAATTCTTCAATCGCTCATCGCTCAGATCTTGCCACTCGGTGGTTGCTGCAAACGTGGAGTGCTCACTTGCGGCTCTCTCACTGAGCAACTTCACCGCTTCCTGAGCGAACTGAACGTGATCCGGTTCCGTGTCCTCGGAATAGAAAGCCAGAACCCTAAATCGGGTTTCCTGTGCGACCGCAGGCGAACTGGCAAGGGAAATTGCCATCAACAGAAATACAAGAAGTCGCCGGACTGTTATTGATGTGCCGCCCACAAGATAGAGTTATGGAAGATTGTGGTAAAGGTTGAATTCCCAAATAACTCGGGATGATGCCCCATGAAGATGTAGACGTTCCGGGCCTTCTCGTGCTCATTCGTCCAAATCACCGGATGATCTCCCATCCTGATCTGGCTGTCGGGTGAATAGGTTGTCTCATCTACATGCGCCAGGACATGGACATTGGGCCGAGGCGACTTGTCGTAGATGTACCACTCCTCTTGTTCTACTGTGAACGTCGGCCCCACATTCTTCATCACAGGATGCGATCGGTCTTCCACGATGACCGTTGCCGTCGCAAACGTCGGAATGTAACCAGTGAACCGAATGCCTCCCATGAACTGTGAAAACCAGGGCCACATCGCGTATCCGTCAAATTCCCCAAGCAGAGTTGCGTGATGGAAGCCGATCCAACCTCCGCGGCCTTCCTCGATGTATTTGGTGAATGCCGCAACAGCCTTTGGCGTCCAGTTGTAAGGCGGATAGTCCAGCTGTATGAACAGTTGGTAGTGCGAAAGAAACGCATCATCAATCTTGTCAGTGTTCTCGATGTAGTCGACGGAAAAGCTATTATCAGTCGCCTGCCTTTGCAGCCATACTTTAGCGGCGTCAACGAACGGCCGGTGAATGCTTCGCTGCTCGGCGAGGGCGATGACGCGAAACTTTGACGACGAGTTTTGTGCCGGGGCCCTCCCGGCAAGAGAGAGTAGCGACATGGCTATGAAGCATACGCATGTTACATCGCGAAATAGTCGGGCAGTTCGCGATAAGGACACTTGCTTACCTTCTTCGAAGAACTGGGCGCGCAGAGCAACGTCGACGAGATTGAACGAATATCATCTTTTTCGATGTGATGTCGGAGTATCGCTAATATTGTATGCCAAACATTATTAGTAATCATTAGAATGTTCGGAGCGGGGACATGCCTCCGCAACAAGCCAGTCCCCTGCGGTGACCGAGGGCAGCGACCCCACGACCGTCGTCTCCTCCCGGTGCCCCCTTTGTTTTGACCCGAAGCACGCAAAAACCGCTGTCGTCATTGTGGAAGGTGACACGCTCGATGACACCGGATATTTCCTCGGTCGCGGGTCGGCGCTCTGGCATATCTGCGGTCATAAGTGGGGATTCATTTTGACACGGACGCATGCGGGCTTGCGTAATTCAGTACGAGCCAGATTTCCGGGGTTTGTCCGGAATGGATGACATCCCGAAGGGTAGAATCGAGGAGGTGTATGGCCAAACGTAAGTCGAAATCGCAACCCACGTGGACACATGTCAAAGCAAAACTCGCAGAGTTTGACCGGGCAGCACTGCTGGGATTGATTCAGAGTCTCTACGCTGCGAACAAGGACAATCAGACGTTTCTTCATGCCCGCTTCGGCTTGGCCGAGGACGTGCTGGAGCCGTATAAGAAAACCATTGATCGGTGGCTTTGGCCTGATGTGTTCCGGAAGCAGGACACTTCGGTCTCCCAAACCAAGCGGGCCATCTCTGATTACAAGAAGGCAGTGGGCGATCCCGAAGGACTGGCAGAGTTGATGGTTTTCTACTGCGAGCGTGCCGCTGGGTTTTCCAGCGATATTGCCAGTGACGATGAGGGATACTTCGATGCACTGGTGCGTATGTTCGAGCAGCCCCTTAAGTTAGCAAAGGGACTATCCGCCCAGCGCCGCGACGAGCTTATGACCCGGTTGGACCGTGTGCGGGTTATTTAGCCATAAAGTCGGCTATGGCGTTGGAGACGACATGGATTCCCTTCTTTCGAAGTACACACCGAAGCGCCTATGAGCCCAATTTGGAGGGATTTGGCTCCGGGGACGGGGCTTCGGGTCGGTTCCAGCGGCTCAACCAGCGTTGGCGGGCTTTGTGGCCAAGTAGAAACCCCCTCAGGGAAACGTGGCGACCGACCGGACATTGAGACTCGATAAGCGCTGCGTGCAATCTCGAAGGTGGATATCGAGAGCCGATGGCACGACGGTCATTCTGACTGTGCACCCGATGGGTTTCTCGAGTCTTTCACCAAAGACGTAAGCAGAGGGATCAGGTCAATCCCCATCCGTGATTTTGGGATGTAATGCGGGGTGCCCGCTGCATCCGCCAGTAGTGCCAGCACAGATGTATCCTGCTCGCTCATCATCACCACTGCCACAGCCGGATGGTCTCGTTTCACGGTCCGCGCAACCGTCACACCATGAAGCACGGGTATTGAAGCATCCAGCAGAATGACGTCAGGGCGCAACTTCGCCACTTCACTCACGGCATCGTGACCGTTATCCACTTCGCCGCATACCACCCAATCGCTCAAATTTTGGTCTAGCAGGTTTCTGACGGCACGGCGAACACGTGCCGAGTCGTCCGCGATTAGAATCCTAATTTAGCCGCCTCCGTCTGAATCGAAAACACCGCGAACGCGGAGCCTGCGTGTGTGCATGACTGGAGTCTAGCGCATCTTCGAGGCGGGCGTTGAATCTGTGGAAAATTTCGATTTGTGTGAAAGATTGAGAATGCGTTCTCGGCAAGAGCGTCCGGGAAACGTGAGGGGCATAGCGATCCTAAAGGCGCTGTCCTGCAATCTCGATGTTGGGCATCGGCAACCGAATCGCGGAGAGGATAGGGTATGTAGGGTATTTGAAACACAGCCCCTTTTGTTGCAGACTTTCTTCAGATCATCCACAAGGGTGCCGCTTCGCCAAAGGAGGCACCATGGAAGGCCGTTACAGCGAGGAATTGCGGGACGAACTCACTCGCCTCCTCCGGAAGCAAACTGAGGCTTTAGAATCACGAGCCTTTGGCAGCGCAACCGACACCGACATCCTCGAATACGAGATTCGTCAAGAAGTGATTCACGAAATCTGCAATCAACTTGCCAACTCAGCCGCCGCATAGGGGCAAACCGCTCTGGGCGACCTTCCCCGGCAGCGGAGTCCGCCATCGCAGATGCAATCGCATTAGCCGAGCGGATTATGGCGAGGATCGATAGCAGGTGGCCTCGAAGCCGCAGGACAACCCAGACTAATTCTCTTGGCGGCAATCGTGGCGGGAATCCTTGTGGCTCATCCCTGAAGACCGCCGTCGATCTCTTCGATTCCCAAACCAGCCGTAGGACCGAATCCATGCTTTGTCGCTGCGGTTCAGCGGACTGCCAGACATTACCTCCGTTACTCGGCACTCTTCCACGAGTCTTACTACAATGTAATTTCCACGACGACAAAACTCCCGCCCCGAGGAGGATGACAGTGTCGAACACTGTAAGCCACGAACCCATCACATGCGCTTCCTGTGAATATCGCTATCCTCGGAGTAGAGCAATTTGCCCGATGTGCGGGACCGCCGCACCAGCCGTTGAACCCATTCAGCCGCCCTCACCTGTTCCTAACGAATTCAGAACCAATCACAAAACCCTCCAGTCGAATCTCAACGGTCAACCAAGACCTCCCCGTGCGCGGCTCAGGAGATTGGTCCCTGTCGTCGTTGTCTTGATAGGACTCATGGTGGTTTCATCGGTTTTTTACGAAGTTCACAAACGCAACCTTGCCAAAGAATCCGGATCAGCAGCCGAACTTACGGCCACATCGGCGCAGCCCAAGGTAAGAAACACTGATCAACAACACATCGCCCGCAATCCGGTCAGACGAGTTCAGCATGTCATCCCGGCAAAAATGGAAACCGCCCAGACACCCGACACAGCGAAAGAGGATGATCCTGTCGAGTTGTGGAAGGCGGTCAAGCGAGGGAATGTTAGCGCGGAGGTCGCACTGGCCAACCTTTACTTGCAGGGAAAGTCGGTTCCTCAAAACTGTGAACAGGCGCACATGCTTTTACAGACGGCATCGACCAAAGGCAGCAAAGCTGCCGATACTCTTCTGAAGAGCCGCTATGCAGAACGATGCGAGTGATTGACTCTGTTTCTATTCGCAGCCGCTCCGTTGCCCCTAACCAGCGTTCTTCATTCGGTGCGTAAACGACGTGGGCGGGCTTGTGACACCTTTGCCGGGCTTGGATATGGTCCCGCAAGTGAGTAACAGCATTTTCTTACCCCATCTCTACGGTAAAAAGCCAGTGAAAGCTATTGGAGTATCGGGCGTTCCACAGGCGAGATGTCGCTGGTCTCATCGCCCCCTGATTTGATCTGTTCCCCTGCCGTGATGCGGTCCGCCGCTCTTGCTCGCCCTTCAAATCTTGCCAAAATAACGAATAGGGACCGTCGGCGGCGGCATTTTGGAGTTCCCATGGGCCTGCGGCCCACCGATTGAGATGAAAATGGGGTTGAGTTGTGCGTGTAGGCTGAGGGAGCGTGGACGGCGAAGGTCTGTTTGCACTCTGGATGAAGTGAGGCCGTTTTTGAGTTTGATCGGGAACGCGCGTTTTGAACCAATCTGTGTCGCGCCACTCCTGCCAGTAGCAGGGGAGGTAGCACGTGACGGTGTGTAACCTTTTTCGCGTGCGTTCTGCCGCAGCCGATCTTTCCCACCGTCCATTTGGGTGGCATGCTTCCCCATGGAAGTAATCCTCTATGCGCTGGTAGAAGCGGAATTGAAGCGACGTAGAACCAAAGGCATTACCGTGCAGCAGCTTTCCAATTTTGCCCACACTGTTATGAATCGCAGACACCGCGACGAGCAGAGGCGCACAGCAGCAGCGTAGCAGTGGTGCCGGGAGCGAGACTCGAACTCGCAAGCCTTGCGGCATGGGCTTCTAAGACCCACGTGTATGCCATTCCACCATCCCGGCACTAGATTTCCTTTACTTTATCACTGGGAACCTGCACAGCGGGTTTCTTATCGTTCAACATATCCAGCAACCGAATAGCCGACTCATTCGCCTCTTGGTCACTGGTTATCTGGTCGGCTCCTCACAGGGTGGATAAATTCAAGCAAGACCTGAAGACCAGGATTCTCCTCGGGAGTATCCTTTTCATCCCCATTCGAGAGGTAGCAGCATGTTCCCCCGTTTATCCGGTCGCGCGCAGAATGCCTGCGCCCATCAAAACTTTTTTCACCCAGATCGGTCTTTGCCTTGTGTCTTGCTGGCGTTCGCACTCCTCAGCGCATGTGGAAGCCGTTCCTCCGTCAGCGGCACGCAGAACGCCAGTACAGATCTGAATATTTCCGGCTCGCTTCCCCAGGGATCCTTGGGCATGAGCTATAAAGCCGCTGTCACCGTTACTGGCGGCACTTCGCCCTACACATTTTCCGTGGCCTCTGGTCAGTTGCCCAATGGAGTGCAGCTCGCCGCCAGCACCGGAACTCTCTCCGGAACGCCTACCGCGTCTGGAAATTTCAATTTCGCGGTTTCCGTTTCGGATTCGAGTGGGCACTCCCAGCAAAAATCTCTGCAGATCGCAGTTTCCAACAATTCGACATCGAACGCGGGCGGCGGAGGCCGCGCAAGCAGCCCAAGCTCGGAAGGCTCATTTTCGAATCTGCAGCGCGCCGGCGGCTGGAGCCAATACGGACAAGAGGCCCGCCTGACTTCGTGGACTGCTCTCCTTCGCCCTGCGATGGCATCTCCTTCTGGATGTCGCAAGGAGTCAACTCTCCTTCGATAAGCGGCGCCGCTTCGGAATTCAACGTGGGAGGCACTACTCCTTATTCCGACGCCCTCTTCAACAATCATCTGATCGGTCCGGGGTCGTCACAGGGCATGCCCGACTCCAACGGCAATATCGTTCCCGCGCTGCACGATTTCACCTACGACGTCTATTTTTACGGCGACAATCTCGGACTCGCCCAGGCGGTCGAATTTGACATCAACCAGTTTTTCGGAGGTATGGGCTTTATCTGGGGGAATGAGTGCCGTGTCGCCTCCGGAAACCAGTGGGACGTTTGGAACAACCAGAACGCGCGCTGGGTTCCAACCGGCATTCCCTGCTATCCCAACAGTAATTTGTGGAATCACGTGACCATCAACGTGCAACGTAACGCGGATAACCAGTTGCAATACGATTCCATCACCCTCAACGGTGTGACCAGCACTCTGAACTGGACCTTCGGCCACGGTTCGTCCAACTGGTATGGCGTCACCATCAACTACCAGATGGACGGAAATCACACCCAGGATTCCTACAATGTGTATCTCGACAATCTGAGATTCTCGTATCAATGAATCAGGCTTGTGCTCGGGCGCGCTCGGTAAAGAGGCAGGCTCGGAAAAATGCATGGTAAAGTTTGAGCACGGGAGCGGTTTATTTTCGCACGCGAAATGAGCGGCCTGCGAGAAGGGCCTTCCCCAAAACCTTTCGCAGACCCAAGGCCCATGACGGACGATCGCCAACTGCTGCACGAAGCTCTGGAAGAAGCGCGCGCCGGCTTGCGCCAGGGCGGCTTGCCCATCGGTTCCGTCTTGGCCGATCGAGCAGGACGCATTGTCTCTCGCGGCCACAACCTGCGCGTGCAAACTGGAGATCCCACGGCCCACGCCGAGACCGTGTGCATCCGCAACGCGGGCCGCCGTCGCGACTGGTCTGAACTCACCCTGGTCAGCACGCTTAGTCCCTGCGTCATGTGCGCGGGCACGGCGCTCCTCTATCGAATTCCCCGCGTGATCATCGGAGAGAACCGCAATTTTATGGGCGCCGAAGATTTGTTTCGGCAGCACAATGTAAATGTCGTCTTGCTCGACGAAGCGGATTGCATTCAGTTGATGGGCGATTTCATCCGCGACCATCCTGATTTGTGGAATGAAGACATCGGAAGATGATCGCCCGCGGACGCCCACAGGGCCCACAAAGGCGTGCCCCACCCTTCTCGCGTTTTTGGCGAGAGGGTGGGGTAATTGATCTGGCGCACAATTCTTGTCACATTGCATTGGTGGGTCGAGGAATGTGCGAGCGGATGAGTCCAAAGCAGCTGAGCAGTCTCAGTTTCCGCAGGAATGGAACGCAGCTAATTCAGGCCAAGATTTTTCGCAGCCATATCAACGATCGCTTTCCCGATCGTGAGCGAGGCGGTTGCCGCCGGAGAAGGCACGTTCAACACATGCAGCATCTTGCCCGACGGTACGAACTGAAAATCATCCACCAGCGCCCCATCGGGCTTGAGCGCCTGCGCGCGCACGCCCGAACCTCCGGGAACCAAATCCTTCTCGCCGATTTCCGGCAGCAGTCGCTGCAAAGCCCGCACGAAGGCCGCCTTCGACAGCGACCGGTGCCATTCCCCCAAGCCGTTGCGCCAGTGCTGGCGCGCCATGCGCCAGAATCCAGGAAACGCTAGCGAGCCAGCCAAATCCCGTAGGTTGATGTCGCGATGACGGTAGCCTTCTCGAGCCAGGGCCAGCACCGCATTCGGCCCGGCGTCCACCTTGCCCGTGATACGTCGCGTGAAGTGCACGCCCAGAAACGGAAACCGCGGATCAGGCACAGGATAGATCAGTGCGCGCACCAGCGCCGCGCGCTCCGGCACCAAGTCGTAATATTCGCCGCGGAACGGAACGATCATCACCCCGGGATCGTCCCCCGCCATGCGGCTGAGGCGGTCGCTGTAAAGCCCAGCGCAGTTGATCAGCGCATCCGTGGCGAATGCTCCGCGGGGCGTCTCGACCACAATCTCGCTCGCGCTTCGTTTGATCCCGGTCGCGGCGGCGGAAGTAAGCACGCAACCGCTCGTTGCAATCAGCTCTGCATACTTCGCGCAGACCAGCGCGTAATCCGTCACGCCCGTCGAGGGAACTAGCAGCGCCTTCAGCCCGGCAGCATGAGGCTCAATCTCGCGCAATTCTTCCGCACCGACCATGCGCAGGCCGGTGAGTCCGTTGGCTTCGCCCCGCTGGCGCAACTCTTCCAACCGCGGGATCTCCTCCTCCTTCGTGGCCACAATCACTTTCCCGCAAACCTGGTGAGGAATGCCGTGTTCGCGGCAGAATTCGACCATGGCCGCCGCCCCCGCCACGCACAGCCGCGCTTTCAGCGAACCCGGCTTGTAGTAAACGCCGGAGTGAATGACTCCGCTGTTGTGCCCGCTCTGGTGGCGGGCCACGCGGTCTTCCTTTTCGAGCACCAGCAGGCGCTGGCGCGGAAAGCGCCGCGTAATTTCCAGCGCGACCCCCAGTCCCACGGCGCCGCCGCCAATCACGATGATGTTGTAGCGAGAGTCAGCCATGCAGCATCGGGCGCAGCGGTCCTGAGCTGCGCCTCAACTTTGCGACCTCCTAGTCTACGACGAGGGTCACGATCACGCTGTGACCCGCATCCGCTGCCGTACCCGGAGAGCTACCCGTCACCGTTACTTGATACGTCGCAGGACTGATCGGCGGCGTAGTCGTTCCCCCACCTCCGCTGCTGACCCCGGAGCACGACAGCAGCGACCAAGTCAGAAACAGCGAAACCAGGAGCAACAGGGCCGCGCGCATCCTGCGACCTCTGCGCCGCTTGCCCGCCACCGGAACCATCAAGATTCCCGGCAACAACATCGCCGTCATCAACCAGATTGCGGGGCGACTCACCGGCCTTCTGAGACTGCCCCCGCTGGCCTGAGTGGAGATATTCAGCACCACATCGACCGCGGAATTTCCCGGCGTGACCGGCGTCGATGGACTGAACAAGCATTGCGCCTCGACCGGCAGCCCCGTCGTGCAGGCCAACGTAACGGCGCCGCTAAAAGACGATCCTACCGGCTGAACCGTCAAATTATATGGGCCTGAGGTCTGCCCCGCCGTCACGGTCTGGCTCGACGTGGACGAGGTCAGCTCGAAATCCTGCGACAGGTTCAGAGAAAAACCGACCGAATGGCTGGGCTCTCCCGTTGTGTCCTGTGTGTTGATCTTAATGTTGTAATTGCCGGGAACGGCGTTGTTCGGCACGTTGATGCTGGCCGAAAGATTCGCCGAGCCTCCGCTGGAAATGGAAATCGGATTCGCAGGACTCAGCGAACACATCACGCCAGAAAGCGCGCTGGCATCGCAGGTCGCGTTGACCTTCCCGCTGTATGAGAACGAAGAACTCAGCGTGAATTTTGCCGTCGCCTGTCCTCCCGGCACGCCGGCCAGACTCTGCGTCCCAGTGATAGCGTAATCGCCTACGCTGAAAGGAACTGCGAGCGAATGCACCGTCGACCCCGAGGCTCCCGTGATCGAGAGCGAGTACGCACTCGCGGTGAAACTCGTGCCGTTGATGGTGAGCGTTGCCGTCGCCGGATAGGAGCTCACCGAAGTTGGACTGATGCTGCAACTGCTCGCTCCATACGTGGCCGGGCAACTCAAAGTGACGGTGCCGCTGAACCCATCCTGCGATGTGATCGAGATCGCCCCCGTAGAGCCACTGCTCCCGGCATTGACCTCGGGGAATGCGCTGGGTTCGCCCAGAACAAAATCAGGATTCGAGGTGACGTTCAGCGTGAATGAGACGCTCACCGTGGTGGGACTTCCCGCCGTCGTAGCCTGCAGCGTAACGGTGTACGATCCGGCGCTGGTTCCGGCTGGCACCGTCACGCTTGCTGTCATATTCACTGGAGCGCTCGAGATTGGATTCACCGTTGCAGCCGGAGTCAGATTGCAGATCGCATTCGGAATTCCCGTGCTGCAGGAAACCGTCACACTCTGCGGAAACGATCCGGCAGCGGTAGCCTGAAAGCTGACGGGCGGCGAGGTCGTGCCGTCGCCCGTAGTCACGCTTGTCGGCGAAGGCGTGTTTAAGCCGAAAGCAATCAAGTGCAGGGTCACCGGGACGGTGTGCGCAATATGATTCGCATCGGCCCCCGTCGCCTTCAGATTGAAGCTGTAATCTCCGGGTGCGCCGCCAGCCGTCAGGCTAAACGGCGTATTGTTCACGGGAGTCAGTGTTGATGGGGATGGCGTACAAGTGCTCGGCGCAGCCGTGCTTCCGGCCACGCACGTCAGCGTGACCGAACTCGTGTAACCATTCAGCGCGCTGGCCGTCCCGTTGAAGCTGGCTGGCTGTCCGGCAAAAACCGTCTGCGGAGAATTGGACACACTGATCGCATAGTCCGGAGTGATGACCAGATTGAATTGCCACATTCCGCGTCCGTAGGTCGATGCTCGCAGCAGTTGGTTGCCGCCGGAGGCGAAAATGCCCAGAGCGGTCACTGCGGCGTTCGGCAGAAATCCCGCATCGCCGGATGCGGGCAGCGGTCCGAGTTCCGCCCAACTGGGCGTCGAGGTCGAACTGGCAAACACTCCCACATCCGTTGCCACGAAAACCTGCGATGACGCCAGATAAAGCACAACCGCATTCACCGGCGAGTCCGGCAGATTGGCCGTGAAATCCGTCCAGGTCGCGCCGGCATTCGTCGTCTTCCACACGTGCCCGGTGCCTCCGGTAAAGCCCATCACCGTCACATACGCCGTATCGCCAGTCGAATCGGAGAGATCAGTGGCAACGCCTGAAATCGGAAACTGATTTGGATTGATGCTACCTTGCGGGCCGTTGTCGGTGACGTCGACAAATGCCGCAGCCCCCGCCGTAGCATCGGTCGTGACCCACACGCGGCCGCCGGAAGGCGTTTCCACAGGACCATCTAATGGTCCCAATCCGCTGGTCGTGGCGTAAACGACGCTCGAGCCGCTACTATCAGTCGCGCCCGCGGCTGCCAGCGCGCGCACCTGGTTCACTTCACTTCCCGAGCAGGCCCCCGAGCCCAGCGTGTCGAAATTCGGACTCAGTACCGTGAAGGCGCCTCCCGTGCGCGGCCCACGGCAAACCCGGCAGGTGCCGACCAGCATGGCCGTCGACGAATGTTGATCGAGTATGTAAGGAAAATAGAACGCGCCGTCGTCGCCGCCCACCGTCCCGCTGGTCACCACAAAGTTGAATTCACTTTCGTCGCAACTCACTCCATTCGGGCAACGCTGCACGCCCAGCCCTCCCGGCGGAATATCGGGATTGGAGGCATACCAGTTCGATGTTGCCGCCGGATCGATCGCGTTATAGCCGCCGTCTCCGCCAAGAACATTGATCCAGCTCAAGCTGGTCGTTGCCTGATTGGTCGCGGGAGAACCATTGTCCTGTGCGCCGCCGAGCAATGTATTGGGATCGGTCGGATGCTGCGAGAAGCTCACGAACTGCGTCATCGACCCGAGATTCTGATTGAGATCGTCAAACTGATTCATCCCGGAACACGCGCCCGTGTTGAGGCCTGAGTACGCGTTCAGTGCCCGATACATTCCTCCGTCGTTGGCGAAATACATCAGCGCGTTGCCGGAATCGCTGCCACTGGCCGGAATGGCATAAGCGAGCGCGTGCTGATCGGGATGCACATGGGCGGGCACCGAAATTGGATCGCATCCATAAACGTGCGTGAGATTCAGGAACGGCAAGGCCGCGCAGGTCGGGTTGGCGGAGGTGATCTCGCACTTGTACAGATTGATCGCGCCCGCATACAAGTCAGTCGCCGCACCATCGGGGACAGCCAGCAATTCCAGGTTGTAGGCGCCCTGCTCGACTCCGCATCCATCCACATCGCCGCAGTCGGTGATTCCGCCATCGGAGATCGCCATCCACGACGCACCGCCGTTCAAGCTCTGCCAGATGCCGCCATCCGCCGGGCCGCCCGTCGACGAAAGCGAGACATACCACGCATACATCTCGTTGCGGCCGGGTACAGCCGTGATCTCACCGCGGTAAATCGGGCAGGCGTATCCGTTCGAAGTCGATTGCGGCGGACAAGCGCTCGTACTCAGCGCCGATCCTCCGGGCTGGGCGGCCAGACGAGTCCAATGCGTTCCGTCAGGCGAGGAATAAAATCCGTGATAACGAATTGCGGCGAAGAAGAGCGCGGCACTGGAGTTGTAAACGACCGAAGTCGCCGAAGTCGCGTCGGTTGCACCTCCTGGATCGGAAATCGCATCGTAGGTCCAACTCTGTCCTGCGTCGAGCGAAGTGTAGAGCCCGCGCGTTGTTCCGCTCGTGACCGTTCCGGTGACCAGGCCTTCCGAGGTCGTCGCCATCGCGGAAATAACCGTGCTGGTTTGTCCGCTCGCGCTGCTGAAGGCCATCCGCGTTCCGCCCAGCCCGCTGAACAAAAGCGCGCCGCCGTTCGCCGTAGAAATCAGGCTCCAACTCGCGCCCGCATTCGTCGATCGCAAAATACCCAACCCGAAATAGGAGTCGGCGGAATTATCGGCTTCGCCAGTCGCGGCCAAAATCACCGACTTCGTAGGATCGCTGTTTCCCGGTTGAATGGCGATGGCGCCGATCGACAGCGTCGCTTGACCATCGGTCAGCGGCGCCCAGGTCACACTGCTGGCGCTGGAATTGGCTGCATTCGTCGACTTCCACACTCCCGCCTGCGCGCCCCCAACGTACACCGTGTTGCCGGTCGGATCGGCGGGGTCGATGGCAACGGCGGTAGCACGTCCGGCAACCTGGTGATAATCCTGCGTGCCATTGCCGCTGGCGTCGGACGCGAGAGGCGCCGGGCCAAGCGGCGTCCATGAACCCGAGGAAAGCGACGGTTGACCATTCGCCTTGACGGCAAACGCCCGTGCGCTCTGAGCACGCAACTCGAGCTTCGCCTGATAGGCCCGGCGGCGCAACTCCGCCGATGGCTGCTCGCGTACAATGCGGCCGCGATAGAACCAATCGTTGCGCTCTTTCACATGGTCCGCATCCGCATCGGCAATCGGGCTCTGCGGGACGCTCTGCTTCGCACCTTGCGCTCGCGCTTGCGAAGTGATCGTAAACAAGAAAATAACGAGGAAGGATATTTGCAGGATGAAACAACCACGTCGAGTCGCCATGACGCTCACTCGACAGTATCGAAAGCAAGAGCAGGTGAATCAATGCAAAAACGCTGCGGACGTTCAAACCTGGCCCACTTTGGGAAACTCGCAAGCGCGGCTTCCGATCCGCCCCCGCAATCGATCCTTCCAGCAATTGGCTTGGAGAGAGGAACTCAAGGAAGGGAAATTTCGCGGCTTCAATCTTTCCGCGCATCGGACCCACGCTGCTTGGCCCGGTCAGATCCGTTGCGCACAGGCATGAAGTCGCTGTGATGCTGCTCAAAACTGACTCCCGGATTTTGCGCGAAACATTCCGGATACGAATCCAGCGCCTTCAAGAACCTCTGAATCTCCAAACACGCTTCTTCGTTGCCGCTCACGCGGGTACTCCCACTCACGCGATCACTCCTCGGGGAAGACTTGTTGCGTTTCATCTGCACGCCCTGAATCATCCATGCATCCTGCCTAACGGGATCGTTGACGCTCCCGATTAAGAAACACTTTCAAGAGCGAATAGTTGTATGAAAATTCAGCGAGGGAACAAGCAACCTTATCGCGCGCACCGCTGCCGGTAAATGGCACATTCGAGCCAGATGCTCGGCAAGTAACGAACTCAGGATTACAGCCCTGCGCCTCGCGATGTGATCGAGGTAGGAAGCAACTCGGCAGTCAATCGATGCGTGGAAAGTTGAGCGGCGACTCGTTTGCGCACCGTCTGCAACGACGCGCGCGGATCTGCAAACACCAGCACCGAAGGACCGGCTCCGCTCAGCACCGCGCCGAGAATTCCATCTTTCGCTTTCAATTCCTGCAGGCACGGCAGCAGCGGACAGAGCGCCGCGCGATACGGTTGATGGATACGATCTTCGAGCGCCGCCGGAAAAAGATCGGGACGGCCTTGCGTGAATGCGGCCAGCAGCAACATCGAGTTCTGCACGTTGATCACGGCATCGGCTCGCGAATATTGCGCCGGCAGCCCCCGGCGCGCAGCTTCGGTTGAAAGCGACTTCTCCGGGACAGCGAGCAGCAGCGGCCACTTCCCTTTCGGCAGCACCCGCACCACTTGCGCTTCCGCATCTCCCGACATCCGAGCCACGGTGAGCCCGCCCAGCCAACACGCCGAGGCATTGTCCGGATGATGCTCGCGCCGCGACGCCTCGCCGATGATCTGCGCATCGCTCCATCGCAAACGCCCGAATTCGACCGCCAGCGCAATCCCCGCCAGCCGTGCCGCCGCCGAAGAGCCGCAGCCTTTCCCAATGGGAATGTCGTTATCAATCTGCAGCGCCAACGGCGTAATTTCCCGCCCCGACGCCTTGAGCACCTCACGGTACGTCGTGAGGATGAGGTGGTTCTCCAGGTTGCCGCAGATTTCTTCGTCGCGCCCGGCGGCGGCGATGGAAAATCGTTCGGCGGCCTGCGCCTTGATCTTGATGTAGAAATCCATCGCCAAAGCAGCCGCATCGAAAGCCGGACCCAGGTTGGCCGAGGTCGCAGGCAACGCCAGGCGCACGCTCAGCGAATTTTTTTTGCTGTTGTGATTCACTTTCGATGGCATCAGGATTTTTCGGCTTGCTCCAGCGTTCGCAGCACCGCATCGAGCGTAGCATCCAGAACGATCGGCGGGCGGCGCAAGAAATTCAGCTCGCTGCTCGCCCCTTCCAGTTTCGTTCCTTTAAAAAGTTCGCCGCGATGGAACTCGATCGTGAAGTTGGGATCCTTCAGCAGATTGCCGGTCAAAACCAGCACCACGCTCTCGTCGGGCTTCACAAATCCCTGCTTGACCAGCTTCTTCAATCCCGCCAGCGTCACAGCCGACGCCGGTTCGCACCCGATGCCTTCGGCACCAATCTCCGCCTTGGCCTGCGCGATCTCAATCTCGCTCACCTGCTCGCAAGCGCCGCCCGTCGCTTCCAGAACGTGAGCCGCCTTCTTCCACGATGCGGGATTGCCAATGCGAATCGCCGTCGCGCGCGTCTCGGCTTGCACCGCGACCAGCCGCTTCCCTCCGGCCTCGCGCAGCGTGCGCACCAGCGCATTCGCGCCCTCGGCCTGGATCACCGACAACTTGGGCAAGCGCGAAATCAATCCCAGGTCGCGCATCTCCAGCAGCGCTTTCCCGATCGCAGAACTGTTTCCCAGATTGCCGCCGGGCACAATGATGTGGTCCGGAGCCTCCCACCCGAGTTGCTCCAGTAGTTCAATGGCAAGCGTCTTCTGCCCTTCCAGCCGAAACGGATTGATCGAATTCAGCTGGTAGACCGGAGCGCGCATCACCAGCTCCTGCAGCAGCCGCAGGCAGCCGTCGAAATCGCTGCGCAGCTGGCAAGTAACCGCGCCGTAATCCAGCGCCTGCGAAAGCTTGCTCCACGAAATCTTCCCTTCCGGCACCAGCACCAGGCTGCGCAGCCCGCCGCGCGCCGCATACGCTGCCATCGACGCCGATGTGTTCCCGGTCGAAGCGCAAGCCACCCAGCGAAATCCCGCACGCCGCGCGAAAGTGGCCGCGACCGTCATTCCCGTATCTTTGAACGAGCCGGTCGGATTCGTCCCCTGATGCTTGGCATAGAGCCGCGGCACGCCCGTGATCCGGGCACACTGCGGAAGCTCGTAAAGAGGCGTGTTGCCTTCTCGCAGCGTGATTGCCTGCTGCGGATCGTCAAGCGCCGGCAGCAACTCGCGGAACCGCCAAACTCCGCTAAGATCGATCGCGCTCTGCGATGTTCGCCGACCGCTCCAGGTCGACTTCAACCGCGACGCATCCGCCCGCGCTTCCTTCCAACTCGGATACGCAATCTCCAGCAGGTCTCCGCAAGCCGCACAACGAAAATCCCGGCTCGCCGCGTCACGCACTTCGCCGCAGGCAATGCAGCGAAAACGGAAGTCCGCTGGACGCACGCCCGGCGCGGAAGTGGAGAGCGATGACATTGGCCGCGTTTTATTTCTCTTTCCGCAGGTATTGGTCGGTCTTATTAATCCAGTCCAGCCGGGGCGGGGCAAAAATATCCAGGTCGACCGTATCCTCCAGGGCCTCAGCCTTGTGCGGCATGTTCGACGGGATGCAGAGAACTTCCCCCGCCTGCACCACGATCTCCTTGCCGTCGATCCAGAACTTCAGCGCGCCTTCGACAATGTAGGTCAGCTGCTCGTTATGATGGCTGTGCTCCGGAACGATGCACCCTCTCTTCAGCAGCACCCGCGCCAGCATGATTTCCTGTCCCACCACAAACTGCCGCTGCAGCAGCGGGTTCAGATCTTCCAGCGGAATCGTGTGCCAGGGAATATACTGCAGCGCCGCCGGACCCGCGGCATGTTTGGTAACCGCCCGCGCCGCGCGGCTGTGAGATTTCGCGTTTGAGCCCGACGTAGATTTCGATTTCGATTTCGATTTGGAACTAGATTTGGATTTTGTCTTCGCTTTCGCCATGGAAAATGATTGTCCTAAAGAGATATTCGTCCCAACAGTCTTAAAAACGTGGTGCAGCGCCAGCAACCTAACGCAGCAACGTAGCGCCGGCGTCCCGCCGGCTGTCCAGAGCGCATCTTGCGCTCCGCGTCCCACTCCACAAACGTCTCCTGCTCTAATGCACCCGGCCCTCATACAGCTTCACAGCCGTATCGTGCAGGTAAGCATGCGCCAACTCCAGTGCCCGCGGCTCGGTGATCTCGCCCTCCGAAACCATCTCCGACAACGCCGCGGCCAGCGCCGTTCGCGACGACCGCACGCCCAGCCAGTAGCTCTCTTCCGCTCCCAGCACCTGATTGTACGGGAAACAATCCGTGCCGAAGGTGATCTTGTCGGGAAAAGTTTCCAGCCACATCTTCAGC
>Ga0187805_10000112_pt1 | contig 23918 bp, 22 predicted proteins | sample NC_wetland_sal_i_6_FD_132965 | JGI IMG/M metagenome (GOLD analysis project Ga0187805, IMG submission 132965) | Wetland sediment microbial communities from Neuse River Estuary, North Carolina, USA - Control_5 | ecosystem: Environmental > Aquatic > Freshwater > Wetlands > Sediment | place: USA...
AAAGCTGCTGGACGAAGAGCCAGTTGATATGGAGATTGCGGCGAATGACTCTTCCGAGCCTACGATCGAGGAGATGGAGCCGTCCAGCGTGGGCGCGGCTATTTGCGCGGTGTGGTCAGGTTCGGACGAAGCGCGCGCAGGGTTTTTGGTCCAGGCGCTCAAGGAAAATGAAATTCCGGCGCGGGCCGAGACGCACGGGAGTGAAGCGACTGTGTATGTTCCGCCGGAAGAAGAGACGCTGGCGCGGGAGATTATCCGGGAGATTGTGGAGGGCGCTCCGCCGAAGTGACGAGGTATTCTATCCACTTTTTCATTCTGAATTTTGTAATGGGTTTAACCAGCGCATCCTTTACTTCCTTAACTTCCATAACCTCATTTATTTCACGCAAGCGCGGAGGGCCTGACCTTGTCAATCGACGGAATTAAGACCGTAGCGGTGTTGGGCGCGGGGACGATGGGGAATGGGATTGCGCATGTGTTTGCGCGGGCAGGTTTTCATGTGATTTTGCGGGATGTGGAGCAGCGGTTTTTGGAGCGCGGAATCGAGACGATTGGGAAGAATTTGGATCGAGAGATTAAGAAGGGGAAGTTGGCGGAGGGGGAGAAGGGGGCGGTGCTGGGGCGGGTGAAGTGCGTGACGGACATGGGGGCGATTGCGGCGGCGGATTTTGCGGTGGAGGCGGTGCCGGAGAAAATTGAGATAAAGCGGGCGGTGTCGACGGAGGCGGATGGGATTTTGCGGCCGGAGGTGATTCTGGCTAGCAATACGTCGTCGATTGCGATGACGACGCTAGCGGCGATGACGAAGCGGGCGGACCGGTTTGTGGGGATGCACTTCATGAATCCGGTGCCGGTGATGGCGCTGGTCGAGGTGATTCGGGCCTTGCAGACGAGCGATGCGACGTTTGGGACGACGATGGAGTTGGCGAAAAAGCTGGGGAAGACGCCGGTGGCGGTGAATGATGCGCCGGGGTTTGTGTCGAACCGGGTGCTGATGCCGTTGATTAATGAGGCGGTGTATTGCGTGATGGAAGGCGTGGCGACGCCGGAGGCGGTGGACGCGGTGATGAAGCTGGGGATGAACCATCCAATGGGGCCACTGGAGCTGGCCGATTTTATCGGGTTGGATGTGTGCGTGGATATTATGCATGTATTGCACGAGGGGCTGGGGGATCCGAAGTACCGGGCGTGTCCGTTGTTGAAGAAGTATGTGGCGGCGGGGTGGTTGGGGAGGAAGGCGGGGCGGGGATTCTATACGTATCCTTCCTGAACCGAAACCAACACTCGTGCAATGGTATACTGTCGGTAATGGAGACGACTATGAGTTCCATGGACAGCGTCGTCGTCAAAAATCCGAATATCCTGAGTGGTACACCGGTGTTTCGCGGGACGCGAGTGCCCCTGCAGTTGCTCTTCGACTCCCTGGAACGCGGCCACACGCTTGAACAGTTCCTCGAAGGTTATCCTACCGTTTCCCGAGAAATGGCCGTTGCTGCATTGCAAGAGGCGCAGCAGCTTCTCTCTGCTAAGGCGTGAATGCGGGTTCTGCTTGACGAGTGCGTGAACGAAGAGCTGCGCAACTACTTTCCCGGCCACGATTGTCAAACCGCACGATACGCGGGCTTTGCTGGACTTGAGAACGGTCAGCTTTTGAACGCGGCGGAGACTGCGAAATTCGACGTTGTCCTGACGGTCGATCGTGGATTTGAATACCAACAGAATCTGGAGCAGAGAAAGATCGCGGTTATCATTTTTTGTGGAAAGTCGGTCCTGCTGGAAGACCTCCTGCCGCTGGTCCCCGAATGCCTCGCTCGCCTCAGGTCTATGCAGCCTGGGCAAATCGTCAGGATGGGCGAGTGAAAAAGGACTTCGACCAAGGCGAAGGTAAGGCGAAAAATAATGTTTGCTTTTTCTTCGCCGTGATGCTATTTTGCCTCTCGCGGATTTCAACAGGTGCGGGATGTGCTCGGCGACGAGGCTGGCGATAAGTTGTCCGGAACATGCTAGGCTCGAAAACGAGTTCATCGAGGCGCGCGACCGGATGCGGGGGCTGGTACGGCTCCGCAAGCTGGAGGCGGCCGAAGAGCGGCAACTGACGGTGCGGGTGGCAATGGCTATTGCCCGGCTGAAAGAGCATGTCGTGGAGCACGGTTGCGAACGCCAGGGCTAACTTATTGAGCCTCGCCAAATGTGAAGCCGGGCGAGTTGTTGGGAAAAGCGGCAGCTGGGCTGCCGCACTCCAAATCGTTGCTTTGCAATATTATGCGGGACTTAGTAGATGGTGAATGGCCCTGAAGAAATAAGGCATGGCGCAAAGATAATTGAAGTGTTATCATTAGGCTTCCGCTATGTCCCGGGCCAAGGATTCGCGTTGCAAATGAAATTCCCTAATTTCCTCCACCGAGGTGCGAAATGACAGAAGAAAAAGAGAAATTGCTGGCAGCGGCGATATCGCAGATTGAAAAGGACCATGGCAAGGGCGCGATTATGCGTTTGGGCAGCAGGGATGTGCTGGTGCCCGTCAGCGTAATTCCCAGCGGGTGTTTATCGATTGATGCGGCGCTGGGCGTGGGCGGGTTTCCGCGAGGGCGCGTGATTGAGATTTACGGGCCGGAATCGGGCGGTAAAACGACGATGACGTTGCACGTGATCGCGGAGGCGCAGAAGCTAGGAGGGCAGGCGGCGTTCATCGACGCGGAACATGCGCTGGACCCGGTGTATGCGCGGAAGCTGGGCGTGGACGTGGACAATCTTTTGGTGTCGCAGCCGGATAACGGCGAGCAGGCTTTGGAGATTGCGGAGACGCTGATTCGTTCGGGCGGCGTGGACATTGTGGTGGTGGACTCGGTGGCAGCTTTGGTGCCGAAGGCGGAGCTTGAAGGCGACATGGGTGACCCGCAGATGGGTTTGCAGGCGCGGCTGATGTCGCAGGCGCTGCGGAAGCTGACGGCGATTGTGTCAAAGTCGCGTACCTGCCTGATTTTCATCAACCAGATCCGCGAGAAGATTGGCGTGATGTTCGGGAATCCGGAAACGACCACCGGCGGGCGTGCGCTGAAGTTCTACGCATCGATGCGCATCGATATACGGCGGATCCAGGCGATCAAGGAAGGCGATGTTGTGGTGGGTTCGAGGACGAGGGCCAAGGTGGTGAAGAACAAGGTGGCGGCGCCGTTCCGCGAGGCGGAGTTTGACATTGTTTATGGCGAAGGGATTTCGCGGGAAGGCGATTTGATCGATCTCGGCGTGGACAAGGGGTTGGTCGAGAAGAGCGGCACGTGGCTGAGCTTCGGCGGGGAGCGCATGGGCCAAGGACGCGAGAATGCGCGTGTCTTCCTCAAGGAAAACAAGGACATTCGCGACAAACTGGAAAACGCGCTGCGCAAGAAGCTGGAAATTGCGATTCCCGGCGGATCGAACGGAGCGGCAGCGCCGGGTCCGAACGGACACGCGGCAACTACTACCCATAATGATAAGTCGCCGATCAAGGCGGCGGCGGCTGTGGCTGGCGGTGCGGACGCCGGCAAAGCTCGACCGGGCCGCTAACAAATCAGCGTGGATGACGGATCAGACGTGCTCCATGCTTTGGGGCGTGTGCTAGGATTTTTCCGTGGCGCAACATAACGACGTCATACGGGAATCGTTCACTACACAAGCTGAGGCTTTTGCGGCGAATCCGTGGGTTACGGACGAACAGCGGATCGTGCGCTTAGTTGCGGCTGCGCGCCTCGCGGGCAATGAGCGCGTTCTGGACATCGCGACGGGGCCGGGATACATCGCAGAGGCGTTTGCAGGCGCTGCGCGCGAAGTCATCGGCGTGGACTTGACGGACGCGATGCTGGCCATCGCCAAAGAGCGCACTGCGGCACGGGGCATTTGCAATGTTTCCTTTCGCGCAGCCGATGCGCAGAATCTTACCTTCGAAAATGGGTCGTTCGACGTAGCGGTGTGCCGGCTGACCCTGCATCATCTCCAGAAACCACTGCAAGTTTTGCGGGAAATGACGCGTGTTTGCAAAGCTGGCGGCACGGTGCTCGTTGAGGATATTTACGCCAGCGAGTTTCCTGAGCGCGCGGCTTATCAGGATCGGTGGGAGATTTTGCGTGATCCGTCGCATGTGCGCACGCTTCCGTTGAGCGAACTGCTGCAATTGTTTCGCGATGCCGGCTTGGAGACGAGCGCGGTGAGCACGGCGGACGATTTGACGCCTGAAGTGGAACGCTGGCTTGCGACGACGAAGGTTCCTCCGGAGCGCGCGGCGGAAATCCGGCGACTTCTGGAAGAGGACCGGCTGAAGGATCTGAGTGGAACACGGCCGTTTCAAGATGCGACGGGAAGACTTTACTTCCATGCGCGAACGGTGATCCTTGCCGGGCGGAAGGCCAGTTAGATTTAAGCGCCTGTCCGGACGGTCAGCCATTCAAAACAAAGCACATAGGTGCGTACTGGTGCGCATCGGCTATTGCGTACTACGGCTGACGATGCCTAGAATATGTCTCATCGTGAGAGAAGATGTTTCTCTTCGGAACGAGCTGGGCGGACGCGGCACGGCTAAGTGGCATCAAATGAGTAAGCTCCGATTTGGCGATGTAGGTGCAATAAAAGTTGATGCTCACGCGATTGGGTGCGCCTCGTATTCGACAAGAAAGAAAGCGGTTTGAGATTGCAGGTTGACCGCAAGGACAGTATGGGGTAAATATTCGCCCTCGGGAAATTCCCGCGGGAAGTCAGGGCTCAAAGGCGGATTGGTGAAGAAAGAAGCAAAAGCGGTTCTTGCAATTGTGTTGGCGGCGTTTTTCGCGATGCCAGTGCCAGCGGCTCCAGCCGGTACGCGGACGCGCAGATATGCATCGCGTTACCGCGGGGTGCCAACATTTGCCGATTCGACGAGTTCTGACGTCTCGACCTATGATGACCCGGTGGTTCGTGAAGCGGCGGTTGAAGCCCTGGGGCGGTACAACGGGTCGGTTGTAGCAGTCGATCCGAATACCGGGCGGATCTTGACGATTGTAAATCAAAAGATTGCATTTGGCGACGGATACATTCCGTGCTCCACCATCAAGCCGACTATCGCGATAGCCGCGCTGGAAGAGAACGTGATCACGCGCGACACCATGCTCAAGGTGAGCTACCGCAAGTACATGAATCTGACGGATGCGATGGCGCATTCGAACAATGCGTTTTTTGAAGAGCTGGGGCGCCGGATGGGATTTCAAACGGTTTCCAAGTATGCGCGTTTGCTAGGGCTGGGCGAGCTCGCCGGATACGATTTGCCGGAAGAGCATCCCGGAGCGTTCCCCAGCGCACCACCTGCGCTTGGGGGCGTTGCACGGATGTCCAGTTTCGGTCAAGGGATTCAGATCACTCCCTTGCAATTAGCCGCGATTGCAGCGGCATTTGCGAATGGGGGCACGCTCTATTATTTGCAGTATCCGCGCACGCCGGAAGAGCAGGAGAATTTCGCGCCGCGCGTGAAACGGGATCTGAATATTGCTTCGGTGCTGCCGGAAGTCCGCGAAGGCATGCTTGCCGCAGTTCTCTACGGAACCGGCAAGTCCAGCTTTGATCGCGGGGGAGACGAGACGCCGCTCGGCAAGACGGGTACATGCGACGACCACACCACGCCGTCGCGAATCGGATGGTTTGTTTCCTATGCTGATGAAGCGCACCCGAAAATCGCGCTGGCCGTGCTGCTGCGCGGCAATACGCGCCGCGTGAAGGGGCCGATGGCGGCTGAGGTCGCGGGGCGGATGTACAAGAAACTACGCGAAGAGAATTACTTCGCGGAAACGACTGCGCGAAGCACGCCGCTCACACCGCTGATTTCCGGCAAGTAAACAAACAACGCCAGCCACAAATTACTCCGGAGGCATGCTCCGGAAGGTCGCCAGGCATTTTTTCGCGGTGTCCAACTCGGAAAAGCGGCTGCCTTCCTGCTCGATGAGATAATATTCCACGCCGCCGACGGACTCGGCGGCCTCAAAGATGCCCTTCCACTTGGCAACACCCTCGCCGAACAAGACCGTGTAGCCCTTGCCGGGCTCGGGAGACCAATCCTTGAGGTGCAAGGAGCGAATCCGTCCGGGATTGGAGCGAATCCACGACACGGGGTCGGAGCCAGCTTCGATACAGGTGCCTACATCGAGCTGGAGCATGACGGACGGATTCGTGTTTTTCGCGAGGATTTCGATGGGGCGGACGCCGTTTTCGGGAGTGAATTCTGCTTGGTGGTTATGATAGCCAGGCTTCAAACCAGAGGGCTCCAGTTTTTCGGCGGCAGTGTTCAGAGTGTCCGCAACCGCTTTCCAACCTTCCGCCCCAGGCTTTTCATGAGAACTGGCCATTACGACATATTTGCAGCCCAGGATATTGTTTAGATCGCGCGCGTGGGAGATTTTGTCGGGAGCAAAGTACGAGCTGTCATTGTGAGTGGAATAGCAGCGGATGCCGAGATCGTCCAGGAGCTTCCTCATTTCCTTTGCCTGGGTTTCAGTCCAATCAAAATAAGGGGCATAAAACTCGACGCATTGATAGCCCATTCCGGCGACGGCGCGGACGGTGCCGGTGGGATCAAGTTTCAAGGCGTTGCGGACGGAATAGAGTTCCAGGCCAACGGGAATGGGCGAGGATGCGGAGGTGCGCAGGGCCCAGGGGAGCGTGGCTGCAAGAGCCAGAAAAGAGCGCCGAGTTTGCGTGGTCATAGCAGCATCCTACTGGAGATCGGCGGAAATATCATCGTCTACGAAGAGGAACGCGTGTCGCGGCCAGCAGACGGTTCGCCTACACCACCTCGGATTTTCCGTAAGAGAACTAACTGGATGTCGAGCCAAAAAAAAACATCTGGGAGTGTGTCAGTTTCCTGTTCGCGCGTTGCTTGGGGACTGAGTGCGTGGCTGACGCAAAATACGCTGACACTGGAAGAACTGCTGGTTATAGGCTTCCTCCACTTCAGCTTGTTAATTGAAAGCAGCGCCGATTTCTGTTTGAATAACCCCACGGGGAGCCAAGATGAAAATATACAATCTCATGGGCTATCTGATTATTGTGTGCTACCTGCTGGCTTGTATGTATTCCGCTCCGGCTCATTTGGGGCCGTGGGCTGGATTGTTGATAGGGGGAATTTATTTTATCTTTTGCTGGTTTCTGGCCGGGTTGTATTTGGCCGATGTGCTGCACATGGGCATCGCGCATCGCGCCCTCGACTACAAGGAGTGGTTCATAAAAGCCGTCACGGTGGTGAATAACGTTTTCGGAATCTATGTAGGTCCGATCGCCTGGGTGAATCGTCATCGATTGCATCATAAGAATTCCGACCATGATGGAGATCCCAACAAACTTTCTGGCGACGGTTTTTGGCGAACGATGTATCGCTGCATGATGCCGTACGAATGCAACGAGAATTTGGCCAGCGACCCGATTCTGAAGTCCCGGACTTTTCGGGTTGTCGAGCACCCTATCTTCGCCATCGTGGCGCAAATTTTCAATTTCTATCTCTTATGGAAGTTGGTGGGATCGCTGCAGTTTACAATGGTGATGTGGGTGGGCATCCGGTTTTTTGCGCTGTGGGTAAACATGATTCAGAACTATTGGACCCACACGCGCGATTTTGGCTACCGGCGGTATCACGATGAAGAGGACAACGCCATGAACATCGGCGAATGGCTACCGGTGACGGCGACCTTCAGCGCGTGCTTGCAGAATAATCATCACCACTATCCGGGGCTGTTGCGGCTAAGCCACGACAAATCGGAATATGACTTTGGATTTTTGACTATCAAAGTCATGAAGCGTTTTGGCTTGGTACAGGCAACCACGACGGGTGAGGTAATACCCAAGGACGTTCCCCTGAACGCACTCGAGTTTTAGGCGCGCTTTTTCTTCGGCAGAAATGGTTCGATGGTTTGCCCAACAAAAGTGGGCGAGATTTCTTCGCCAGCCAGGCCGTACTGTTCCGGCCATTCGTCAGGAAAGTGATAGGTTCCGAAAAGTTTATCAATCCACGGAAAATGGATCGCAAAGTTCTTGTCGATGGCTTCTTTTTGCGAAGTGTGGTGCCAATGATGATATCTGGGCATGACCAAAAACTTTTCGAGCCATTTCGCATTGGGGCCGAAATTGCAATGCGTCCAGGTCGCATGCAGGGTAACAAACACCAAATACAACAAGATGATGGACTGCGAAAATCCAAGCATCAGCGGCGCGAGAACAAATCCGCGCACCAGCGTGTCATCCACAAAGTGGGAGCGAGAGCCGGCAATCCAATCCAGCGCCTTGGAAGAATGGTGGATCGCATGAAAACGCCGGAGAAACGGCACCTTGTGCAAAGCCAGATGAATGAAATATTCGGCCAAGTCCGCCACCACAATGGCCAGGAAGAATTGCAGAAGCCACGGAAGGCGAGCGATCAGCGCTTGAAGAGCCGGAACGCCCAAGTATTTGGTGGCGAGGGTAGCTGGCAATAAAAGCAGGAAAGACAAAATTTGTATTGGGAAATGCGTGGACATGAAATAGACCACATCCTGAGTCCACCCGGTCCTGAAGCTTCCCTGTTCGGGATACTGGGGCCACAGTCTTTCGAGCGGCACATAGATGAGTGCCATCAAAAACAAATCGAGCAAGAACCAGTCCAGGCCGATTGCAAGCCCACCATGCGGCGTTTCGTTAATCTGTACGCTCGATCCGCCCAAAGCCGTCGCCGCAATGGCGAGCAACATGCCAGTCAATGCCAGAATCTTTTTCTTGCGCAGAATCGAAGAAATGACTCCGAAGAAAACCGCCGCCACGATGAGACATTGGATTAACACGCGCATGGTGTGCATTGGATAATGCGGGCGCAGTTCAGGAGCGCTAAGTAGCCGCGGAAAATGCAGGCACAAGACTCCGCCGAAGGAAAGAAATCCAAAAAAGGCCGACAGTATCCCACTCCACCAGCCAGTTCCAAAGCCGGTGGACTCGGCATCGCCAAAGAATCCATTGATTTTTTGCTCGATCACGGTTCCTCTTAGTTTACGTTCCTAGACTCATGCCAGCCAAAGAAAGATTATGGGATGACGCTTTTTGTGAACGGAAGCGAGTCCCCTAATCAGATTTAGCACTCGGCTCTTTTACATTTACATTTTTCTTAAGCACATCGGTCTACACGAAGGATGGTGTTGACCAGCAAAGCCGTTCGCTATTCATACTGCAGCGCGACGATGGGGTCCACGCGCATTGCGCGCCTCGCGGGAATGTAGCAGGCGACGAAAATGACACCGGCAAGAATCAGCGGGATACCCAGAATGGTAGCCGAATCAAACCGAGCGCCGCTCCGGCTTCTCTTCGTCGGTGATGTTCATGGGCCAGAGAGCGAAGCCGGTCATCCCGGAAAAGACGCGGTTTCCGCGGCGCAAATCTTCGTAGTCGGGGTAGGAAAGCGTCGGGAGGTGGCCGGGAGCTCCGCCCATCACTGAGACCACTTGAGCCGGATGGGCCATGCCTGGGATGGGATCGAGCAGAGTGGCGCTGGCGCAACTAAAAACCGTGCTGTTGGCTCCGATGCCGAGAGTCAGCGTAAGGATGGCGACGGCAGTGGCGCCGGGGCTTTTGCGCAACATGCGTACGCCGTACCGGAGGTCTTGCCAGAGTGTGTGCATGGGATCGCCTCGCAGAGACCTGTTTCCCGCCGCGAGGGCGGGAAGGTCTTGCCCTTTAATACGCACGCTGGCCGCGATTTGTTCAGAAGATGATGGATCGGCGTGACCACGGGAGGGAGAGGTGGATTTTTGGTCGCACGCAAATTAATTGGTATTTGCGCCGGATTTGAATTGAGACTAAAGAAAGGGGTGAGGTAAGCTGCAAAGTCCGGCGCGCGCGAGTTGCACGTCAGCTCGCGCAAAGCGTGGTGTAGTGGAAGTTGCAGCGAGTGGCAGGGGGGACGAGTGAATCGTCGTTTTGCGATGGTGTTGGTTGTGGTGCTGGGGTTTGGGGCGGGAGTGCTCGCTTATGTGTTTCATTTGAGGCTGCGAGCGTCTGATGAATTCGTGCACCAAGTGAAGCTTGGGAATGAAGAGGCGGCATGGATCCGTGAGCACGTGATCGTGCCCACAGAAAAGCGGCTTGTGGCTCGCGATAATTTTACGTCGGCTTTGGAAAAGTTCGGTTTGAGCCACCAGGACGCGGCGAGTGCATCGGCTGCGGCGCAGCAAGAGTTCAACCTGCGGCAGGTGCGCGCGGGGAATACAATCACGGTGGGACGATCGGTCGGAGGCGAGCTGCGCGAGATCGATTACAAGATCGATCCGGACCGGATGCTGAAGATTGTGCCGGCGGAAAGCGGGTTTAAGGCTGAAGTCAGAGAGATTCCTTCGAGAGTCGAAGTTACAGTGGTTATTGGGCAACTCGATGATTCACTGTTCAATGCCATCGAGCAGGCGGGCGAATCGCCAGAGATCGCCATGCGACTAGCGCAGATTTTTGGGTACGACCTGGATTTTTACACCGATCCGCGGAAGGGCGATACGTTCCACATTCTGCTTGAGAAAAAGATTTACAAGAACGGGCAAACGGCGGGGTATGGAAAGATTTTTGCGGCCGAGTACGATAATGGCGGCAAGAAATACCAGGCGCTGCTTTTCCACGATGAATTTGGCCATCCTGCCTACTACACGGCCGATGGGAAATCGCTGCAGAAGGCGTTTTTGCGCTCGCCGCTGAAATTTGCCGCGCCGATCACATCCCATTTCAGCCAGGCGCGATTCCACCCGATTCTGAAGGTGGTTCGCCCGCACTTGGGAACGGATTATGGAGCGCCCGTGGGAACGCCGGTGCAGGCGATTGGAAGCGGGCGGGTTCTTTTCGCGGGGCGAAAAGGCGGAGACGGGAACATGGTGCATATCGCTCATTCCAACGGGTATGAAACGATGTATTTGCACCTGTCGCGGATGTATGTTCGTGCGGGCGAGCACGTGGAAATCGGAAAAACGATAGGACTTGTCGGGAGCACGGGGCTTTCCACGGGGCCGCATCTGGATTTTCGAATCTTGCAACGGGGGCAGTTCAAGAATTTCGAGAAGCTTGGGTTGCCGCCTTCCGATCCCGTTTCGAAGAAACACTTGCCGGAATTTGCGGCCGTTCGGGAAAAATGGCTGCCGTTGCTGAAGAAACCGGAGATGTTGCAAGCGGACATACCCCAGGCCGCCGGGCATTGAAGGAAGCAAGTTCAACCTGCGCAAGGCCCCGCTTTTAATAAATGACAGGGAGTTTTGTGTAGTCGGATGTGGCTTCGTCGCTGACGCGAAGAACCAGCAGCGTGCGGTCGTCGTGCGGGTTTGAGCCGGGGCCGCTGTGATCATCGGTCGCGGAGATAATTCTTTCCGAGAGTTCATTCGCGGAAATACCAGGATGGGCGGCGGCAAGGAGCGCATGCAAGCGCTGAGAACCAAACTCTTCCTGATCGCCATTTTCCGATTCGAGAATGCCGTCCGAGGCGAATAGCACGAGATCGCCTGGTTCGAGCTCGATAGAAGACTCCTCGTACTCGGTATCGGGGAAAAGGCCCAGCGGAACACCTTCGACGCGTATTTCCTGCGCACGGCCATTACGAACCAGCAAAGGATAAGGACCACCGGCATTGGAGAGAGTGAGGCGGTGTGCGGCAGCGTCGTAGACGGCAAAGAGCATGGCAATGAATCGCGCGTCAAGGCGAGCGCCGTGCATGCGGCCATTCAGCAATTGCAGCATGCACGCGGGATTGCAAGTGCTGCTGACCACAAGTTCGCGTAAGGTACCGATGGCCAGAGAGCCGTAGAGCGCGGCGGCAGTTCCTTTGCCGGAGACATCGCCGAGCGCCACGGCCAGCTTCCCCTGGTCATAAGGAAGAAAATCGTAGAAGTCGCCGCCCAGCTCTCGAGCGGGAACATAGGCGGCGGCGAGCTCGAGACCCGGGATGCCCTTTGCGCCATGTGGGAGAAGCTGGCGCTGAATTTCGCGGGCGGTGTTGAGATCTTCCTGCAGGCGGTGCTGATTCTCGCGCGCCTCCTCGTAGAGCCGGGCGTTTTCGAGGGCGACGGCGATGTAGGAGCCAAGAGTGGCAAGCATGCGCTCGTGCTGTTCGGTGAAGGCGTTTTTCTCCGCACTCTCGAGATCGAGAACGCCGATGAGCCGGTCCTGAAGCAGAAGGGGGATGACCAGCTCGGAGCCGGTGTTCAGGCCGAGTTCGCAACTGACGTGGCGGGGGTCGTTCACTACATCATTCACCCGCACGCTGCGGCGCTCGGCAGCGGCTGTGCCGGTGATGCCCTCGTTGAGAGCCATACGGAGCCGGACGGGATGAGGATCTTCGTATCGCTGGGAGAAAACGCTCTCGAGATGCTGGGATGCCTCATTCCAGAGCATGACGCTGAAAACATGGTAGTCGACCAGGCGCTTGATACGTTGGGCGACGCGGCGAAGAAGCTCTTCGCGGTCGAGGATGGAAGTTAGCTCGCGGCTCACGTCATAGAGGAGTGTGAGCGTCCTAGCCTGTTCGGGGAAAGCGGTCAGCAGGCTGTGCGGAACGGGTTCGACGTCGCCAAGGATGGCGTAGGAGGCGAGTTTGGAAAGGTCTTCCATTTATGAATGGGCCGTACCGGCTCCTCCATTGGATGTAGCATAACCGAAATAGTTTCAGAAGCTCCAGGCGATTGTCTTCACCAGGGTGAACCCCATGTTTACTTTCTGTCGCAGCCGCGCTTGACGGAGGTATGCCGCGCTCTTACGCTAGTGTCGACGGAGGACTGGAGCGTGTATGAGTGCCTCTCAAGGGCAGGCATTAGCGACGCGACCGTGTGCTTTCTGTGGGAAGCCGGTGCCCGCGCGAATGAACCACTGTCCGTATTGCAGGGAGGCGGTTCCAGAGGTTCGATTGTCTGCGCGGGCCGGCAAGAACGGCCGGCACGAAGTGCACCGCGGGCTGATGTACATGCTTTTAGGCGCCGTGATTTATTACTTTTCCGGCGGCTATAGCGCGCTGCACCTTCCTGTTTTTCTTACTCCGTGGGTGACCACCTACCTGGCTCCCGTGGTGTTTCTCGGCGGGTTGGGAATGTGTCTTTATGGCGTTGTTCTGCGCATGCGCTCATGAAGGGCGCGCGATTTTGCTTTGGCAAAGCATCTGACTTGTAACGGCAATTGACTGAAGCCCTCGCCTCTGCGTAATACTCAAAAAAAAAAACCAAACAGCGCGGCCGGATGATCCGGCGAGGATGTCCGGGGCAGCTTTGCGCTACCTGTCCGAAAGGACAACGTGACGCTTTGGGGGAGTACCGACCACTCGATCGCTCGCGGACAACCCAGCGGCGTGGCCTACTGAAACATGGGACTCGTCCGAGCCCCGCAAGTTTGGCTTAAGAGATTGAGCGGAGGGCAAATGAAAAGACTAATCCTAGTTGTGGCAGTGGCGATCCTAGGCGTTTCCTATGGGGCGACCCAGGCCGCCGCGCAGGGACCGCAGGGAGCTGGTGCGGGATCCGCTTCTTCGAGCAGTTCCGGGATCACGCATTCGTTGAATCCCATCAAGTGGGTGAAGAAAGACCCGAAATCAGCCGACGATCAACTCGACGCGAAGGATGAACAAGACAAAAAGCTGACAGCCAGCCTGCAAGCGCAGGGAGTGCTATCTGCAAATACGGACGCCAAGAGCGCGTGCGAGAATTTCAAGGCGCTGGACGAATGCGTCGCCGCGCTTCACGCAAGCAAGAATCTTGGATTGGACTTCAACTGCCTCAAATCAAATTTGACGGGCGTGCAAACCAGCGCGGATATGTCCTCGTGCCAGGGCTCAGCCGGCGACAAGGCGATGAGCTTGGGCAAAGCGATCCACGCGATGAAGCCGGATGCCGATGCAAAGTCAGAAGCGAAGACCGCGGAAAAGCAAGCCAAGGATGATTTGAAAGCTTCCCGAGCATAGTTCGGAAACAATTCAGAATGACCACAAATTTCTGACCAGAGTACCAGAGAGGCGAAAGGGCGGGTTAGCCGGAAGCTGCGGCGCCCGCCTTTTCGCTTTTTGGACACGTGCCCAGGAAAGGCTAATCTGCGTTAGCGGCCGCTTTGGCCTGATTGGCTTGAACCACGGGGACTTTTACCAAGTGTTCCGCCAGGAACCATACTTGTAGTTCGTTCGTCCGGATTACGTTTGAGACCAACAAATCGTTGGTGCCGTCGTCTCCCGCTTCGCTGGCTTGTCTGGCCATCGTGCGGGTTTCCTTCAGGATGATTTCGTGAGCTTCGAGAAGGCGCGAGATTTGTACGGGCGCTTCTTCGCGGCCGCGGGGCGGGCGAGGGATTATAGTGGTCTCGGCGACATCGGCAGCCATTGCCAGGCTGATTCCCCCAAGGATCTGAATTCGTTCGGCGATTTCATCCACGAGTTCGTCCTGCTCTCCATGATGTTTGTCGAAGAGAAGATGCAATTGGTAGAAAGTGTGGCCGGCGACCTGCCAATGATGCTTCTTGTACATGTCGCGGAGGGTCATGGTGTCCGCGAGAATTTGGTTGAGATTACCGGCGCTTGCGGCGCAGACTTTTTCGTCGAGCGCGATGGGGAGTTTGGCGATCTTGCCGTACGGCTGGATTTCGGGGGCATGCTGGTGCTGAAGCGGCTTGGCTAATTTGGTGCCCGCTTCGAGCTGGCTATAAGATGCGTCGCTTTTGTTGTTTTTGGGGCTCATGGATATCTCTCCTAACGAGGGAATCTGAGGCAATGCCGAGACCCAATCATACCCTTATTGGGCTGCGAGTACGATGCGGGCGGCGGAGGCATAGATGCAGAAATTCATGGCCGGGCTTGACGGGATACTCGATAAGCTTGAGAAACACTACGGCGTGCAGGCAGCTGTTGGGCCGAGCGATCCTTACGAAATGATCCTTTTTGCGAACTGCGGGTATCCGGCGACGGATTTATCGTGCACGAAGGGTTACGGACCGTTGAAGGAGGAAGTGGGCACGAAGCCTGACCAGATTCTCAAAACTCCAAGCGCGAAGCTGGCGAAACTGACGCGGGATGGGGGGATGTTCCCGGAGCTACGGGCAGAACGATTGAAACTGATTGCACGAATCGCAAATGAGAATTTTGGCGGGGACTTGAAATGGGCGCTGGAGAAGTTGATGAAGGAAGAAAAAACGCCGCCAGAGAAGAGGCTCCGGCGGGTGAAGAGTGCGTTGAAAGAATTTCCTGTGATTGGAGAACCGGGAGCGGACAAGATTCTATTGTTCAGCGGAATGGCGCCCGTAGCGGCGGTGCCTTCGGCGTGTACGGGGGTGCCCCAACGGATCTTCTTTGGACACGAGGATAAGAATTATGGAAAGGGGTACCGGGCGGCCCAGGAGGTGATGGCGGCGGAAGTTCCAGAGAACTTTGCCGCGCGGCAGAGGGCTTACCTGCTTTTGAAAAAGCACGGGCAGGAGATTTGCAAACGGACTAAGCCCAAGTGCGAGATTTGTCCGATCAGCAGGATGTGCGTTTACTTTCAGGAAGGCCTAGGCGAGCCATCGTGATTCGACCGAGAGAAGAGGAAAATTGGTTGCCAATGTGGGGCGCAATGTATCGCGCCTCCTACGAGATTGGGATATCAAAAGCAGAGCTACTTTACTTCCCAGGTGTCGCCGGCGCGAAGAAGCTTTGTGAGGTCGCCAGGACCGCGCTTCGCAATGACGTCTTTGATCTGCTGGTTCATGACGTCTTCATAGCGCGGAAGGTCATCCGACGCGCGAAGCACGCCGATAGGCGTGGGGAAGCCGGGACGATGTTCCATGTGCGAAAGCAGGAAGGCATAGGCGGCGCGCGGGTGATGCGCGTCGTGGATAACGAGGTCGGATTCGGTAACGCCGTTCCCGAGCTGCACCACCTCAATGTCGCCGTCGGCCTTGCGCCGAATCCCCTTGTCGCGATTCTTGCCGAAAATAAGCGGCTTGCCGTGTTCGAGCTGGATAATGTGCTCGCTGCGCGCGTCGCGTTCAGTTAAGTTGAACCACGCGCCATCGTTGAAGATGTTGCAGTTTTGCAGAATCTCGACGAACGCGGAGCCTTTGTGTGCGGCAGCATGTTTGAGAGTTTCCTTGAGGTGCTGCTGGAAAACGTCGACGGAACGCGCGACAAAGGTGGCTTCGGCGCCAATCGCCAGAGAAATCGGGTTGAACGGGCGATCGAGAGAACCGTATGGAGTCGACTTCGCCTTTTTGCCGAGTTCCGAAGTCGGTGAATACTGGCCCTTGGTCAACCCGTAGATACGGTTGTTGAAGAGCAGAACTTTCAGGCCGACGTTGCGGCGCAGCATGTGAATCAAATGATTGCCGCCGATGGAGAGGGCGTCGCCATCGCCTGTAGCGACCCAAACTTCGAGGTCGGGGCGAATCGCTTTAATTCCGGTGGCAACTGCTGGCGCGCGGCCGTGAATGGTGTGAAAGCCGAACGTGTTCATGTAATACGGGAAGCGGCTCGAGCAACCGATGCCGGAGACCACGACGAAATTTTCACGCTTGATGCCAAGCTCCGGAAAGACGGACTGAACAGCGGAAAGAATGGCGTAGTCGCCGCAGCCGGGGCACCAGCGAACTTCCTGGTCGGTCTGGAAATCTTTCTTGGTGAGAGGCGTGATCGGTGGAAGCGTGGCAGTGCTCATTGCGAATTCTCCCCAAGATACTCTTCGAGCGTTTGCTCGACTTCGGCTTGCTTGAAGGGACGGCCCTGAATTTTGTTGAGGCCAATGGCATCGACCAGATATTTGGCGCGGAGAACCCAAAGTAATTGGCCCATGTTCAACTCCGGCACGAGAACGGTCTTATAGCGCTGGATCACCTCGCCCAGATTCTCCGCCAGCGGGTTGAGATAGCGCAGGTGGACATGGCCGATTTTGCGTCCGCGCGCGCGTTGCGCTTTCAATGCTGCGGTGATGGCCCCGTGTGTGGAACCCCATGCAATAATCAGGAGATCGCCTTCCGGGTCCCCTGCAGGAACTACGTCCGGTATTTCCTGCACGATAGCTGCTACTTTTGCTGCGCGGATACGAACCATGTTTTCGTGATTGAGCGGCTCGTAATTGATGTTGCCGGTGACGTCTTGTTTTTCGAGGCCGCCGATGCGGTGCTCGAGGCCGGGCGTGCCGGGAACGGCCCAGGGGCGCGCGAGCGTTTGCGGATCACGTTTATAAGGCAAATAGCCGTTCGGACCGTTCACTTCCGTTGCAAATTTCACAGGGAAAGCAGGAATCTCATCGACGTTGGGAATCCGCCACGGTTCGGCGCCATTGGCAAGATAGCCGTCGGAGAGAATAATAACGGGAACCATGTACTTGATGGCGATGCGGCTGGCTTCGAGAGCGGCCCAAAAGCAGTCACTGGGCGTTGCGGCGGCAATGATGGGAATCGGGGCTTCGGAGTTGCGCCCGAAAAGCGCTTGCAAAAGGTCCGCCTGCTCGGTTTTTGTGGGAAGGCCTGTGGAAGGTCCGCCGCGCTGAATGTCGCAAATCACCAGCGGGATTTCGACGGCTACGGCCAGCCCCATCGCTTCGGTCTTGAGCGCCATGCCAGGTCCGGACGTCGTGGTGATGGCCAGCGCGCCTGCGTAAGCCGCGCCGATCGAGCTGGTGATGGCGGCGATTTCGTCTTCGGCTTGAAAGGTCATCACACCAAAATCTTTGTATTGCGAAAGCTCGTGAAGAATGTCCGACGCGGGCGTGATGGGGTAGCTGCCCTGGAAGAGGCGTAAACCGGATTTTTGTGAAGCGGTGACGAAGCCGAGCGCAAGGGCCTGGTTTCCGCTGAGATTGCGGTAAAAGCCGGGAGCGAGCTGCGCGGGCGGAATCTCATAACTAATCTGGAAAGCTTCCGTGGCTTCGCAATATGAATAGCCTGCCTTCATGGCGAGCTTGTTCGCTTCGACGAGCAAAGGCTTAGTCTTGAATTTGCCTTCAATCCAGCGGACGGTGGGATCCATCGAGCGGTTGTAAAGCCAGTAGCACATGCCCAGGGCGAAGAAATTCTTGCAGCGGCTGATGGATTTGGCATCGAGGCCGAGATCATCCAGCGCTGTCTTGGTGAGCCGCTCCAGCTCGACGGAGAACAGGCGATATTTGTCGAGCGAATGATCCTCGAGCGGATTGTGATCCATCTTCGCTTTGCGAAGATCGTTTTCCGCGAATGCATCGGAATTTACGATCAGAATGCCGTTGGCTTTCAGGTCGGCGACGTTCATCTTCAACGCCGCGGGATTCATGGCGATCAGGACATCGACGGCGTCGCCGGGCGTGTACACATCACTGGACGAGAAATGGAGCTGATAACCGCTAACGCCTGGAAGCGTTCCGGCAGGCGCGCGGATCTCCGCGGGGAAGTCCGGGAACGTGGCGATATCGTTGCCATAGAGAGCGACGGTATTGGTGAACTGGCTGCCGGTAATCTGCATGCCGTCGCCGGAGTCGCCCGCGAAACGAATGACTGCGCGATCGATCACCTCGCGCTTGTGTTTTACCGGCGGCGTTTCAATCAAAGTTGACATAGTGGCCAGGGCTCCGCTTTAACTGAACTCCCGGACGAATCCCCCGAAGGAGTGTGGCTCGATCTTTTAGATGGGCAGTGCGAAAACCAGGTTGGATACAGCATCCAGCCGCCCGGAGCCTACGAGAGAAGAATACCACAGCGCGGTGTGCAAGGCAGGGCGGGCGGCGACTACGCACAAATGTGTCGTTAGAGAAAAGGCGATGGGAGCTGAGGGCCGGTTACGCCCGGGTTCGGGGCATCAAGTCCGGGCTTCTGCCGCTGCAGCAGCTTGTTCGATAAACCGCGAGCGGAGGAAGACGAGAAGCCCAATAACAATCCCGCCGAAAACGAGCCCGAAAATCATCATCGGCCGAATGAAATTAGCTGAGAGAAAAGGATTGCCTCCGGGAAACTCAGGGTACTGGCTGGACATCTTCTCCATGGCCTTTTGCACGGCGGCCTGGAAAGTTGGCGATACGATCGCGAACAAGCCATTCAAAAAAAATAGGCACTGGACTCCCAATACCACATGGAAGGCCCAGGGCTTCAACTTGAGTATGCCAACGCCAGCGATCCCCATAATGAGCGAGAGAAAGGCCAGAAAGATTTTTGCCCCATGCGCCAAAAATATGTGTCCGAAGAAATAAAAGGGAAAAGAATAGGGCATCGGAACCAAAGCGAAAATCACGCTGAACAAACCGGAGAAAATGAACAGGCCGGCCAGAATCGCAAGCGGAAGAGGGCAAGCCGGGCGTTTTTGTTGTGGCACGGCCGTGGCATCGGATATTTGTGGAAATCCCGAAGGGTCCATCGTCGCGACATGTTGCATCGGGTTCGTGAACGCGGCTGCCACGCGCTTGCGGGTGAAGAGCACGATCCACCAGATTCCTACGGCAGCGGGGATTCCATAGAAAATGGCCACGAACAGATTCACAACGTGCATGAAGCGCCCAGTATCGGCAGTGCTGACGTTTGGCAGCTGCATCGCAGGCATGGCGCTGAATATCACAAAGCTAAGCGCCACAGCACTCAAGGAAACGAGTGTCATGGATCCGGCCCATACCAGGATCGTGATGCGAGCCCAATTGCGACGGCGGATAATCCCGATACCAACGAATATCCCGAACACCGAGAGCGCCAATATGAAGAGCATGATTACTGCAGACATGGTGCGAACCTGCGGCGGCATCGGAGGCGCACCTTGCACCGTTTGAATGTCGGGCATGAGCATCGTCGAGAGTGCGGCCAGCAAACTTCCGAGCACGCCGAACACACCAAAAATAATTGCTACAACGCCGGCGGCGGTTACAGACGGAAGAGATTCACTCTTGGCAAGTGTGATCATGTGTTGACCACCGTTCGTGGATCATTATTTGCAGATCATCATCGCAAGCGGGGAGGAAGCGTGTCTATCGGTTGTGTGTATATCATTTCCAGAATTGCCATCCGAGGGAAGTGAAAGTAACGCGAAAACAATTTGGCGCTTGACGTTCGCTTTCTTTTCGCCTAAAGTGGCTGTGGAAATCTTTATTTTACGGAGGCGCTCCATGGCCCTGACGAAACGCCAAAAAGAAGTGCTGGATTACCTGGTTTCTTTTGACAACAAGCACGGCTACGCCCCGAGCTTTGAAGAGATTGGCAAAGGCCTGAAACTGACTTCGCTGGCCACCGTGCACAAGCACATCACCACGCTCGAGAAAAAAGGATTCATCCGGCGTGGTTACAATCAGAGCCGCTCGATCGAAATCCTGCAATTGCCAAAGCCCGTCAAGGAACAGATCAACGACCGAAGAATTCAGGAATTGCCCTTAGTTGGCAGAATTGCCGCGGGCCGGCCATTGGAAGCGGTGGAAGAGCGCGAGACCCTGTCGCTCGGGGATTTTGCTCGAGGCGGCAATTCGTTCGTGCTGCAGGTGAAGGGCAGCTCCATGATTGAAGATCACATCATGGATGGCGATTACGTGGTGTGCGAACAAACGCAGGTGGCCAACGCAGGCGATATCGTTGTGGCGTTGATCGGCGGCGAAGAAGCGACGCTCAAGAGGTTCTATCGCGAAGGAGCAGGGAAGATTCGGCTACAGCCGGCGAATTCAGAGATGGCGCCGATCATGGTGGCCGCGAACGATCTCAAGATTCAGGGGCGCGTCATCGGAGTACTCAGAAAATACTGAAGATCCGGGACGCGAGGTATCTCAGCCGCTTCAGGCTCAATTTACCCGCTCGTTTGTCTTTACCAGTGCTCGCCAGCATTCCCTCGCAAAGCAACGTCTCGATCCATTGGAAACACTCGTGAAGTAAGTCGAAACCGGGCTCCCATTTGAAATTCCGCCCTCGATGTGAATTAATTGTCTCCATCCGGGAACGCCGCGCGTCAAAGGTACGAGGCGGGCTCTGCTCCAAGGGCCGCCCGAAGGAAGCCACCAAATTTGTCTCCCAAGCGCGAAAACATATTGATCGTCGAGCCTGACGACACGAAGAGGCAGCAACTCGAGGATGCGCTGCATTCCGCAGGGTACGAAGTTTCCCTCGCGTCTTCGCAGGAAGAAGGGTTCGCGCTGGTCCAGAAGGGCGCGGTGGATGTGTTTCTGGTTTCCGCCGATCTTGCGGATGTGCTCTGCTGCAACTCGCTGACGGAAATTAAGGGCCTGGGCTCGACGTCCAATACGCGCGTGATTGTTTTCGCGAGAGGTGGCGCGGCGGAGCGGGCGCGGGCCCTGGACCTGGGCGCCGACGATGTGCTGACGCCACCCTGGGAGCCTTCCGAGCTGCTCGCGCGGGTGCGCGCGCAGTTGCGCGACAAGCATGCGCTCGAAGAGCTGCAAGAGAAATCCCGCCTCGCGGAAGAAGGGCAGGAAATCGCCCACACTGCGTTTCAAGCCATCGCGGTGACGGAAAAAATGACGCGCGACGCATTCTCTCTCGATCGCGCGCTGAAAATTGGCGTCTCGGCGCTTCTCGGCGTGGCCGCGCTCATTTCCGTTGTCTTTCTGCTCTATTCGAGGCGCGCGGAAAAAGAGACGCGCCGCGCCTATTCCGTGATTGCGCAGCTCGAGCACGGAGTACACACGGAGCAGGCGCTGGTTGACGAAGCCAACAGGGCGCGCACGCAGCTCGAGCAGTCGGACCTCACAGCCGAGAAACAACTGCTCCAAAAGCAGACAGACGATCTTCGTCAGAAGCTTTCCGCCGCGGATGCCAGTGAAGTTGATGGTCTGCGCAAAGAATTAGCAGAGACCACGGCGCGCCTGAAGCGAGTGGAGACGCAATCACATGCCGCTGAAGGGGTCATTCGCGCCAATGCTCCAAGCGTGTGCCTGCTGCACGTGTCAGTCGTCTTCCTCGATAAGGCCTCGCGGAGGCCATTGCGCTATGGCGCGATCAATCCCGACGGGCAGCCGCTCAAGGACAGCGACGGCAACGTGGTTTACAGCCTGGACGGCCTCGCGCCGGAAGTTCGCGAGGATTTTTTTGGAACGGGATTCATCCTTGGTGAAAATCAGGTCCTCACCAACCATCATGTAGCACAGCCCTGGTGGGAAAACGAAGAGCTTGGCGCCGCGGCTCAACAGGGGTTGCAGCCTACCATCTCCGAAATGACCGCTTATTTCCCGGAAGCGACCACCGGCGTTCCCATGAGCATCTCGCAGATTTCGGAAGAGGCTGATTTAGCCGTTCTGCGTGGCGATCTTTCCTCCTTGAAACGCCCCATTCTAAAGATGGACGGAAGCAAACAGGGGGCGGTAAGCGGGGAGCCATTGATTTCGCTGGGATATGCGACCGGGATAAGCGCCATCCTGGCGCGGGCGGGCGAAGACACCGTGAAGGACATCGTGAAGGAGTCTGGGGGCGACCCCAAGAAAATCGTAGACGAACTCCAAAAACGCCAGCTGATTAGGCCCTTGGTGACGCAAGGGCACATCGGCGACGTATTGCCGGACAAAATTGTTTACGATGCACAGACCACGTCAGGCGGTTCGGGTGGGCCGCTGATTAACCGCGATGGAGAGGTGATCGGCGTCACCTTTGCAGTGGTCAGGGGATTTGGCGGCTCCAATTTCGGAGTTCCCATCCGATTTGCGAAGCCGTTGCTCAAGCCATGATGCACTCCTCTGCGTTGGGAAGAAATCGGCGGGGTGGCTAGGCTCCGTGCCGCTGTGGCGCAAACGCGGACAGATCGGGAGAATGCGTGCGGCCATCGTTTGCGTTCTCGTTTGCGCGCTCGCCTGGCCAAAGCCGTCCCGCGGCTACGCCGTGCTGGCTCACGAAGCGATTATCGATGCAGCTTGGGACACGCAAATCAAGCCGTTGCTCTTGGCTCGTTTTCCCGGGTCGACCGAGGAGCAATTGAGCGAGGCGCAAGCCTACGCCTACGGCGGGTCCATCATCCAGGACATGGGCTATTACCCTTACGGAAGCCATTTTTTCAGCGACCTGACGCATTACGTGCGAAGCGGTGATTTTGTCCAGGCGCTGCTGCGCGACGCGAAGAACCTGGATGAGTACGCGTTCGCTGTCGGCGCGTTGTCGCACTATGCTGCCGACAATGATGGCCATCGCCTTGCCACGAACCGCGCAGTGCCTCTGCTCTATCCCCGGCTTCGAAAAAAGTATGGCGACCCGATCAGTTACGAACAGGATCCGTTGGCGCACACCAAAACCGAGTTTGGTTTCGATGTTCTCGAGGTCGCGCAGGAAAGCTACGCTCCGGACGGTTACCACGATTTTATCGGCTTTGAAGTTTCGCAAGATTTGCTGGAACCAGCTTTCCAGGAAGTCTACGGGTTGCCGCTCTATGAAGTTCTTCCCGATGAAGACAAGGCGCTCAACTCTTACCGTCACGCTGTCAGCAAGACTATCCCGATGGCGACGAAGGTTGCGTGGAGCCTGAAAAAAGATGAAATCGAGGCAGCCTTGCCGGGTGTCACCAAGAAAAGGTTTCTCTACAACCTCTCGAAATCCAATTATGAACGGGAGTGGGGCAAGAATTATCAGAAGCCGACTCTTCGGGAAAGATTCTTCGCTTTTCTATATAAACTGATTCCCAAGTTCGGGCCGCTCCGAGTTCTCCAATTTAAGACGCCCACGCCGGAGACACAGCGCATGTTTCGCGCCAGTTTCAATGTCACGCTGAGCGCTTACCAGGGAATGTTGGAAGACCTGAGAAGCGGGCGTCTCGATTTGCCCAACGATAATTTTGACCTCGGCGAATTTACCGGTCCCGGCAAGTATGATTTGAACGACAATGCCCATGCGCAACTGCTGGACAAGCTGGCAAATCGGAAGTTCGCTGGGATATCCCCGGCACTGAGGGAGGAAATCCTTCATTTTTATTCAGACCCCGGTGCATCGTACGCGACAAAGCGCGACGCGAGGGCCTGGGCTACCGTGCAAACCGAGCTGGCCCTGTTGAGGAATGTTCCGCCTTC
>Ga0187805_10000113_pt1 | contig 23760 bp, 20 predicted proteins | sample NC_wetland_sal_i_6_FD_132965 | JGI IMG/M metagenome (GOLD analysis project Ga0187805, IMG submission 132965) | Wetland sediment microbial communities from Neuse River Estuary, North Carolina, USA - Control_5 | ecosystem: Environmental > Aquatic > Freshwater > Wetlands > Sediment | place: USA...
CGCCGTCGCCACATGCGACGCGGCACCGTCCGCCTGGTTCATGAAGCAATCAGTTGCTTTCGGCCATCTCCGCCGGCGGCGCGTCGATGTATCCCGCACGATGCTTGTTCCTGAGGGCCGTCTTGAGGACGCGGTTGCGCAGCCGCACCGACTTCGGCGTGACCTCGACCAGCTCTTCCTCGTCGATCCACTCCAAAGCCGCATCCAGCGTAGGAGTGCGTGGCGGCGAAAGTCGAATCGCTTCGTCGTGGCCCGACGCGCGCATGTTGCTGAGCTTCTTTTCACGGCACACGTTGACGGGCAAGTTTATCTCACGGGCATACTCGCCGACGATCATCCCTTCGTAAACCGGCTCGCCGGGTCCGACGAAGAATATCCCGCGCTCCTGCAAATGGAAGATCGCGTACGGCGTGGTGACGCCCTCGCGATCGGAAATCATCGCCCCGTTGGCGCGCGAACGAATCGTTCCCGACCACGGCGCATAGCCGTTGAACAACGTATTCATCAGGCCGTTGCCGCGGGTATTTTCGAGAAATCGGCCGCGAAATCCGATCAGTCCGCGCGCTGGAATGTCGTATTCCAGGCGTACGCGGTCGCTCGCATGGGTAACCATCGTGCGCATCTTGCCCTTGCGCGCCGACAGCATCTGCGTCACCACGCCGATACATTCCGCCGGGATGTCGATCACAAGCATCTCCATCGGCTCGAGTATCTCGCCGCCGGCCTGCTTGGTGATGACGGTGGGCTTCGAGACCTGCATCTCGTAGCCTTCGCGGCGCATGGTCTCGACAATCACCGCGAGCTGCAATTCACCGCGGCCCATCACGCGCCAGGAGTCGGGCGTCAGTTGCTCCACTCGGGTGCTCACATTGCGCCGCGCTTCGAATTCGATTCGTTCGCCCAGCTTGCGCGAGGTGACAAATTCTCCTTCGCGGCCCGCCCATGGCGAATTGTTCACCGAGAAAGTCATCGCCACGGTCGGCTCGTCGATTCGAATCGGCGGCAGCGGACGCGGCTTCTCGAGGTCGGCGATCGTTTCGCCGATCGCGATGTCCTCGATGCCCGCCACGATCACTATCTCGCCTGCGCTGGCAGTTTCACGTTCGACGCGCGTGAGCCCCTGCCATCCGTAGATGTGGGCGACCTTGCAGACCGCCGTCTTGCCGTCGCGCCGGCAGAGCGAATAGTTCTGCGACGCCGTCATCGAGCCGGCGATGATTCTGCCGACCGCCAGGCGGCCGACGTAATCGTCATAGTCGATATTATTGACCTGGAATTGCAGCGTCGCTTCGGGATCGACTTCGGGCCCGGGCAGATGAGCCACGATCGCGTCGAACAGCGGGACCAGGTTTTCGCTCGGCGCGTCGAGCCTGAGCGATGCGGTGCCGGCCCGCGCCTGCGTATAAAGCACCGGAAAATCGAGTTGGCTTTCGCTCGCGCCGAGGTCGATGAACAGATCGTACACCTCGTCGAGAACCTCGGGGGCGCGCGCGTCGGCGCGATCGATCTTGTTGATGCAGACTATCGCGGGCAGGTTCGATTCGAGCGCCTTCTTGAGCACAAATCGCGTCTGCGGCAGCGGCCCCTCGCACGCATCGACCAGCAGCAACACGCCGTCCACCATCGACAGAGTGCGCTCGACCTCGCCGCCGAAGTCCGAGTGGCCCGGAGTATCGACGATGTTGATGCGCGTGCCACCCCACAGGATCGAGGTGTTCTTGGCCATGATCGTGATGCCGCGTTCGCGCTCGAGCGCGATGGAATCCATCACGCGATCGACCACCTGCTCGTTGGCGCGGAATACGCCCGACTGCCGCAGCATCGCGTCGACCAAGGTGGTTTTACCGTGATCGACATGGGCGACGATGGCTAAATTTCTTATGTCTGGACGTCTCATTTTGCGCCGGATGCTAAAGCGCGGCCGAGCCTCACAGGTTCGCCCGCGCATCCGGTTAATTCTACCCGTCGCTCGACGCAGAGTAAACGTAGGTGCTGGCGGGACCGGCGCAACATTCCCGTAACGCGCGCCCGGCTAGGGCGTGCCGAGATGCTTATTTTGATCGTGCTGGAGCTTCTGCAGCAGTTGCCCGATGTTTTTGATTTCGGTAACCCGCCAATAGCCGGTGTCGCCGCGCGCCAGGTGGATTTCCCACTCCTGCCCCTTGTTGTCCTTGAAGTCCGTGTACGCCGTGTCGCCGTTTCGATGCATCAGCACGAGCGAAGCCGCCACGGCCGCGCCCGGCATCTGCACCTCCCGCGCGCCATCATCCACCTTTTGGACTGCCCATGACTTTGCCAACTGCGCCATCGGCTTGGCGAGAAGTTCGATCGCGGCGTTCCCCAGCATTGCACTCAACGGGTCGCTCCCGCCCTGGTTCTGCACCATCTCGTTGCCGGCCTTCTTGACGACGCTTTCAAAATCGACATATTTGGCCGCTTCGTCGCCCTCGCGCGCGTCTACCGCCTGCTTCAAGCGAAGCACTGCCCAGCTCGGGGTCTGCGGCAAATAGAACAGCGCCCAGCCGGCGAGTGCCGCCAGGATGAGCATCGCGGTGAAGTGGCGAAATATAAATCGAAACATCGCGTCTATCCTTATAACACGAAGGCGCTGGCGCGCGCCTGATTCAGCGCGGCGAAAGCAGACTGGCGGCGGCCTGGTCGAGCAGCCAAATGACCTCGCCGCCGTGTGGCGCAACGATCTGCGCGGGGAACTTGTCCGGATCGCGCGGCCCTTCCAGTACGTCTTTCACCGCGGCCGCCTTGCCCTGCCCCGCCACCAGGAACATCACGCGCTGCGCATTGTTGATCACCGGCGGCGTGATCGTCAGGCGATTGCGAGGCTCGGCGTCAACCTCCACTGCAACCACCAGACGCTGCGTTTCATGAATCGCGGGATCGCCCGGAAACAGCGATGCAGTGTGGCGATTGTCGCCCAGCCCGAGCATCACCAGGTCGAAGCGTGGCAATTCCCCGTCGCCAAGGCCGAACTGTTTTCGCAACTCATCTTCGTAAGCGGCAGCCGCCGACGCCGGCGGGTCTTCGCCCCGCATCCGATGCACCTGATCCGGCCGCAGCGCGAGCTTGCTCAGCATCGTGCGATTCGCCATCGCGTAGTTGCTCTCGGTGTGATCGGGCGGGACGCATCGTTCGTCGCCCCAGAAAAATTGCACTTCCTTCCAGTCGACACTAAGGCGAAACCGCGTCGCAAGCAGATCGTAGGTGGCGGCGGGCGTCGAACCGCCCGAAAGACAAAGCGTGAACTCGCCGTGGATGCTGATCGCCTCGCCGGTGATATGCGCCGTTTCTTCGGCGGCACGAACGTAGAGTTCCTGCGGGTCGTTCAGAATGATCAGCTTCGGTTGAGGCATACCAGTTGGCCCAGCATCGGAGTCGGAATTGCAAAGTTAGCCGATGACGCTCGGTCCGCGCCAGATCGTTCTGTTTTGCGATCGTAGCGATAGTTTACCTAGCGCGCGAGCAATTTCAGCGCGCGCTCGACGACGTTGTCTACGCTGAAGCCGAAATGCTTCATCACTTCATCAAACTTGCCCGACGCGCCGAAGCTCGTCATCCCGATAATGTCGCCGTCGAGCCCGACCCATCGGTACCATGACATCGGCGCACCCGCCTCGACCGCGAGCCGGCGGCGAATGCTCGGCGGCAGCACAGAGTCGCGATAGGCCTGATCCTGCTGCGCGAAAATATTCTCGCTGGGCATGCTCACGACGCGCACCGATCTGCCCTTTTCTTCCAATTTCGCTTTCGCATCGACGACCAGCGACAGTTCCGATCCCGACGCAATCAGAATGATCTCCGGCTGCCGTCCGGCGCTCTCGGTCAGCACGTACGCGCCGCGCCCGACCCCGCTGGCGGGCGCCATCTTCGTCCGATCGAGCGTAGGAACCTTCTGCCGCGAGAGCGCGAGCAGCACCGGCCCATGAGTGTGGGTCATGGCGGTGCGCCACGCCTCGACCGCCTCGTTCGCATCGCCGGGGCGAATCACGGTGAGATGCGGAATCGCGCGCAGCGACGACAAGTGCTCGACCGGTTCGTGGGTCGGGCCGTCCTCGCCGACGCCGATTGAGTCATGGGTAAAGACGAACACCACCTGCAACTCCATCAGCGCCGCCAGCCGGATCGACGGCCGTCCGTAGTCGGTAAAGCACAGGAAGCTCGAGCCGTAGGGGACGAAACCGCCGTGCAGCGCAAGCCCGTTGAGAATCCCGCACATGGCGTGCTCGCGGATTCCGAAATGAGCATTGCGGCCTTCGAATTGCCCGCGTTCGAAGTCGCCGCCGTCCTTGACGTCGGTGAAGGTGGACTCGCTCAAGTCGGCGGAGCCGCCGAACAGGTTCCAGACTTTTTTCGCGATCGCCGCCTCGGCCTGCGAGGCTGACACCCGCGTTGCGAGGCTGTCCTTGGGCGTGAAGACCGGCAGCTCGGCGTCCCATCCGTGGGGCAGATCTTTCGCCAGCGCCGCCTGGAATTCGCCGGCTGCGACCGGATTTTTTTTGGCGTAGGCGGCGAACTTCACGTTCCACGCCTTCTCCAGGTCCTCGCCCCGCTCGACGCATCGGCGGAAATACGCCAGCGCCTCGTCGGGAACGAAGAATGGCGGTTCGGTCGGATAACCGTAAAATTCCTTGGTCAGCTTCACCTCTTCGACGCCGAGCGGATTGCTGTGCGCGGCCGAGGTCCCCTGCTTGTGCGGGCTGCCGTAGCCGATGATCGAGCGGACCCGAATCAGCGACGGCCGGTTGTTCTCCGCGATTGCATTTTCGATCGCGTTGGACAGCGCCGCCAGATCGTTCGCATCCTCGACGACCTGCGTATGCCATTTGTAAGCGTCGAATCGCTTGCACACGTCCTCGTCGAAGCTGAGCTCGGTGCGCCCGTCGATGGTCACGTGGTTGTCGTCGTAGATGTAGACGATGTTGCCCAGACCGAGATGACCCGCGATCGACGCCGCCTCGCTCGCCACGCCTTCCATCAGGTCCCCATCGCTGCAAATGCCGAAGATGCGATGCTCGAACAGCCCCGATTTGTCGCGCTCGAAGCGTGCTTCGAGATGCTTCGCCGCTATCGCCATCCCGACTCCGTTGGCGAAGCCCTGGCCGAGCGGTCCGGTGGTGGTCTCGACGCCGTCGGCCACGCCGTACTCGGGATGTCCGGGGGTTTTGCTTCCGAGCTGGCGGAATTGCTTGAGGTCGTCGAGCGAAAGGTCGTAGCCGGTGAGATAGAGCAGGCTGTAGAGCAGCATCGAGCCGTGGCCGGCCGAGAGCACGAAACGATCGCGCCCGAACCACTCGGGATTTTTCGGGTTGTGGCGCATGAACCGGGTGTAGAGCAGATAGCCGACCGGCGCCATCGCCATCGGCAATCCGCAATGCCCGGAGTTGGCCTTTTGGACCGCGTCGATAGTCAGCCCGCGAATCGCGTTGATACAGGTTTGCTCCAGCTCGGAGGGGTTCAGTTTGATATTCGCTGCTTGTGCCAAGATCTCACCGCCGCATGGCTCTTTTTGTTTTTCGGGCGGTCATCGAATCCGCCGGTTCTGGTTTAATGGAATTTTTTTGAATCCACCAGCGCGACCCGCGGCGGAGATCAATTCCGGGGGCGCGGTCACCAATCCTTGTTGTCGTCGTCCTTGGTGTCGCCGGCCTTGCGACGCATCCCGTCCACGACGGTTTTCGCGTCACCCTTATGGCCGGCGCCGAGCGCGGCGGTGAATCGATCCGCGATAAACCGCATCATCGCGCCCTCATCCGCATCGAGCGTGCTGCCGAGCGCGGCCAGTTGTTCCATCGCCAGGCGAATCGCGGCGAGCGACCCGGGTATATCGCCCCGCTCGCGGCATGCGAGCGCGTCGCGGAGCCCGGCGCGCACCTGGGCAATCGCCGGGCGCGCGCGCTCGCCGATCACGACCTCGAGTTCGCCGAGGTTTTGCGCGAGTTTCGCGAACGCATCGTCTGCGGCATTGCTGAGCGGCACTATTGAATTGTTCCATCCGTGCAAGTTCAGATGCAAGGCCGGCGTGCCGCGACGAACGCGACCGCGCGCCGCGTCGCGAGCGCGGACGGCGCGCCTGGAAGTAGTCAAATACTAAGACCGGTCGAATGCGAAACCCACCCTGGGTTTCGCGCTTCCTGGGTGATAGCCGCTCGCGCCCACCTTCCGGCAGACAATCGGCGCGTGGTAGGTTTCAGGCTGCCTCGGCATTAAGGGGCGTCCGCTTTTTTTGGCGAGCTGACATGCCACTGTATATGGACATCCACAACCTCCAGGGAGCGACCGCGGAACAGGTTGAACAGGCGCACGCCGCCGACCTCGACGTGCAGGGGAAGTACCACGTCGAGTATCTCAAGTACTGGTTCAACGAGAGCCGCGGCAAGGCTTTCTGCCTCGTCGACGCGCCCAATCCGGAGGCGGCACAGTTAGTGCACCGTGAAGCTCACGGGCAGATCGCAGAGAAAATTATCGAGGTCGAGCCCGCGCTCGTCGAGGCATTCCTGGGCGCTGAGGAAACCGATCCGTCAGGTGCGGTCCTCGCCCCGGCCGGCGCGGGCATCAAGCGAGACCCCGCAATCCGGACCGTTCTCTTCACAGATATCGTCGGCTCGACGAACGAAGCCTTGGGGGACGATGCGGTGATGGCGGTGCTAACCGTGCATGACACGATCGTCCGGGACGCGCTGGCGGCGTTAGACGGTCGTGAGGTCAAGCACACCGGCGACGGCATCATGGCGTCCTTCGTGTCGGCCGCGGCAGCGGTTCGGTGCGCAATCCGGATTCAGCGCGCCGTCGCTCAGTCTGACGCAGAGCACAGGGAGTACCCGGTCAAGGTTCGGATCGGTGCCGCGGCAGGGGAACCCGTCGAGCATCAGCACGATCTCTTCGGCGCGACGGTGCAACTGGCGGCGCGGCTCTGTTCCCACGCGCAGCCGGAACAGATCCTGGTCTCGAACGTGGTTGTCGAGCTGTGCGTTGGAAAGAGCCTGCCCTTCAAAGACCTGGGAGATATTTCCCTCAAAGGCTTCAATAGCCCGATCCGAGTTCACGCTGTCCAATGGGCCGCTGCAACATAGAATGCTGCGACCGACCGCTCCCTCGCCGAGCACGGCGCCTGGGTGCCATTTGCCAGCGCCGGCATGCTTCGAGGCGGCTTGAGACGGTATCGCGCGGGAGTGCGAACGCGGATTCTCGACCGGCGCTGTCTTTTGATAGATGATTAAGTCGAATTCGATGGAGGACGAGGGGCCCGATGAGACCAATGCTTGAGCGGCGCGTCGTGGTCACCGGAGTGGGACTGGTGTCTCCGCTCGGAGTTGGCGTGGACAAGAACTGGGAAGCCCTGATGGCGGGGCGGTCCGGGATTGGGCCGGTAACGCGCTTCGACGCCTCGGAATTTCCAGCCCGGATCGCAGGCGAAGTGAAGGATTTCAATCCGGAAGACTGGATCGAAAAGCGCGACATCAAAAAAATGGACCCCTTCATCCAGTATGCGGTCGCATCCGCCGAGCAGGCGATGCGCCAGTCCGGGTTCAAGATCAACGACGACAATGCCGACCAGGTTGGCGTGTTGATCGGCGTCGGTATCGGCGGGCTGTGCACGATCGAGGAGTACCACAAGATATTCATCGCCACCGGCTTGCGCCATCTGACGCCGTTCTTCATCCCCAAGCTGATCTGCAACCTTGCGCCGGGCCAGATCTCGATTCGCTACGGAGCGCGAGGCGCCAACTTTGCCACCACCAGCGCCTGCGCCTCGGGCAGCCACGCGATCGGCGAGGCGTACCGGATGATCAGGCTCGGCTACCTGGACGCCGCGATCGCAGGCGGCGCGGAGGCGGCGATCACACCGCTGGGGGTGGGCGGATTCTCCGCGATGCGCGCGCTTTCGACCCGCAACCAGGAGCCGGAGAAGGCCAGCCGTCCATTCGACAAGGAGCGCGACGGATTCGTGATGGCAGAGGGCTCGGGCGTGCTCATCCTGGAGGAGCGCGAGGCCGCGCTTGCGCGCGGCGCCGGGATCCTGGCTGAAATCTGCGGTTACGGCGCCAACAGCGACGCCTACCATATCACCTCGCCCGCGCCCGAGGGACGCGGTGCGGCCAAGTGCATGCGGCTGTGCCTCGAAGACAGCGACCTCGATCCCAACGAGGTCGATTATATCAACGCGCATGGCACTTCGACCGAGCAGGGCGACGTGGCCGAGACGCAGGCGGTAAAGCGCGTGTTCGGCGAGCGCGCCGCGAAACTTGCGATCAGTTCGACCAAGTCGATGACCGGGCACACGCTGGGCGCCGCAGGCGCGATCGAGTCGGTGTACACGGTGCTCGCGATCGATCGCGGGATGATGCCGCCGACCATCAACCAGGAAGTTCCCGACCCGCAATGCGACCTCGATTACGTGCCCAACCATGCGCGGCCGGCCAGGATACGGATCGCGCTGAACAATTCATTCGGCTTCGGCGGCACCAACACGACGCTGGCCTTCAGGGCCGTCAAGCAGAGTTAGCCGGTACATCATGGGCTCAAGAATTGTCGCCACCGGGCGGGCCGTCCCGCGCACCGCTTTGACCAACAAGGATCTCGAGCGGTACATGGACACGTCCGACCAATGGATCCGGTCGCGCACCGGAATCGGCCAGCGCTACGCGATGCGCCAGGGGGAGTCGCTGGCGGAAATCGCGACCGAAGCCAGCCGCACGGCGCTTAAAGGGGCGGGAATCGCGCCGGGCGAGCTCGACGCGATCATCGTCGGCACGGTTTCCTCGGAGTACGCGTTCCCGTCGTTCGCCTGCCAGATTCAGAACGGCCTGGGCATTTCGTCGATACCGGCTTTCGACGTCGCCGCCGCCTGCTCGGGCTTTGTCTACGCGATTCAAATCGCGGACGCGCAGATGCGCGCCGGCGACTTCAAGCGGGTGCTGGTAGTCGGGGCCGACGCGCTGTCGACGATGGTGAATTGGAACGATCGCCGCACCGCGGTGCTGTTTGGCGACGGCGCGGGCGCGTGCGTGATGGTAAGCGAAGCGGGCAATCGCGGAGTGCTGTCGAGCCTGCTGCGCTCGGCCGGCGAGCATTGGAACCTGCTCTCGGTCCGCGCCACCGGAATTCGCGGCACGATCGACTCGGAAGTGCAGCGATGCGCCGATGACGCGATTCAGATGAAGGGGCCGGAGCTGTTCAAAATAGCCGTCAGGAGCATGGAAGAAGTCAGCCGGCTGGTGGCCGAGCGCGCCGGCGTCAAGCTCGAGGAAATCGACCTGTTCGTGCCGCATCAGGCCAACCTGCGAATCATTTCCGCGGTCGCCGAGCGGCTCGGGCTGGCGGCGGAAAAAGTCTTCACCAACATCGCACGCTACGGCAACACCTCAGCCGCCTCGGTGCCGATCGCGCTCGACGAGGCGCTGGAGCAAGGGCGGGTCCACGACGGCGATATCGTGATGTTGAACGCGTGCGGCGGCGGTCTGACCTGGGGAGCCAATCTGATCCGCTGGTAACTTCCGACTGGTTCGGCGTCCGGCAAATGCTAAACGAAATCCTGGCGCGGCGCGTGCTGATCGTGCTCGGCAAGGGCGGGGTCGGCAAGACCATGCTGAGCGCCGCGATCGCCAAGCTCGCGACCATGGCGGGCGCGCGCGTCCTGATTATGGAATGCGCCGCGCGTGCGCCGCTGGCGGCGATCTTCGGCGTCGCGCCGTCGTTCGTACCGACCGAGGTCGCGCCGAATCTGGCGCTGATGACGCTGGACGGGCGCGCCGCGCTCGAGGAATATCTGCGAACGGTGGTGCCGAGCCGGATGCTGCTGAGAGCGGTGTTCGCCAGCCGCCTCTATCAATTTTTCGTTCAAGCGGCTCCGGGACTGCGCGAACTGATGATGCTCGGAAAGATTTTCTACGAAGCCGAGCGGATCGACGCCAAGCGGCCCGGCCGCCGCATGGTAATCGTCGATGCGCCCGCCAGCGGTCAGGCGATGAGCCTGCTCAAGATGCCGACCGCTGCGCGCGCGACATTCGGCGACAGCATCGCGGGCCTGGAAGCCGGCAGGATAGCGCGGCAGCTGCGTGACCGGCGCAATTGCGCACTAATCCAGGTCACGACCGCGGACAGTCTCTCGCTCTCGGAGACGCTCGAGACGCACGCCGATTTGAGCCGCATCCATCTCGCCCCGGCGGCCGTGGTTTTGAATCGAACGCTGCGAGCCGCGTTCGATGCCGAGGATATAGCAGCGCTGACGAACCGCCGCGGACCCCATTTGCGGAAAAAAGACCTCGAGCATCTCGCCGAGCTGGCCAGGTCGGAGCTGAGTCGCGCGGCGGACGCGCGCAAGGCGATCGCAAAAATCCGGGCCGAGACCGGCGCTCCGGTGCTCCAGATCGCCGAGCACGGCGGTCTGTCGGGGATCGAATTGATCGATTGCATCGCCGCCGAGCTTGCCCGGTATCGTGCAGATGAAACCGCGGCCCTCGCGGCGCATCGGCACTGACCGCGCGCGGCGCTAAGATAGCGGCTGGAATCGCGGCGCTTCGACAACTAACCTTGAGCCGATGCCCCAGAGCGAGAAAAAGGCGCGCGAGTCCAAGGCCCGTGAACCGTGGATCATCCGCACCTACGCGGGCTTCGGCGACGCGCGCCAGGCCAACGAGCGCTTCCTGGCAAATCTGAAGCAGGGCCAGCGCGGGCTTTCGATCGCGTTCGATCTGCCGACCCAAAACGGCTACGACCCCGACGCTCCGGTCGCGCGCGGCGAAGTCGGCGAAGCAGGCGTCTCGATTTGCCACTGGCACGACATGGAGCGGCTGTTCGAGGGAATCCCGCTTCAGTCGATCAATACCTCGATGACGATCAACGCGACGGCGCCGTTCATCCTGGCGCTTTACCTGGTGGTCGCGGAAAAGCAGGGCGTGCCGTGGACCGAGCTGCGCGGCACGACGCAGAACGATCTGCTCAAGGAATTCGTCGCGCGCGGGACGTCGATATTTCACCCCGAGTTGTCGTTTCGCCTTACCACCGAGTTGATTCGATTCACGGTCGAGCGGGTGCCCAACTGGAATCCGATTAACTGTTGCGGCTACCACTACATGGAGAGCGGCGCCGGTCCGGCCGAGGAAATCGGTTACGCCTTCGGCAACGCGCTGCTGATTCTCGACGCGATCCGGCCCAAGCTCGAGGCGGACGCGTTCGCGCAGACCGTCCGGCGCGTTTCATTTTTCATCAACAGCGGTATCGAGCTGGTTCCCGAGATCTGCAAGATTCGCGCGTACTTCAAACTCTGGCGCGAGCTTTGTGCCGCCGAGTACGGAGTCGATAACGTAGCTTTCCGCGCCGGATGCCAGGTGCGCTCGCTCACGCTGACCGAACCGCAGCCCGAAGTTAACATCATCCGGATTGCGTACGAGGCGCTCCCGGTCGTCATCTCGGCCGACGCGCGGGTGAACGCGCTCCAGTTGCCGGGCTTTCGCGAGGCGCTCGGCCTGCCCGACCAATCCGAGCAGACGCTGAGCTTGCGCACCCAGCAGGTGCTGATGTACGAGACCGGGCTGGCCGGGTATGGCGATATTTTCGAGGGCAGCAAAGTTATCGAGCAGCTCACCGCCGAGACCGCCGCGCGCGCGCGCGAAATCGCGATGCGGTTGCGCGAGGCCGGCTACTCGCGCGCCATTTCAATAGTCAGCGGCGAACTGACGCGCCAGCTTGCCGAGCGTCAGAGGAAAGTCGAGTCAGGCGAGATCGTGCAAATCGGCGTCAACGCCTTCACCGGCGAAGTCGGACTCACGCCCCCGCCCAAGCGCAATGGCGACCGTGCGGCGGATGCGCTCAAGGAAAAAGAACGCGTCGAGTCGATAAAAAAATGGCGCGCGGCGCGCGACCAAAGCGCAGTGTCGAAAGCGCGCGAGGCGCTCGAACGCGCCGCGGCCAACGGCCACGATGGCGGGTGCGGCCTCGTCGAGGCGAGCATCGAGCTGGCCCGCGCGGGCGGCACCGTCGGCGAATGGACGGATTCGCTGGTGCGCGTCAGCCGCGGCCGTTACACGCCGCCGATTCTCGAAACCAGCGGCAGCGTCGGCGCGCTCAAGGTGCCCAAGGCGCCGCGCAAAATTCGCATCGCGCTGGGCAAGGCGGGCCTCGACGGACACATCAACGCGATAAAGCTGCTCGCGCACGCCTGCATGCAGGCGGGAATGGAAGTGGTCTTGGCAGGATTCAAGCAGACGCCCGAACAGATGGTTGCGACGGCGCTCGAGGAGGACGCCGAGGTGCTCGCGATCTCCAGCCTCGCGGGCGCCCACATGAGCATCGCACGGGAGACGATCGAGCTGCTCAAAGCTCGCGGCGCCGGCGACGTGAGCCTCGTGATGGGCGGGATAATCCCGCAGGCCGACCGCAAAGCGCTGCTCGAGCTCGGCGTCAAAGCGGTCTTTACGCCCAAGGACTCCAACCTCGGCGAGATCGTCGGCCGCATCATCGCGATCGCAGGCCGGGAAAAAAGGAGATGAAACTTTTGAGAATTGGACGATGCTTCTCGATCGCGGCAACTCTAGCGACGTTGATCGCGAGTCCGGCGTTGGCGGAACAGGCGCGGCCGTGGTTATGCCGCGACAAGCCGGTGTTCTCGGCCGATCGCTCGATGGAATACCAGGTGACTGCGCGGCCCGGGCGTCAATGGCAAATTTTCTTCATGCAGTACTCGCCCGACGCGGCGCATGACGGATTCGATATAGTCAACTCGCGCGCTATCGCGGCATCGGGCGATCCGATCGCCGGGAATCTTGCGGCGGGCAGATATTTCGCGGTCGCTCTCTACCGGCGATCGGGCGGCCATTGGATATGTCCCGGCTACACACACGACGACCGCGATCCGACAAGACTCGGCGAGGTGAGCGATCTCTGTTACGGCGAAGACGGGCCGCCTTGCCTGGTCAGGCTGGAGGTGAGGTCCGACGATCGCCTAGCTCAGCCGCCCGCGCCTGCCCCGTAAAAGCGCGCGGCTCAAGTGAAAATAACTGGAGGCGGCGATCGGATTCGAACCGATGCATGGAGGTTTTGCAGACCTCTCCCTTAACCACTTGGGTACGCCGCCCCAGCCCCCTGTTTTCGTAGCCGCGACCGGACTCGATCAACTATCACGCGCAGGAAAGTGCATCAATTGAGCATCCGCGGGCGCCTGGGCGCTTCGCGGCGACCTGCTCAGTGGGAAATCTGTCGGGCGGGCTCCAACAGATCGGGCGAATCATTATCTCAGCTGTTCGTTTTCGGCCGGCATCGTGAATGCGCACTGAAATGACGGCCTTGCGAGCAAGCGCATTGAGTAGGCCTCCAGCGACGGGAAGTCATCCAGCAGATGGTGTCGCGCGTCGAGGCCAATCACCGCCGAGCCGATCATTACGTCCGCCGCTGTGATCCTGTCGCCGAGGATAAATTCCTGCCGCGTGAGCATGCGATCGAGGAGCAGGAAACATTCCTTCAACTTCTCGCGGTTGAGCGCGTACACCTCGAGCGCGGCCATCGAATAGAACATCCACTGGTAGTACATCCCGCGCTCCACGGTTCCCAGCGCCGGCGCCATCCGCTTGCTCGGGAACTTGTCCGCAAGGTACGCGCAGATCGCCGCCGACTCGAACATCGTAAGCGTCCCATCCTGCAGCGCCGGCAGTTGCCCGTGCGGGTGAATTTTCCGATATTCGGCGGCCTCGTGCTCGTCGCCTTTGAAGTCGACCAGCACTATCTCGTAGGGCACTGCGAGTTCTTCGAGCATGATCAGCGGCCGTATTGCCCTCGTCTGCGGTGCGAAAAAAAGCTTCATCGCCGTCGGCCCTCTTGAGGATGGGTGTCAATGATGTCTACGACAGTTGCACAGCCGAACAAATGCCCAACTGACTTTAGCGCCGCGGCAGTTTTGCGGCCAGCAAAATATTTTGCTCAGCCGGCGGGGAATGCCAGCCAAGCCGTGTGCCGCACGACCATTAAATTTTCATTGGTGGGAATGACCCGCACGCGGCATCGGCTGTCAGCAGCGCTGATCGTGTCCTGGTTGGAGTGGTTGCGTTGCGGATCGATCGCAAGCCCGAGATGCGCCAGTCCCTGGCAGACTTGCGCGCGTACCGCGGCGGCATGCTCGCCGATCCCGCCAGTGAAGACGAGCAGATCCAATCCGCCGAGCGCGGCTGCCATCGCGCCAATCGCCTTTCTAATCTGATAGCAAAACATCTCGATCGCCTCCGCCGCATCTGCGTTCGTCGCCCGCGCGCCGAGCAACGTCTTCACGTCGGAACTGAGTCCCGAGACCCCGAGCAGCCCGGACTCCAAATTCACCAGCCGGCTCAGTTGCGCAGCGTCGTAACCCTTGCGCTCGAGCAGATAAAGCAGCACGCCCGGGTCGAGATCGCCCGGCCGCGTGCCCATCATGAAGCCGCCCGCCGGCGTGAATCCCATCGTGGTGTCGAGCGGCCGGCCGTTCTCGAGCGCGGCCATGCTCGCTCCGTTACCCAGATGCGCGACTATCAGGCGCGGCGGCAATTCCGCTCCTAGAACCTGCATGATGTACTCATAAGAGATTCCGTGAAAGCCGTAGCGCCGCACCCCAGCGTCCCACAGTTCTCGCGGCAGCGGGAAGCGCTCGGCTCGCGCAGGCATTCCACGATGAAACGCGGTGTCGAAGCACGCGACCTGCGGAAGTTTCGGATGCCGCGCGGCAACCGCCTGGATGCCTTCGATCCCTCCCGGCATATGCAGCGGTGCGAATGCGACGAGGCGCTCCAAATCGGCGATCAGCGCGGGCGTGACGATCTCCGGGGCCGCATGATGCGCGCCGCCATGGACGATGCGATGTCCCACGGCGTCGAGGCTCGGCAGCTTCAAGCGCTCGAACTCGTCGAACAGCGCATCGACGGCAACCTGCGGGCGCGCGAAGTCGCGATCCGATTCGGCGATCGAGCGGCCGTGGGCGTCGCGGATTCGGATTTTACCGCCGCTTGATCCGATCCGGTCCGCGATGCCTTCGGCCAGAAGCGACTCGGCGCCGCCGGAAACCGAGTACAGCGCGAACTTGCACGACGACGAGCCGACGTTGATGCAGAGTATGATGCGACGGGCCGGCAAGCCTGATTCCTCAGTTGCCGCTGGCCGGCGGCGGTGGCGACGATTCGGCCTGCTTGAAGACGCGCGCGATCAGTTTCTGCGCGTCGGACTGAATCCGATGCAGATGATCGGCCCCGCGAAAGCTCTCTGCGTATATCTTGTAAACCTCTTCGGTACCCGAGGGACGCGCCGCGAACCATCCGCTCTCCGCGATCACCTTGATTCCGCCGATAGGGGCTCCGTTGCCGGGCGCGACGGTCAATGTTTTGAGAATTTTCTCACCCGCGAGTTCGCGCTCATTGAGTTGCCCGGGTGTCAGTTTGCGCAGAATGTCCTTTTGCGCGGGCGTCGCAGGCGCGTCGATACGCTCGTATGCGGGCGCACCGAATTCGCGGGTCAAGTCATTGTACGCCGCGCCGGGATCGCGCCCCGTGCGTGCGGTCATCTCGGCAGCGAGCAAGCCCAGGATGAGTCCGTCCTTGTCGGTGGTCCACACGCTGCCATCGCTGCGCAGAAACGATGCGCCGGCACTTTCCTCGCCGCAAAATCCGAGCGAACCATCCATCAGCCCGTCGACGAACCACTTGAAGCCGACCGGAGTCTCGACGAGCCTGCGTTCGAGGCTGGCCGCAACGCGATCGATCATGGCGCTGCTGACCACGGTCTTGCCCACCGCCGCATCCCGGTGCCAGCGCGTGCGATTGCGAAACAGGTATGAGATCGCAACCGCGAGATAGTGATTCGGATTCATCAGTCCACTCGAGCGAGTGACTATTCCGTGCCGGTCGGCGTCGGTGTCATTGGCAAACGCGACGTCAAAACGATCGCGAATCGCGAGCAGGCGTGTCATCGCGTAGCGCGACGAGCAATCCATCCTGATCTTCCCGTCCCAGTCGGCGGTCATGAAGCGAAATGCCGGATCGACCACGTCGCTGACCACGGTCGCCTTGATTCGGTACTTTTCGATCACCGCGGGCCAATAGTGCACCGCCGCGCCGCCGAGCGGATCGATGCCGACCCGCACGCCTGCGCCGCGAATCGACTCCATGTCGACGACGTTGGCCAGGTCGCCTACGTAAGCGCCGATGTAATCGTGCTTGTGAAGCGTCGCGGCAGTGCGCGCGCGCTCGTACGGAACGCGCAGCACCCCGGCCAGCCCGGCCTTGAGGAATTGGTTGGCGGTATTCCCAATCCAATCGGTGACGGCGGTATCAGCGGGGCCGCCGTTGGGTGGATTGTACTTGAAGCCGCCGTCAGATGGCGGATTGTGCGACGGCGTGATCACGATCCCGTCCGCCAGCCCGCTTTTGCGGCCGCGATTGTAGGTCAGGATCGCGTGCGATATCGCCGGCGTCGGCGTGTATCCGCCCCCGCTATCCACCATCGTCTCGACCCCGTTGGCAGCCAGCACTTCGAGCGCACTGGCAAACGCCGGGACCGAGAGCGCATGCGTGTCCATCCCGAGGTAGAGCGGACCGTTGATGTTCTGACTTTTGCGATAGAGGCAAATGGCCTGAGTGATCGCCACGATGTGCGCTTCGTTGAACGCGCTATCGAACGACGAGCCGCGGTGCCCCGAAGTTCCGAACGCGACCCGCTGCGCGGGATCGTCGGCGTCGGGCTTGCAAGCGAAGTAAGCGGTGATCAGCCGGGGGACGTCGACGAGTTGCGATTGGTCGACAGGTTTTCCAGCCAGCGCGCTTACTTTCATCAAGGTAATCCGCAGCCAGGCAGGCCAGGAGAGGCGGCTCGTCGCGATTTATTGGAGCGGGTGATCGGTTTCGAACCGACGACCTCGTGCTTGGCAAGCACGCGCTCTACCAACTGAGCTACACCCGCTCTCCAAAAACCGGCGCGACGAATCCATTTGATTATCCGGCGCAGCGAGCGCCTGTCAAATCACCGCTCGCTTGCCCGCCGCCGTCACCGGTTTGGGGCGCAGCGCCACGATCACTCGCACGTAGTAATCGACCCCCGACCACACGCTCACCGCCATCGCGATCCACAGCACGAACATCCCGGCGGCGAAAAAATCGATGTGCAAATACGAGTAATGAATCAGCAGACCCTGAATCGAGATCGACTGCAATGCCATCTTGTACTTGCCCAGCTCCTCGGCGGCGACGATTAACCCCTCGACCGCCGCGACCGCGCGCAGTCCCGTCACCATTATCTCGCGCGTCACCAGCACCACGACGATCCACGCCGGCACGTGCGGCGTGCGCGACATCCCGGCGAGCATAATCAGCGCCGTCGTCACCACCAGCTTGTCGGCCATCGGATCGAGAAATTTGCCGAGCGTGGTGACGGTGCCGTAACTGCGCGCGAGGTAACCGTCGAAAAAATCGCTGACCGTTGCGGCGAAGAACACCGCGGCTGCAAGCCACGCAGCCGCCGGACCGCTGTACATCAGGATACAGATCAGGATCGGCGCAGTCGCTATCCGGAACAGCGTGATAATATTTGGCGGCGTCATCGGCACGGGCTTGGCCTGTCTTCAACTCTACGAAACTGCGAAGCAAAGGTTTCGCTTTTCGTTGCGAGCCGCAACTTCGAGAATATTTGAATCGAATCAAGCTGGCAAATCGCAGCCGCTCGATCGCCTTGACTGGCCGAGCGCAGACCTAGTAGCGTCATTTTGACACAAACGCGCGCCGGCCGATTCACTTCGCCGGCCCGCCCGAGGCCACCTGATGAGGCATAATCCGCAACTGTTCAGCGACTTCCTGGTAATCGGCGGCGGCATCGCGGGCCTGACTTTCGCGATCAAGGCGGCCGAAGTCGGCACCGTCACGGTTCTCACCAAAGCCGGCAGCTCCGAGGCCAACACCGCCTACGCGCAGGGCGGTATCGCCAGCGTGTGGAGCGTCGACGACTCGTTCGAGTCGCATATTGAGGACACGCTGCGAGCCGGCGCCGGCTTGTGCGATCGCGCCGCGGTCGAGACCATCATTCGCGAGGGTCCCGAGGCGGTGCGCGAATTGATCCGGCTCGGCACTCGCTTCACCCGCGTCCAGACCGGCGGACCCGACGACAGCGAAGTCGAGTACGACCTCGGCCGGGAAGGCGGGCATAGCCATCGCCGCGTGCTTCACGCGCAGGACCTGACCGGCCGCGAAATAATGCGGGCGCTGACCGAGGCTGCGGCCGCGCGGCCCAACATCCGCACCCTGGAAAATCACGTCGCGATCAATCTGCTGGTCGAGAATTCCAGCGCGGGAAAGCCGGGCGCATGCTGGGGCGTCTATGCACTCGACAGGGAGACCCGCGAAATCTGCAAAGTGACTGCGCGGGTCACGATGCTGGCGACAGGCGGCGCCGGCAAGGTCTATCTCTACACCACCAACCCCGATATCGCCTCGGGCGACGGCGTCGCGATGGCGTATCGGGCGGGCGCGGCGGTCGCCAACCTCGAGTTCTACCAGTTCCATCCCACCTGCCTGTATCATCCCGCGGCCAAGTCGTTTCTCATTTCGGAGGCGCTCCGCGGCGAGGGCGCGATTCTGAAATTGCCCGACGGCACGCCGTTCATGAAGCGCTACCATCCGGACGCCGAGCTGGCGCCGCGCGACGTGGTTGCCCGCGCGATCGATTCCGAGATGAAGCGTCATGGGCTGGACTTCGTGTATCTCGATTTGAGCCATCGCGGGGCCGATTTCATCCGGCAGCGGTTCCCCAATATCTTCAAGCGATGCTTGAGTTTTGGCTATGACCTGAGCAAGGGACCGATTCCGGTGGTGCCCGCGGCGCACTATATGTGCGGCGGCGTGCAGACCGATCTCGACGGACGCACCTCGATTCCGCGCCTCTACGCTGCCGGCGAGGTAGCGATGACCGGGCTGCACGGCGCCAACCGGCTCGCGTCGAACTCGCTGCTCGAGGCGGCGGTGATGGGCCGGCGCGGGTTTGCCGCGGCGCGGGAAATCGTCGCGGCGGGAGACGGCGCGCCGCCCGAATTTCCGGAGTGGGATCCCGGGCGCGCGATCCGAGCCGAGGAGCGCGTGATGGTCACGCAGAGCTGGGACGAGATTCGCCGCCTGATGTGGAACTACGTCGGCATCGTGCGCAGCGACCGGCGACTGGAGCGCGCGCTTCGCCGCATCGAGTTGGTCAAGGACGAGATCCACAGCTACTACTGGGACTACCTGCTCGACGCCGACCTGATCGAGTTGCGCAACCTGGCGATGGTCGCCGAGCTGGTCGTGCGATCCGCGATGAGCCGGCGCGAGTCGCGCGGCTTGCATTACAACATCGATCACCCCGAAACCGGCGGCCCCGAATGGGTGCATCCGACGATACTGCAGAAGAGCGGGGATCGGAGCTGAAAAAAATCCGGCGGCGCGGAATCGATCTCATGCAGGCGAAGGAAGTGAAGATGTACTCGGACTACAAGAGTCCGTTCGCTTACCTCGCCTTCGATCCCGCCTTCGCGCTCGAACAGCGATTTCGCGTTCGCATCCGCTGGATTCCGTTCCAGCTTCGCATCAAGGGCAAGGGCGAGCGCAGCCTCTACTCCGAGCACAAGGCGCGATACTCGTACCTCGACGCGCGGCGATGGGCCAAGCCGCGCGGGCTGGTGATTCGCGGGCCATTGAAGGTTTACGACACGACGCCGGCGCTGATCGGCGGCCTGTTTGCGGAAAAACACGGCCGCCTGCTCGATTACAGCCGCCGTGTTTACGAGATGTTCTTTCGCCGCGAACTCGAGGCCGACGAGCCCGACGCGGTGGCGGGCGTAATCGCAAGTCTCGGCATGTCGGCCGGCGACTATCGCAAATATCTTTCAGGCGAAGGCGCCGCCGCCTATCATCGCGCTCAGGACGAGGCCGCCGCCGACCACGTCTTCGGCGTGCCGATGTTCTTCCTGGACGGCGAACCGTTCTGGGGTCACGACCGCCTCCCGCTGCTCGAACAACGCCTCACAGAGGCAGGGCTGGCTATTAGCTGAATTACGCGACTGGCGCGGGCTGGCGCGCCGGATTGGGCTCGTACGAAAACGCGAGCTTGTCGCCGTCGAGGTCCGCCGTCGCCTTGCCACCCTTCGTCAGCCGGCCGAACAGCACCTCGTCCGCGAGCACGCGAGCGATCTCGTTCTCCACCAGCCGCCCGAGCGGGCGCGCGCCGAAGCGTGGATCGTGACCGTGCTCAGCCAGCCACTTCTTCGCCGCCGGCGTCACGATGAGCGTGACCTTCTGCTTGTCGAGGCGCTCCTGCAATTCCGCAAGGAACTTGTCCACCACCCGTTCCATGACCGGCGGGCTCAGCGGAGCAAACTCGATCGTTGCCGACAGCCGGTTTCTGAACTCGGGTGCGAACATCCGCTCGAGCACGCTCTTGGGGTTTCCCTGGCCGACGCCGCCGTGGAAGCCAATCATCGCGCGCGACAGTTCTTGTGCGCCGGCATTGGTCGTCATCACCAGGATCACGTTGCGGAAATCCGCCTTGCGCCCGTTGTTGTCGGTGAGTGTCGCGTGATCCATCACCTGCAACAGGATGTTGAACAAATCGGGATGCGCCTTCTCGATCTCATCGAGCAGCAGCACGCAATGCGGCGTCTTGTTGATCGCGTCGGTGAGCAATCCGCCCTGATCGAAACCGACGTATCCCGGCGGCGCGCCGATCAAGCGCGAAACTGTATGCCGCTCCATGTACTCGCTCATGTCGAAGCGAAGGAACTCGACGCCCATTACCTTCGCCAGTTGGCGGGCGACTTCGGTCTTGCCGACACCCGTCGGTCCGGCGAACAAAAACGCGCCAACCGGCTTGTCGGGATGGCTGAGCCCCGAGCGGCCGAGCTTGATCGCGCGCGCCACCGCGTTGATCGCCTCGTCCTGGCCGAAGACCACCTGCTTCATATCCTCGTCGAGCGTCTGCAGCCGCCCGCGATCGGTCGCCGACACCGTCCGCTCCGGAATCTTCGCCATCCGCGCCACCGTTCGCTCCACGTCGCGCGTGCCCACCGTCACCGGTTCCGTCGTGCCTGCGCCGCGCAGGTGCCCCGCTACGCCCGCCTCGTCCATCACGTCGATTGCCTTGTCGGGCAGGAAGCGGTCGTTGACGTATCGTGCCGACAGCTCGACCGACAATCTGATCGCCGAATTGGTGTAGCGAACGTTGTGATGCTTCTCGTAGTAGGACTTGATGCCGTTGAGGATTTGCACGGCCTCGTCCTGCGTCGGCTCGACGACGTCAATTCGCTGGAAGCGCCGCGCCAGCGCCTTGTCCTTGTCGAACGAGCGCTTGTATTCCTGGTACGTCGTCGATCCGATACATCGCAGGTCGCCGGACGCGAGCGCGGGCTTGAGCAAGTTGGATGCATCCATAGTCCCGCCCGACGCAGCTCCGGCGCCGACTATCGTGTGAATCTCGTCGATGAACAAAATCCGCTTCGAGTCGCCGAGCACGGCCTTGATGACCGCCTTGAGCCGCTGCTCGAAGTCGCCGCGAAAGCGCGTCCCCGCCAGCAGCGCGCCCATGTCGAGCGCGTAGATCTCGACGCCCTTGAGCGCGTCGGGCACCTCGCCCTTGTGAATTGCCAGCGCCAGTCCCTCGGCCAGCGCGGTCTTGCCGACCCCCGCCTCGCCGACGAAGACGGGATTGTTCTTGCGCCGGCGCAGCAGCACGTGCACCGCTCGTTCGAGTTCTTTCTTGCGGCCGACGAGCGGATCGATTTTTCCTTCCGCCGCGCGCTTGGCGAGGTTGATCGCGTAAGTATTGAGTGCCTTGGACGGCGACAGCTTGCGCTCGCCTTCCTCGTCGCCGGCTTCATGCTCGTGGCCGTCGCGATCGATCGAATCTTTGTCCGATTCTTCCCTTTCTTCATCGTCTTCCGCGCCCGCCTTCGAAACCCCGTGCGAAATGAAGTTGATCACGTCGAAGCGGGTGACGCCCTGCTCCTGCAGAAAGAAGATCGCTGGCGATTCGCTTTCATGGAACATCGCGACCAGCACGTTGCCGCCGGAAATTTCCTGCCGTCCCGCCGATTGCACGTGCAACGCCGCGCGCTGCAGCGCCCGCTGCACTCCGATCGCGTAGCGCGGCGAAACTTCCTCGCCCTTGGGCATCCGCTCGACCTGCTCGTCGAGGTAATGCGCCAGCTTGCGCCGCAGCCCGTCCAGATCGGCGCCGCAATTTTTCAGAATCGTGGTTGTCGTCACGTCATGGAGCATCGCGAACAGCAGATGCTCGAGGCAGACGAACTCGTGACGCCGGTTGACGGCCTCGCTCATCGCGAGTTGCAGCGTCACCTGCAGTTCGCGGCTGATCATGATGTTGTTATTCGACGAAGGCATCGATGCTGTCGCCTTGGGTCATTCCTTTTCCATCACGCACTTGAGCGGATACTCGGCCTGGCGCGCGAGTTCCTCGACGGTATGCGTCTTGGTTTCCGCGACTTCATATGGATACACGCCCGCGACGCCCATGCCGTTCTGATGCACGTGGAGCATGATTCGGGTCGCATCGGCATGCTGCTTGTGAAACACCGCTTTCAACACTTCGACCACGAATTCCATCGGCGTGTAATCGTCGTTGAGCAAAATAACCTTGTACAGAGGCGGTTTGGCGGTCTTGGCCTTGGTGCGGGTCTTGCGCTCGGTAACGATATTCCCCTCGCCGGAGCGGCCATCGCCATTGCCGCCGGTGATTCGCGCCGAAACCATCCGCTTGCGCACCAAATCCGCCATCGGACCTCTATCCCTCGGAGCGCCTCGCTCGGTCTGGTACATATAATAACAAATGCGTGCCTGGCGAGCATCCGGCAAGTGAATCGGAGCGCTTGCGATAACTCTGAAATTTTGACGGTTGTGATCTGTTCGAGCGATGCGACTCGAATTCTTGCATGAATGATTCCGCGCCCAGACTCGAAGTCGCGATCGTCGAGGGAATCGACAAAATTCCGCGCGCGGCGTGGGACGCCCTACTCGCTCCCGACGATTCCCCGTTCGTCGAATGGGATTGGCTGTATGCGATGGAGCATTCCGGATCGGCGGTGCGCAAGACGGGATGGGCCCCGTATCATCTCGTGGTTCGCGAGGGTCCGCGAAAGCGAATCGTCGCCGCAGCCCCGCTCTACCTCAAGACCCACAGCATGGGCGAGTTCGTCTTCGACCATGGATGGGCCGACGCGGCCGAGCGCGCGGGAATCCGCTACTTCCCCAAGATCCTGGTCGGGGTGCCGTTCACACCTCATACCGGACGTCGATTTCTCACTCGGCCGGGCGCCGATCGAACCGGGCTAATTAATCTACTCGGGCTGGCGCTCACCACCATCTGCGAGGACAACAAGCTGTCCGGCGTGCACGTCAATTTTTGCCAGCCCGACGAAGCCGCCGCGCTCGGGCCGATCGGGTTCATGGAGCGGCTCGGCTATCAGTACCATTGGCATAATGCGGGCTTCGCGACCTTCGACGACTATCTGAACCGGCTCAAGCACAAGCGGCGCACGGCGGTCCGCCACGAACGCTCGGCGATGGAAGGCCAAGGCATCCAAATCCGCATCGTCGCTGGCGAGGAGATTCCCGATCGGATGTTCGCCGATATGTATTGAATCTGTTTTTCGACGTTCGACAAGCTCTACTGGGGGCGTCAATATTTAAGCCGCGAATTTTGCGACCTCATCGGCAAATCTTTCAAACGCAACATGGTCTTTATTGGCGCATATGCGGGCCGCGAGCC
>Ga0187805_10000114_pt1 | contig 23514 bp, 22 predicted proteins | sample NC_wetland_sal_i_6_FD_132965 | JGI IMG/M metagenome (GOLD analysis project Ga0187805, IMG submission 132965) | Wetland sediment microbial communities from Neuse River Estuary, North Carolina, USA - Control_5 | ecosystem: Environmental > Aquatic > Freshwater > Wetlands > Sediment | place: USA...
CGACCCTGGCCGCTCACGCTTTTTCCTGTCGCTGGAAGACGACCTCATGCGCATCTTCGGCTCGCAGCGCATGGACGGCATGCTCCAAGCGCTTGGCCTGAAAGAGGACGAGGCCATCATCCATCCCTGGATCAACAAGGCGCTGGAGAAGGCGCAAGCCAAGGTCGAGGCGCGCAACTTCGACATCCGCAAGAACTTGCTCAAATACGATAATGTAATGAACGATCAGCGCAAGGCGATCTTCGAGCAGCGCCTCGAGCTGATGACGGATGCGGATTTGGGCGAGACCATCGGCGACATGCGCCGCCAGGTGATCGACGATCTCATCGAAAAGCACATTCCTGAGAAATCCTTCGTCGAGCAGTGGGACGTCGACGGCCTGAAAGAGGACATGCAGGGCATTTTCGATCTCGATCTCCCGATCGCCGACTGGACGAAGGAAGAGGGCATCGGCGAGGAGGAGGTGCGGGAGCGGCTGGTTCGTGCCGCCGACGAGAAGGCCGCCAAGAAGGCTGCCGACTTTGGCCCCCAAATAATGCGGCAGATCGAGAAGGCGGTCCTGCTACAGACCTTGGATCATCTTTGGCGCGAGCATCTCGTCACGCTCGAGCACCTGCGCCAGGTCATCGGCCTCCGCGGCTATGGCCAGCGCGACCCGCTGAACGAATATAAGAGCGAGAGCTTCACCCTGTTCGAGCACGTACTCTCCCGCCTGCGCGAAGCAGTGACGGGACAGCTCATGCATGTCGAGATCAGCCGGCAAGAAGAGCCTCCTCCGCTCGATGCCGCGGAGCTTCCCCCAATGGAGGCCCATCACTTCGATCCGACCTCTGGGGAAGACGAGTTCGCGCTGGAAGCGGCAAGTGCCGGTCCCGCCGTCGCCGCGCGGGGAAATGCTGGGCCTGCCCGTGCTAGGAAACCAAGCCAGGGTCCGAACCCGGCAGATCCTTCCACCTGGGGCAAGGTACAGCGGAACGCGCTCTGCCCTTGCGGGTCTGGCAAGAAGTATAAGCACTGCCACGGCGCTTACAGCTAGTCGGGGCTTACGGCTCGCGTGCCACCATCCCGGCGCATTGCGTGAGGCTGGGCTCGACGCCCGGCATCGCCTCCGTCGCCACATAATGGCCGCCGCAGACGCTGATCACAGGCGGCACGTGGGTACGCTCGAAGGCGTCATAGCCCCTTTTTAGATCGGCCCAGAATCCGCTCCATGGATAGGACTTGCGCAAGGCGAGGTTCCGGTCCGTCATGCGGAATGGGAAGATCTGTACATTGAAGGCCGGTTGGCCCTGGTCGAGCGCCGCCGTCACAAGCCGCCAGATCTCATCCACGACGTTATTCGTCATGGCGTAGCAGCCGACGGACTGGCAACCACCATGCACCATGACAAAGGAGCCGGTGCGCCCTTGCGCGCGGTCGAACTCGTTGGGGAATCCGAGATTGAAGGAGCGGTGCCAGCGGCTGTTGGGATTGAGCTGATCCTTGGTCACCGAATAGAAGCCCTCGGGCGCCTGCAGATCCCCTTCTTGGAGCTTCGGGCCTAACCGCCCCGACCAGAGACAGATCGGATAGGTCGCAAACAGCTGATAGCGGCCGTCCTTCTCCATCCACAGCTCAAGCTCGGATTCGAGCTTGAAGATGCGCAGGAAGACCGGCGCCCCGAGCGCGACCCCTTGCGCCTTCAGCCGGTCGTCGAACTTGGCTAGGTCCGGCGTGCCCGGCAGCGGAAGCCCGCTCTGCTGATACCAGTGGTTCTGCCAGCGTGTGTACGTGATGGACGCACGGTCGAGCAGTTGCCTGCCTTCGGGGGTGTAGAGGGCAAACCCCCCGCCGATCAGAGCCCCGATGAGAAGAAGGAGAAGAAGCTGCCGCAACATGGGCTCCATGATGCGACGAAGATGGGCAAAGCCGTGGCGGCGCTAATGCTTGGCTTTGGACTTCGCTCGTACTGTCTTCGCCGGCACGGGCGTCGCAGGTGCAGGTGTCGCCGGGGTCGCCGGCCCGAGGGTAAAGGCCTGATAGACGGGCGGCTTGGGAGGCCCGAAGGTTAGGCCAAACCAGCTGCCGAGCGGTTTGCCGATGATGCTATCATCGGCGGTGCGGCCGTTCGCCTGCTTGGTCGAGGCCTGCTGGAGCGCTGGCATACGCGGCGCTGCCTGAACCGGAAGTCTCTCAAAGGCGGGACAGGCTCCAGCCGGATCCGGCCTCGCGCCGCGGTCAACGAAGGCTGTGTTGATGAGGTAGTGCTTGTCACACACGTCGATCTTTGGCGGCAGATGGGTGATCTCGAAATAATCGTAGCCCTCTTTCAGGTTCCGCCAAAAGTCATACCACTTGTCGTCCTTGTGCTTCGCCATGTTGGCCGCTGTCATGCGGAACGGATAGGCTTGCACCTGAAACGATTGCTGGCCGCCAGCGAGTGCCTCGCGCGCGAGAATGTAAATCTCTTCGACCACGCCGTCGGTCATGGCGTAGCAGCCCGCCGACTTGCAGTCGCCATGCACCATGATGTCGGCGCCGGAGCGTCCATAGGCGCGGTCATAGGCGTTGGGGAACCCGAGGTTGAAAGCAAGGTAGTATTGGCTCTTCGGATTCATCTGCGTGGAGGAGACGAGATAGAATCCTTCCGGCGCCTGCCGGTCGCCCTGATTGATCTTGGGGCCGAGCGTGCCCGACCAGTCGCAGATCGGATAGGTCTTGAAGAGAGAGAAGCGGCCGTCGTCCTTCGCCTTCCAGATTTCGAGCTCCGACTCCGACTTGAAGATGCGCACGAGGATAGGCGATTCTTCGGTCATGCCCTTCTGGGCGAGAAGTGCACGCGTCTGGGCGGAGAGCGGCTTCAGATAGGGAGGCGAAAACTGACCGCAGCCACCGAGCGCGATGACTGACGTCAGCACGCTCGCCGCTATGACGGCGTTGACCCAGCCTGAGCGAAGCATACGCAGTGCCCCTTGCGCACCTCGTCCAAGTTCATACCCAACGGGTTAAGTCGAAGTTAGCGCAGAAGATCCCCCCTGGCGCCAGAGCTTCGATACCCCCGAACTGCCCCACCATTATAGCGGCAGCAAAGTCACAGTGGGACTCAAAAATGGCATTTTTCTGGGCAGAATCCTCAGCTTATGCGGCCGATGCCCAGGAATTTATCCCGCCTTGCCTTGCGGATGCCCTCAGGCGTCATATCGTCAAATTCGGCCAAAGCCTGGCCAATTCGATCTCCGGTTGACTGAACCACCTCCCGCCCGTCCCGGTGGGCCCCTCCGATCGGTTCCGGGATGATGCCGTCGATGACCCCGAGCTTGAGCAGGTCTTGGGCCGTGATCTTCATGTTGGTTGCGGCGTCCACGGCCCGGCTTGAATCCCGCCACAGAATCGAAGCCGCAGCCTCCGGCGAGGCGACGGTATAAATCGCGTGCTCCAGCATATAGACCCGGTTGGCGGTGGCGATGGCGACGGCCCCGCCGGAGCCTCCTTCCCCGATAATGACCGACACGATAGGCACCCCGAGGCTGAGGCAGGTGTCGATGCAGCGAGCGATCGCCTCGGCCTGGCCGCGCTCCTCGGCGCCGATTCCCGGATAGGCGCCTGCCGTGTCGATGAGGCTCACCACTGGCAGCGAAAAGCGGTCCGCCATTTTCATGAGCCGCTGGGCTTTGCGGTAGCCTTCGGGGCGCGCCATGCCGAAATTATGCTTGATCCGGCCTTCGGTATCGGAGCCCTTCTCATGGCCGATGATCACCGCCGAGCGGCCCTTGAGGCGCCCGAGGCCACCGATGATCGCCTGGTCCTCGGCAAAGTAACGGTCGCCGGCAAGCGGCGTGAAATCCTGCACCAGCCCATCAATGTAGTTGCGGAAGTGGGGTCGCTCCGGATGACGGGCGACTTGCGTCTTCTGCCAGGGGGTCAGCTCCGAATAGGTCTCTTCCAAGGCTTCTTTGGCCTTGGCTTCGAGCTTGGCGAGCTCCTCCTCGATGGACACAGAGTGCTGCTCGGCGGCGAGCGCCTTGAGCTCGGCGACCTTACTTTCAAGCTCGGCAATCGGCTTTTCGAAATCGAGATATGTGCGCATTTGGCTAAAGGTGGCCGATCGAACCCGCAACCGGGCGGGCTGCCGCACCGAAAGGCGGCGGGAACGTGCTTGTTAAGTGGCCTTGGGGAGAAACCCTGTCAACCGGCAACACCCCTTCAGCCCAGCCGCCAAGCTAGCTCCGTTTGGTTAAATGTAGCTGAGCCAGGGGGTGGTGTTGCTCGACAAGGCGCCGCAGCCGCTCCTCGACGACATGGGTATAGATCTGCGTCGTCGAGATATCGGCATGGCCCAAGAGCTGCTGCACCGTACGCAAATCCGCGCCCCGCTCAAGCAAATGGCTGGCGAAGGCATGGCGAAGCACATGCGGTGACACCCGCGACGGCTCGATGCCGGCGGCGAGCGCGAGCGCCTTCAGTTCCTGGCCGAAGCGCTGCCGAGTCAGATGCTGTTCCCCGCTCCCTGACGGAAACAGCCAGGGTGACCGCGCTTTTCCTTGCGCCTCGTCGGCATTGAGCGCAGCAAGATGATCGGCAAGCGCCTTGCGGGCTGAATCGTTGAGGGGCACGAGACGCTCGCGCCCGCCTTTGCCTTTGATCGTCAACACGCGGTTGTCGCTGACCAGCACACCGCGCGGCAGGCCGAGCAGCTCCGAGACGCGCAAGCCCGTGGCATAGAGCGTCTCAAGCAGAGCATAGAGGCGGAGCGCGCGCCGCTTGGCCGAGCCGTCGCCTGCCCGCTCCACACCTTGCGCCGCCGTTTGGAGCAGCGCCTCGACTTCGGCAAGAGACAGCAATTTCGGGAGCGGGCGCCCGAGCTTCGGGCTGTCGATCGCCGAGCAGGGATCGTCGCCACGCAACTCCTCCGCCAGCAGGAAGCGGAAGAACTGACGCATGGCGGAAAGCTTCCGCGCCCGCGAGGTAGCGGCGAGCCCCTTACGGCTGAGTTGAGCAAGGTAAGCGCGCACGCTGTCCGCCGAAGCGTCGAGCGCAGTCCTGCGCTTGGTGGTGAGGAAAGCCAGGAACTCGCTCAAGTCCCGCGTATAGGCCTCGATGGTTTTTGCCGCGGCGCCGCGCTCGGCCATGAGCATGTCGAGGAACAGCGCAAGCTCCGACCGCTCACGCCTGCTGGATCCCCCTTTCCAAGCGCCCAAGGGCTTAGCCCTTTCCGTGCGAGGGCCAATGGGCGTAGAGCGCCTCGAAGGCAAGGCGCCGCGCTTCGGCGTCGAGGCCTACGCGCTTCAGCGCCCGCAATCCGTCGCCGAGCGCAATCAGATGGGCGCCTTGCGGGCCGTCCGGACCGAACACCGAGGCGGCGAGAAGGACCGTGCGCCCGATCTGTCCCGCATCGGCTGCCTCTTTCAAGGTGCTGAGGAGACCGGTCGCCGGAAGATAACCGTCGTCCGGCTGTGGCGTCTTGGCCGCAAGCTCCCAAAGCGGGATGGGCACCTCTTCGCCGAGTGCGTCGAGGACGGTGACGAGGCGTTGCAGCACGGGGCCAGGCAATCCCGCTTTCAGCGCTATGTCCACACCAGACTCAAGCGCGGTCCGCGCATGCTCGCTCATTGGATCGGTAGTGACGAGCAGCAATTGCCAGCTGCGCACATGATCGCCGGCGGACTCCGTCAAATCCCAGGCGGTTTGGTCGTCGCCGGCAAGCGCCGCCACGCGCACCCCAATCTCGGCGAAGCTTGGCGCTTGCATATCTTGTCTCAACCCATCGCTTGCTTGCGCCATGGCTTGCGCCATCGGGATCTCGATCCTTGCGCCCTTTCCACTTGCTAGCAGGGCATCGATCGAGTCGGCGCGGATCTTTTCCGAGGTCTGTCCTTCGAGGGCGGCAAACAGTTTTGCTCGCAGCGCTGCCGGCGATTGTGCCGATTTGGGAAGCTTCGCAGCGGCATCCCGATAGACAGATGCGAGCGCTTCCCCATCGATGACGTTGAGGGAGGCTGCGCGTTCCGCCGCGGCAAGGCGAAGCTCAGGCCCCGCCTCATCGTCCTGCGTCAAGAGGAAGAGAAGTTCCGGAGAGGCTTTGGCGGCTATATCTGGCCGGTTGGCAGCCTGGCCAAGCTTCAAAAAGAGGTAGTCGAGCACGTCGATGCCTTTCGGCGGCCCGACGCTGCGAGCCGCCCGGCCCTCGATGGAGCCAGCCGCGAGCGCCACATCCAATCCATTGTCGCGGGCAAGATTGAGGGCAAGCCGGGCGCCTTCCTTATCGCCGCTCGCGGCGGCGCAATAGACCGGAACGAGGAAGGTCGCACGCTTCGAAGAGCTATCCGCCTGTTGAGCCGTCCCAAGCTGCACCGCGCAGGCGTCCTCAGTGCGGCCGGCCGCCAACAGCGCCAAGGCATAGGGCGCAAGTGTGCCCGGCTCATTGGCCTGTGCAGGGCTCCGCAACATCTCGATCAGTTCGTTGACGCGCCCGGCCCGCTCGAGCGCCGCAACCCTAACGCTTGTCTCGCTGCCGGCGCCTTCCGGGTTTGTGGCGAGCGCCCGCGCGAGCAGGCTTGCGAGCGCCGGCGAGGCAGAAGGGATCGGCACTTGGGCGAGCAGCCGCGTAAGCGCGCTTCCATCAAGCGCGCGCCAGAACTCGGGCGGCAGCGCGCCCTCGCCTTGCGCCGCCCCGGCGGTCTGCGGCAGCGTCGGTGCAGGCGGCCGAGGGCCCGGACTCCAGCTTTCGGTAGGTGGCGCTGACGGGGTGGCCGGACCTTCGTAGACTTGCGGCGGAGCTTCACCTTGCAGCACGGGCAGCTCGCGCCGCTCGACCTGCGCCAAGGCGGGCCCCCATCCGCCGAGGATAGCGGCGAGCGTAAGAGCGAGCCCAGCGAGGAGACTCTTACTCGGTTCGCACCTTGACGTTACGCAAGGATTTGTAGATTTCCTTGGGCTGCGGTTGGAAGTATTCGGCGAGCACATAGAGGCTTCCAGTGACGACACCGGCGACCACCCCCAAGACCATCAGGAATCGAAAGAGTGTCGGCATCGAGGCGCTCGTGTCCTAGTTCTTTTTGTCGTCTCTCCTAAAGGCGTTCTTGTAGTCTCGAACGGGGCCTTATTATGACCCTGGTTCGCCGGGCGCCAAGCGGCCCCACGACATGATGGACGATTCGAAAGGCCGTTGTCAGCATGAGAAAATCGTGGAACCGTGCGGCTCCCACGGATCGCCCCACGGCGGCTGCCCGGCGCACCGCCTCGATGAATGGATGAGCTTACGCCTGGCTGAGCGCAAGAAAGAATTGAATCAGGAGCTGCGGGCACGGATCCGCGAGGCCCTTGCAGCGAGGAGCATCGTGCTGATCGGCCTTATGGGGGCCGGCAAGACGGCGGTGGGCAGGCGGCTTGCCAACCAGCTCGACCTACCCTTCACCGACGCCGACAGCGAGATCGAGCTTGCCGCAGGCCAGACCGTGAGCGAGATCTTTGCCGAGCATGGCGAGCCTTATTTTCGCCAGGGCGAATCCAGGGTTATTGCCCGCCTCTTGCAAGGTGGCCCTCAGGTCCTCGCCACTGGCGGCGGAGCCTATATGGACGCCCGCACGCGGGCGAATATCAAGGCGCGCGGCATTTCTATATGGCTCAAGGCAGAATTGCCGGTGTTGCTCCATCGGGTGAGGCGGCGTGACAACCGGCCGTTGCTCACTTCCGGCGACCCCGACAAGGTGATGCGCGAACTGATGAAAAAGCGCTATCCCATCTATGCCGAGGCCGACATCCCCGTGGAGAGCCGCGATGTGCCCCATGACGTGATCGTAGCCGACGTCGTGGAGGCGCTCGCGCGCTGGCTCGGCTGCGATACAAAGCAAGCCGCCGCGAAAGGCCGCGGCAAGGTATGACGATGCGAGATAGATTGGCAGCCCTGGCGCCTCATGCAGAAGAGACCACAATTAGAGTGGGACTTGGCGACAGAAGCTACGACATCGTCATCGGCGACCATCTGCTCAATGCGGCCGGATCACGAATTGCCGCCACACTTCCCGGTGCGCGCTGCGCGGTCATCAGCGATGCCACGGTGGCCGCGCTCTATTTGGACCGGCTGAAGGCGAGCCTTGGCGGGCTCTTCCTTGGCGAGGTAGTGGTCGCGCCCGGCGAAGCAAGCAAGAGCTTTCCCGTGCTTGCCGAGGTCTGCGAGCGGCTGCTCGATCTTGGCGTCGAGCGCGGCGATATGGTCGTGGCGCTGGGTGGCGGCGTAGTGGGCGATCTTGCCGGCTTTGCGGCAAGCATCCTTCGCCGCGGCGTCCGCCTTGTGCAGATCCCCACGACCCTGCTCGCTCAGGTCGACTCCTCAGTCGGCGGCAAGACCGGGATCGACGCGCCGCAAGGCAAGAACCTGATCGGCACCTTCCATCAGCCAAGCCTGGTGCTTGCCGACATCTCGGTGGTTGCCACGCTTACCCCCCGCGACTTTCACTCCGGCTACGCTGAGGTGCTGAAATACGGGTTGCTTGGCGATGCCCCCTTCTTCGCCTGGCTGGAAGAAAATTGGACGCAAGTCTTCTCTGGCGAAGGCCCGGCGCGCGCGTCGGCCATCGCCACGAGCTGCCGGGCCAAGGTGGCCATCGTGGAGGCCGACGAACGCGAGGAGAGCGGGACGCGCGCGCTTCTCAATCTCGGGCATACTTTCGGCCATGCCTTGGAAGCCTATGCCGGTTATTCCGACCGGCTCCTGCACGGCGAAGCCATCGCCATCGGCATGCGCCTCGCCTTTGCCTTCTCTGCCGAACAGGGCCTTTGCCCCGCAGGCGACGCCGGCCGGGTCGAACGGCATTTGGTCGCCGTCGGCTTGCCAAGCCGGATCGCCGATATTCCCGGCGCCCCGCCCTTGCCTGCGCGGCTCCTTGAGCTCATGGCTCAGGACAAGAAGGTGAAGGGCGGCAGGCTTGCGCTGGTGCTCGTGCGCGGCATCGGACAGGCCTTTGTGGAGCGCGACGTCGCCTTGGGTGCCTTGAGCGCGTTCCTTGCGCGGGAGTGCGCCCGGCGATGACACTGGGTATTTCGCTCGGCGCCATCCTCGGACTGCTGATCCTGTCCGCCTTCTTTTCGGGTTCCGAGACGGCGCTGACGGCTGCCTCCCGCGCGCGCATGCATGCGCTCGAGCAGGACGGCAACCGCCGCGCCCGCATCGTCAATCGGCTGCTCTTGATCCGCGAAAGGCTGATTGGCGCGATCCTGCTTGGCAGCAGCCTCGCCAACATTGCCGCTTCCGCGCTTGCCACGAGCCTGTTTCTGACCCTGTTCGGCGAGGCGGGAGTCGCCTACGCCGCGGTGGTGATGACGGTGTTGGTCGTCTTGTTCGCCGAGGTGCTTCCGAAGACCTACGCCATCGTCAACGCCGACCGCATGGCGCTGGTGCTCGCACCCGCCGTCCGGATCGTGGTGGCGGTGTTCGCCCCCATCACCGCCGCCATGCAGTTCCTCGTCCGCCACACCTTGCGGCTGTTCGGCGCCTCCGTGGGTGATGATGTCGAGGTGCTGTCGGCCCATGAGGAGCTGCGCGGCGCCATCGAGCTGCATCACAAGGAAGGCGGCGTGGTGAAGCTTGACCGCGACATGCTTGGCGGGGTGCTCGATCTCCGTGAGCTCACGGTCTCCGACATCATGGTGCACCGGACCAAGATGGATGCGATCGACGTCGATCTCCCGACGGAGCAGGTGGTCGGCGCGGCGCTAAAGAGCTCCCACACCAGGCTGCCCTTATGGCGCGGCGAACGCGAAGAGATCGTCGGCATTCTTCACGCCAAGACTCTGCTCCGGGGGCTCCACGAAGCACGCGGAGATTTGAGCAGGCTCGACATCATGTCGTTGTCGACGCCGCCCTGGTTCGTACCGGACGCCACGACGCTCAAGGACCAGCTCAACGCCTTTCTAAAGCGCAAGGCGCATTTCGCCATCGTGGTTGACGAGTATGGTGAGGTCATGGGCCTCGTCACGCTTGAGGACATCATCGAGGAGATCGTCGGCGACATCACTGACGAGACCGACATTGCCTCGCTCGCCGCGCGGGTGCAGCCCGACGGGTCGCTGATGGTGGATGGCTCGGTACCGATCCGCGACGTGAATCGTATGATGGAGTGGGACATTCCCGACGAGGAGGCCACGACCATCGCGGGCCTCGTCATTCACGAGGCCCAGACCATCCCCGAACCAGGCCAACGCTTCACCTTTCACGGCTTCCGCTTTGAGGTGTTGCGGCGCCAACGGAACCGCATCACCTCACTTCGCATCACCCCGCTTTCCGCGCGCAAGAACAAACGCGAGCAAAGCAAAGCGTCCTGAGGCTTAAGACGCGGCGCGCTCCTCGGGCGTAAGCGCGCTGACCGCAAGCGCATGCACGCGGCCGGCAAGCTCCTCGGCGAGCGCCGCATTGACCATGCGGTGACGCTCAAGCAGCGATTTCCCGGCAAAAGCCTCCGAGACCACCGTAACGCTAAAATGGCTCTCGCCGGTCCCAGGCGAGGAATGGTGGCCGGCGTGACGGTGGGAGTCGTTCACCACCTGGAGCTCAGCCGGGGCAAAGGCCTGAGCGAGCTTCTCTCTGATCGACGTTTCGATGCGCATTCGGGTCATGTCCTTCTCATCGTGCGATCGAGATTAGTTCGGAGCTCTCGGAACTCTCGGTTGGATCAATCGCACTTGAAGTCCGGGGCAGCCGCTTCGATCGCTGCTGAGAGCTGCTCAAGCCGCTCCGCGGACCCGTCCATGGCGACCACCCTGAGCATCGGGGTTGAAATACCCGAAAGTGGGCCGTCCATTGGACCCATCGAGATGCGGCAGCGCGTTCGGGTGGCGATAATAGCCTGCGACCGGCTTCGACACCATGTCCTTCCGCGCCGCATAATTCTTGAAGCGATCGTAGGCCAGATTTGCCGTCGCCACGATATCGGCGATGTCCGCGTTGGGCCGAAGCTGAGGCTCGCCGAGAAACGTGCGTGAGGCGTCGTAGTGGGCGTACCAGTCCGTGGCAATGCGCGCGCCGGTCGCGGCAAGGATCGGCGGGACCACGGCACCGGAACAGCTCATACACAAAAGCCGCAGCGCCCCGTAAGCGCCGTTCGCTACCGGGGCCTGAAATGAGCAGGATGGCTGCAAGCGCAAATGGCAAGAACAGAGCCCCGATATATTTCGCTCCCGCGGCGAGCCCCGCATAGGCCCCGAGCAGGATCGCGCGGAATGGAGCTGGATCCTGCAGAAGCTTGATCAGCGCCGACGAGTGCAAGGATCAAGAACGGCGCTATGAAAATGTCCTCCGCCGCCGCTGCCGCCAAGGCGCCGAGGTCGGGCAGCACGAGCCTTGCAAGCCAGAGGGTCGCAAATACGAGGAGGCCGCCGGCGAACGCCGCGCAAGCCCGCCCCACGTCGACAACGGACTGGAGATCGCGGGCCTGGGCGAAGAGATTGGCGACTTGCGTCACCTCGATCATGAGGAGCGGATGGTAATAACGGTTGTTGCCCGTCCTAACCGCGTCGATCTTCCCCCATTCATCGCCAATCGTACCCACAGGAAAATCGATGGTACGCAGCGTCGCCACGACAAGGATCGCGGCAAGGAGGAGGGCGCAGAGGCTGGCCCACGAAATCCATCCCCGCATCGGCTGAACCCCTGCCTCCAGCGCGCCTCGGGGAGAGGCGCTTGACATACTTTGTTCAACAATCGCCGCTTCAATAGGAGCGGCTCCCGCGACCCTTGGCCTCGCGGTTCGAGACGGAGGGCGCGAAGCTTGCCCTTGTCACGCTCACTACCCATAATTGGTGTTGATGAAACTCGACTCGAAATTCCTCGACCGCCTCCGCGTCAAGCCAGACGCGGCCCGGCTCATGCGCGATGCCTGCCCGACTTGCGAATCGCAGGGCTGCCCTGAGCCCGGGCTTTACCCTGCGCCTAAGGGCCGCGGCCAGGAGGGCGAGTACCACCGTTTCTGCCTCGAGCACGTCCGCCAATATAACAAGTCCTACAACTACTTCGCCGGCATGCCGGACGAAGACGTTGCCAAGCACCAGAAAGACGACACGATCGGCCACCGCCCCACCTGGTTCGTGGGGGTGAATTCCTGGGCCCGCAATCGTGCGACGAAGCCTCAACAGCGGCGCAACGGCTTCGCTCACCGCTTCACGACGTATGACCCCTTTGGGCTGTTTGGCGCCAAATCGGCGGTGGAGCCGAATCAGAGCGGCGAGCCGGCCCGGCCCTTGCGGCGGGCCGAGCGCAAATGCCTGCGCCAGCTCAATCTCGAGGACGGGGCCACCAAGGCCGAGATCAAGGCGCGGTTCAAGGACTTGGTTAAGCGCCACCACCCTGACCGCAACGGCGGGGACCGCCGCTCGGAGGACAAGTTGCGCGAAGTAATCCAAGCCTATAACTATCTGAGACAAGCGGGCCTTGCTTGAGCGTCTTGGCCCTCACCCCGCATATCAGGGCTCCCGCTTCGGCGGGCCCGCATAGCATGCGATCGACAGGCTCTTAAATCCCATGACCTTTGCAGCTTCTACCAACGGCGCCGGACTGCCGGACATGACAGTTTCGGTGCGCCAAGTGTTTGGCATCGACACCAATCTCGAGGTGCCCGCCTATTCTCGTCCCGATGAGCACGTGCCGGATGTCGACCCTGACTATCTCTTCAACCGGGAGGTGACGCTCGCCATCCTTGCCGGCTTCAAGCACAACCGCCGGGTGATGATCCAGGGCTATCACGGTACCGGCAAATCCACCCATATCGAGCAGGTGGCGGCGCGGCTCAATTGGCCCTGCATGCGCATCAATCTCGATAGCCATGTGAGCCGCATCGACCTCGTCGGCAAGGATGCGATCGTCATCCGCGACGGGTTGCAGGTCACCGAGTTCCGCGAGGGTATCCTGCCTTACGCGCTGCAGAGCAATACCGCGCTGGTCTTCGACGAGTACGACGCCGGCCGACCGGACGTGATGTTCGTGATCCAGCGGGTGCTCGAAGTCTCTGGCAAGCTCACTCTGCTCGACCAGTCGAAGGTGATCAGGCCGCATCCGGCCTTCCGTCTCTTCTCCACCACCAACACCATCGGCCTTGGCGACACGAGCGGCCTCTACCACGGCACGCAACAAATCAATCAGGGACAGATGGACCGCTGGTCAATCGTCGTCACCCTCAATTATCTGCCGCACGACGACGAGGTGAACATCGTGCTCGCCAAGGCCAAGAGCTGGAACACCGATGCCGGCCGCAAGATCGTGGGCAACATGGTGCGCGTGGCGGAGCTCACCCGCAACGCCTTCATGAATGGCGACCTCTCCACGGTGATGAGCCCGCGCACGGTGATCACCTGGGCCGAGAACGCCGAGATCTTTGGCGACGTCGGCACCGCCTTTGCGCTGAGCTTCCTCAACAAATGCGATGAGCTCGAGCGTGGTCTGATCGCCGAGTTCTACCAGCGTTGCTTCGGCGAGGACCTGCCCCAGTCGACCGCCAACGTGGCCTTGAGCTGACCATGGGCCTGAGCAAGCGGAAGGAGGGGCCGCTCGATCCGTTCAAGCGCGCGCTCACGGCTGCCACCCGGTCCATTGCCTGCGACAGCGCTGTGGAGGTCATCTTCAGCAACGAGCCGACTGGCCTGTTCGGCAAGACTGCGCGGTTGCCAGAACCTTCGCGCGTTCCGACTAAAGGCGAGATCGCAGTGATCCGCGGTCATGCCGACGCTGCAGCGCTTGCCGTTGCTTGCCATGACCCGAACCTGCACGCGAAGCTCGCGCCGTCCCGCGGCGAGGCGCGCGCCGTGTTCGAGGCGATCGAGCAAGCGAGGGTCGAGGCCATCGGCGCTCAGCGCATGGAAGGCGTCTCGGCCAATCTTGCCGCACGCCTAGAGCAACGTTATGAGCGAAGCCGGATCAGCGAGGCGACCGACCGCTCAGAGGCGCCGCTGCCGGAGGCGCTTGCCCTTCTCGTGCGCGAGCGGCTGACCGGGCTTGCCCCTCCGGCCAAGGCGCGCGCGATCGCCAATCTCTGGCGTCCCTGGATCGAGGGCCGCGCAAGAACGGTGCTCAATCGCATGCCTGATACGATCTTCGACCAGGATGCCTTTGGCCGGCTCGCGCGCGACCTGCTCGCCGCCTTAAACCTTGCCGACCAGCTCGACCAGACCGGCGAGGAAGAACACGAGGGCAAGGAAGGAGAGCCTGAGCCCTCGGCCGCCGATGCGGAGAATGAAGACGCCGAAGGGCGGGAGCGCGCTGAGTTTGCCTCCGAAAGTCAGGCCGACCAGGATGCCATGATCGACGAGACCCTCGACGAGCGGGAGGAAGGCGCGGCCGATCGTCTCGATCGCGAGCCCCACACGCCCGAGGGCATCCGCCGGCCTAAGCCCTGGTGCCCCAACCTCTCGGTCCTCGATAACCCGGAGGCCTTCGGCTACAAGGTCTTCACCCGCGCCTATGACGAGATCGTCGGCGCCGAAGAGCTCTGCGACGTGGACGAGCTCGAGCGCTTGCGCGCGTTCCTCGACAAGCAGCTGCAAGCGCTGCACGGCGCCGTGGCGCGGCTCGCTAACCGTCTGCAACGCCGACTGCTCGCGCAACAGAACCGCGGCTGGGACTTCGACCTTGATGAGGGCTTGATCGATGCTGCGCGGCTGGCCCGCGTGATCGTGGACCCTATGCATCCCCTCTCCTTCAAGCAGGAGCGCGACACCCAGTTCCGCGACACTGTGGTGACCCTTCTTCTCGACAATTCCGGTTCAATGCGCGGCCGGCCGATCATGGTCGCCGCCTGCTCCGCCGACATCCTCGCCCGCACGCTCGAGCGATGCGGCGTGAAAGTGGAGATCCTTGGCTTCACCACCCGCGCCTGGAAAGGTGGCCACGCCCGCGAGCAATGGCTCAACGCCGGCAAGCCTGCCTTCCCCGGCAGGCTCAACGACCTCCGCCACATCGTCTACAAGTCCGCCGATGCGCCTTGGCGGCGGTCTCGCCGCAATCTCGGACTCATGATGCGTGAAGGCCTGCTCAAGGAGAATATCGACGGCGAGGCGCTTGCCTGGGCGCACACCCGCCTGCTTGCGCGGCCCGAGCAACGGCGAATTCTGATGATGATCTCCGACGGTGCGCCGGTCGACGATTCGACGCTCTCGGTCAATTCCGGCTCTTATCTTGAGCGCCATCTTCGCCAAGTGATCGAGGAAATCGAGACCCGCTCGTCTGTCGAGCTCGTTGCCATCGGCATCGGTCACGACGTGACGCGCTATTATCGGCGCGCCGTGACGGTGACCGATGCCGAGGAGCTGGCCGGCGCCATGACCGACAAGCTCGCCGAGCTGTTCGACGAGGATCTTGCCTGGCGCCAATTTTACCGCGCGGCGCCGGGGGCCGCCCGCGCCAAGCGCCGCAAGCTGAATTAGCTCGGCGCCGTGGCGTTCGTGTCGGCGAAAGCCTTGCGCAACAGCATCGCGGCAATCCTCGCCGCGGCTTCCCTTATCACCTCGCGCCGGCCTTCGCCAACAAGCCGGCAACCGTGCTCGAAGCTGCCAAGCCGGTCAAGATCACCGCGATACCCATCGACTTCGATCGTGACAATCCTGAGCGCAAGGACTTCGACAAGCTCGTCTGGCGGGGTGGACTAAGGCGAGACCACCTCACCCTGATATCAGACGACAATTACAGCGCGCTACAGCGGACGCTCTTGATGCAATTCGCAGTGCCGGATGCGAAGCCCGTGCTTGCCGAGGCCAAGCGCCCGCTAGGATGCCTGGGCTTGCGCGCCTTGCACCTTGGCGATCTCGCGCTTAAGGCGCTTTGCCTTCAGCGAGAGTTCATCGTCGCCGGACTTGAGCAGATAGGCATCAAGCCCGCCTCGGTGCTCCACCGAGCGCAACGCCGCGGCGCTGATTGTGAGCCGCACGCGCTTCTTCAAAGCTTCGCTTTCCAGCGTCACATTGCACAGATTGGGCAGGAAGCGGCGCTTGGTTCTGCGGTTAGCATGGCTGACATTGTTACCGGTAAGCACCGCTTTGCCGGTCAGCTCGCAACGACGGGCCATCGTACTTAGTCCTTGTCTTTAAAGGTGCTTACAAGCAGGTGGATGCGGAACGACAAGCCGAAGAAGTCGAGCGTTCCCGCGAAGTTGGGCGGAGATATACGGGCGAGACCGCCGACGGTCAAGGCAATGAAAACCGCACGCTTCAACCTCAGAATTGACGAATTCTGCGAATAACCTGAAATTCGGCCTGGGGCGCCTACCTTACGGCACCGTCAGTCCAGGGTCTGGGGCATGCCTATTGCGAGACACTGTCTGAGCCTTCCAGCGGTCGCAGTCCTCGCTTGCGGACTGAGCGGCGGCCCGGCGGGCGACTCCGCCTATGCCGAAAGCAGCATAGGATCGGCAAACCGGATCACGGCCGTCTACCGCGTGGATTTGGCCGGCTTCAATCTCGGGGATTTCCGGCTCACGACGGTCTTCCGTGGGACCGACTATGAGATGCAGGGCGAAGGCCGCTTCTCCGTTCTGGAGGGGCTGCTCTTCGAGTGGCGCGGCACCACGGCGAGCAGGGGCAAATTCGCTGGTTCCCTCCCGGAGCCGGCAATGTATGCGCTCAACTTCGTGGGCGGAGACAAAAGCCAACAGCTTCGCATGACCTTCGACGGTGGCGCCGTCACGGAAATTTCGCGAGTGCCGAAGAAGCGACCCAATCCGCATGTCATCCCCACCACCAAAGAGCAGCTCGAGCGCGTGCTCGACCCCATGACGGCGGCGTTTCTCTATGCGCGTTCCGAAAACCCCAATGGCGATTTGAAAGTCTGCGATCAGACCGTTCCGGTGTTCGACGGCGAGCAGCGTTTCAACCTCATCCTCAAGCCGAAACGCACGGCCAAGCTGGACAAGAATGCATCGACTGGCTACTCGGGGTTCGCCGCGGTCTGCGGCGTGAAGTTCATTCCCATCTCCGGTTACCGGCCGGACAATCCCGGCATCAAGCTGATGTCGGAGACAAATGACATCGAGGTCTGGCTCGTCTCGCTCCCCGGCACGGAAATGTATGTACCTTACCGCATTGTGCTGCCGACCCTTGTGGGCTACGGCTCGGCGACATCGACCTCATTCGAGATTCAGAGAGGCGCAAAGCGCGCCAGCCTCGACCAATTGCCGTAAGCCCAAAAACTTCAAGGTCGCGCGACAGGGTTAACGGCGAGGCCTCAAAGCACAATATGTAGTAGCGAACAGATGCCGAAAATTAACGCGCCCCTGATTCGTCCGTGTTCCGTTCCCCTTGTTCCCCCTGAGTGCTCTGAGCCTTTCGCGAGGCTCTCGCCTCAACAGGCTGATTCAGCGTCTTGAAGGCGCGTCTGACGGCGGCATTTGACAGAAGGATTCGATCTCGTGAATGCGACAAAGAACGAAATCCGAATGGTCAGAGTCAGCGATTCGGACGAGATTCGTTCCCCCCTCGTTCCGACCCGAGTTGGCGCATGCCAATACGCTATCCGTAGGCCCTAGGAAAGCGAGAATGAGCCGACTCCTCTCAAGCTCGGGACCTGTGCGCGGACGCGGCGTCACCGCGGTTCTTGGGCCCACCAACACCGGCAAGACCCATCTCGCCATAGAGCGCCTGCTCGCCTATGACGTTGGCATCATCGGCTTGCCGCTGCGGCTGCTCGCGCGCGAGGTCTACGACAAGATCGTGGCTCGCATCGGCGCGAGCAAGGTTGCGCTCATCACCGGCGAAGAGAAGATCAAGCCGCCCTCACCCCGCTACTATGTGTGCACCGTCGAGGCGATGCCTCTCGATCTTGAGGCCGACTTCGTTGCCGTCGACGAGATTCAGCTCGCGGCCGATGGCGAGCGCGGTCACGTCTTCACCGATCGCCTATTCCATGCGCGGGGCCTGAGCGAGACGCTGCTGCTCGGTGCCGGGACCATGCGCGACGCGATCCGCGAATTGCTGCCGGGCGCCAACATCGTGTCGCGACCGCGCCTTTCCACGCTCACTTATGCCGGCGACAAGAAGATCACGCGGCTGCCGCGCCGCTCCGCCATCGTCGCCTTCTCCGCCAACGACGTCTACGCGATTGCCGAGCTCGTCAGGCGCCAGCGCGGCGGCGCTGCCGTGGTGCTCGGCGCCTTGAGCCCGCGCACCCGCAATGCCCAAGTCGCGCTCTATCAGAACGGCGATGTCGATTTTCTGGTGGCGACCGACGCTATCGGTATGGGCCTCAATCTCGATCTCGATCATGTGGCCTTCGCAGCTTTACGCAAATTCGACGGTCAGGTGCATCGCGATCTGACCCCAGCTGAGCTTGGCCAGATCGCAGGCCGCGCCGGGCGTCACATGAACGACGGTACCTTTAGAGTGACCGGACAGGTTCCTCCCTTTGAAGCCGAGCTAATCGACCGCCTTGAGAACCACGCCTTCGATCAGGTCGGCATGCTGCAATGGCGCAACCGCAAGCTCGATTTCGGCTCCATCGAGAGCCTGAAGGACAGCTTGCGCGAGAGGCCGGACCATCCGCGGCTCATCCGCTCGCGCATGGTCGACGACGTGATCGCACTGGAAAATGTGAGCCATGACGCCGGCGTTCGCGAGCTTGCCTCTGGGCGCGCCGGGGTCGGACTTCTGTGGGAGATGTGCCAGATCCCGGACTACCGGAAGATTTCCGCGGCAAGTCACGCTGAGCTCGTCGGCACGCTCTATCGCTTCGTCATGAGCGACGCCGGCAAAATTCCCGCCGACTGGTTCGCACGCCAAGTTGCGCTCGCTGATCGCACCGATGGCGATCTCGACACGCTGTCCAATCGTCTCGCGCAAATTCGCACCTGGACCTTCGTCTCCCACCGGCCGCAATGGCTCGAAGATCCTGAGCATTGGCAAGGGCGAACCAGGGCTGTCGAGGACATGCTGTCGGACGCACTTCATGAGCGGCTGACCCATCGCTTCGTCGACAAGCGGACAAGCGCGTTGATGCGGCGCCTGCGCGACAAGGAAGAGCTCATTGCGGAAATCGGTGCTGACGGTCGCATCCTGGTTGAGGATCATTATGTCGGCCACCTCGACGGGTTCCGCTTTACGCCGGACGCGAGCAGCGACGGCATTCACGGACGCGCGGCGCGCCACGCCGCCGTCAAGGTGCTTGCCCACGAGCTTGGCGCCCGCGCCGCGGCACTCGCCGTGGCGAGTGACGACGCCATCGTGCTGAAGCCAAACGGCCGAATTGCCTGGCGCGACTCAGAGATCGCGCGGCTCGAACGCGGCGATGGCCCACTCAAGCCCAAGATTCAGGTGCTTGCCGACGAGCATCTCGGGCCTATCGAGCGCGCGCAGATCTTGCGGCGCATGGAAGCTTGGCTTTCCGCGCAGCTTAACGCGAGGCTCAGCCCTCTCGTAGCGCTGAGCGAAGCATCGGACCTATCGGGGCTCGCCCGCGGATTGGCCTTTCGCCTCGCCGAGACCCTCGGCGTGCTCCGCCGTGACGCCGTGGCGAACGAGGTCAAGGCGCTCGACCAAAGCGCCCGTGCGCAGCTCCGCAAATACGGCGTGCGTTTCGGCGCCTTCAACATCTACATCCCGGCCCTGCTCAAGCCAGCCGCCGCAAACCTGCTATTGCTGCTCTGGGCACTCCATTCCGGCCGGAGCAATGGCATCGATGCCGATGCGCTGCCGCCCCGGCCCCAGCAGGGACTGACCTCGGTCGAGGCCGATGCGAGCGTACCGGAGCCCTATTGGCATGCTGCGGGTTTCCAGATCGCTGGCACTCGCGCGGTTCGCATCGACATGCTCGAGCGTCTGTCCGATCTCATCCGCACCCGCGTCACCTGGCGCCCGGCGGAGGGCGGCGAGCCCGCGCCCTCTGGCACGACCGGTGACGGTGGCTTCCGCGTTGCGCCTGAGCTGATGAGCGTGGTCGGCTGCTCTGGCGAGGACTTCGCCTCGATCCTGAAGGCGCTCGGCTTCCGGCGGGAGCGGCGCAAGCCCGTACAAACCGACGCGCCGACGGTCGAGATAGTTGAACCGACCAATATCTCGGGCGAGCCGGGAGCTCCGGCGCCCATCGCCTTCGACGAGATTTGGCGCCCTGGCAAACGCAAGGATGCGCGTGAGCCGCACGCCAATCAGGCGAAGGGCAAGCCGCGGCGTCGCGAGCGCCAATCTCGAGCGCCGCGCCAGCGTGAACCCATGCCACGCCTCGAGTGGAAGGAGCGGCCCCGCGCCCCTGACAGCTCACCTTTCGCCGTGCTCGCCGAGCTTCGCCGCAATCTTGCTGCCCGGCGCCCGGAAGGTAACTGACGCTTAAGATGGAAGGACAGCGGCTCGACAAATGGCTCTGGTGCGCAAGGCTCGTGAAGACGCGGTCGCTTGCCGCCAAGCTGATCGAGGCGGGGAAGGTCAGGATCAATGGTGAGCGCGCGCGGAAAGCGTGCCGCCACGTGCGGCTCGGCGACGTGGTTACAGGAACCGGAGCAGCGGCTGGCCATCTTTTTGTCGTGCGCGTCGCGGGAGAGGCGCTGCAGCGGGGCCCAGCGGCAACCGCGCGGTCTCTCTACGAGGACTTGGTCCCCAAGGCGGCTGCCCCGGCAGTGGAGCTTGCGCGCATCGAGGTTCACCGCGGGCTGCGGCCCACCAAGCGCGACCGCAGGCGGCTCGACGCGATCAAGGCTGATGATGTTTGAGGCTTTGCAAGGGCGCGCGCCCGCGCCGTCAAGGGGGTTCTGCGATGGCAACCGCTTGCCTTGTACTGGTCGCGCGATTGGGATAGGCAAGGCCCCTCATCGGCGGCAAGTCTCGGGAACCTGTTGGGCCGGAACCAAGGGCCTGGCGCCCGCTGGAACCCTAAGCCAAGTAGGATAGATGACGTACGTCGTCACTGAAGTCTGCATCAAGTGCAAATACACCGATTGCGTCGAAGTCTGCCCCGTGGACTGCTTCTACGAGGGCGAGAACATGCTCGTCATACACCCCGATGAATGCATCGATTGCGGGGTATGCGAGCCAGAATGCCCGGTCGACGCGATCAAGCCGGACACCGAGCCCGCGCTCGACCGCTGGCTCGATATAAATCGCCAATATTCGGAAGTTTGGCCAAACATCACCACCAAGAAGCCGGCCCCCGCCGATGCCGACGCCTTTGTCAGCGAGCCCGAGAAATTCGACAAATATTTCAGCGTCGACCCCGGCGAAGGCGATTAAGACAGGACCGCTGCAAAATATTCACCTTACTGTCAAAATGTCGCATGTTGCATCGCAAAATGGGCCTTGCTGCGGCACCGCATGACTTTCCGATTTACTAAGATTGTGTTATCTTGATGTTGAAATGGCGCGGATTGCCGCCAGTGAGCATCAAGAGAGGCGTCCCTAGTTGCGGGTACGCTTTTTTTCCGTCTTGAGGGAGGTGACGCGATCGGGGGGCCCCATGATCGACGTAACTTCTTGCGCTCACTGCCACGACAAGCCTGGATCGGCGCCCGCCCCACAGGCGGGGAGGACGGGTCAAAGGTTTGTGTGGAGGCGGCGGAATGATCGATAGGGCGGCGCGCCCACCACGTTAAGTTAACAGAGTGAGACGAGAGTAATGCCCGAGAAGAAGAAACCGCAGCAGAGACACGGTTTTCGTACCAACGAGTATATTGTGTATCCGGCCCATGGCGTTGGTCGCATTGTAAGCATCGAAGAGCAGGAGATTGCCGGCGCCACGCTCGAGCTGTTCGTCATCAACTTCGAAAAAGACAAAATGACGCTTAGAGTGCCTACGGGCAAGCTTGAGACCGTCGGCATGCGCAAGCTCTCCGAAGACAAGATTGTCAAGAAGGCGCTCGGCACCCTGAAAGGCAAGGCTCGCGTCAAGCGCACCATGTGGTCGCGCCGGGCGCAGGAGTACGAAGCCAAGATCAACTCCGGCAACCTCGTGGCCATCGCCGAGGTGGTGCGCGACCTCTATCGGTCCGAGGCGCAGCCCGAGCAGTCCTACTCAGAGCGGCAGCTTTATGAGGCGGCTCTCGACCGCATGGCCCGGGAGATCGCGGCGGTCGAACGCATGGACGAGGCAAGCGCTGTCGCGAAGATCGACGACGTGCTCGCCAAGACTGCACGCCACGCGAAGCTTGCAGCCGAGGCGGACGCGCGCACCCGCGCGGCCTAATCGAACTCACCGAGTCTCGACGCGTCAGGCCCGGACGCCGCCGAGGCGAGCGGCGGCTAAAGCGCATTTGCCTGCCGGCTGCGCCTCCGGGCCCTGCGGTGGGACCTGCGGCAAGGGGCTTCCGCCGGCTGGCAACGGCTCAATCTGCTCAACATATGTGACGTGGATCATGGGCCCATTCCGCCACTCGATCTAACCCCGCACTCTCAGTCTCTTGCCGGTCAGCGCTTTGGTATCGATACCCGCCGCCTTGATGGCGTCGTTGTCTTTCCGGTCGATGAGGACGGTGAAATCCTTCCGCTAATCCCTGTCGAAGTTGAGGTAGATTCGATCTGTGGACTCGCCAACTTGCGCCACCACGCCTTCGACGAGCTGGTAGCTGCGGGTCCAGCATCCGAGGCGCTCCACATTGTCGGCAGCAAGGACACGATAGGCCCAGACCCCCCTACACCGGCGCCCTTCGCGCGCGCATCGGCTTCGCGCGCGAGAAGGTCGCTCACGCAAGCATGGTTGTCGGGGAAGGAGTAGACTCTCGCGAGCCCTTCGCGACAAGCTCGCCATGCAGCCAGACGCGCTCGTTGCCCTTCATCATATAAACTTGAGCACCTCTCTGCGGCTCCGAGAGATCGCAAGCAAAAGCCTGAGCCGAGATCAGGGCGAAGGAAAGGGAGACCGCGGCAACGAGCCCGAAATTGGTCGCTTTGTGGCGCGTGAGCCGGCGGGGACTGAAGGATAGGGAACTAAGAGCGAGAAAGCGGAGATGCGGCATAGAAGCCCCCTTTCCACTTTACAGTGTGCTCCTATATTGTTCTACAACCTTGTTAAGAAAGATTCGTAGGCGACGCTCGTTTTGCGATTCGCAACGCCACTTGAAGCGAGTGCCACGCATCTTTGCGCAAGGATCGCACGGCAGATAGACCTATAGAGATTGCGCCGGCGCATCCGAGGCATCCGCGCATCGGCAGACCCCGTAGCTCAGTAGGATAGAGCATCAGATTCCTAATCTGAGGGTCGCAGGTTCAAATCCTGCCGGGGTCACCAATTTCGCTGAAGATGCAAAGACTTAAGACCCACAAAAAGCCAGTCCGGCGTGGGCTCGCGCTCTACAAGACGGGTGCCTCGCCCTACTGGCATGTAAGGATATGGCTTCCCGCGGAGCGCCGGTATCTCGTTCGCTCCACTAAAGAGAGATCGCGGCTGGCTGCCCAAGAAGCCGCCGAGGAAATTGTCAGCGATCTTCAACAAGGGAAGCGGCTAGAGCGAGTTCCGCGCGATCGAGCGTTCGAGTTCTTTGCTGAGAAGACACTCGAAAACGACGAACGTGCCTCTGGGCAGAGCTTGCACCGCCTCACAGCTCGCAACGAGAGGTCGATACTGTATCGAGAGCCTGATGGCGTGCTCGC
>Ga0187805_10000115_pt1 | contig 23415 bp, 20 predicted proteins | sample NC_wetland_sal_i_6_FD_132965 | JGI IMG/M metagenome (GOLD analysis project Ga0187805, IMG submission 132965) | Wetland sediment microbial communities from Neuse River Estuary, North Carolina, USA - Control_5 | ecosystem: Environmental > Aquatic > Freshwater > Wetlands > Sediment | place: USA...
CCGAAGCCTTTGGTGATCACCAGGACGGTGCGCTCGCCTTTACGTTCGAGCAGTGCGTTGGTTGCGACCGTGGTGCCCATCTTGACCGCGTCGATTACGCCGTCGGGCAGCTTCACATGCGGCGCGATGCCAAATATCGCGTGAATGCCGGCAACCGTGGCATCGCGATAGCAGACAGGATTTTCCGACAACAGCTTGCGGGTGAGGAGCGCACCGTCCGGCCGCCGCGCGACGATGTCGGTGAACGTGCCGCCGCGGTCGATCCAGAATTGCCAGCCCGCCATCGGCGTGCGGCGAATGTCAGTGGTGGCTCGGGCCGTGATCGTGCGGCGCGACGGCGCCAGCTTCGCCGTGATCGCCGCGGCCGGGGATGGCAAGCAGGCACAGCGCGATGAGCGCGCTTCCGAGAACGTAGAACAATAACGAGATCGCAAACGACATGTCGGCCTCCATAAGCGAGGAGATCATGGCTGCTGGCAAGGGTTTCCGCTAGGCTCTCGCGCGGCGGCCATGCAGATTGTCGAGCGCCCTTCGCCCAACCACGATGCCCGCACGGGCACCGTGGACATGCTGATCATTCATTACACCGGCATGATCGATCAGGAGGCGGCATTGGCGCGGCTGACCGACCCTGCGGCCAAAGTCAGCGCGCATTATTTGATCGGCGAGGAGGGCGCGGTGATCCGCCTGGTGCCGGAAGAACGCCGCGCATGGCACGCCGGCGTGTCGTACTGGCGCGGCCGCAGCGACATCAACAGCGCGTCGGTCGGTATCGAACTGGTCAATCCCGGCCACGAATTCGGCTATCGCGATTTCCCGGCCGCACAGATGACGGCGCTGGCCACGCTGGCGAAGGGCATCGTCAACCGCCACAAGATTCCGGCGCGCCACGTGCTCGGCCATTCCGACGTTGCCATCGGCCGCAAGCAGGATCCCGGCGAGCGCTTCGATTGGCACTGGCTGTCGCGGCACGGCATCGGCCTGTGGCCCGATTTCGCTGGTGGGCCGCCGGCCGGCGACATCGCCTTGCTTCAAGGCAATCTTGCCAAATTCGGTTACGACTGTCCGCAGAGTGGGGCGCTCGACGAGGCAACGCGCGCTGCCGTCCGCGCCTTTCAGCTCCACTTCCGGTCCCAACATTGCGACGGCACGCCCGACGAGGAAACTCGCCGCCGCGCTACCGCGCTTGCAGAGATCGTGGTTTGACTTCCGACGCGCCACCCCATCTTATGGGCACACCAGACGGCCGGATGGCCGCCCTCCGTCGCGAGGCGGGGGGAGGAAAGTCCGGGCTCCACGGAAACACGGTGCCGGGTAACGCCCGGCGGGGGCGACCCCAGGGACAGTGCCACAGAAACACACCGCCTAAGCCCTTCGGGGCCGGCAAGGGTGAAATGGTGCGGTAAGAGCGCACCGCGCCACCGGTAACGGTGGCGGCAGGGCAAACCACACCGGGAGCAAGACCAAGTAGGGACGGCACGCCCGGTAAGTCTTTGGATTTACAGGGCTAGGCGGGTTTCCGCAGCCGCCGTCCGGGTCGGTCGCGCGAGGCGTCCGGTAACGGACGTCCCAGATGAATGGCCATCCCCTGCGTAAGTAGGGACAGAACCCGGCTTATAGGCCGTCTGGTACTTTGTGATAGATGTTCTGTATATGTTCACGTTTTTACAAGTAATAGCGGCCAGTCGTCCAGACCACTGCGAATCGATTACCGGAAACCCTAAATTTTGACCTCGAAACGATTGCTAACTTACGGATTTATACGGGAAAATCATTTGACCGCCCATTTAATCCCATGTTATCCCATGCAGTCCCATAATCGAGCCTGCGCCGCCGCTCTGCAGGTCTCCGGGACGTCGGCGCCAGAGGGGCGCAGGGGCGCCGTTTCGGGAGCGAAGCGTTGGCGGTTTTTCTTTCGACCTACGTCAACAAGATCGACCGCAAGGGCCGGGTCTCGGTCCCGGCGGCGTTTCGCGCTGCGCTGACGGCGGCGAGCGCCAAAAGCATCGTCGTCTATCGCGCCGTGAAGCTCGCCGCGATCGAAGCGAGCGGCCTCGACCGCGCCGAAGATCTTTCGCGCCGCGTCGACCGGCTGCCCGAATTGTCTGACGAGCGTGACGCGTTGTCGGCGATCCTCGGCGAGCTGCGGCCGCTCGATTTCGACGGCGAAGGCCGCATCGTCCTTCCAAGCGACCTCTCCCGTCACGCCAACCTGACGGCGACGGCAGTGTTCGTCGGTTGCGGGCCGACGTTCCAGATCTGGGAACCCGAACGCTTCCGCCAGCATCAGGAAGAGATGCGCGCGCGCATCCGCGAACGCGGTTTGACGCTGCCGCCGGGCGAGCCGCAATGACCACGCCGCACGTTCCCGTCCTGCTTGCCGAAGTCGTCGCCACTTTGAAACTGCGCGACCGTGCGGTTTATCTCGACGGCACGTTCGGCGCAGGCGGCTACAGCCGCGCACTGCTCGATGCCGCCAGCTGCCGCGTCATTGCCTTCGATCGCGATCCGGCGGCGATCAAAACCGGCGGCGATCTCAGCGCTCGTTATCGCGACCGGCTGACGCTTATCGAGGGACGATTTTCCGAAATGGAATCGCTGCTCAAGCCGCTGGGCGTCGACGCGGTTTCGGGTATCGTGTTCGATCTCGGCGTCTCGTCGATGCAGCTCGACGATGCGGCACGCGGCTTTTCGTTCCGCGCCGATGGACCGCTCGACATGCGCATGTCGCAGCATGGTGAAAGCGCTGCCGACCTGGTCAACCGGCTGTCCGAAGCCGAGCTCGCCCAGATCATCCGCGACTTCGGCGAAGAGCGCTTCGCCCGCCGCATCGCGCGCGCCGTCCTCGCCGCCCGAAAGACCGCGCCGATCACGCGCACCGGCCAACTCGCAGCCCTTGTCCGCCGCTCGGTGCCAGCTTCGACCATGATCGATCCGGCAACGCGTACGTTCCAGGCGCTGCGCATCGCCGTCAACGACGAGCTCAGCGAACTTGATCGCGGCTTGATCGCCGCCGAACGGCTGCTCGCCCCGGGCGGCCGGCTCGCGGTGATCTCGTTCCATTCGCTTGAGGATCGCCGTGTCAAATCGTTCCTGCGCGTGCGCTCGGGCCATGCGCCGCGCAGTACCCGCCATCTGCCGGCAGCGCGCGAGCGCGAGCCTAGCTTCCGGCTGCTGACGTCCAAGCCGGTGACGCCGTCAACCGCGGAGCTCGCGCTCAATCCGCGCGCGCGTTCCGCCCGGCTGCGCGCCGCCGAACGCACCGCGGCGCCCGCCTGGGGAGAGGCCGCATGATCCGGCTGAGCACGATCCTGTGGACGCTGGCTGTGGTGATTGCCGGCTATGCCATGTTCCAGGTCAAATTCCACGTCGCCAAGCTCGACGACGAACTCTCCAAGCTCAACCGGCAGATCGCCGCGACCCGCGAAGAGACCCGCGTGCTCGATGCCGAGTGGACGCTGCTCGACGATCCGCAACGGCTAGATCAACTCAATAGCGTGTCGCTGAAGCTGCAGCCGATCGCGCCGTCGCAAATTGTGCCACCGGCCCAGCTCGACCAGATCCCGCTGCGCAATGCGCCGGTGGCCGGACCGCCGCAAGTCGCGAGCGCGAGGACGCCGCGATGAAGCGTCCGCCCGACGGCGTACGCGACGATCCGTGCCGGCCACGTCATTTCAGGCCGCAAGCAAGCGCGCCTGTGCCGCCGGAAGGACCGGCGCAAGACGCGATCGAGCTCAGCCACACCCGGCTGCTGATCACCGGCGCGCTGTTCCTGCTGGCGTTCCTGGTGATCGACGCGCGGCTGGTCGAGGTGGCCGGCTTCAAGGCGGGTGACGTTCGGCTGGCGCATAACCACGTCGCGGCGAAAACGGTGGTGGCGCGCGCCAACATCGTCGACCGCAATGGCGTCCTGCTGGCGACAACGCTCGAAGCGCCGTCGCTGTTCGCCAACCCGAAGTTGGTCGACGACAAACACGGCACGGCGCGCCGGCTCGCTGCCATCCTGCCGGAGCTGACCGAAAGTGAAATCTACGCGCGGCTCGACACGGACAAGAGCTTCGTCTGGCTCGATCGCCGTCTGACGCCGCGTCAGGAAAGCGCCGTCAATGCCCTTGGCGTTCCCGGTTTACAGTTCCAGGGTGAAGGCAAGCGCGTCTATCCCGAAGGCGCGTTGACATCGCACGTCGTCGGCTATGTCGGCATCGATGACAACGGACTCGCCGGCATCGAGCGCAGCTTTGACCAAACGTTGAAGCACAGCGATCAGCTGGTACAGCTGTCGATCGACGTGCGCCTGCAATACATCCTGCGCAGCGAGATTGCGCACCAAGTCAATGAGTTCAAGGCCGCCGGCGCCGCCGGCCTGATCATGGATGTGCGCAACGGCGAAGTCCTGGCGCTCACGTCGCTGCCCGATTTCGATCCGGCCAATCCAGGCGCCGCGACCGCCGCCGAATTGTTCAACCGCGCCACGCTCGGCACTTACGAGATGGGCTCGGTACTTAAAATCTTTAACACGGCGATGGTGCTCGACGACGGCGTCGCCACCCTCGCCTCGACCTTCGACGCCACCAAGCCGCTCCAGATCGACCGGTTCGTCATCCACGACTACGAACCGAAAAAGCGCTGGCTCAGCGTGCCCGAGATCTTTGAATACTCGTCCAACATCGGTTCGGCCCGCGAGGCGGCGGAAGCCGGCGCTGACCGTCAACGGGCATTCCTGACGCGGCTCGATCTGCTGCATCCGCCCGCGTTCGAGCTGCCCGAAGGTACGCCGCTGTATCCCAATCCGTGGCGGCCAATCAACGTGATGACGATCGCGTTCGGCCACGGCATTTCGATCAGCCCGCTGCAGCTCGCCGCCGGCGCGAGCGCGATCGCCGATGGCGGCATATATTATCCGCCGACCATCATCAAGCGTCCCAATGGCGCGGCGCCAGATGGCCGCCGCGTCGTCGCGGCAACGACCTCGGCCGAGATGCGCCAGCTGATGCGGCTGGTCGTCGAAAGCGGCACCGGCAAGTTGGCGGGCGGTTCGGGCTATCTTATTGGCGGCAAGACCGGCACTGCCGAAAAGGACGCGGGCGGCCGGTACGAAACGCACAAGCTGCTGTCGTCGTTCGTCGGCGTCTTTCCGATCAACGATCCGAAGTACCTCGTCCTGGTCATGCTTGACGAGCCGCACGGCGACCGTAACACCAGCGGCTTTGCCACCGGCGGGATGGTGGCCGCGCCGGCGGTCAAGCGCATCGTCATGCGCATGGCGCCGATCGTCGGAATCCCTCCGGCCGACGAAAATTCGCCCGAAATTCGCCGTTCTCTGATGGTCGGCTTGCCCAGCCCGCAGGGACGGAAACTTGCGGCTAACTGAGATCATGGACGGCGGATCGCGCCCGCTTCTTGCCGCGCCATCGATGGGCGATCCTGAGATTCGTGGCCTGACTTCTGATTCCCGCGACGTGAAGCCCGGTTTTTTGTTCGCCGCGCTGAGCGGCGCGCACGAAAGCGGTCGCCGCTATCTCGCCGATGCGCTGGCGCGCGGCGCCGCCGCGATCCTCACCGGCGAGGCGCCGCTCGACGAACCGGTCGCCGTGCCGGTGATCGCCGACCGCAATCCGCGCCGCCGGCTGGCGCGCATGGCCGCGCGCTTCTATGCACCACAGCCTTCGACGATCGCGGCGGTGACCGGAACCAACGGCAAGACTTCGGTGGCGGTCTTCACGCGGCAGATCTGGGCGGCGCAGGGTCTCAAGGCCGCGAGCATCGGCACTATCGGCCTCGTGGCTCCCACCATGACACGGCCCGGCGCGCTCACCACGCCCGATCCGGTCAAGCTGCACGAAATCCTGCACGACCTGCTGAGCGGCGGCGTCGAGCATGTCGCGCTCGAAGCCTCATCGCACGGACTCGATCAGTTCCGCCTCGACGGCGTGACGCTGGCGGCGGCGGCCTTCACCAACCTGACGCGGGATCACCTCGATTACCACGGCGACATGGCGCACTACTTCGCCGCCAAGCAGCGATTGTTCGCCGAATTGCTGCCGGCGTCCGGCAGCGCCGTAATCAACGTCGACGATAAATCCGGCCGGACGCTCGCGGGCGTCGCCAAGGCACGCGGACAGCGCGTCATCACCTATGGCACCGCGCCGGATGCGGAGCTCCGGTTGATCGCGGCCACACCCACGGCGCGCGGACTGGCGGTTGAATTCGCCATCGCCGGTACGCCGCAACGGCGGCTCGAGCTGCCCTTGCTCGGCACGTTCCAGGCAATGAACGCGCTCGCGGCCGTCGGTCTCGCGGTCGCTACCGGAACGCCGCCGGACGCGGCGCTCGATGTGCTGCCGCGGCTCGAGGGCGTGCCGGGACGGATGGAGCTTGCCGCGACGCATCCCGCCGGCGCCCCGCTGATCGTCGATTACGCCCATACGCCGGACGCGCTCGAAACGGCACTCAAGGCGTTGCGCCCCCATACGGCGAAGCGGTTGATCGTCGTCTTCGGCTGTGGCGGTGACCGCGACGCGGGCAAGCGGCCGCAAATGGGCGCCATCGCCGCACGGCTTGCTGATATCGCCATCGTCACCGACGACAATCCACGCTCCGAGGAGCCGACGGCAATCCGCCGCGCCATTCTCGCCGCCTGCCCCGGCGGACGCGAGATTGGCGACCGCCGCGCCGCCATCCGCACGGCCACGAAGTTGCTGCAAGCCGGCGACGTTCTACTGATCGCCGGCAAAGGCCACGAAAGCGGCCAGATCGTCGGCGCGCGGACCCTGCCGTTCGACGATCGCATCGAAGCCCGGGCCGCAGTCGCCGCGCTCGGAGGCGCCGAATGAACGCGCTGTGGACCGCCGCCGAAGCCGCTGCCGCCACCGGCGGCACCAACACCGGCACCTGGAGCGCGCAAGGCGTGTCGATCGACAGCCGATCGCTGCTTCCTGGTGATCTGTTCGTCGCGCTCAAAGGTCCGAAGTACGACGCGCACGAATTCGTCGCCCCCGCTCTCGACAAGGGCGCGGCGGCGGCGATGGTCGCCACGACCATCGCGCGAGTGGCCAAGCCGCTGTTGGTGGTCGCCGATACGCAAACCGGCCTTGAGGATCTCGGCCGCGCCGCCCGCGCGCGCACTGCCGCGAAGATCGTCGGCGTCACTGGCAGCGTCGGCAAAACGGGAACCAAGGAAGCGCTGCGTCACGCGCTCGAGCGCCAAGGCGCGACGCACGCCTCGTCCGGCAGTCTCAACAATCAATGGGGCGTGCCGCTGTCGCTCGCGCGCATGCCGCGGGACACGGCGTACGGCGTGTTCGAGATGGGAATGAACCATCCCGGCGAAATTGATGCTTTGACGCGCCTGGTGCGGCCCGACGTCGCGGTCATTACGACGATCGAGCCAGCGCATCTCGGCTTCTTCCCGTCGGTCGAGGCCATCGCCGACGCCAAGGCGGAAATCTTCAATGGAATGGATGCGCGCGGCTGCGCCGTCCTCAATCGCGACAACCCATACTTCGACCGCTTGGCCGCGCATGCCAAGGCCGCAGGTGTCGGTCGCATCGTCGATTTCGGCGCCCACACGGATGCGGCAGTGCACCTGATCGATTGTCATCTGCACGCCAGCGCCAGCGCGGTTACCGCTTCAGTGCAAGGCGAGATCGTCGATTATTGCCTGGCGCTGCCCGGCCGGCATTGGGTGATCAACAGTCTCGCGGTACTGGCCGCGATACGCGCTGTCGGCGGCGATATCGGCACTGCCGCCGCCGCGATGTCGACGCTCGAACCCATAGCCGGGCGTGGCCTTCGGCGCAGCATCATGGTGGCCGGCGGCGAGGCGCTGCTGATCGACGAAAGCTACAATGCCAGCCCGGCGTCGATGCGCGCAGCGATCGCCGTACTCGGCACGGCCCAGCCGGAACACGGCGGCCGCCGCATCGCCGTGCTTGGCGACATGCTCGAACTTGGCGTCGACGCGGCCCAGCTGCACGCCCAACTCGCGGAGCCGTTGCGCGATGCCGGCGTCGATCTGGTCTTCACCGTCGGCGACGCCATGCGCGCGCTTTACGACGCGCTGCCGGCACGGCGGCGTGGCGTGCACGCTGCAACCGCGGCCGAGATGGCCGAAGCTGTCGCGCGCCGCCTCCGCAGCGGCGACGTCATCATGGTCAAAGGCTCGTACGGCAGCCGCATGCGCGATGTGATCGCGCGCCTGTCGACGGCCGCCGAGACGGCGAGGCACTGAACCATGCTGTATCTGCTCCTGGCGCCTCTCGCCGAACGCTTCGCGGCGCTCAACCTGTTCCGCTACATCACCTTCCGTTCGGGCGGCGCGGTGGTAACGGCGCTGATCATCAGCTTCATCTGCGGCCCGTCGATCATTGCCTGGCTGCGCTCCAAGCAGGCTCACGGCCAGCCGATCCGCACGGACGGGCCAGAAAGCCATTTGCTGACCAAAAAGGGCACGCCCACCATGGGTGGGTTCTTGATCCTGTTGGCGATCACCGGCTCGACGCTGCTGTGGGCCGATCTGACCAACCCGTATATTTGGGTGACGCTATTCGTCACCGTCGGCTTCGGCACGGTCGGCTTCTTCGACGATTATCGCAAACTGACACGCCGCTCGCACAAGGGCCTGTCGAGCCGCGCGAAATTCCTTATCGAGCTGGCGATCAGTGCCGTCGGCGCTTACGCCGTCGTGCTGATTACGCATCCGCCACTCGGCAGCTCGCTGGCGGTGCCGTTTTTCAAAGGCGTGCTACCCGATCTCGGTTGGTTCTTCCTGGTCTTCGCCGCTTTCGTGATCACCGGCGCGTCGAATGCGGTCAACCTGACCGATGGCCTCGACGGCCTCGCCATCGTGCCGGCGATGATCGCTGGCGGCTGCTTCGCACTGATCGCCTATCTCGTCGGCAACGTGGTGTTCGCCAACTATCTCCAGCTTTGGCACGTCGCTGGTGCCGGCGAACTGGCGGTGTTCTGCGGCTCGCTGGTCGGCGCGGCGCTCGGCTTCCTGTGGTTCAACGCGCCGCCGGCGATGGTGTTCATGGGCGACACCGGTTCACTGGCGATCGGCGCCGCGCTCGGCATCGTCGCCGTCGTCACCAAACATGAACTGGTCCTGGTGATCATCGGCGGCCTGTTCGTCCTCGAGACGGTTTCGGTGATCGTCCAGGTGGTGAGCTTCAAGCTCACCGGCCGCCGCGTCTTCCGCATGGCGCCGCTCCATCACCATTTCGAGAAGAAAGGCTGGCAGGAGCCGACGATCGTCATCCGCTTCTGGATCATCGCCTCGATCCTCGCGATCGCGGGCTTATCCACGCTCAAGCTGCGGTGAGGCGATGATCGCATTGACTCAATTCCGCAACCAGACGGTCGCCGTACTCGGCTTGGCGCGCTCGGGTCTTGCAGCTGCCGCCGCATTGAAGCGCGGCGGCGCGCGGGTGGTCGCCTGGGATGACGCCGCAATTCGGCGCGACGAAGCGACGCAAGCCGGCTTCGAACTCGTCGACCTGGCGGCCGATCTCGCTGGCGCCAAGGCACTGGTCCTATCGCCCGGCATTCCGCACACCTTCCCCAAACCGCATCCGGCAGCGGCGCGCGCCAAGGCCGCGGGCGTGCCGATCATCGGCGACATCGAATTGCTGGCGCTGGCCCAGAAGACCGCGCGCTTTGCTGGCATCACCGGCACCAACGGCAAATCGACGACCACGGCCCTGACCGCACACATCCTGGCCGAAACCGGCCGCAAGGTAGCAGTCGGCGGCAATCTCGGCGTACCCGCGCTGCTGCTCGAGGCGCTCGGCGCCGACGGCACTTACGTGTTGGAGCTTAGCTCGTATCAGCTCGAGCTGACGCGCAGCCTGGTGCTCGACGTCGCGGTGCTGCTCAACATCACGCCCGATCACCTCGACCGCCACGGTGGCATGGACGGCTACGTCGCTGCCAAGCGGCGGCTCTTCCGTGGCCAGAGCGCGCGACATACTGCCGTCGTCGGCGTCGATGACGATATCTGCCGCGGCATCTTTGCCGCCCTAAAGGACGCCAGCCACCAGCAGGTCGTGCCGATCTCGGCCCAGGGACGCGTCGCTGGCGGCGTCTACGTCGTGGACGGCACCCTGATCGATGATCTCGACGGTGCAGCGCGGCCGGTGCTGGCGATGGCCGAAGCGCCGCGGCTGCCGGGCACGCACAACGGCCAGAACGCTGCCGCGGCCTACGCGGCGGCGCGCGCGCTCGGCTGCGAGCCGGACGCGGTGGCCCGCGCGATCAAGACCTTTGCCGGCCTGGCGCATCGTCAGGAGTGGATCGCGACCATCGATGGCATCCGTTACGTCAATGATTCCAAGGCGACCAACGCAGACGCCGCCGAGAAGGCGCTGGTCTGCTACGACGACATCTACTGGATCGCGGGCGGCAAGCCGAAGGAAGACGGCATTGACGCATTGGCGCCGCTGTTCCCGCGCATTCGCCGCGCGTTCCTGATCGGCGAAGCGGCCGCGCGCTTCGCCCGCACTCTCGACGGCAAAGTCCCCTACGAAATGTCCGGCACGCTCGACGCGGCGCTCGGCGCCGCGCGCCATGCCGCGCTCAACGACAGGAAGCGTGGCGCGGTTATTTTGCTTTCACCGGCTTGCGCGTCTTTCGATCAGTTCCGCGATTTCGAGGATCGCGGTGACCAGTTCCGCCACATGGTCGAGCAACTGCCCGGGAGGCGCGCGTGAACTTCGCCCGCACCGACCGCAGCGCCATCGCGCAATGGTGGTGGACCGTCGATCGCTGGATGGTCGCCGCGCTCGCCGGCTTGGTCGCTTTCGGATCGCTGCTGGTGATGACGGCAAGCCCCGCGGTCGCCATCCACATGCATATCGACCGGTTGCATTTCGTCGTCCGCTATTTCGCCGTACTGCCCGTAGCGCTGGCGGTGATGTTCGTGATGTCGTTGCAGGATCCGCGTACGGTTCGGCGCGTCGCCGTCGTCGGCTTCGTGATTTCGTTGGTGCTGCTGATTGCCACGCCGTTCATCGGCGTCGAGGTTCTCGGTGCGCGCCGCTGGATCGAATTCGCCGGTTTCCAGCTGCAGCCGTCAGAATTCATCAAGCCGTGCTTCGCTGTGGTCTGCGCCTGGCTATTCGCCAAGTCGCGCGAACAGCCGGACTTCCCCGGCCAGTGGATCGCCGTCGGGCTGTTCGCCGTCATCATCATCCTGCTGATCCGCCAGCCCGACCTCGGTATGTCGGTGGTGGTTGCCGCGGTCTGGTTCACGCAATTGTTCCTGGCGGGGCTCCGCATCGCGCAGGCCGCGATGGTGCTGGGTCTCGGCGCCGCCGGCTTGGCCGCCGCCTATTTCACCCTGCCGCACGTCACCAGCCGCGTCGACCGGTTCTTCGATCCGGCAAGCGGTGATTCCTATCAGGTCGACCGCGCGATGGACGCGTTTGTGCACGGTGGCCTGTGGGGCGTCGGTCCTGGCGAAGGCACGATCAAGCAATCGCTGCCCGACGCGCATGCCGATTTCGTCTTCGCCGTCGCCGGCGAGGAGCTCGGCCTGTTCGTCTGCCTGATTATCGTTGCGCTCTTCGCCTTCATCGTGCTGCGCGGTTTCACCCGTCTGCTGCAGGACAACAACCTCGCGGTGGTCCTTGGCGCGACTGGCCTGTTCGTCCAGTTCGGACTGCAGGCGGTCATCAACATGGCATCGACGCTCCACCTGATGCCGACCAAGGGCATGACGCTGCCGTTCCTGTCCTACGGCGGCTCCTCGCTGCTTGCGCTCGGTCTCGGTATGGGCATGGCGCTGGCGTTGACGCGACGGCGCTTCGGCGGAGAGCCGACATGAGCGGGCTCATCGTGCTCGCCGCCGGCGGCACCGGCGGTCACATGTTCCCCGCCGAAGCGCTGGCCGGCGAGCTGCTCGGCCGCGGCGTCAAAGTGGCGCTCGTCACCGACAAACGCGGCCAGGCATTCGACAATCGGCTGCCCGGGGTCGCGCTGCACCGGATTCGCGCGGGCCGCCCCGGCACCGGCGTTGCCAGCCGCGTCCTCGCCATATGCGAGATTGCCCTCGGGCTGCTTGCGGCGCGGCGCATCCTGCGCGCTTTGGCACCGGCGGCTGCGGTCGGCTTTGGCGGTTATCCCTCGGTGCCGACCATGATGGCGGCGTCGCGGCTCGGCGTGCCGACCGTTATCCACGAGCAGAACGCCCGCCTCGGGCGCGCCAACCGCTGGCTCGCGCCGCGGATGAAGCGCATCGCCATCTCGTTCGCGCAGGTCGACGGCCTTGCCGATACCGACCGCGCTCGCATTGCCGAAACCGGCAATCCGGTGCGGCCGGCGGTCGTCGCCGAGGGTGGCGTGCTCTATACGCCGCCTGCAGCCGGCGCGATCAACCTGCTGGTCATCGGTGGCAGCCAGGGCGCACATATCCTGAGCGTCGTTGTTCCCGCGGCACTGGCGCTGATGCCGGCCGCGATCAAGGCGCGCCTGATAGTCCTTCAGCAGACACGGCCCGAGGATCTCGACGCCGTGCGCCGTGCCTACGACGCCAGCGGCATTCGTGCCGAAATCGCCACCTTCTTCGCCGATGCGCCGTCGCGCATGGCGCGCGCCCATCTGGTGATCTCGCGCGCCGGCGCTTCAAGTGTTGCCGAGCTTTGCGTTGTCGGCCGGCCGGCAATCCTCGTGCCCTATCGCCACGCCGCCGACGATCATCAGACCGCAAACGCCGAGGCACTGGCCGCCGCAGGCGCCGCCTGGGTAATGAACGAACACAATTTCACGCCGTCGGCGCTGGCGCAGCGGCTCGAAATCCTGTTCACGCAGCCGGCACTGCTGGCCGCCGCCGCCGCTTCGGCAAAACGCCACGGCCGGCCCGATGCGGCACGACGGCTTGCGGATCTGGTGCTCGAGACCGCGGGAGGCGCGCGATGAGAGCGCTGCCGCTCGACATCGGCATCATTCATTTCACCGGCATCGGCGGCATCGGCATGAGCGGCATCGCCGAGATCCTGACGAATCTCGGCTACGACGTGCAGGGCAGCGACCTCGCCGACAACGCCAACGTCAAGCGGCTGCGCAAACTCGGTATCCGCGTCGCCATCGGCCACCGCGCCGAGAATCTCGGCGACGCCAAGGTCGTGGTCGTGTCCTCGGCGGTGAAGCCGGACAATCCCGAGGTGGTTGAGGCGCGCTCGCGGCTCATTCCGGTGGTGCGCCGCGCCGAGATGCTGGGCGAGCTGATGCGCCTAAAATGGGCGATCGCGGTTGCCGGCACGCACGGCAAAACCACCACGACGTCGCTGATCGGCGCACTACTCGAGACCGCCGGCCTCGATCCGACGGTGATCAACGGCGGCATCATCAACGCCTATGGCACGAACGCACGGCTCGGCACGGGTGCCTGGATGGTCGTCGAAGCCGACGAAAGCGACGGCACGTTCGTCAAGTTGCCCTCAACCGTCGCCGTCGTCACCAACATCGATCCCGAGCATCTCGACCATTACGGCTCGGTCGAAGCGCTGCATCAGGGCTTCGAGAGCTTCGTCGCGGCAATTCCGTTCTACGGCGTCGCGGTGCTGTGCATCGACCACCCCGTCGTCCAGGGCCTGATCCCGAAGCTCAGTGAGCGCCGCATCGTGACCTACGGCTTCAGCCCGCAGGCCGACGTGCGTGCCGACGCCATCACGCTCGGCGCCGACGGCGCGCATTTCGACGCCATCGTGACCGATCGCCGTGACGGCAGCAGCCGCACCATCCAGCGCTTGCACCTGCCGATGTTCGGCCGGCACAACGTTCAGAACGCGCTCGCTGCCGTCGCCGTGGCGCGCGAGTTGAAGCTCGCTGACGACGTCGTGCGCAACGCATTCGCCGGCTTCAAGGGCGTGAAGCGCCGTTTCACCAAGACCGGCGAATGGAACGGCGTGACCATCATCGACGACTACGCCCACCACCCGGTCGAGATCGCAGCCGTGCTCAAGGCTGCGCGCGGCGCGACCCAGAACAGCGTCATCGCCGTCGTGCAGCCGCACCGCTACACCCGCGTCAAGCACCTGTTCGAGGAATTCTGCACCTGCTTCAACGACGCCGACGTCGTGCTCGTCGCCGATATCTACCCGGCCGGTGAAGCGCCAATCCCCGGCATCGATCGCGACGCACTGGTCGCCGGCCTTAAGGCGCATGGCCATCGCAACGCGCTGTCGCTCGAATCAGCGGAGGCGCTGCCTGGCGTCATCCGCGATCTGGCGAAACCGGGCGATTTCGTCGTCTGCCTCGGCGCCGGCTCGATCACCTCCTGGGCCAATACTCTGCCCGACGAACTGGCGGCGCTAACGCGGCAAAGGAAGCGCCAATGATGGCCCTGCGCCGCGAACCCACGCCTCGCCTGATCGACCGTCTGCCGCACGTGCGCGGGCGGCTGACTGAGAACGCGCCGTTGGCGCAGTTGACCTGGTTCCGGGTCGGCGGCGCGGCCGAAGTGATGTTCCGGCCGGCTGATCTCGACGACCTCGCCGAGTTTCTCGCCGGCAAGCCGAAGGACATTCCAGTCACGGTCATTGGCGTCGCTTCGAACCTGCTGATCCGCGACGGGGGCATTCCAGGCGTGGTGATTCGCCTCGGCCGCGGCTTCGTCGAAATCGCGGCAAAGGGCGAGGAGATCACGGCCGGCGCCGGCGCCCTCGACCTCAACGTCGCGCTCGCCGCCTGCACCGCGGGCATCGCCGATCTTGAATTCCTGTCCGGCATTCCCGGCACCGTCGGCGGCGGCCTGCGGATGAACGCCGGCGCCTATGGCCGCGAGTTCAAGGACGTGCTGCGCGAGGCCACCGCGCTCGACAGCGATGGCCACCGCCATGACCTCGAACCCGGCGAAATGGATCTGTCGTATCGCCGTTGTGGTGTGCCGGCCGACTGGATCTTCGTCGCCGCGCGGCTCAAGGGCCGCCGCGACGACCCTGCCGCGATCGGCGCGCGCATGGCGGCGATTCAGGCGCAGCGCGAAGCGACGCAGCCGATCCGCGCACGCACCGGCGGCTCGACCTTCGCCAATCCGTCCGGCCACAAGGCTTGGGAATTGATCGACCGCGCCGGTTGCCGCGGCCTGAGCCGCGGCGACGCCACGGTGTCGGACAAGCACGCCAATTTCCTGATCAACACCGGCAACGCGACCGCCGCCGATCTCGAAACGTTAGGCGAAGAGGTCCGCCGCCGGGTGCGTGACAAGACTGGAATCACGCTGGAGTGGGAAATCAAGCGCGTCGGCGTGCCGGCGTCCGGCGGAGGCGCCGCATGAGCCGCACCATCCGCTCGGTCGCGGTGCTGATGGGCGGCTGGACCGCCGAACGCGACGTCTCGCTGGTCAGCGGCCGCGAATGCGCCAAGGCGCTCGCCGCCCTCGGCTACGAGGTGCGCAGCATCGACGTGACGCGCGATCTGGCGGCCCTGGTGCGGGCGCTGACTCCGGCGCCGGACGTCGTGTTCAACGCACTGCACGGACGCGGTGGCGAGGACGGCACGGTGCAGGGCGTGCTTGAATTCTTGCGCGTCCCTTACACGCATTCGGGCGTCCTTGCCTCGGCCGTCGCGATGGACAAGCCGACGGCACGCAACGTCTTCGCCGCCGCCGGTTTGCCGTTGGCCGAAGGCCGCATCGCAACGCGCGACGAGATCGCCGCCGGCGACGTGCTGCCGCGGCCCTATGTCGTCAAACCGGTCAACGAAGGCTCGAGCGTCGGCGTGCGCATCGTCCAACGCGCCGACAATTCTTGGGCCGCGGAAGCGAAGGCATGGCGCTATGAGCGCGCCCTGGTCGAGCGCTACGTGCCCGGCCGCGAAATCACCGTCGCCGTGATGGGCGATCGCGCCCTCGGCGCGCTCGAGATCCGTCCGGCTAAAGGCTTCTACGACTACGCCGCCAAATACGCGCCGGGCGGCTCCGAACACTTGATGCCGGCGCCGATTCACCCGCGCGCCTACGACGAGGCGCTTGCCATCGGCGTTGGAGCACACAAAGCGCTCGGCTGCCGCGGCGTCAGCCGCGCCGATCTGCGCTACGACGACACAGCCGGCGAGCCCGGCAAGCTCGTGCTGCTGGAAGTCAATACCCAGCCGGGTATGACGCCGACCTCGTTGGTGCCCGATATCGCGCGTTATGCCGGCATCGAGTTCCCAGCGCTGGTGCGCTGGATGGTGGAGAACGCGGCATGCGATTTCTGAAGCGCCGCGCCACCGAACAGCAACCGGCCGCGACGCCGCAGCGCCGCCGGCCGTTCCCGACTCTTGCGATGTCGGCGGCTCTCGCTGCGGCCGCGCTGATCGCGACCGCAGGCGGCGCCTATTGGCTGTGGCACGACGGCACCTTGGCGCGCACCGGTCGAGCGGTCGTTGCGCGTCTGTGGGCCGTCGGCGGCCGCCAGGGATTAGCGCTCGAAAATGTCGACGTCGTCGGCCGCCAGCGCCAGAGCGCGGCGTCGATCTTGGCGGCGCTCGGCGTCCAACGGGGCACGCCGATGCTGGAAATCGATCTGGCCGCCGTCCAGGCGCGATTGCAGGCGCTGCCCTGGGTCCGCAGCGCCGACGTCGAGCGCCAACTGCCTGATACGCTGTTCATCCGCCTGACTGAGCGCGAGCCCTTCGCCTTCTGGCAGCACAACGGCGCGCTGTCACTGATCGATCGCGACGGCACGGTGATTCCGAACGACAGCCTCGCCCAGTTCGCTCCGCGCATCGTGTTGGTTGGCGACGACGCGCCAGCCCAGGCGGCAACGTTGCTCGACATGCTGGTGACCGAGCCGGCACTTGCGCCGCGCGTCAACGCCGCGGTGCTTTACGGCTCGGGCCGCTGGACGTTGCGATTCGACACCGGCGTCGAAGTCGCGCTGCCGGAGAATGGCGCCCCCGCCGCGTGGCACCGCCTCGCCGGCCTCGAGGCCCAGGATCACATTCTCGAACGCAAAATCGCAGCGATTGATTTACGTCTGCCGGATCGCATGGTCGTCCGCCTTGCGCCAGCCGAAACCGGCAAGCGTTCGACCGCGCGCGCCGGCGCCAAGGACAAGAGCTCATGAGCAACATGAAGCTCAACGGCCGCACGCGCGGCGGGACCATCGGCGTGCTCGACATCGGCACGACCAAGATATGCTGCTTCATCGCGCGGCACGACGAGCCGTTGCCGCATATCGTCGGCATCGGCCACCAGATTTCGCGCGGCATCAAGAACGGCGTCATCACCGACATTGAAGCTGCGACCCAAGCCATCCTGACGACGGTCCACGCCGCCGAGCAGATGTCGGGCGAGCATCTGAGCGAAGTGGTGGTGAATCTCTCGGGCGGCTTCTCAGCGTCGCGCATGATCAAGACCGAGATCAATCTCAACGGCCGAGAAGTCTCGGACGCCAACATGCGGCGCGTGCTCGAGCAGGGCTTCCGCATCAAGGAACCCACCGAGCGCACGGTGATCCATTCGGTGCCGGTGGGTTTCGCGATCGACGGCGGCCGGCCAGTGCGCGATCCGCGCGGCATGTACGGCCACAAGCTCGCCGTCAATATGCACATCGTCACCGCCGAATCTGCAGCGGTACGCAACGTCGCCAACTGCCTCGGCCGCTGCCGGCTCGAGATCGCGGCGGCGGTTGCCAGCCCCTATGCCTCCGGCCTCGCGAGCCTTGTCGACGACGAAAGCGAGCTTGGCGTCACGGTCATCGACATGGGCGGCGGCACGACCACGATCGGCGTGTTCTTCGACGGCAATCTGGTGTTCGCCGACAGCATTCCGGTCGGCGGCAGTCACGTCACCAACGACATCGCGCGCGGCCTGACCACACCGATCGCGCACGCAGAGCGGATGAAGGCGCTCTATGGCAGCGCCATCCCGTCGGCCGCCGACGAACGCGAAATGATCACTGTGCCGCTGGTCGGCGAAGAAGAAGACCATGCCAACCACGTGCCGAAATCACTGCTGGTCGGCATCATCTCGCCGCGTCTCGAAGAGACCTTCGAGCTGGTGCGCGACCGACTCGAGCAGTCCGGCTTCGACAAGATCGCCGGCCGCCGCATTGTGCTCACCGGCGGCGCCAGCCAGCTCCCGGGCACGCGCGAGCTCGCCGGTCTGATCCTCGACAAGCAAATCCGCACCGGCCGCCCCCTGCGCGTCGACGGGCTGGCGGAATCGACCGCCGGCCCCGCCTTCGCGAGCGCAGTCGGACTCATCCATTTCGCTCTCGCCGAGCACGCCGAGCCGCAGCGACGCGGCCGGATGCGCGCGGAAGAGCCAAGCGGCCTCTTTGGCCGAATCGGAGGCTGGCTACGTGAAAACCTTTGAACCGACCACCGGCAACCCGCCCTTCGCCAGGCGGGTAGGCGGGGACCCATTTCTGGCGACGCTTTGGAGGGAAGTATGACGTTGAACCTGAAGGTACCGACTGAAGAGCTGGAGCTTAGGCCCCGGCTTACCGTGATTGGCGTCGGCGGCGCCGGCGGCAATGCCGTCAATAACATGATCCGCTCGAACCTCGTCGGTTGTGAGTTCATCGTGTGCAACACCGACGCCCAGGCGATGAAGCAGTCGCTGGCCGAGCGCCGCATCCAGCTCGGCATCACCGTGACGCGTGGTCTTGGCGCGGGATCGCGGCCTGACGTCGGCCAGATCGCCGCCGAGGAGGCGCTCGACGAGATCATGATGGCGCTCGAAGGCTCCAACATGGTCTTCATCACCGCCGGCATGGGCGGAGGCACCGGCACCGGCGCGGCGCCGGTCATCGCCCGCGCCGCGCGCGAAGCCGGCATCCTCACTGTCGGCGTCGTCACCAAGCCCTTCCACTTCGAGGGCACGCACCGGATGAAGACGGCGGAGAAGGGCATCGAGGAAATGACCAAGTACGTCGACACGCTGCTCATCATCCCGAACCAGAACCTCTTCCGGGTCGCCAACGAACGCACCACTTTCGCGGATGCGTTCAAGATGGCGGACGACGTACTGCACGCCGGCGTGCGCGGCGTAACCGACCTGATGGTGATGCCGGGCCTGATCAATCTCGACTTCGCCGATATCCGGGCGGTGATGAGCGAGATGGGCAAGGCGATGATGGGCACGGGCGAGGCCGAAGGCGATCGCCGCGCAATCGACGCGGCCGAAGCTGCGATCTCCAACCCACTGCTCGAGGACGTGTCGATGAAGGGCGCACGCGGCGTCCTCATCAACATCACCGGTGGCCCCGACATGACCCTGTACGAGGTCGACGAGGCCGCCAACCGCATCCGCGAAGAGGTCGATCCCGAGGCCAACATCATCTTTGGCTCGACCTTCGACGAGAAGCTCGCGGGCCGGATGCGGATCTCGGTGGTGGCGACCGGCATCGATGCCGATCAGATGGAGCATCCGAAGCCGCTCGAAGTGGTGCAGAAGGAACGTGCAGCGCGCGACGCCGCGGTCCATGCCGTCCGGCCGGCGGCGGCGCCAATCGCGGCCCCAGCGGCGCCAATGCCTTACGTGGTGCAGCCGGCCGCGACGGCGCCCGTCCTCGCACCGGAACCGGAACCTGAGCCGGAACTCATCGAACCGGCGGCGGTCGCGGAGATATCGCGCGTCGACGCGATCGAAGCCCAAGCGCTGAGCCGCGGCAGCTTCATGCCGCAGCGTCAACCGGTCGAGCCGGTAATGGTCCGGCCGGCACCGGTGCGGCCGGCGGCAGCGCCGAACGCCTTCGCCGAAGCCGCGATTGCGAACGGCCCGCGCCAGCCGCAACGGCCCGCGCCGCAAGCCAAGCGGACGCCGAGTCTGTTCGAGCGGGTGGCCAATGCCGGCCGGCTGCTGCACCCACAGGACGAGCCCGCAACCGTTAAGCCGGTCGCAGAGCCGGCGCCGGCGGCGCGGCCGCAAGCTGTGCCGCAACCGACGCCGGTCCAGCCCACTCTGGTCGCGACCCGGCCGGAACCGGCGGCTGAACGGCCGCGGGCAAAGGACGAGGATCTGCTCGAGATCCCGGCCTTCCTCCGTCGCCAGGCAAACTGAGCGATTCGCGCGGCTCGCGGGCGCCGGAAACGGCGTTCGCGGGCCGGCGCGGACTTTGGCTTTTTATATAACCTACTGATTCTAATTACATATTTCTGTCACAATCTGAAATAAAGAGTGATTTGCAGGTGCAACAGGCGGCCTTTACGCCTTGGCCCGTTGAGGAGTGAGCGGGGAAATGGCCCATAGTTCCGGCATGCAGAAGACGCTAAAAGCGCCAATCCATTGCCGTGGGATCGGACTTCATTCTGGAGCGCACATCGAGATGGTGTTGCGTCCGGCAGCGCCCGATTCCGGCATTCGCTTTTATCGCAGTGACCTCAATACCGAGATTGCCGCCGATTGGCGCAACGCCGTCGATTCACCGCTGTGTACGACCTTGACCAACAGCAAAGGCGTTTCGGTCGGAACGGTCGAGCATCTGATGGCCGCGCTCGCCGGCCTTGAGATCGACAATGTCGTGGTCGAACTCGACGGTCCCGAAGTTCCGGCGATGGACGGCAGCGCCTCGCCGTTCGTCTTCCTCATCGAGTGCGCCGGTTTGACCGAGCAGGACGCGCCGCGCCGCGCCATCCGGGTGCTCAAGCCGGTTTCGGTCGGCACGCCGGGTAAATCGGCGGTGCTGGCGCCGAGCGACCAGTTTGCCGTGAGCTTTGCCATCGATTTCGCCTCCAGCGCCATTCGGCGGCAGGAGCTGACGCTGGCGCCGTGCCCCGCCACCTTCAAGCACGAGCTCAGCGCGGCTAGGACCTTCGGCTTCCTCGACGAGGTCGAGCGCATGCGCGAAGCCGGCTTGGCACGCGGCGGCTCGCTCGATAACGCCGTCGTCATCGCCGGCGATCGCGTGTTGAACGAAGAAGGCCTGCGCTACGTCGACGAGTTCGTGCGCCACAAAATGCTCGACGCGGTCGGCGACCTTTATCTCGCCGGCGCGCCGCTGCTCGGCCATTTCCACGGCACGCGTTCGGGTCACGCGCTCAACCGGCAGTTGCTGGTGGCGCTGTTCGCCGATCGGACGGCTTGGTGTTATACGGACACCGAGCAGGCGCCGGCCGCCGCTGTCGCCTGAGCCAACTCGGCTTCAAACCTAGCGTTTCCCGGCCCTTCACGGTTTTCCCGCATCGCGCCGCCGTGCTATAAGGACCGGCCGTGGGATCTCTTGCTCAATTCATACGTAGGAACGCGGGCGGGCGCACCGCTGCCCTGATCGGCGGCGTGTTGCTTGCCGTCGCCCTCTCCGGCTGCTCCAGCACCAAGAAAGAGACCTACGTCGAGAAGCCGGTCGACGAGCTCTACAACTCGGCGATGGATCTGCTGGCCCAGGAGGACTACTCCAAGGCTGCAAACGGGTTCGACGAAGTCGAGCAGCAGCATCCCTATTCGGTCTGGGCGACGCGGGCGCAGCTGATGTCAGCCTATGCGCTCTACCAAGCCAACAAATACGACGATTCGATCGTTGCCGCCGACCGTTACATCCAGCTGCATCCGGGCAACCGCGACGTCGCCTACGCATATTACCTCAAGGCGCTCGACTATTACGTCCAGATCGAAGATGTCGGACGCGATCAGAAGACCACCGAGCAGGCGATGCAGGCGCTTGAGGAGGTCGTGCGCCGCTTTCCGAACACGTCTTATGCGCGCGACGCTCATCTCAAGATTGATTTGGCGCGCGACCATCTCGCCGGCAAGGAGATGGAAATCGGGCGCTGGTACGAGAAGCAGGGCTATTACCTGGCGGCGCTAAACCGCTTCAAGACCGTGGTCGACAAATACCAGACCACCACTCACGTCCCCGAAGCGCTTGAACGTTTGACCGAGTGTTATCTCGCCCTCGGCCTCAAGGATGAAGCCAAACGCGCGGCTGCAGTGCTCGGCTACAACTACCCAGGCAGTGCGTGGTACGCCGCGACCTATACGCTCGTGACCGGCCAGGAAGTCGCCGACAATGGCAGCACGGCTGGGACGGCGCCAGCGCCGACCGCGGCGAGCGACAAAGAAAACGAAGGCTGGTTCGGAAAGATGCTCGGCTTCGTCTTCTAGACGAGTCGCGTTGCATCCCGCCCCGCTGGTTTCGGCCGGACGGCGGCGATATCATTTCGCGGCCATGTTGATCGGCCTTTCCATCCGCGACGTCGTCCTGATCGACCGGCTGGACCTTTCCTTCCGGCCAGGTTTGTGCGTGCTCACCGGCGAGACCGGTGCAGGCAAATCGATCCTGCTTGATGCACTCGGTCTTGCGCTGGGCGTGCGGGCCGAAAGCGGCTTGGTGCGCCGCGGCGCTGAGCAGGCGACCGTGAGCGCGGAGTTCACCTTGCCGGCCAAACATCCTGCGCGCGCCTTGTTGAGGGACGCCGGTCTGACGGCCGATGAGGACACGCTGGTGCTGCGCCGTATCGTTAGCGGCGACGGCCGCAGTCGCGCCTTCATTGCCGATCAACCCGCGAGTGTGGCGCTGCTGCGTCAGGTCGGCGAGGCGCTGGTCGAAATCGAGGGCCAATTCGCCCAACGCGGCCTGCTCGACCCGGCGACCCACCGCGAAGCGCTCGACGCTTATGGCGTCGCCGAAGCCGATGTGCGGACGCTGGCGGAAACCTGGCAGGCATGGCGTGCGGCCGTCGCCGACCACGAAGCGGCGGCGCAACGGCTCAAGGCGGCGCAGGCCGAGGAAGCCTTCCTGCGCCATGCGATGAGCGAGCTCGAAGCGCTCGATCCCAAACCGGGCGAGGAAACCAGCCTGGCCGACGAGCGCACCCTGATGCAAAACCGCGAGCGACTGACCGAGGCATTGGAGTCAGCGTTGACCGAGCTTGCCGGCGAACGCGGCGGTGAGCGCGCGTTGCAGGCCGCGTTGCGTCAGATCGCGCGAATCAAGGACAAGGCGGGCGGGCGGCTTGATGCCGCCACGGCCGCACTCGAACGCGCCGCGGTCGAGGCGCGCGAGGCCGTGGCCGGCATCGAGGCGCAGGCGCGCGCGCTCGGCAGCGATTCGACGCGCCTGGAACAAATCGAGGAACGGCTCTTTGCGCTGCGCGCACTGGCGCGCAAGCACAATGTCGCAGTCGACGGCTTGGCCGAGTTGCGCACCGAGATCGCCGGCAAGCTCGACGCGCTCGAAGCCGGTGGCGATGGTGTCGACGCACTCAAACGCGCTGTGGACGCGGCCCGTAATGCCTACATCATAGCCGCTGACAAAGTTTCGGCGGCGCGCCGCGCCGCCGCAGCCAAGCTCGACCCGGCGGTGATGAAGGAGCTAAAGCCGTTGAAGCTCGAAAAGGCTCGCTTTGCCACGGTGCTCACGGCGCTCGGCGAAGCCGAATGGGGTCCGCACGGCCGCGAGCGCGTGCATTTCGAGGTAGCTACGAACCCCGGCGCACCTGCCGGTCCCTTGGCCAAGGTGGCATCCGGCGGCGAGCTATCGCGCTTCA
>Ga0187805_10000116_pt1 | contig 23345 bp, 14 predicted proteins | sample NC_wetland_sal_i_6_FD_132965 | JGI IMG/M metagenome (GOLD analysis project Ga0187805, IMG submission 132965) | Wetland sediment microbial communities from Neuse River Estuary, North Carolina, USA - Control_5 | ecosystem: Environmental > Aquatic > Freshwater > Wetlands > Sediment | place: USA...
CGTGCTAGTCGAGCGGAAAATCCCCATCTTTGGGATAGGCAAAATCCACGATATTTACAATGGTCGCGGCATCGACCATTACGTCACCACAAAAAACAATGCCGACGGAATGCAAAAACTCCACGCCACGCTTGCGGAGCAGAAGAACGGCCTTATCTTCGCCAACCTCGTGGATTTCGACATGCTTTACGGACACCGCAAAGACGTGGAAGGTTTTGCGAAATCGCTCGAGGAATTCGACCTGCTTCTTGCGCCGCTCTTGAAGGCGATGGCGCCGCGCGACCTGTTGATGATTACCGCCGATCACGGCTGCGATCCCGATCCTGCGTGGCCTACGACCGATCACTCGCGCGAGTACGTTCCCATCGTTACGTACAGTACGGCGGGGAAGCGCGGCGTCAACCTGGGCATCCGCGATACGCTGGCCGACATGGGCCAGACCATCGCCGAAAATTTCGGCGCCGCAATCCCGCACGGCAAGAGTTTCCTCCCCCAGATTTCAAACAGTTAAGAAATCTTCCTCAATGGATGGCGTACAATCGCCCGGTTGAAATGGGCGAAACTCAAATCAATCCCGTCGGCGCCGCGCCCGTGGGCCTCACTTCAGCAGAGGCGCAGGACCGGCTCCGCCGATTCGGCCCGAACCGAATCGAGGAAGAACGCCGCCATCCCGCGCGCTCCTTTTTCGCGAAATTTTGGGCGCCCGTCCCCTGGATGCTCGAAGCCACCATTGTGCTGGAGATTCTGGTCCACAAGCTGGATGAAGCCGCCATCATTGGTGTATTGCTGGTTTTCAATTCCGTTCTGAGTCTCGTCCAGGAAAACCAGGCGAATCGGGCTCTTTCGCTCTTGCGCAGGCGGCTCTCAGTGCAGGTGCGCGTGCTGCGCGACGCCCGCTGGCAACTCATACCCGCCGATCAACTCGCTCCCGGCGATGTGACTCACCTTCGTTTGGGAGACCTTGCCCCGGCGGACATTCGACTATTCGATGGTGCCTTAGCTTCGGATGAATCGGACCTGACCGGCGAGTCCTTGCCCGTGGAGAAATCCGCGGGTGCCGTCGTTTACGCCGGCTCGCGGATCACACGAGGCGAAGCGAGCGGCGAGGTTGCAGCAACAGGGAAGCGTACGTCCTTCGGCAAAACAGCTGAATTGGTGAAAACGGCAAAGACCAAGAGCCACTTGCAGGAAATCATACTTGCCATCGTGAAGGATCTCGTCATTCTGGACGCAGTTCTCGTCGCGGCCCTGCTCATTTACGCGGCCATCGCACACCTGCCGTGGTCGGAAGTTTTGCCGTTCGCTCTCATCCTCCTGGTGGCCTCGGTACCTGTTGCTTTGCCGGCAACTTTCACAGTGGCAACCGCAGTGGGCGCGCTCGACATGTCCCGTCACGCGGTGCTCGTGACCCGCCTTTCCGCCATCGAAGAAGCTGCGGCGATGGATGTGTTGTGCACGGACAAAACTGGAACGATCACTCAGAACCGGCTCGCCGTCTCGGAGATTTATCCGATGAGAGGCCGCAGCCCGGAAGAAGTACTGCGCATGGCTGCACTCGCCTCCGATGCAGCGACTCAGGATCCAATCGATTTGGCGATTCTGGAGGCGGCGAATGAGAAAAAAGTATTGAACGCTCTTCCACTACGCATCCAATTCATCCCTTTCGATCCGTCGACCAAGCGTTCTGAAGCAATCTACGAACAGCCGCCGGGCAAGCTGCAAGTCGTCAAGGGCGCGCCGGATGCGCTCATCCCACTTGTTCGCGGCGACACGAATATCGGTGTCGAGGTCGAGCAGCTCGCAGGGCAGGGCGCACGGGTTTTCGCCATTGCCGCCGGGACTGAACACGCACTGGAACTAGTAGGGCTTCTTGGGCTTGCGGACCCCATCCGGGAGGATTCCAAGGCGCTGGTTCAGAATCTCAAGGGCCTCGGCGTGCGTGTGATCATGGTGACCGGAGACGCGCCGGCGACGGCGCGAGCGGTTTCGATGCAAGTGGGGATTGGCGATCGCGTCGGTGCTGCCGAGAAATTGCGCGACGGCGCCGAGGCCACGGTCGAACAATTCGACGTCTTCGCCGGAGTATTTCCTGAAGATAAGTTCCGTTTGGTTCAGGCGCTTCAGCGGCAGGGACACGTCGTCGGGATGACGGGTGACGGTGTGAACGACGCTCCTGCCCTGAAGCAGGCGGAAGCCGGCATTGCGGTTTCCACAGCGACCGATGTAGCCAAGGCCGCCGCCAGCATCGTCCTCACAGAAAGTGGACTTCTGGGTGTTGTCCGCGCCGTTGAAACCGGACGCAGAATTTATCAGCGCATGCTGACGTACACACTCAACAAAATTATCAAAACAATTGAAATCGGAATTTTCCTCAGCGTGGGCGTGATTCTCACCGGCACATTTGTGGTCACCCCGCTGCTTGTAGTTCTGCTCTTGTTCACCAACGACTTCGTGACCATGTCCATCGCCACCGACCGCGTGTCATTTTCGCCGAAGCCTGACCGGTGGGACATTCGCACGCTGATGTTCACTGCCGGCACACTCGCCGGCCTGATCCTGATGCTCTCCTTCACTGTCTTTTTTGCCGGCAGAGATATCCTTCACCTGCCGATTCGGCAACTCCAGACGCTCGTCTTCCTTCTGCTGGTTTTTACGGGACAGGGCAACGTCTATCTCGTACGCGAGCGCAATCGCTTCTGGCATTCCCTACCCAGCCGTTGGCTGATATTGAGTTCGGCGACCGACATAGTTGTGGTCAGCTTAATGGCCACAAGCGGCATTCTCATGGCCCCTATTTCCTGGCATCTTGTTGTTTCGCTGTTTGGCATCGTATTGGTGTACTTATTTCTAATCGATGGCCTCAAGGTTCGCGTCTTTCGCCACTTCGATGTTCGGTGAGAGGTGCTAGGGACCGCAAGAGGGAGAAATCCGCGCAAGCAAGTTTGGCGTCTTGCCGGTTTAGACCTGGCTAGTTGCTGCCCGCGAGTGGAACACACTCCGCGGTGCGGCGGAAGCAAGCTGGAAGATTTTCGGGCAGCTAATGAATCCTAGTTGCCGGAGGACGGAGCGTGGGACGCGTAATACCCAGTGCGCGTGCGCACGGTGAGTTTTCCCGCGCCGCGCGGCGGCGTCACCTGAACGGACACTGTTCGGAACGATCCGTCGTGCGCCGTGTTGGTGGGATAGTAGGCGATCGTGTACTGGTTGCGAATATCGTGGGCGATCTGCGTGCAGATCGATTCGGTGTCGTCAGCGGTCTCCGGAAAAAACGCCAGGCCGCCGGTGGCGTTGGCAAGGTCACTCAACGCGGTCCGCGCTTTCTTCATGGCGCGATGGTTGTGCTTCATGTCGTCATCGCTGAAGACGCCGACGGCGTAAATCACGGCGTCGGCCCGCTGCGCCTGTTCGACCACGTTTTCAAGACTGTGCCGGCTGGCGTTGTCCTCGCCGTCGGTCACCACGAGCAGAACTTTCTTGTCGCGCGTGCCTTTTTTTAGATGATCGAGGGAGCCGATGACGGCATCATAAAGTGCCGTGCTTCCGCGCGCATCGATGCGTTCGAGCGCCGTTCTCATCTCGGCGAGGTCGCTCGTGAAATCGTGTTCGGTGTCCAGATAATAGTCGTCGTTGAAATTGACGACGAATCCTTCGTCCTGGGGATTTGAAGTTTTCACGAACGTAAGCGCCGCCGCATTCACCTGCGGGCGCTTGTCTCTCATACTGCCGCTATTGTCCACCACCAGCCCGAAGCTGACCGGCACGTCCTCCTGCTTGAAGACAGAAAGTTTTTGCTCGACCTTGTCTTCCAGCACCTTGAAATTTTCTTCCATCAGCCCGGGCACAAACACACTGCGGTCATTAAGTACGGACACATGCAGGACGACCAGGCTGACCTGCGACTTGATCTTGTAAGCCCCCTGAGGGATGTCCTGCGGAGGCGCGCTTGGCGCGGGTGGCTGCGTCGAGGGAGAAATGGGCGCTTGCTGCTGTTGTGCGGATGCGCCGCCTACAAACATCACGGCGAACGCAGCGAGAAAAAACGTGATCAGAAAGAAGCTGAGGCGGCCCCGGCTACTGGTTCGGGGCGTAGTAGCCAGTCTTGGCGTAGACATTGAGCGGAGGAAGTCCCTTAGGTGGACGAAGTTTGACCTTGATTTTTCGCCACGCGCCGTTGTTTCGTGAGTTGCTTGATTTGTATCCCAGGACATATTGGTTTCGGAGCTCCATTCCGATCTTAGCGGCAATGTCGGGCAGTTCGCCGAGATTTCCCACCGGAAAAACGCGACCTCCGGTCATTTCGGTCATCTCGGAAAGCAGCGAAGGCCCTTCCAGCTCTTCCGGCGTTCGGGAGCGAATGCCGATCGGATCGAAGATGCCGATTGCGTAGAGCTGGCAGTCGGCCTCTTTCAGATAGTTCTTCACATCCGTTTCATTATACCGGCTATGATTATCCCCTCCATCCGATATGATGAGCAAGGCCCGCTTGCCGTTGTGTGCACCCCTCATTTGGCTGAGCCCGAGATAGATCGCATCGAGCAGCGCGGTGCGTCCCTTTGAGGCGGTGAACATCATGCGGTTTTGCAGCTCATCCACGCTACTGGTAAAACCACTAGTCAATTCAGCGCGCTCGTTGAAACTCACCAGGAAGAATTGATCCTGAGGGTTGGCCGTGCGCATAAATTGCACGGCTGCTTCGCGAGCCTTTTCCACTTTGTCCGACATGCTGCCACTCATGTCGAAAACCAGGCCGATCGAAACGGGGACGTCCTCGCTCGACAGCGTCAGAACTTCCTGCTCAACGCCGTCTTCAAAAACGCGAAAATGTTCTTTCTCCAGGCCGGTGACGAGGCGGTCCAACGGGTCCGTGACCGTGACGTTCACAAGGGTCATGTTGACGTCAACCTTGATCCCTTGCCCCGGTTTGATTTGCGGCTCGGTGGGTTGTTTCGGAGGCTTGACTGGGCCTTGCGTCTGGTTATACGCCGTTCCGGCCATCAGGGCGAACACAACAAGAGCGGCTATGCGGAAATAGACCTGTTTTAGTCCTGCCTTCACCGCATTGCCTGCCTTCGCCGGCACTGCCCGGGCGGTTACGGCCGGTTCCGACCATCGAACCTTGGCTGCATTCTACCACTCGGGATGGGCGGCGCAAGCCCCCGCGCTTTATTTTGACAATTAATTTACTTTAGGGTCCCGATCAAAAGTCTTGATCGCTGCACAGCGGGCCGAGCGCGGATTTGTTCGAACACTGTGATAGGATTTCTTAGATCCGCTGCCCATTTCCTCCATCGGCGCGCGGAAGAAAATCTTTATGGCCATCGCCGTAATTCCCGCTCGCTATGCCGCCACCCGCCTGCCGGGCAAGCCGCTTGTCTCCCTGGCAGGGAAGCCTATGATCCAGCGCGTGTGGGAGCGGACGCAGCAAGCCAAGCGAATCACCCGCACGATTATCGCCACCGATGATGAGCGCATTCTTAAGGCCGCGGCTGCCTTCGGGGCCGAAGCGGTCATGACCCGTTCTGAACACCGCTCCGGCAGCGAACGCGTGGCGGAGGTGGCGCTGCACAAGGCCGGTGAAGGTGAAGAGATTTTCGTCAACGTGCAGGGGGATGAGCCGCTCGTCGAGCCGGATGCAATTGACACTCTTGTAGAGGCGATCGACTCGGAGGAAAGCGTGGCGGTGGCCACTCTGATGGTGCCCATCACCAAGCCCGCGGACATCATGGATCCCAATATCGTGAAAGTCGTTCTCGATTTTGACGGCAACGCGCTGTATTTTTCGCGGGCGCCCATTCCGTGGGTGCGTGACCGCGAAGCTCCGGTGCACGTGCAGCACATGAAGCACCTCGGGCTGTACGCGTTTCGGCGCGCCGCTCTGCTCGACTTTCCGACGCTGCCGCTGGGAGACCTCGAACGCATCGAGCAGCTCGAACAGCTGCGCTGGATGGAAAACGGCTACAAGATTCGCGTCGCCGAGACGCATTACGATTCCGTCAGCGTGGACGTGCCGGAGGATGTCGCGCGGGTCGAGCAGTTGCTGCGCAACGCGCGCTCCGCGTAAGGGTGATTTTGCTTGAATTTATCTAGAACTGCCGGAGAAGTGCTCCGGCGGCAAGCTGTCCGGATTGAATTCCCAAAATATAAACTTGCGTGGGGCTAATGACGTACGCTGCGTAATTGGGAGTGCTGGAATTGAGCGTGAGCGTGGCGCGTCCATTCGCTGCCGGGGACGTGTAGGAGCCAGTGACAGGCTGCCCCGGCGCGAGAGTCCCCCCCGTGTTGGTGTCCATATTTCCGGCCGTAATCGCCCCCGCGCCATTGGCGCCGAACTGTCCCGTGCTGACCTGCGCGGTCGCCCCGGAAGCGCCGCTGGTTTTGATCGCATAATTGCCCTGAATGGACGCCACTGTGAACGCCGCGGTTTGTTGCAACGTAAAATTCCCGTCGCTGGCAATTCCCGAATCAGTCTCTTGAAACACGGCGGTTGTGTTTGTTCCCATCGGTCCCAGATAAAACACGAAAGTGTAAGTCCGGCCCGATGTGGTGAACGTTGCCGTGCCCCGGCCATTCGATGCCACGGTATAGGAGCCGGCGCTTGAACCGCTCGGCAAGAAGGGCAGGTCCACAGCCGGTGTTCCGTTCACGTTTTCGTCCAGCACGCCGCTGGTGAGGTTGCCATTGCCATCCGCAACAAAACTGCCTGCGGTCGTAATCGGCTCGCTGGATTCCGATCCGGCCAAAAGGAATACGTAACTTCCGCTAATCGCCGCGGCGTTAAATGTGGCGTTGGGAGCCTGTTGAGACGTGAATCCCGCAACTTGCTGCGCGGTATTCGTGCCGACAAATTTCGCGGACCCCAGGGAGACGACGTAGAAATTCAGCGTCAAGGTCGGACCGCCGTCGCACGTATTCAGCGTCAAAGTGCCGCGTCCGTTCGAGGTGATCGAATAACTCGAAGGCGAAGAAGGCGGGGAAGAGCACGAATTCTTGCTTCCAAAAATCTGCAACTGGCTTAACGTTCCGCCATCGTTGATGTCGACGGACCCGCCGGTAATATTGCCCGCGCCATCGGCGGCGAATTCGCCGATTTGCGAAAGTCCATTCGAGCCATCCACACCGGAAAAATCAAAGACATAGGTTCCGTTCAAAGCGGATAGCGGCGTGGAAGCGAAAATGGAAGTCACTTGCGCGTTTGCCTGGCCTGTCGCTGTTCCAGTGGCATCGAAGCCGATGATCTGCAATTGAGAGCCGTTCACCAGGACAAAGTCGAAACTCGCGGGAGTGAGGCCGTCGTTGAATTGCAGGGTTCCGCGGCCGTCCGCGCCAACGGTATATGAGCCGGTTGTGGAGATCGGCGAAGTCGTGGCGCTCGAACTGGTGTTGACGTCTTCCAGCACACTGTTCAGATTTCCAGCGCCGTCCGCCACAAAGCTGCCGGCCCTGAAGAAGTGGCCCGCGGAATTGCTTCCCGCCAATGAAAAAGCAAACTGCCCCTGTAACGACGATGTCGAATAGCCGGAAATGGTAACCGCCAGGGTCGCGGTCGAGGTAGGAGAATCCTGCGCCGCAGCCGTAACTGTGACTGTTTGTCCGATCGGGGGCGTGGCCGGCGGGCTATAGACGCCATTCGCACTGATTGTGCCCAGTGTCGAATTCCCGCCCAGAATTCCAAGCCCGCCAACCGGCCCCACGTACCACAAAATAATGTTGGTGGTCCCGCCGGTTTCGTTTGCGCTGAAATCGACCGTGTTCGCGGCGCCTGATGACACCGTGATGGGTGCGGACGGAGAAGTAATCGTCACGACCGGCGCGGGTGTGATGGTGACTGCGGAAGTGGCGGAAACCTTTTGATCTTCAAACGAAACGGCAGTGACGTTCACGGTCGCGGGAGAAGGTACCGTTACCGGCGCATGGTACAGGCCGTTCGAGTCAATTCGGCCCACCGTGTCATTGCCGCCCGTCACGTTGTTCACTTGCCAGATGGTGACGGAATTCGTGCCGCCCGTGATGGCGTCCATGAACTGCTGGGTGGTCACGACGTTCACGGAAACAGTGGCAGGCGAAATCGTGACGCTGATATTCGTCACGGGGTCGGTGCAAGTGGATGTGGAGGTCGTCGCCGAGTTGGTCGTAGTATTGGTGGTGCAGGTCACCGCCGTACTCGCGGGCGCAGCCCCACACGAAGACAAACCGAAAAGAGCCACGAGCAAGACTAGGAAGAGGAGGCGATTCACCGCGACTCTCTATTCGTTGTTCTATATTTCCGATCCATACGGTTCCGCTTCAACACCGGTCCCCAAATGTGAAATTATAACTTAATTTTCGCGGGCTCAGCTTTCGCCTAGAACTGATTGTAAATCGCGCCGAGAGCAGTGCCCGCCGGGCTCGGGTCCACGTCCAGGGCATAGAACAGTGTCGGGCTCACCATGTACAGAACCAAATTGCGGGTCACAGCGCTTGGGGCAATAGCCACGGGGAGCGCCACCGTCGCGCGAAGTGTACCCGATGGATTCGGCTGATAAGTTCCATTCGCGATGGCAACTCCTGTTTGCGTTGCCCCAAAATCATTGAGATCGAGAGTGCCGGCGAGGCCCGTGCCTGAACCTGCGCTTGTCAGTTGTCCTAGTAAATCTTCTCGATTGCCGCCCGTCCCCGCGGCGTCCGTCCCTGCCAATCGGAACGCATAGCTGCCGGTTAAAGAGGTATCCACGAAAGGCCCGCCGGTCGACGGCAGGAGCAAACCATGCGCGATGATCCCCGAAGTTGTTTCCTGGAGAACGGCGTTGGAAGTCGAAATAATGTAGAAAACATACGTGTTGCTGCCGACGGCAAGAGTCCCTCTTCCACAGGGGACCCCGACAGTGTAATTACCGCTCAGCGGTCCAGTCGTGGTTGACAATGTCACCGCGCCGCCGCTGTTTTCGTCGAGTGATGCGCCAGTGAACGCCCCTGTTGTTCCTGACGCGGTGAAAGTGCCCAAATCCGCGATAGCGACCCCGGGCGCGCCTCCGGTGGAATTTGTGCCCGAAGTTTCAAACACGGTTGCGCCACTAAGTGCCGTTGGTCCCCACCCGCACGTCAGGCTCGTTTGTTGCTTGTACGCGTCGCCGACCAGTACGGAAGATGTGGTGACCGACGGAGGGACCGGATCGATTTCAATAAATTTTGCCTGGCTCGGCGAAACGGGATAAAAACTGAAGGTGAGTCCATTCAGCGTCACGGTACCCCGCCCATTGGAGCTGATCGAATACGTCGTGGCGGGGAGGGCCACCGCGCCGCCGGCATTGATGTCCATTTCTCCCGGCACGGGCGGAGTGGTTGTCCCCGCGCTGATCGCGCCGAATCCATTGGCCAGAAATTCGCCTGCGACAGATTCTTCCGTCGCTGTATTAGAAGCTCCCGAAAAAATAAACGAGTAGGTGCCGGACAAATTTGCGCTGTTGGGAGAAACCAGCGGCGACTGCGAAAGGATTTCACCGCCGGTGGTCGTGTTGGCGGAAGCCGCTGAGGGGGAACTGAATTCTATAATCTCGGCCTGATTGGGGGAGACCACGACAATGCGGAAGTAGGCGGACGCGGGACCTCCCTGGGGACAGGCCGAAGTGGTGCCTTCGCAAAATTGCATCTCGCCGCGGCCATCGGGACCTATCGAGTAAGAACCCGTGAAATTGCGTTGCGTGGTGACCGTGTTGGGCGATCCGCCCTGATTAGTGTCCTCGATACCACTGAGGGCGCCGCCACCCGCCGTAAAACTCCCGGCGCGAGCCCAAAACGCGTTCGACGCCGGAATTCTTCCGCTCGCCGAGAAAACGTACGGACCGCTCAGAACCGCATTTCCGAATACCACCGTGGCGGTCACGCTCATCGTTTCCGTGGCGAGAGCCTGCGAAGTGGCGGTGATGGTGACCGTCTGGCCCGCCGGCGGAACCAGCGGAGCTCTGTAGACGCCCTGTGCTGAAATGCTTCCCAGGTTCGTCGTATCCTTTGGATTGTTTGCGTTCGCTATGGACCAATTCACGGGCACGGTGGTGCCGCTGGTAACGGAAGCAAAGGCCGTGCAGGCCAGCGTGTTGTTGGAGGAAACGACGGATACTTGATTGCCCGAGGGGTCGGTGCAGATAACGGCGGTGATCGCCGTGGCGGCTTCAATCGTGAGGGACGTTGTTGTGGTCAGAGTCGATTGCGCCTGGGAAGTTGCGGTGATCGTCACCACGTTGTTCGTGGGTACCGCCGAGGGAGCGGTATATAGCCCGCTGGTCGTATTGATCGAGCCGTTGCCAGTTCCGCTTACCGACCAATTTACGAGTGTGCTGCTTGTATTTGTGACGGTGGCTGTGCACTGAGATGTCCCCAGCACGGTCACGTCGGTGGGGGTGCACGTGGCGGTAATCGTGGGAGCCGTGGTTGTCGTGCTTGACCCGCAGGAACTTACAATGGCCAGCGCAGCAGTCAGACCGAAAAAGAAAACAAAGCGCTCCCAACGCACTTTTTCACGCCCCAAGTGGAAATTTGGCTCCGACACTAGTAATCCCCCCCGCGCCGCGCCGATCTTCCCGCTGAGGAAAATACGGATCCCACATTCGCGCGGGCTGACCTTCCTGCACCATGACAAGCAAGCAGAGCCCGCACCCGCATTCCGGCGGGCTCCCCGGCTTGCCTGAGTCTGCCCAAGCCAAGCCCGCAATCGTGCGTTTGAGCGCCGATCGGATAAAGCAATCCGAAGGAACGCTTCCGTTCGCTGTTAGAAAATCGTATGCACTTGCTGGTGATTGTCTGGCCTCTCGGACCTAGTCTTCCCACCACATTTTGCCACCGCGATTGAAACCCCACATTCGCACACCTGCAACCAACCTGGTGGCGAGCCGTTTAGGAAGCTGGACAGAATCTCATTCCCCGCGAGGCATAGATGCGGTCCCGCATCATTGTGTCGCCTACAGAAAAGCGGAATGTGACAATAGACCGTTGCCCCCCGATAAAGTCAAGAGAAATTTGCACTTCGCTGAAATTTCCCGAACCGTTGCGCTGCGCAAATGAGCCAACAATCGCGCCGGAATTGAAGCGTAATTTTAGACCATTTTGCCGAAATCGGATATCGCCATCGAAGGGCCACCACAGGAGTGCTGGAAATTTCTCTCAATTTTTTCACCGCGTCATTCACCGAATATTCGCATTCCTGTAACCCGCAGGCAATAGCCGGATTCCAGAGTACCGCCGGTCGCGCCGGCCCTCTTCGTCCACAGAGTGGCGGCAATCCTAGCTTCCCGAACGAGAAAGGTGAGACACATGTTCAAGAAAGCCGCAGCGCTAGGCCTGTCCTTCGCCATGTTGGCGGCCCCGATGTTTGCCGACCAGGATGATGCTCCCAAAGGAATCCCACACCTGGACCACGTTTTCGTCATCATGATGGAGAACCACGGCTACCAGCAGGTGATCGATAATCCGAACGAACCGTACTTGAATAGCCTGATCGCGAACAAGAAAGTCAATCTCGCGACCAACTATTTTGCCGTCGGGCATCCCAGCCTGACCAACTACCTGGAAATCGTCGGCGGCTCGAATTTCGGCATCCGCAGCGACAACGCGCCGGATTGGCATGACGCGACCTGCACGCCCAATCTCGCCACCGGAATTGTGAACGCCGATGACGGCGCCGGCACGGCGGTACCGGCGCCCGTCCCGTTCGAGACCAATAACATCTGCCCCATCGCAGGAACGGGTATGGATGCCGTAACGCCAGCAGTGGACAACTGGAACGAAGTCACGCTGCCAACGTTTCCTTACCTCGCCGATCTCGACGGCATTAAGTCTGTGCCGGCAGCCTCTACCAAAGGGAAGACGATCGGTGATCAGCTCGTACGCGCCGGCCTCAGCTGGAAGAGCTATCAGGAAGATCTCCCGCTCACCGGAGCCGACGAAGTGAACTACAGCAACGGCACAGCCAGCAACTTGACCGACTTCACTTCGCTCGCGCCTTTGACTTCCGGCAGCGTCGTGCAGGCGTACGCCGTGAAGCACAACCCGTTCGCCTATTTTAAGAGCGTGCAGGAAGGAACGGAATGGGGCAACAGCTTGGAGAACATTGTCGGCTTCGAAGGACCGCGCGGCTTGTATGCGGATCTCGCGAAAGGCGATGTCCCCTCCTTGGCCTTCATTGCGCCGAGCCAGTGCAACGACCAGCACGGGCGCGGCAACGGCGACGCGTTCTGCGCTTTCGATCCCGGAATCGGCACCGCCGGCCTCACGAACGGCACGCAGGTGGGCCTGAATCCTGGATTGATTCTGCAGGGCGACACGACCATCGAGCGGCTGGTCAATGCCATCACGCACTCTCCGGTGTGGCACGACGGCCGCACTGCAATCGTCATCGTTTGGGATGAGAACGATTACAGCGGCGTTGGCGGCACCACAGCGCCAACCGGCCTGTTTCCTCCGCAGAATCAGAACCGCGTCGTCCTCACCGTCCAGACCAACAGCGAGGCGGGAGAAGGAGTTCAAAGCAGCACGTATTACACTAGCTTTTCGCTGCTCAAATCGCTCGAAGCGGGTTTCGGGCTTCCTTGCCTGAACCATGCTTGCGACAAAGACGTCAACGTGATGAGCGACCTGTTTGGCCACGGCCACTAGGAAGCTGTCGGCAACCGAAACGAAAACGGCGATTCGGAGCTGAACGAATCGCCGCAAGATGAAGCAAACCAAGGGCACGATCTGCCACGGTGGATCGTGCCTTTTGTTTCACTTCAAGAAGGCTATGCGCACCACGTTGACACTGACCTGCATTCCCCGTAGAATGCGTTGTACGCCAACATCTTTCTGGAGGATTAAACCCAGTTTCGCAAACCGTAGTTTTTTAGGCGGACGGAACTGAGCGGATGGGGCCGAAGTATATTTTTGTTACCGGTGGTGTTGTATCCTCCCTGGGCAAGGGTGTTGCAGCGGCGTCGATAGGCTGCCTACTTGAAAGCCGGGGTCTCCGAGTTACCCTCCAAAAATGCGATCCATACCTGAACGTGGATCCGGGCACCATGAGCCCGTATCAGCACGGCGAAGTGTACGTCACCGACGACGGCGCCGAAACCGATCTTGACCTCGGACACTACGAGCGCTTCACTCACGCCAAACTTACGCGCGATCACAACTGGACCACCGGCCGAATTTACGAGTCCATCCTGACCAAGGAGCGGCGCGGGGATTACTTGGGCAAGACCGTGCAAGTGATTCCGCACGTCACCGACGAAATCAAAGCCGCGTTCCGGAAAATTGCCGTAGACGCGGACGTGGTGATCATCGAAATCGGCGGGACCGTGGGAGACATTGAATCGCTGCCGTTCCTCGAAGCGGTCCGGCAAATGCGGCTGGAGCTCGGCCCTGAAAATTTTGTGCACGTCCACGTGACGCTCGTTCCCTTTATCCCCACGGCCGGAGAACTGAAGACCAAGCCGACGCAACATTCGGTGAAGGAACTGCTCTCCATCGGAATTCAGCCCGATATATTGCTGTGCCGCAGCGACCGCACCGTGCCACAGGATTTGAAGAAGAAGATAGCGCTCTTTTGCAACGTCCCCGAGGAGCGCGTGATTTCCATGCCGGACATGGACACGATCTACGCCGTGCCGGTGGCGCTGGCGGACGAAGGGCTCGACGATCAGATCCTCAAATTGCTGCACCTCGAAGCGCGGGAACGCGACATGAGCGCGTGGTTCGAGCTGCTCGACCGCATTCGGAAGCCGCAGGGCGAAGTGCGTATCGCCGTGGTGGGAAAATACGTGCAACTCGAAGACGCCTACAAGAGTTTACGCGAAGCCCTGATCCATGGCGGCCTCGCGCACAAGGACCGCGCCATCATCGAGTGGGTCGAAGCCGAAGAGCTGGATTCGCGCGAGACGGCGGCGCGGCGTTTGCAGAATGCGGATGGAATCCTGATCCCCGGCGGATTCGGCAAGCGCGGCATTCAGGGGATGATCTACGCGATCGAGTACGCCCGCACGCACAAGGTCCCGTTCTTCGGCATTTGCCTCGGGATGCAGTGCGCCACGATCGAATATGCGCGCGACGTTTCCAAGCTGGCCGGCGCGGACAGCACTGAGTTCGATCCGCAAACGCCGCACCGCGTGATCTATAAGCTGCGCGAACTGCTGGGCGTGGACGAAATGGGTGGGACGATGCGCCTGGGCGCGTGGCCCTGCAAGATCGAAAAAGATTCCACGGCCTTCCGCGCCTACGGAACCACGGAAATCAGCGAGCGTCACCGCCACCGCTATGAATTTAACTGCGAATACGAAAAAATCCTGACCGATGCAGGGTTCCGCATCACCGGCCGCTCGCCCGATGGCAAGTACGTGGAAATCGTCGAAGCCCCGGACCATCCCTGGTTTCTGGGCTGCCAGTTCCATCCGGAATTCAAGTCCAAGCCCCTGGCACCGCATCCGCTCTTCTACGCGTTCATGGGCGCGGCGCACGCGCACCAGCATCGCGGCAGCGGCGTGACGTCCGGAAATTCAGCCGCAATTTCGATGTCCGCGAAGTCGTCACCCTCCAACTAGTTTTGGTTTCGCACGTTGGCCACGTCTTTCGAGGATATTTCTGCGAATTTGTTTTACGGACTGAGTGCCACTACGTTGCAGTCGATGCTAGCGCAGGCAGCGGAGGACGACGCTTGTGCCAGTCCGTCGCCTGCTCGTACGCATGGGCGAGCTGAAAGACAACCGATTCGCCGCCGCCAGGGCCGATGATTTGCAAACCCATTGGAAGGCCCTGCCTCGTGAATCCGCAGGGCAGGGAAATCGCGGGCCAGCCGTTCACGTCGAAAGGCGATGTGTTGCGCACCGTTGGCAGAATGTCGTCCGCATGCGGATCGGAAATTGTCGCCGGCGGAATGGGAAGAGTTGGTGTGACCAGCACGTCGACGCCTTCGATCCATTTTTCAGCTTTGCGGCGCACCTCGGCGAGATCGCGCCGGCCCTGGATATAGGCGGGCGTCGTTACGTTCGCGCCGGCCTGAATGCGTTTCAGGATGAGCGGCTGGTAGAGTTCGGGAGTCTTTGCGACATATTCGCGATGATATGCGTACGCTTCGGCTGCTCTCACAACGTCTCTTAGAGTTTCCATCTTGTCGGCTTGGAGCGCGACGTCCCTCAAGCCCCCAGCAAGTTTCCCTAAAACGGACAACGCTTCTTTTATTGCCGCGTCGATTTCCGGATCGAGGTCCGCGAAAAAGAATTCGCGCGGGATACCGATTCGCAAGGAGGAAACTTTCATTCCGATGGAGTGCGAATAATCAGGCACATTTATTTTTTCGCTGGTCGTGTCCTGTTCGTCGTATCCCGCAATCACTTGCAATAGGAGCGCAGTATCTTCGACCGTGCGGGCCAGCGGACCGACATGGTCGAGCGACCAGGAAAGCGGGATCACGCCACGGATGCTGACGAGCCCATAAGTTGGCTTCAGTCCGGCGACGCCGCAGTGCGATGCGGGCAGGCGAACCGAGCCCGCCGTATCCGATCCAAGCGCGCCGTAGCACAATCCTGCCGCCACAGCCGCTGCGGAACCGCCCGAAGAACCCCCGGCGATGTGGCCGGGCTCCCACGGATTGCGGACCGCCCCGAAATAGCTGATGAGTGAAGTACCCCCAAATGCGAATTCCTGCATGTTCGTCTTGCCCAGGAGCACAGCGCCGGCAGCCTTGAGCCTGCGGACGACTTCGGCATCTTCCGTCGGAATGCGATCTTTGAAGACGCCGCTGCCGGCTGTCGTTCTCACTCCAGCGGTATCGAACAAATCCTTCAGGGCAATCGGGACGCCATGAAGCGGGCCCTTCCAATTCCCGCGCATCACGTCCGATTCGGCGGCGCGTGCCTGCTCCAGGGCCGATTCCGCCGTGATGGTGATGAAAGCGTTCAGCGCGGGATTCATTCGGTTGATGCGTGCGAGGCACGCGTTTGTCAGGTCCACGGGCGAGGCTTTTTTCTTGCGGATCAGATCGCTCGCTTCGCGGATCGTCAGCTTTGTGAGGTCATCGTTCTGGCTGTCGCCCACGGAATTTCTCATTTGAGAATTGAGGCCTGATTCTGTCACTGTGCGTACCTTCGACAGCGAAATAGCAGTTCCCGCCAACGTGGCTTTGAGAAACAACCTTCGCGACAAATCTTCGGAAGGATCCGTCATTTGTGGCGGAATGTATCACACAAATTGTTGGCGAGTATACGGCGGTTCAACTTGCGAGGGAGGTTTCGGTTGGAATAGTTCAGCCGCCCGCGTTCTCACTGAGCGCCTTGCGAATTTCTTCTGCCTGCTCCAGGGACGGGTGCAATTGCAGCGCTCGCTGTAACTGTTCCTTGGCCTGGGCGGAATTGTTCGTTTTTTGATAGGCGAGGCCCAGGTGATAGTGATACGTGGGATTTTCCGGCGAGTCCTTTACGGCAGACTGGAGGGCACTGATCGCCGACGGAAAGGCGCCCTGGTAGTAGTAAGCCCACCCCAAAGTGTCGGCGGTGGTGGCGAGATTCGGCAGGCCCCGTCGTGCCGTCTGCGCCATGGATAACGCGACAGTCTTGTCTCCGCCGTGCTCGATCAGCAAGTAGGCCAGGTTGTTTGAGACCGCCGGGTCGTCCGGCTTGATCTGCAGCGCCTGTTGATACAGTGTCTGGGCCTGCTGCCAATTCCCGCGGCTCTCCTCGATGCTTCCGAGGCCAAGATAGAGGCGAACATCGCGCGGATTCTTCTGCATCGCTTGCTGAAAGTCGGAGACAGCCTGCTCCAGCGCACCCATCTTCTCGTGAATCTGCGCCAGCCGCAGAATGGCATTTATGTTTTTGGGATCGAGGTCGACTGCCTTCCGCATCGCAGTTTCCGCGCCACCCTCGTCCTTCGCGTCCACGAGCAAATTACCCAGAAGAGTGTAGAAGAAGCTGTTGTCGGGAGATTTGGCGATCTGCTCGCGCACCGCAGCCAACGCTTTGGACGGCAGTTTCTGTTGCAGCAGCAGGAGAACAAGGCCGTTCAAAGCGTCAGCCGAATTGGGACCGTGGGCTAGGGCCTCCTGATACAGGACTTGCGCTTCGTCCGGCCGCTTTTGAGTGGAGCGCAGCTTCGCCATTTCGATGTATGCGCTGGGATCCCCTGGCGCCAGTTCCATGGCCTTGCTGAAATTCAGCTCCGCGTTGGTCTGATCGCCACGCGCGGCCCGCTCCATTCCGCGATAGACGTAGCCCTGCGGCGCTCGCGGTTGCGACTCGATCAACTGCGCGGCAATTTCCGCCAGAGTGCCCCAGTCGCTCCGCGAGGCCGCCAGAGAACCCAGTACCCTCTGTGCATCCATCAAAGATGGCGCAAGACGCGCGGCGGTGCGCCATTCGCTTTCGGCGCGGTCCATACTGCCGACCTGGCTATAGGCAACGCCCAGAAAATAGTGGGCCACGGCATTGTCCGGCGCATTCTTCAAGGCGCTCTGCAGGGTGAGGGCGGCCTCGTCCGACTGGCCGTTGCGCAACTGAATTTGTCCGCGGACGATCAAGGCTTCGAGATCCCCCGGATTGTTTTTCAGAATTTGCTCGTTCAGGTTGCTCGCGTCTTGCGTGCGGTTCTGCGACACGAGGAGCTGGATGTAGGTTCTCTTCACACCAAGATCCTGAGGATGCGCCTGCAGGAGCGAAGAAAATTCCGCAAGAGCTTTCTCCGAATCTCCCACGCCGATGTAGTAGTCCCCGAGCAAACGGTACCCGCGCGGATCGTTGGTCACCGCGCTCTTGGCGTCGGCCAAGGTGCGCTCGGCATCCTCCTTGCGGCCGCTGATCAGATAAAGCCGCGCCAGCGAGGCGCGAGGAGCTGGATTGCTGGGGGCTGCCGCAATCGCCGCCAAGTACTGCTGCTCGGCGTCTTGCGAGCGCTTCTGCTGCTGATAGAAGTCCCCCAGAAGGAGGCGCCCGGGCAAAAAGCCGGCGTCCGTGGAGATTGCCTTTTGGAAGCTGGCTTCGGCTTCGGCGAGCTGCTTCCTCTTCACCTGGCTGAGCGCCAAGACTACGTAGCCTTCCGGACGGCCAGGAGCGGTCTGAATCGCTTTCTGAGCCTCTTCCGTTGCCAGATCTTCGTTCCCGAGCGCTACGTCCGCGCTGGCGAGTTGCAACTGCGCGTCCAGGCTTTCGGGCTTCACGGCAAGCGCCTCCGCGGCACGGTCACGCGCATCCTGGAACTTTCCGGCGGACAGCAGCAGTTTCGCCAGGGCGGTCAACGTGTCGGCGTTCTGCGGCTGCAAATCGGCGGCGCGAAGAAGCTCCTGATACGCGCCATTCCAGATGGATTCGCCGAGGTAGCATTGCGCCAACTGGTAGTGGGCTTCCGCAAAACGCGGGTCGATTTGAATGGCGTTTTCGAACTCAATGGCGGCTTCGGAATACTTTCCGGCATGGAGGTATTGCAGCCCAGTCTGCAAAAACTTCTGTTTGCGGACATTTGGATCCCGGGAACAACCCGAGAGCAGTGTGGCGGCGAAAATCGAAAGGAGAAAAAAGCTAATCCCAGTTAGTTTGTATGAATTGGCTGGCCTTTGTTTCAGGGCAAACTTTATTGGCATCAGGGTATTCAGGAGACATCCCAATCGGGTCACATATTAAGGGGGAATCCGAGCTTCCCCCTCTGAAGGGACTGCTCTTGACCAAGTACTAGTGTTGCAGAGGGGGGGCTGTTTTCAAGTCGATGAAACCCAAGAGGCACCCCGCTGTTTCGGGGTCATCTGGTTGTCCCCGGTGAATGTTTCCCTTACGAGTGGAGTCGGCTCTTCTTGCGTTCCCTTGCGGGACGCCCGCCGACGTTGAATGAGCGCACCCTACGCCTTATCGGGAGATCTGCACTCTCCGTCTAAGGTATGTGCCAGCAACAAGGAGCCCCACGAGACCGCAGGCCAGCAGGCCAAACGATCCGGGTTCGGGTACGGCCGTGTTCTTATTGCCCCACCACGAACCGAAGAAGTTCTCCCATTGTTGACCGGTGCCACCGAACAGCTCTGCGAACAGGTTGGCTTCGGACAGTGGAATGGAGCCGTCCGAGCCAAGAAGTATCGCATCCCACGCCGCGTAGTAAGGGGAGTTGTTCGAGCCGGAAGGCTGATTGTTCAGACTAAGAAAGAGTTGCGTGTCCGTCAGTCCTCCGGATAGGCCCAAAAGGGTCAGCAGATTTAGTCCGCCGCCCGAGTTAAACACTACGTTGAAACTTGAGGTGTTTCCAAGATTCAGACTATCCGCGCGCGCCTCCTGCATGGGCAAAGCCAGCAGGAACACCGCGGCGAAGCTGACGAGGATCGCCGTCAAGTGTCTCCGTAGAAAGTTTACTTGCATTCGTGTTCCCCCCGACAACGGTAGTGAACAACATGTATGCAAGATTCTTGCAATTGTAGTTCCAAATTAATTCTCCGTTTATCTTGTGTGTTTTCTGTACCCGCTTGAGGACTCGCTCTTGCGCATGCGCACATTGTTTCACATTCTCAGAAGTTCGGTGAATAGATTGGAGGTTCTTGTTTACACCGTGTCGTAACGCATCCATTACTGTTCTGAACTGGATGAGCGTGGTCGCTTCTACGGAGTGCGGAATCTGCAAGAAACGAATTGGGAACGCGGCATCTCACTCCCGTTGCAAATCTCTTCTGTCCCGCATACGCTATGATCCGCTTTGTTATTCCAAGAGAACTCTAAATGCAAATCGCTAGGGAAATTTCGATTGGAAGCGTGCGCATCGGCGGCACCCAGCCACTGTTCTTGATTGCGGGGCCGTGCGTCATTGAAAGCGAAGACCACGCGATCATGATGGCCGAGCGGCTGGCGGAAATTGCCGCCAATGCCAAGGTGCCGTTTGTTTTCAAGGCCTCCTACGACAAGGCCAATCGTTCGTCGCCGGAATCTTATCGCGGCCCGGGGCTGGTGGAAGGTCTGCGCATTCTGAGAAAAATCAAACAACGCTTCGAGATTCCGATCCTGACCGATATTCATGAAACAGGCCAGGCGGCGCAGGTGGCTGAAGTCGCCGACGTGCTGCAAATCCCCGCATTTCTCTCACGCCAGACGGACTTGCTCGCGGCTGCCGCAAAGACGGGCCGAGTAGTGAACCTGAAAAAGGGACAGTTTCTCTCGCCATGGGAAATGGCCAACGCCGTCGATAAAGTAACCAGGTCCGGCAACGATCGCATCTTTCTTACGGAGCGCGGCGCATCTTTCGGATACCAGAACCTCGTCGTGGACATGCGCTCCTTTCCGATCATGCGCAAGACGGGCTGTCCCGTGGTCTTTGACGTTACGCATTCTGTGCAGCTTCCCGGAGGAGCGGGGAAATCGAGCGGGGGCCAGCCCGAATTCATCGAACCGCTGGCTCGGGCCGGCGTGGCTGTGGGTGTAGATGGCATTTTCCTGGAAGTGCATGACAACCCCGCGAAGGCGCTTTCAGATGGAACGAATGCCTTGCCGCTCGCGGAATTGTCCGCGTTGCTCGGGAAACTCAAACAAATTGCCGCGCTGGTTCGCGGCTGGAGCGTGCAGTGAGCCCCGATCGGAGCCCAAATCGGAGCCTCGACACGGCGAAACGCGTCCTCCGCATCGAGGCCGAGGCCCTCACTGAGCTTCTCCAGAGGCTCGACGCGAGTTTTGAGCGCGCCGTGGATCTTCTGCTGGCATGCAAGGGCCGTGTCGTAGTGATCGGCATGGGGAAATCGGGATTGATCGGGCGGAAAATTGCCGCCACCTTTTCGAGCACGGGCACGCCTTCGGTTTTTTTGCACCCGGCCGAAGCGGTGCATGGCGATCTGGGAATGCTGATGCGCGATGACGTGGTGCTCGCGGTGAGCTACGGCGGCGAAACCGAGGAAATCGCGGCGTTGCTGGAGACCATCAAGCGGCTGGGGCTGCGCATGATCGCACTCACCGGTCATCCTCAATCCACGATTGGGGCGGCGAGCGACGTTACGCTGGATGTGAGCGTCAAGGAAGAAGCCTGCTCGCTCAATCTGGCGCCGACCGCTTCGACGACCGCGGCCATGGCCATGGGCGACGCGCTGGCCGTTGCGCTGCTCGAACGTCGCGGGTTCAGCCCCGGCGATTTCGCCGCGTTGCATCCAGGCGGGCGCCTGGGGAAGAAACTTTTGCGGGTCGAGAACCTGATGCATTCTGGAGACGCCATGCCGCGCGTCCCGATCACCGCGAAAATGCCGGACGTCATCTATGAAATCAGTAAAAAAGGGCTGGGCATGACGACGGTCGTCGACGAGGAAGGCCGCCTGGCGGGAATCCTGACGGACGGTGATTTGCGGCGGCTAATGCAGCAGCGCGGAGCCGCTACGATCGATCTGATCGTCGGGGATTGCATGAACAAGACTCCGCGAACGCTCGCGCCGGGAGAACTCGCCGGCAGCGCTCTGCGCATCATGGAGGAGCGGCACATCACCTCTCTCGTGGTGGTTGACTCCGCGCGCAATCCGCTCGGCGTGGTCCATCTGCACGATCTGTGGACACTGGAACTTTTCTAATGGCGAAAATCATGAAGGTAAGCAAAGCACTGGCGGCCCGCGCGAAAAAAATTAAGGTGCTGCTGATGGACGTGGATGGGGTGCTGACCGACGGGCGCATCTGGCTGCTCTCGCGGCGGGACGGCACGGCCAGCGAAATCAAGGGATTCAGCGCGTATGACGGAGCGGGGTTGAAGCTCGCGCGTGCGGTGGGGCTTCGCACCGGCCTTATCACCGGCAGGGAATCGAGCGCCGTCTCACAGCGCGCGCGGGAATGCGAAATGGAATTTGTGTACCAACACCGCGCCACAAAATTAGGAGTGCTGGATGAAATTATGCAAGCGACGGGGGCCAGTGCGAACGAAGTAGCCTACGTCGGCGACGATCTGCCGGACATTCCCGTGCTGCAGCGAGTGGGGCTCGCGGCCGCGGTGGCCAATGCTGCGCCGGAAGTGAAAAAGGCGGCGCATTTTGTGACTTCCCGGTCGGGCGGCGAGGGTGCGGTTCGCGAAGTGATCGAGCTCATCGTTAAGGCGCAAGGGAAGTGGACGGAAGCCTCGCAAGACGCCAAGGCCTGATCTCACTTTTTCAAAATTAACCGCAAGGGCTCCAATCAGAGCAACCACGTATTTGATCCATTATTCCTCGGCCCCCCGTGGCGACCTTGGAATGACAAAAAATAAATTTTTCGCACCTTCCGGTTACCCTGCGAGTACAGCTGTACGAGCGCCTGTCCTTAGTACAGGTGGAAATTTTCGCGCGGCAAAACAATTGCTCCCGCATTTCTTCGACTAGTACTTTAGTACTACCCGTCCTGCTTCCTCTCACCGCAACTCTGCTCCCAATCTCGTGTTTAAACGTGTGCTGGCCGGAATTCGTGCCCGGTCCGGGGCCCGGCGCATTCCCATCCGGTTACGGTCGATTCCAACGAGTGGAGACCACAGAGTCTTCGCAGGAGACGAAAAATGAATTCCAGATTATCCCGAATTCTCATGGGGCTGACGTTGGCGACGATGCCCCTTTTCACAATCGCGTGCGGTTCCAGCTCCAGCGCCAGTCTGGGCTCGGGCGGAGGGGGAACGCAAGATGGCAGCGTGAACATGATGGTGAGTGATGCCTCCACGGAAGATTGGGCCACCATCGGCGTGAAGATCTTGAGTGTTTCTCTTGTCCCGCAGGGCGGGGGCAATCCGGTCACGATCCTTACGGCCGGAAGCACCGTGCCAACCATCAACTTGGTTCAACTCGATCAACTGGGTGAACTTCTCGGGACTCTCCCCGTGCCTGCCGGCACATACACAAGCGCGGTTCTCACGATCAGTGCGAACCCGGGAGATGTCTCCTTGGTTGTCTCTGCCGACCCGGAGACCGGATTCGCGGGGACAGCGGGTGCAACCATTCCGTCCAGCCAGATTCAGATTCAGGGCGCGACGGGCAGCGCCGGAAGCAAGACGGTTCCGGTCAACGTGAATTTCTCCACTCCTCTGGTTGTGACCGCGAACCAGACCAGCTCGTTGGACGTGGAATTCGATCTCGGCCATCCGGCGTTTCTGGTGGGACATGTCCCGCCGGCTTCGGGAGGAACAACGATTTGGGCGGTGAACTTCAATAAAGGCCCCGTGCGCCATCACCCCATCTGGGATATCACGCGGCTGATCCTTCGCCACACGTACGGCACGGTGACCGGAGTTTCTACCGATGACAGCTCCATCACCATCACCAAGGACTTCCCGGTTGAACCGCCCACAAATCCCGAAACCGCCATCGCCACGTCGCAATCGCTCACGATTCTTGCGGACGCGACCAACGGCACGCTCTTCTATGACGTTGACGCAAAAACAGTCGCCACGATCAAGAACTTCTCCAC
>Ga0187805_10000117_pt1 | contig 23254 bp, 23 predicted proteins | sample NC_wetland_sal_i_6_FD_132965 | JGI IMG/M metagenome (GOLD analysis project Ga0187805, IMG submission 132965) | Wetland sediment microbial communities from Neuse River Estuary, North Carolina, USA - Control_5 | ecosystem: Environmental > Aquatic > Freshwater > Wetlands > Sediment | place: USA...
CACAACGAGGCCATGGGCGGGGTGTGCGTGGAGGGAGAAAGCTGCGGATTGAAGCAGATATGGAAGGACGTTCAGGGAGCGGTAGAGAAGATTTTGTTCGCGACCACCTTTGAAGAAGTGCGCAAGCGCACCTTGAGCGGAGGAGCGCGGCGCACGGAAACCCCGCAACTCGAAGGGCGCGCCAAATAAAACGGCACGCCAATGCGCGCCGTTGAGACGAAAGAATCCTGAACTGGAGAGCCTGGATTTGAGTTACTTCGCGGCGTAGAAGTCCGCGTTGACCGGCGTGAAGCTGTTCCACTTCTCCGGCAGATCTTCCAAAGCGAAAATAGCGGTGACCGGGCAGACCGGAACGCAGGCGCCGCAATCGATGCACTCCGTCGGATTGATATAGAGCTGCGTGTGCTTCTCAAAATCCGGCTCATCCTTGCGGGGATGGATGCAATCGACAGGACACACATCTACGCAGGCGGTGTCTTTTGTCCCGATGCAGGGCTCAGCGATTACGTAAGCCATTCAAATCTCCTTTGAGCGGACAGCTTGCCGATAGAGCATCCTGACACGGAATGCAGCCGGCGAAATTTTCTTATACCATGCCGCTCTCAGGGCCAACAAGCGGCTGAAATGATTGTACTGTGCGAGGAGAGGATTCTCAACCTGAGCACATGTGGTTAGAATGGTTAGGGAAGGTGGATCGATGAGAGTTCGAACTGCGATTGGATGGGTGCTATTGATTGCCGCTGGGACTGCATTTGCTGCGCTTGCCGCGCCACAAACCAAAGAAGACCATGACCCAAAGATAACTGACGTGCAGGGATTCCAGAGGATCCTGCAGGAACATAAGGGAAGGCCACTGCTGGTGACGTTTTGGGCGACGTATTGCGAGCCCTGCCGCGACGAATACCCGATGTTGAACGAGTTGGCGAAACAGTACGAGCCGAAAGGCTTGCAGGTCGTCGGCGTTAGCTTGGACGATGACGGCGACATGATTCTGGTGCGGCGCTTTCTGGCACGATACAAGCCAATCTTTCCGAATTACCGGAATCGGCCGGCAGAGCAAGCTGAGTTTAGGGCGTTTACGCAATCCGTGATGACTGGGTGGAACGGGACGCTTCCGGCCTCGTTCTTTTATGACCGGGATGGCCGGCAAGTTGGCCATTTCATTGGCGAGAAGACCCGGGAGCAGTACGAAGAGGCGATTCGCGGGCTGTTGGCCGCTGGGGGCGGAACTGTTTCGCAGAGCAAGTAGGTCTCTGGCTTAAAGCCACACGACGCGCGGGGGGATGGCCGATGCTCGATACGAAGGGCAATCGAATTACATTCATTGGACACAGCACTTTTTCGATCACAACAGCATCGGGACAAGTGGCGATCATCGATCCGTGGGTGATGACGAATCCGAGATGCCCGGAGGCGCTGAAGAAGGTGGCGCGGCTGGACGTCATTTTTCTTACGCATGCCCACGGGGACCATCTGGGAGACTTGCTGGCCCTGGCGAAGCAGCACAAGCCGAAGATTGTGGCGATTTTCGAGACCTACCTTTGGCTCGTGCGCAAAGGATTTGAAGCGGAAGCTTCCCCGATGGGCAAGGGCGGGTCGCAGAGTGTGGGCGAGTTTGAAGTGACCATGACGCATGCGTTCCATTCGAATTCGATCGAGGATGGCGGCGAAGTGCTCTACGGCGGCGAACCGGCAGGATACGTAATTCGATTGCCGGGTGGATTGACGATTTATCACGCGGGGGACACGGCGTTGTTCGGGGACATGAAGCTCATCGGAGAGCTGTACAAGCCCGACGTTGCGATGTTACCGATTGGCGATCGCTTCACGATGGGGCCTCGCGAGGCGGCGTATGCCATCCGGCTGCTGGGAGCGAAGCACGTTGTTCCCATGCACTATGCGACGTTTCCGTTTCTGAACGGCACGGTCGAGGGATTCCGGCAGGAGGCACGGGGGATTGCCGGGGTGGAGATTCATGCTTTGGAACCTGGAGAAAGCTTGTGATTCGAAGCGAGAACTTGCGAAGCGGTTACATCCTAGACGACGTTGAGCAATACCTCTACGAGTTATTGCCGGAGCGGGACGCTGTCGTCAGCGAAATGGAACGTTATGCGGCTGAGCACCGCGTCCCCATTATTGGACCGGCGGTGGCACGATTGCTTGCGCTGTTCGCACAAGTTTCCGGCGCGAAACGAATTTTTGAGATGGGCTCGGCCATCGGCTATTCGACGATTTGGCTGGCACGGGCGGCCGGACCGAAAGGAAAAGTACACTACACGGACGGAGATCCCGCGAATGCGCAGCGCGCGCGGGAGTATTTTCGCAGGGCGGGAGTGGCGAAGCGCATTCACGTCGGCGTGGGCGATGCGCTCGAACTGCTCAAGAAGACGCCGGGCAAGTTTGACCTGATCTTCAATGACGTGGACAAGCACCAATATCCCGATGCACTTCGCGTGGCGTTGCCGAAGCTTCGCCGCGGAGGATTGCTCATCACGGACAACACGTTATGGTCGGGCAAGGCGGCGCGGCCGGCAGCTTCAGATGATGCGGCTACGCGGGGAATACAAGAATTCAACAGACTGGTGTACGCCTCGAAGGAACTCTATCCGGTGCTCATTCCGCTGCGCGATGGCGTGACGGTTTGCCGGAAACAATAGTGCCGCTGAGGATCAGGAGCGGAAAAAATTGCGAATCAGGAAGCCGAGATTGGCGGGGCGCTCGGCAAGGCGGCGCATGAAATACGGGAACCAGTCGTTGCCAAAGGGAATGTAGACGCGCAAGCGATAGCCGTCCTTCACGAGGAGGCGCTGCAAGTCCGTCCGCACTCCATATAGCATCTGAAACTCGAAATCATCCTTGGTAATTTGCTTGGCGGCGGCCCAGCGAATGGTTTCCGCAATCATGCGCGGATCGTGCGTGGCGATGCCGTGGTAGAAACCGCTGGGCAAGAGAATCTTCATCAAACGGACATAATTGAAATCGACGTCACGTTTGCGGGGATAAGCGACGTCTGGCAACTCCTTGTAAGCGCCTTTGCAAAGGCGGATGCGGCAGCCATAAGCGAGCAGGCTCTGGATGTCCGTTTCGCTGCGATAAAGATAGGACTGGATCACCGTCCCGATGGCGGGATTCCGAGCGCGCACACCCTTTACGAGCTCCAGAGTGCGTTCCGTGTACGCCGACCCCTCCATGTCAACGCGGAGAAAATTGTCGTACCGCGCCGCGAATTCCACGATGGAGACGACCAAACCCTGGCAGAAATCAATGTTGAGGTCGAGGCCGAGCTGGGTCAGCTTGCAGGAAACGTTGGCATGAAGATTTTCCTGGTGGATGCGTTCGAAAATTTCCAGGTAAGTGTCTCGAGAGCGCTGGGCATCGGAGGTATTCGTGCAGTTTTCGCCAAGGTAATCCAGGCTGACGAGCATTCCGGAGTTGTTGCAGGCGCGGGCGGCTTCAATGGCTTCGTCGAGCGTTTCACCGGCGACGAAACGGCGCGCCATGCGGCGCGTGGTGCCGTTGGAAGTGACCCATTTGGCGAAGCGGGGACTCTCGGAGAGCTTGAGAAGCGTCGCGCGAAGCATGCAATATGATTATGCCCGTGTAAAACCTCAGCGACTAGTCCTTGTGCTCTTCCAGGAACTTTTCCGCATCAAGGGCGGCCATGCAGCCAGAGCCGGCGGCAGTGACGGCCTGGCGGTAGCGATGGTCTTGAACGTCGCCGGCGACGAAAACACCTGGAACGGACGTCAGGCTACCGTGATTGGGTATGAGGTAGCCGTTGCTGTCCATTTCGAGCTTGCCCTTGAAGACGGTCGAGTTCGGGTCGTGGCCAATGGCGACGAACACCCCATGCACGGCGATTTCGCGCGTCTCCTCGGTTTGCAAATTGCGCAGGCGCGCGCCTTCGACGTGGCCTTGCGGGGCGAGAATTTCCTCGACAACGAACGGAGTGAGAAACTCAATTTTCGGATTGGCCTTGGCGCGTTCGATCATGATTTTTGAGGCGCGGAACTCGTTGCGCCGGTGGATGAGGTAGAGCTTGCTGGCATAGCGCGTCAGAAAATTGGCCTCTTCCATCGCGGAATCTCCGCCGCCCACGACGGCAATGGCCTTCTCGCGAAAAAAATATCCGTCGCAAGTCGCACAAGTCGAGACGCCGCGGCCGATCAATTCCTTTTCACCCTTCAGGCCGAGCAAGCGCGCGGAAGCGCCAGCGGCGACGATCAGAGTTCTCGTCTCGTAGCTATCCTTGCCCGCCGTAATCTTGAAGGGACGATGAGTGAGGTCCACCTCGTTCACGGCCCCGGCTTTGAACTCCGCGCCGAATCTCTGGGCCTGCTTACGCATATTTTCGATGAGTTCAGGACCCATAATGCCGTCCGGGAAGCCGGGATAATTTTCGACGTGGGTGGTGAGGGAGAGCTGACCGCCTTGCTCGTGGCCGTCAATCACTAGAGGTTTCAGATTGGCGCGCGCCGCGTAGATGGCGGCGGTGAGCCCGGCGCAGCCACTGCCGATAATGACGACATTGTGCATTCCGATTTTCTCCAGATATTAGATTCGGCAGCTTGCTTTTTCGATACAACTCACCGGACGGTGTTCCATACAACTAGAAATTGAGTATTGTAGCATTCCCTCGCACGCGAATCGGTCGGTGAAGCATCCAAATTGGAGAGGCATTTTTATCACGGCGCGTTGACCGTCTCGAGGGGCGCCAGCTATAGTCACAATCACCGGCGAACGGAAATCCTGTGCTGGCCGAGGAGAGACTCAGATGGATCCGCGCTATCCCATTGGAAGATTTGCAATGCCCGCGCAGGTGACCCCGGAGGGGCGGCAAGCGGCCATCGAGGAGATCGCCTCCACGCCAGCCAAATTGCGCGCGGCAGTGAAGGGGCTGAGCCATTCGCAGCTCGATACACCGTATCGCGAGGGCGGATGGACCGTGCGCCAGGTAATCCACCACGTTCCAGACAGCCATTTGAATGCCTATGTCCGGCTGAAACTCGCCCTCACGGAGGATAAGCCCACGATCAAGCCATACAACGAAGCAGCCTGGGCCGAGCTTGCGGATTCGAAATCAGCGCCTATCGAGACATCGCAGACTCTTCTCGATTCCGTCCACGCTCGCTGGGACCGTCTCTGGCGGTCGTTGAAGCCGGAGCATTTCGCGCGCCCCCTGATGCACCCTGACCACGGCGAACGCAACATAGACTGGCTTCTGTTCATTTACGAATGGCACGGAAAACACCACACCGCACACATTACGGAACTCCGCAAACAAAAGAACTGGTAGCACACGTTAATTCGGCGGCGCCCTTGCCGGTCCAATGACAAATTCGCAAACATGGAATCCCGAGCGGTACGCCCGCAACGCGCGTTTCGTTGCGGACTTGGGTATGCCAGTTGTTGAGTTACTCGCTGCGAGGCAAGGTGAATGCATCCTGGATCTAGGATGCGGAGACGGCGTATTGACGCTGAAGCTCGCGGCAAAGGGATGTCACGTCATTGGCGTGGACGGGAGCATGGAGCAGGTTTCGGCTGCGTGCAAACTGGGCCTGGACTGCCGTGTGATGGACGGCGAGAGCTTGAGTTTTCAGAATGAATTCGACGCGGTATTCAGCAACGCCGCTCTCCACTGGATGCGAAATCCCGACGCGGTAATTGCAGGCGTTGCCCGCGCTTTGCGGTCAGGCGGGCGCTTTGTGGCGGAATTTGGAGGGCATGGGTGCTGCGCGAAAATCAAGCTGGCGCTGGTGAGTGCTCTGGGTCGGCGCGGGCTTGATGGAGAAGCAGCTGTCCCATGGTATTTTCCGACTGTCGAGGAATATTCGTCTCATTTGGTCAAAGGGGGTTTTGCGATCAGCTATATCGCACTGATACCGCGGCCCACTCCGCTACCGGGAAAACTCACCGACTGGCTTGAGACGTTTGCCGAAAGCTTCACCGCCAAACTCCCACCGGCAGATAGAGCTGCGTATATCGCGGAAGTGCAAGAAACGTTGCGCCCCCAGCTTTGCGATGCGGCTGGCAAATGGACCGCCGACTACGTGCGATTGAGATTCTCTGCCACAAAGCAGAAATAGTGAAAATTGCAGGGTTCCAAATTGTCCCTGGCAAGTGGCGCGGGCAGAGGCGGCTCGTGTAGGATAATTTAGTACACGAGGAGAGTGCATGAGCAGACCATCAGGTACTTACGCGATTTTCGAAACTACGCAAGGCAACATCGTGGTACGGCTTCTTGAAAAAGAAGCTCCGAAAACCGTAGAGAATTTCATCGGATTGGCAGAGGGAACGAAGGAATTCACCGACGAGAGCACGGGCAAAAAATTAAAGAAGAATTTTTACGACGGCCTCGGTTTTCACCGCGTGATTCCGCAATTCATGATTCAAGGCGGCTGTCCGCAGGGCACGGGGCGCGGCGGTCCGGGGTACAGGTTCGCGGATGAATTTCATCCTTCCTTGAACCATTCGAAAGCTGGCAAGCTTTCCATGGCCAATGCCGGGCCCGGCACCAACGGCAGCCAGTTTTTTATCACGGTAGCCGCAACGCCGTGGCTCGATAACAAGCACACCATTTTTGGCGAAGTGGTCGAGGGCCAGGATGTGGCCAATAAAATTTCCAACCTGCCGCGCGATTCGAGCGACAGACCAAAGACGCCGGTAACCATGCAGAAAGTGCGCATCGAGCGCGTCCCCTAATCGCGCCGGCTGACGATGCTGACCCCTGAGCGCGCTCTGCGGCTTATGATCGAAGTGATCTTCGTGCTATTGGGCGCGCTTGTCATCTGGCTGGCACTTTCGGGGCGCATCTCCGTGGAGCGCCACAAGCCATCCTGGTTTATCCTCAGCGGGGCGCTGATCCTTTGGGGACTGCGTGCGCTCTATGGACCCAAGAAATGGTGGTCGCGCTGGGAAAACTGGACGCGCGGACTTTCGCTGACTCTTCTTGGCGCGGTGATGCTGGCCATTTCGCGAGTGCCGTTCGAGTGGATTGCACCGCTTCTGGCCACCGCCGGCGTATTGATGTGCCTTCGCGGAGTCATCGGGGCAACGCTCGTATTTCGCCCGCGCTGATGCTTCGCCGCACGTTTCCCTTCCAAACATTCTCGTCGCTTCAGATATAATCCGCCCAACGAACGGCCCTCTCTGCTTCTACAGTCGCGCAGGGGCGATCGTTTGGCCTACGCCACAAAGCAAAAAGGAGACGCACCATGCTAAAGGAATTCAAGGAATTCGCCATGCGCGGAAACGTGCTGGACATGGCTGTCGGCATCATCATTGGCGCCGCATTCGGAAGGATCGTCACATCTTTTGTTGAGGACGTCCTGATGCCTCCGCTCGGTAAGCTCGTCGGACCCGTCGATTTCTCGAGTCGGTTCATCAGCCTGTCCAGCAAACACTATGACACTATCGCCGCAGCGAAGTTGGAGAAAGTAGCGACGCTGAACTACGGAATTTTTCTGAACAACGTCATCAACTTCCTGATCGTCGCCTTTGCCGTGTTTTTGCTGGTGCGCGCCGTGAATCGCTGGACCACAAAGCCGGCCGCTCCCGTCGCGCCGACGACGAAGGATTGTCCGCAGTGCGCCATGAGCATCCCCATCCAGGCCAAGCGCTGCGGCCATTGCACAACGCAGTTGGCGTAAGACCAATCTTCGTTATCGAGTTAGAATTCTCTGCGGGACGAAGGCCGCTTCAAGAGGAAGGCGGTTTCTTCGTTTGGTTGGCTTCGATGTGAGCGCGCAGCCGCTTCACGACAGAGTCTTCTTGCCCTTCCTCGATCTCTTTCTGGACTTCCTCGAGCGCGAAGTGCACCACGTCGTGGTGATGCAGTTCTTGCGGCGCGAGGACATCGCTGAAGCGCAGCCACAGCCGGTGCAAGAGATTGACTTCGTTAGCGGTCAGGTTCGGCGCATGAGGTCCGAGAACCTTGTAAATTTTGTCGCCATTCGGCAGATGAATTTCGAGATTGAATTGCGGTTTGATGTCGCCCAGTTTCTCCCACGCGTCGCCGATCTGCCGGGCCTGCTCTTCGGTGTTGTCCTTCGCCGAGCGCCCAATCACGATCGTACTGGATTGCAGCGAGGCGCCCGCGCGCAGGATGCCTTCCCAAAGATCGTTCGACGCGACCACAGCCAGCCGAATCGACTTGCCCCGCTTTTCGGCCATGGAAAGCGCCTGGGAAAACAGATGCTGTTCGATGCTGCCGAAGAGCTGATCGGCGTCCAGTTCGTTTTCCCCGGAAGCAGAACGCCGTAGCAAGCGGACATGTAACACAACCACGTCGCGGCGTCCCGGCTTGATGCGGTCTAGCACGTTGCCCAAGTGATAGAGATTGAAGTGGTTGCTGACCGGAACGAGGATGTTTCCGGGGCGCGCGCCGACGGCTTCCGGCGTAAGCTCGGACTCCAAATCCAGATTGAACTGATCCATCTCCACCTGAGAAGAGCTGTTCTTGTGCGTGCGGTGCTCGGAGATCGTAAAAACGGCGAAGAGCAAAACAGAGAATGCGCCGCCCGCCATGGTGGCCACGGGTTTGGTGAAAAGATTGGTTACGGCGATCAAGAACAGCGTCAGAGTGATCAAGCCGAGACCAACGGGAATTTGAACGCCGCGAATATGAAAATTAAACGGCACCTGGAATTCGCGCTGGCCCGGCTGCGTGTAACGGAGCACGAGCACGGCCAGGCCGTTCATCGTGAAGCTCCAGATGACGCCGAAGGCGTAAAGGTTCGCCAGAAAAGTAACGTCGCCACGGCTGATGAAGATTGTCAGAATTTGCAGCGCAACGATGATGTTGATGATGCGATAGCTGGTGCCGAATCTCGGATGCGGCTGCCGGAACCACGAGCTGAGAACGCCGTCCTCGGAGACGCGATTGAGCACGCCATTCGAGCCGACGATGGCGGTATTGACCGCTCCAGCCAGGATGAGTGTACCTACCACCACAACGAAAACGTGAAAGATCAGGCGGGCAATCAGCGGCCCGTGCAGACTCATCGCCAGCCCGCCGATCAGGTTTTCGAGGTAGCTCTGCCGGACGCCGTCGGGAATGATCATTACCGCGAAGAACGAAACCAGTGATGTGAAGACCAGGCTATAAATAAAAATGACCAGCCCGGCCTTTTTCAAGTTTGGCAGTTTGGGGCTTTCAATCTCGCGGTAGACCTGCGCCAGAGACTCTTCCCCGCTCATGGCCAGAACCGAATGCCCCAACCCAATAAAAATGGCGATGATTCCGAACATGTGCGGAAGGGGGCTCCCTGCAAGCCAGCCGAGCGCGCCCGCGTTTAACTTGAGATTGCGCACATGCGGCCAGGGCGGCAGAGCCGAGTGCCGGAGGATCGCCGTGTAGGTACACCAAGCGATCAACAGCACGACCATCACGGTCACCAGCTTCATGATGATCAAAGCTTTGTCACTGGACTCTGGAATGCCCTTCGTGTTCTCCCACCAGAAATAGACGGTCACGAGAATCGCAAAACTCGCCGCGATGAAATTCACTTCGTATGCAGTAAGAGGATTGCCCAGGTGCGTGTATTGAAGCAGCTCGCTGATCAGTCCGGCCAAATACTGCCCGGCAGCGACGCCGCTGATGGGGCCAGTCAGGATGTAGTCGAACATCAGGGCGGAGACGCTGAATTTTGCGAGCGTTCCGCCGAGCGATTGTTTGACCGCGCGGTACACGCCGCCGCGCACGAACATGCTGCAGCTCTCGACGTACACGGCGCGCACCGCGTACGAAAACAGCATGATGGCCAGAATGAACCACGGCGCTGTTTTGCCGATGTAGCCTTCCGCTTCACCGCCCGCGTAATAGGCCGAGGAGGCCAGGTCGTTCAAAACGATGGCCGCGGCGCGCCAAAACGAAATAAAGGTGAGAAGCGCGGTCGTGGCGATGATGACACGCGGAATGCCGTTGCCCCGGCTGCCAGCGGCGGCAGGGGTTTTGGAGGAGCTGCTCATGTGCGGGTGATCTCGATCAGCGGGTTAAAATGCTCGCACTTTTCCGCCACGAAGTCTAGCGATCGGCCTATTTTGTTGCGAGTGAAACGATTTTTTTGAAACGAAAGCGATTTACGACGCGGTCGCGCGGAACGCTTTGGCGCACTCGGCGCAGGGACAGATGCTGCGCAGGTGGTCGTAGCTGTAGATGCCGGTCGCGTGTCCATCCGAGAAGCTGATTTGGATGGCGTAGTTGCCAACGACGGAGGCCGCTTGCGCGCTTGGCTTGGGCTTGAACATCGGAAGCGGAGGAAATGAGCCGCTTCCGGGTGCGGCCGCGGCGAAGGCTTCTTTTTTGCCGCGTTCGTCGTTGCACGTGGCGCAGGGACATTCTTCGCGCAAATAGGCGAACTCGTAGTGGCTGGCGTGGCCGTCGGACCAGGTGATGTCGATTCCCGCGCCGCTTTTCACGTGTATCTTCACGTCGGACGGTTTCTTTCGCGGATCGAGTGGAATTGGCATGCGGGGAGATGAATTCCGTCAGCTCTTCGGCTTTCCATTGCAACAATCTCCCGGCGGAATGGGGTTGCCATGCGGGCAAGTCGTCGGATGGCCGAGGAACGTGCAAATGCGTTGATCCAGTTCCGGGCTGATGATGTGTTCGAACTTGCAGGCTTGCGTTTGTGCTTCGGAGTCCTCAATCGAGAAAGTGTCCTTGAAGAGCCGCTCGGCGAGGCGATGGCGCCGGACGACGTCTCGGGCGCGCTGGCTTCCTACCGTCGTGAGCTGCGCCTCGCCGTCCTGCAGCGCGACCAAGCTCAGCTCGGACATGCGGCCGAGGACTTTCGCGGCAGGCTCCTCGGGAAGGATCGGAAGAGCTCCCGCTGGACCGCTGGCATGCAGTCCACTTACCCACGCCGGCTTCCCTTCCTCGCCGCAGATCCAGATTTGTTCGAGGAGGTGATCGAAGCGAATCTCCTCGTCCGCGAAAACCGGGGTGCAGCAATCCGCGGTGTTGGCCAGAGGACATGCGAGCGGATGCCCGGGGCCATGCTGCGCCGTATCAAAGTGCAGGCGGCCATGGGCAAGTTCGATGCGGCGGTCGGCTTGGCGCGCGATGTCCGGGTCGTGCGTGACCATCAATATTGTGTGGCCCGCGTCATGCAATTCGCGAAATATTTGAAGGACGATCTCTTCGTTCGCTTCATCGAGATTGCCGGTGGGTTCGTCGGCCAGGATGATCTTCGGCTGATTGATCAGAGCGCGCGCGATGGCCACGCGCTGCTGCTCGCCGCCGGAGAGTTGCGCAGGCAGGTGAGTCATGCGCTCGCCCATGCCCACGCGGCGCAAAGCCTCCTCCGCCTGCTTTTCATCCGTCATGCTGTGGAAATATTGCGCGAGCATCACGTTTTCGAGCGCGTTCAGATACGGAACGAGATGAAATTGCTGGAAGACGAAGCCGACTTTTTCGGCGCGATAGCGGACCATCTCATTCTCGCGAAGTTTGGAGAGGTCGATGCCATCCACAACGACGCGGCCGGAGTTGAGCGTATCGAGCCCGCCAAGAATATTGATGAGCGTGGTCTTCCCCGAACCGGAAGGGCCCATGAGGGCGACCCATTCGGCGGCATGGACGTCGAAACTAAGGTCATCAATCGCGCGCAACGATCCGTATTTCTTGACCAGGTTCTCGATCGCCACCTGCGGCGCTACCGTCTTCTGTTCTGGCAGAAGCTGGACCGGAGCGCTCACGCTTCACCTCGAAAAACCGAGGCAGGGCGCACGCTGGCAAGCCGACGTAGCGGGTACGCGCTGAGAATCGCAACGAGAGTCGTGAGTCCCACGGCTATAGGATACACAATCAGCCGCGGCTGCGCCGCTACGCCGAACACCTGCTTGCCCAGCCAGATGGAAAGAAAAATGCCGGCTGCGGCGCCTATCACGCCGCCAGCAAAGCCTAGTAACGCCGCCTCCGCCAGGAAAAGCCGCAAGACGCGCCGCGTCGCCCCGCCAATGGCTTTCATCAAGCCAACATCGTTCTTGCGCTCCATCGCGACATTGGTCATCGCCGCCATGACGCAAAGCCCGGTAAGCAGCAAGACCACGGCGACCGTCGCAGTCAGCAAACCACTGATCCGCCCGTAAATCTTCGCTTCGCCTTCCGTGAATTGCCGGATAGGGCGCACATCGGCCCCCGGGATTTGGCGCTGAAGTGCCCCAATCGCTCCGTCAACCTGCTTCGGTGCCCCTGGGATGTGGGCTGCTACGAGACTTATAGCGTCGGGCAAACCAGCGACGCGCTGCGCTGTATTTAGATTCACAAAGACCTGGTTATCTTCCGGCCCCCCAAAGCTGTCCACTTCCTGTACGAAGCAATCATTCCAGGAATCTAGTGCGAGCGAATCCCTCGCGCTCGCCTTGAGCTGTGCGGCAGCGGTCTCGCCTAGATAGCAAAGCGGAGTTGTGTAACCAAGCGGCTGCGACACCTCAAGGGCTTGATGGGGTAACAACCGAAGAAAGGCGTCCGACGAATAGCCAACGAGGACGGCACGCACCGGTGGTATTGACAGATCATCGGACGGACCAGGGCCGTGAAGTTTGCCAACCCGAATTTCAGCGAACGTGTAAAGAAATCCGACAGCATTCACGTCCTTTCGAGAAAGTGCAGAAGCAACTGACGAAACGAGAGACTCTGGCAGTGTAGGCGACCACGTTCGGCCAGGACCGGGTCCAGGAGTCACAAGCATGTTAGGTCCGAAGGCGCGAAATTCGGTGGTGATGCGGCGCTTGGCATCGACTTGAAGATTGAGCAGGGCTGCAGTAACAGCGGCGCCCGCGCCGAGCGCGAGCAGAATCACCAACAGGCGCCCACGGTTCGCTCCAAGCAAACGGCGAATAATGCGCAAGAACATGGCTCGATTGCCGGCGCGAATCGTCGTCATCATTCGCCTCGCAGAATCGGCGCCGGCTCGTAGCGCGAAGCGCGGCGCAGAGGAAGGGCGCTGCCGAGAAGCGTGACTCCCGCGGCGAGCGCAAGCACGGCAACAAGCACAAGAAGAGATGGTTCCGGCGTAACGCCGAAAATCCTTTGCCCAACCAGCCGCGCAAGAATCGTCCCGAGCGAATAGCCGATGCCGCCGCCGACAAAGGCAAGCAAAAGCTGCTCCGCCGCCAACAGGAAACCTACAGTTCCGGACCCGGCGCCCAATGCCTTCATCAGCCCAATTTCCATTCGCCGCTCGATCACCGAAGCTGCCGCCGAAGCGCCCACCGCCAAGGCCGCAGCTAAGAGCGCTGCAAACGTCACCATCCAAAGCAATGCGCGTACCCGCGTGAGAATGACGCCCTCGCCGTCCGCCACACGCCGAATGACGCGCACATCCGTCCCAGGCAACACCTCCTCGATAGAAGCTGCAATCGAAGAAATATACGGCGTGCACATCCAGCGCTCAACTTCCTCCGGCTTCATCGTTTTCGGGTCGCGCCGCCCAAAATCGTCCTCCGGCTTCGTCAGCGCCGAGACATAGAGGTCACGGTACACGCCGGGAAGTCGCGAAATCTCTTGTGCTTGGCCCAACGATGTAACAATCGCATCGTCGTCAGCCCCGCCCGTGTTCAAGATTCCCGTTATAGTCAGGTTTGCGTAGAGCTGCACCATCTTCGACGGGTCAGGTAGGTTAAGGCTGATTACATCTCCAATGCGAAGATGGAGACGTTGCGCGGCTTTTGCTCCGATCACGCATTCTCTTTTCTCCTCCGCGAACCAGCGGCCGTCGACAGTCCACCATGAGTTCGTTTGATTGATCCCCGTTGTAAAAACGCCGCCATCAGGCAGCGGCACCTTATGGCCTACCCACGTGCCAATCAAGCTAGCCTCGGCACGGTTCTCAAGCTGCTGGTTGACAGGGTTCCACTTGGCGGTCTGCACCTGAGTCTGAAGAACAGGAGCAAACGCGATGATGTTGTTGTGCCAGAAAATTGTCTTGATCTTCGGCAGGTCCGCTTCCGGCAAATATGCGCCAGCATTTACGGGCCGGTAGTCGACGCCGCCGATCTCGAGCGGCAGCGAATCCGCTGCCGGCGTAATCACCAAATTAGCGCCGAGGCTGCGAAATTCGCGCGCCAACCGGTCGCCGACATCGAGTGACACGCTCAGGGCCGCTGTCACCACGGCCATTCCCAACGACAACGCCGCAGCCGTCAGCACCTTTCGGCGCGGACGCCGCGTAAACGAATCCGCAACTAGTCGTAGAAACATAAACTTCATGGCCACGCTAGTGAGGGCACGATAGTTCGTGCCCTTACTGAGGTACCGCCTTCATTGCTTGCATCAACGAAGAAACGTCCAGCACCAGATCGGCGCCCTCCAAATGCGATGGCACGCCAATCGGATTGCACCCACCCGCCTCGCCAATCGTCGGTATATAAATCGCCGAGCCGCAATGCCGGCAAACCACATTCTGCCCGTCCTGGCGATAACCCTCGGCCCCGCAGATCCGGCAAGCATCCAGCGCCGTGCCATACCCATTCGGCTTCTTAATCACCATGAAACGCACCGACTGTCCTGCAGCGTCGATGGTGAACAGATGCATCTTGCCATCCTGCACCTCTTTCACGGGAATCCGCACGAAATTTCCTACCGCTGCGATGACCTGTGCCTTGGGCGGCGCCGAATTCGCGCTCGTATAAACAAAATCTCCCGTCAGCAGCAGAATCACTGAGAGGCATCCTGTGGCCGCTGCGATCATCCAGCGTCGCTGGCGCCGATTCTGCGCTTCGATCAACCGCTTCTCTGCTTCACCTGCGGTTTCGTTCGCGGCTTTCGCGTGCGATGCCGATTGCCATTCGCGCAAGATCAGCAACGCGGCAGCCCCAAAAATAAGAACAAAGAAAAACAATTCGTTCCGGACAATCGGCCCGACGACGGCCATCTCTGCCTTACTGGACGGAATCCATTGCGCTTCGCTCAGTTCGTGCAAGCCGGTCAACCCCAGTTGAGCCGCCACCAGAATCAGGATCACGCTGGTGGCGGCAAAGAACCGGTGCAGCGGAACACGCAGCGTGCCCTTGAAAAAAAACACACCCACAGCCACCGCCGCGCCAATTCCCAAAGCCGTGCCAATCCAAATCTCTAGCCCTTCCGTGGACAGCTCCACCGCCCGCAGAATGATCGCCAGCTCCGCCCCTTCGCGCAGCACCATCAAAAACACAAAAAGGAAAATGCCCCATCCCGCCGCCGCGCCCGCTCGCCCCACATACGTCTCGATTTTCTGCTCAATCTCTTTCTTCAAGTGGCGCGCAACGCGATTCATCCATAGGATCATCGTAATGACGAACGCTGCCGCGACGAGGTACATCACCCCCTCGAATCCGTCTTCGCTGATGCGCCAGCGCTCCAGCAGAATCGCGACCGCCAAGCTGAGGGCAGCGGCCACCGCTACGCCATACCAAGCAAACCGCGCCAGTTGCGACCGGCCCGTGCGCGTGAGATAAACGAGGACTATGCCGACAACAAGGGATGCCTCGACACCTTCACGAAGGGCGATAAGAAAGGCTGCGAGCAAGCAATCTCCAGTTGTGAGTGATTTGCAACTAAGTTTTAAGTCTACTCTTTATATGAATTTCCGTCAACCGGACCAATCCGGTCCTATTTCTTTCTCCAGGACACGGTAGAATAGATGCCCCGGTCCAATCAACCATGATTCCCTTCTTCCTCCGACAAACCACCGCCGTGCTCCTGGCCGCCTTGATTTCTTGCGCTCCTTCCTTTCCGCAATCCTCTCGGCAATCGCAGGCCGCTCCCCCGCAAACCGCTCCCAACGAAGACCAGCTCCGAATGACCCCTAGCCCAAATCCAAAATACGCGAAGAAAATCTCCGAACTTGCCGACAAAGCCCTGGCTGAAGGCCGCTTCGATGAAGCGCTCGACTATTACCAGCAAGCCGCCCGCTTCGCTCCGCAGGACACCGCCCTGATTGAGCGTATTGCAGCCATGCGGTCCAAACTCGTCCGCGACCATGTGGACGCTGCGGAGCGCGATGCCCTTTCTGGCCACGCCGATGTGGCTGTCGAGGAGCTCGCCAAGGCCCTGCTGATCGATCCTGGGGATACCATCGTTGCGGAACGCATGAAGCAGATGAAGGCCATGAACGATGGCCCGGTCCAGAAGACCGACTCAACCATTGAGGGCTTGCCAGAGCTGAAGCCTCGCCCTGGGAAACAAAACCTCGACCTGCGCGGAGATATCAAAGCCGTTTACGAGCAGATGGGACAGTTGTTCGGAATTAAAGTTACTTTCGATCCTGACTTGCCGGCGCGAAGCGTCCGGTTGCGCGTGGACGATGTCGATTTCGCAACCGCTCTGAAAGTTCTCACCGCCGAGAGCGGCACATTTTTTCGTCCGTTGAGTGCTTCATTCTTGTTCGTGGCTCAGGACAACGCGGAGAAGCGCCGTCAGTATGAGGTGCAAGCCGAGCAAACGTTTGTCCTGCCGGCTTCGGTGGGAACGGACGAAATGACGGAGTTGGTCCGCGTGCTTCGTGAAATGATTGGCACCACTCACGTCACGCTCGATGCCGCCAGCCGCTCAGTCAGCATTCGCGACACTCCCGAACGGCTCGTGCTCGCGGGAGAACTAATCGGTCAAGCGGAAAAGACTCGCGGTGAAGTACTGTTGGAAATAGAGATCCTCGAGGTCAACCGAAATAAGGCGCGCGCCTTGGGTATTCTCCCACCCCCTTCCACTGAATTAATCTCACTCAGCCCGGGCCTCATCGCGCAATTGAGGGCGGCACAAGACATCACCACTCTGGTCACGCTCCTGGCAAGCATTTTCGGCAACGGAGGAACTTCGACCAGCGCCGGCACTTCGCTCAGCTCCCTCATCCCGCAGGTGGCGCTTGTGGGAGGCGGTAAAACAACGTTTCTCTTGACGCTTCCAACGGTGGCAGCGCAGTTTTCCGACGCACTTACTCTGGTTCATAGCGGCAATCAAGTCCTGCTGCGCGCCCAGGACGGTAAACCGGCGACCTTTTTTGTGGGCGACCGCTATCCCATCACTCTTTCCCTGCTTTCCAACAGCCTAGGCCCCTCCACAGCAGCAACGTCCGTCCCGGGAATAAGCAACAGCATCTTGCCTAGCACTTCGTACAACGTTGGCGTCGGTCCGGTGGCGCTCACCTCCGCGGACTTCCGCAATATTGGCGAGCAGGATCTCGCGGTCGTCAATGAACTCGATAACACCCTCACGATTTTGCAAAATCAGGGCACCGGGACCTTTCTCCAGGCAGGCTCACCCATTTCCCTCGGCGCCAGCCGGGCAACCGCTCCGGCAATCGCTCCATCCATTGCCTCTGCCGCATTCACCACCAGCGGCTTTCACGACTTGCTCGTCACCGATCCCGTTGCGAACACCATCCAAGTCTTACTAAGCAACGGCGACGACACGTTTAAAGAGGCCACGGGCTCTCCTATTTCCGTCGGCCAACAGCCCAGCTCCATCGTCACTGGTGATTTCAACGGCGACGGAAACCAGGACTTTGTCGTGACCAACTTCACGGACAACACCTTTTCTCTTTTCCTGGGCAACGGCGATGGCACTTTCAAGCAAGCTGCCGGTTCCCCCTTTGCTCTGCCAAACGCCGTAGCCGGCCCCATCGCCATGACGGAAAGTGATTTCAATTCCGACGGAAATCTGGATCTGGCGATCGTGAATCGGACGACCAACAACGTTACGATTCTCCTCGGCAATGGCAACGGAACGTTTACTCAAGCTACCAATTCCCCATTCCCTGTCGGCCACTCGCCCGTGGCTATTGCGACCGGCGACCTGAACGAGGATTCTCATCCCGACCTCGCGGTCTTAAATCAATCGGACAACACCCTGAGCGTCTTGCTTGGCAACGGCGACGGTACTTTCGCGGCAGCTCCAAACTCGCCGTTCGCCACCGGTCAGACTCCCACGGCGGTCGCCATCGCCGACTTCAACGCCGATGGTAATCCTGACATCGCCGTGACCGACCCGCTCACCGACAGCGTTTCGGTTTACCTCGGCCTTGGCCAGGGAATCTTCGCGCCTGCTTTTGAACTCCCCGTCGGCACGAATCCTACCGCCCTTCTGGCAGCCAGCCTCAGCGGGGCGTCTTTGCCAGACGTGGCGATCACCGACGATCCCTCCGGTGCTGCCGGCCAGGTCACCGTAATTCTGAGTCCCGCAAGTTTGTTTTCAAATTCGGGAGCAGGCGCAGGCGTCGCGCAGCAACCCTATCCAGGCGCGGAATATGAAGATCTCGGCGTTAAGATCAAGGCTACCCCTAGTCTTCATCCCAATAATGAAGTAACCCTGCAGCTGGACTTCGAGATTCGCGCGCTCGCCGGCGCCAACATCAATGGCATCCCCATCCTCACCAACCGCACTCTTTCGCAGACCGTGCGCGTTAAAGAAGACGTGCCCACAGTCATCGCTGGCCTGCTTGATAATGAAGAGACTCGCACGCTCGCCGGGCTCCCGGGCTTCGCCAATCTCCCGGGCGGAGTCGGCTATCTCTTCGGTCAAAGGAGCACGACCGCTCAGGATACCGAGATGCTAATTCTTGTTACGCCACACAAGTTGCGCATCGTGGACCGCATCTCTCGTTCTTTCTACGTCGGACGCGACTCGAGCGCCAGTCGAGGTCTCGCGCCCCTCCCCCCGCGCCGGGAACCTTAACTCAAACGACGGACCGGCAGACGGCGTCGCGCTGAAGTACTGACCCTTAGCCTGTGCGGTTGCACGAGTCGCCAGTCACGGGTCATCCGGTACTCGGGACTCGCATCCCCACACCTTCCAAATTCGCGATTATGGTAATGGTTCGAAAACGACGATAGGCTGGTAAGTCCGTGGCACAACGGCTTCCGCGATAGCCACAAGCTTGTCTTGCTGGCTGAAAACGCGCAAGCGCGGTGGCTTCGCTTCACCGCCATCGAGCTGCTGCGTCGCGCCAGGTGGAAGTTCCACTCGGCCGGGTTGGATCTGGGCGATCTGCACGTTGAATTTTGTGCCATGCCGCACGCGTCTCTCGACCACCGGCAGCACGTTTGTCCGCGGAAAATTAGGCAACAGGTTTTCCAAGCGGATCAAGCAGTCCTCGAATCTCCCAACGCGCGCGGCTTCCGCCAGCTCTTCCAGTTTGATGGCTTGTTCCAGCGAAAATTCTCCGACCGCTGTCCGCGTAATCTCCGCCAGGTGCGCGCCACACCCGAGCTTCTGTCCCATCTCATGCGCCAACGACCGGATGTAGGTGCCGGACGAGCACTCGATCACAAACCGCGCCACGTTGCCTTCGATTCCCGTCAATTTGTATTCGAAAAGTTCGACTTCGACCGCCTTCAATTCCACCGCCTGCTTTTTGCGCGCCAATTCGTACGCTGGCCGGCCCTTCACTTTTTTTGCGGAAAAAGCCGGCGGCATCTGTTCGAATCGCCCAATGCTTCGAGACGCGAGCTTTTCGAGAACCGCCGACTCGAGCATCGGCGGATTATCCGGTCCCTGTGCTTCGCCATCCGAATCGTAAGTATCCGTCGCGAATCCAAACCGAAATCCTGCCGAGTAGCGCTTTCTGCGCCCGCTATAAAACTGCACCAGCCTCGTGGCACGCCCCAGCAAAAGCACCAGCACACCTGTCGCCAGTGGATCGAGTGTGCCCAGATGCCCGATCTGCCTGAATCCCGCGAGATGGCGCACTGCATCCACGACATCGTGCGAAGTTTTTCCCCGCGGCTTATCGATGACGAGCGCCCCGTCAAACGGAGCAGGCTGAGGCTGGCGTGGCATGAAATGAATGGTCGCTATTGCTCTTGAATTAAGAACGAGTCTCTTCTAGGACGCGGCAGGCTTGTCCTTCTTCATCTCTTTCAAAAGCTGATCGATTCGCTCCGTGTATTCCTGCGAATGATCCAGCGTGAAATGCAATTCCGGCAATCGTCGAAGCTGCAGCCGCTCGATTAGCTCCCGCCGGATGTATCCCGCTGCATGCTCCAACGCCTTGATGGCGTCCTTCTGCTCTTTTGCGGATCCCTGCATGTTGATGAAGACGCGCGCGTGCTTCATGTCTGGCTGCACGCGCACTTCACTGGCCACCACCATGCCCTCCAGCCGTGGATCTTTCAATTCCCCCGCGAGCATGGCGTTGATTTCGTGAGCGATCTCCTCGCCCACCCGTTCGTGCCGGTGATTGGCTGGACTCATTTTCGTCCCCGCGAAACCTTTTAAATAATTTCGATCGCCTGGTTGATCAAAATCGAGCCCAGGATGCGGTCCGCTTCGTCCAGGACCTTTTGCAGCACTTCGTTCACATGTTTCTCTTCGTTCGAAACCGTCACGATGCCGACCACCGACCGCTGCCAGACGTCCTGATGGTCCAGTTCCGCCACCGCCACGTTAAACTGCCTTCGCAGCTTGTCTTTCAAGCTGCGCAGCACTTGCCGCTTGTCCTTCAGCGATTGCGCGTCTGGGATGTGCAGCTCAAGGGTAAGCAGGCCAACCGGCATGAGCTCTCCGGGGAACGATTGTTTTCTTCTACCTGCGGCCGGCGGTTCCGACGGTCTGGCCCGCCGCTTCCGCCGCGCTCAGCTTTGTAACGCTGAAGCACTCCAAAAAGTCGCCTACCTTCACGTCGTTAAAGTTCGCAATGCCCGCGCCGCATTCAAATCCCGTGCGGACCTCGCTCGCGTCATCCTTGAAACGCTTCAACGAGCTGAGCTTCGATGTGTAAATGACCGCACCGTCTCGCACCACGCGGATCTGCGCATCGCGCTTCAAAACGCCCTCCACCACATAGCACCCGGCCACGGTGCCGGCGCCTTTGACGCGGAACGTATTGCGCACTTCTGCCCGGCCCAGATACGTCTCTTGAATGACCGGTTCGAGCAACCCTTCCATGGCCTTCTTAATTTCATCGGACACTTCGTAGATGATCGTGTGCGAGCGAATATCCACGTGCTCCTGCTGCGCGAGTTCCATCGCTTTTCGGTCCGGCCGAATCCCGAACGCGATAACAATCGCTCCGGAAGCCGAAGCCAGCAAAACGTCGTTTTCTGTCACCGCGCCCACGCCCGAACCGATAATCTTCAGCTTCACTTGATCCGTCGAAAGCTTCGGCAGCATTTCGCTGAGCACTTCCACCGACCCTTGCACGTCCGCTTTGATGACGATGCCCAGTTCCTTCACGTCGCCGGCCTTAAGCTGCTCGTGCAGCTGGTCCAGCGTGATCCTCGCTCCGCTTGTCCGCGCCATCTGCGCGTCGCGCTGCTTTCCCTGCCGGTACTCGACGATGTGCCGCGCCTTGGCTTCTTCCGTCACCTGGAAATGGTCTCCAGCCTCGGGGATGCCCTGCAATCCCAGTACTTCCACTGGAGTCGATGGCGGCGCATCCTTAATCACTCGCCCGCGATCGTCAAACATCGCGCGCACCTTGCCAAACACTGCGCCGCAGATGAAAAAGTCTCCCGAATTCAGCGTTCCGTTCTGCACCAGCACCGTAGCCACAGGCCCGCGCCCCTTATCGACTCGCGACTCCAGTACCGTTCCACTCGCAGGCGCATCCGGATTGGCTTTCAGTTCCCTCAAATCGGCTACCAACAAAATGGTCTCCAGCAGCTTGTCGATGCCCTTCTTCTGCTTCGCTGACACTTCCACAATTTCCGTGTCGCCGCCCCACTCGGCGGGGACCAGGTTCAGGTCCGAGAGCTGCCGCTTCACTCTCTCCGGCTGTGCATCCGGCTTGTCAATCTTGTTGATGGCCACGATAATCGGCACCTTCGCGGCCCTGGCGTGATCGATCGCTTCTTTCGTCTGCGGCATCACGCCATCATCGGCGGCCACCACGAGCACTACGATGTCCGTAACCTTCGCGCCCCGCGAACGCATCCTTGTAAACGCTTCGTGGCCCGGCGTATCCACAAACACCACGCTGCGTTCGTTCACCATCACTTTGTACGCGCCAATGTGTTGCGTAATCCCGCCCGCTTCGCCGCCCGCAACGTCCGCCTCCCGAATCGCGTCCAGCAAACTCGTCTTCCCGTGGTCCACGTGTCCCATCACGGTCACCACCGGCGGCCGCGGCTTCAAACTTTCCTTGGTTTCTTCCTTCGCGACTTCCAGCACCATCTCTTCTTCGAGCGAAACCACGTTCACGACTCCGCTGAATGCTTCGGCAAGTGTCGTCGCTGTCGGCACGTCTAGCGCCTGGTTGATGCTGGCAAAGACTCCGCGATCGAGCAGCGTCTTCAAAAGATCCTTGGCGCGCACGTCCAACTTTTCCGCAAGTTCCCGGATTGTAATTCCCTCGGTTATCGTTACATCTCGGGGCGGTCGCGGCTCCGGCGGCGCAATCACTGCCGCTGCGGATCGCCGGTCCCCTGCTCCCGGACGCTGCCGCGTGGGATGCAGCTTGCGCTCTCCCTCCTGCTCCCGCTTGTCCATGACGGGCCGCTGCCTCTGCGGAGGTTTACGCGTATAAAGCGGTTTGCCGGGCTCAGCTTTCGGTGGCACCTTGTCCGGCGGCAGCGCGGGGAGCATCCCCGGTCTCCCTGGCGTCCGTGGTCCAGGTCGCGTGCCGGTAGGCATCGGGCCGCGTCGCTGCTCAAAAGGTCGATTCGCCGGTGAACTCCCGGTTCCCCCGGGGCCTCCTGGCCGTGGCGTGTATGTTCTCCCTTGTCCCCCCGGCTGCATGGGCCGCATGGGTTGGCCTGGCCGTGGTCCGCCGCCAGAGCGCTGCCCGCTTCCCGGCGTAGTTCCAGGGATCGGTCCGCGGTTTCCCGTCGGTAACGGCCTGGATGGTGTCGTCGGACGCGCACCCGGGGCCGCAGCCGCGGGGCGTACCGGCTGTTTAGCTCCAGCCGGAGCAGTCGGTCGCGTCGCCATGGGTGTCCCGCTCGAGGCTGTCGGCAGTCCACCGGCAGTTGGGGGACGAGTTGGTATCGTCGTGGGAGCTTTTGGCGCTTGTGCCGCTGGTGCAGTCGGTCTCGCAGCTGTGGTAGAAACAACGGGGGGGGCAGCAGGAGCTGTGCTAGGTGCCTTCGGCACAGCTGGTGCCGCTGTCGGCGCAGCCGGTGCCGGCGCAACCGGAGCCACTGCTGGAGCAGCCGGTTTCGCAACTGGCGCTGCTGCTGGCGGAGCGATATGTGCCGCAGCTGGTGCCGCGGGAGTCGCCGCCACATGCGGCGTCGTAGCGACCGGAGTTGCCGCCGGCGCAGCGGCAGGCCGCATCCTCGCTGCTTTCGCTGCGGCTTCCTTAGCTTCCTTGTCCGCTTTGGCCGCAGCTTCCGC
>Ga0187805_10000118_pt1 | contig 23056 bp, 19 predicted proteins | sample NC_wetland_sal_i_6_FD_132965 | JGI IMG/M metagenome (GOLD analysis project Ga0187805, IMG submission 132965) | Wetland sediment microbial communities from Neuse River Estuary, North Carolina, USA - Control_5 | ecosystem: Environmental > Aquatic > Freshwater > Wetlands > Sediment | place: USA...
GAATTCGAGGGCTGACCCGGCCGGTCTCAGGGATAGACGGGGCTCGACCCGCCGTTGCCGAGGTCCTTCCACGGGCCCGCGATGCTCGCCGAGAACTCGAGCCTGTCGTTGGACAGCCCGGCGACCAGTACGTTGGCGGCGTTATCGGCGGTGATCGAGATCACCCCGCCCGGGGTGACCGGCAGCGGCGTGGCTTGCTCACCGTCCACGGGAACGGACATCAGCGTGTTCCCCGTGCTCTCCGCGTCGAGCACGATCAGCGTGTCGGCGTTGTACCAGGTCAGCGAGATCGGATCGTCGAGGTTCGGCCCGAGCTGAACCGCGGGCTCGATGGTGAACGTCGGCCCCAACGCTCCCCGCTGCCCGCCCACCTGCGCGCCCCCCGTGCGCTCGATGGCCGCGAGCTCAAGTTCGGCGCCCGAGTCGGTCTGCACGATGGCGGCGATCCGGACCCCGTCGGGCGCGACGGCCAGGCTGGTCACCTGTGCCCCGCCGAACTGGTTCACCGCCTGAGTCTTGGTGGTGCCGTTGCCCGGCACGACCCAGATGCTGTCGTTCTGCGCCACCCAGAGGTAGTTGTCGCGGTCCCAGCTGATCGCGGTGATGCCCGGCTCGTTCTTCAGCCGCTCCGACGTCGCGAACGCCCCAGCGGTACCGTAAGCCGGCCCGACGTACAGGGTGCTCTGGTCGGGCGGGGGCGAGACGCCGGCCACGAAGTGCCCGTCGGGCGAGACCGCCGCCATGGACAGGGCGGGCGTCTGCGGCGCGTGCGGGAGCGGCGTGAAGGGCTGCGGATCGACGTACCCGCCGCACTGCCCGCTGCTGGCCGAACCCGTGCGGCCGAAGACCGACACGACCGCGCCGATGGACCCGTCCTGGGCCTCGGATTCCGAGCCGCACCGTGACCAGGGCTGCCCCGCCCCGACGTAGGAGAAGCTCGCGGGGACCGACGGGTAGGGGTCGTAGCACTCGTAGCTAGCCAGCTTCTGGAAGGCGGTCGGCGCCTGGCCCGTCCGGCACGGGGCCGACGGCGGCGTCCAGGCCTGGCCATCTCGCTCAAGCTCGACCGACTGGATGGTCGAGACGCTGGCCGTCGGTCCGGCCAGCGTCCAGAGCAGTTCGGCGGAGATGCGCTCGAGCGTCGGAGCGTCGGCCGACGCCGCCGTACCGCCGAGATCCACCGTGACGGTGGCGCCTGACAGCAGGACGCGCAGGATCTTGGTCCCCGAGGGAAAGGCCGTATTCGCGGCGCCTTGCAGCCACGTCGTGCTCGGGCCCCGGGCGAGCGCCGTCACGAGCTGGGAGACCAGCGGCGCGGGCGAAGTCCCCGTCGGGACGAACACCGGGTCCGGGACGAGCATCAAGCTCGGGGTGCCGGTGGAGGCAAAGAAGTACAGATCCTGGGACTGATAGGCCTGCGGGAACTCGCTCTCCTGCACCAGCCGGTACGTCGGGGGCGGATTCAAGATCCGCCACTGCCCGCCCACCTTGACCAGGTCGAACTGGTACGTCTGCGTCGAGTTCCCGCCCTGGGCGGAGGCCAGGACGTACTGGCCCGTGCCGCTGAGCGTGGCCAGGACGGGCCCGGAGACCCCCACCAGGGCCCGCTCGCCGCCGTGCGGGCCGGAGGTCCGCACCATCCCCCGGCTCTTCACGATGTAGCTCTTGAGCACCGTGACCGACCAGCCGGGATTCCAGTCCTTGGCCGGATCGGCCAGGTACTCCTGGACGATGGGGGCATCGGTGGGGTAACTGGCACTGGCGGTCATGAACTCCTGCACGATGGCCGCGGGCGAGGAGTTCGGCTGGGGTCCCGACGGGAACAGGCCGATCTCGGATTCGGGGTTCTGCTCGGTGTCCGCCTGCTTGTTGCTGAACGTGCGGACCTGACCGCTCTGCGGCATGCCGACGCAACCCGCCGCCGCTACGGTCACGACGGCCAGCAGGCACGCGCCCCGCAGGCGGGCCAGGCGCCGCGAGCCGGTTCGCCGACCGACGCTAGCCACGGGTGACGACCTCGGTGATCTCGGGCACCGGGTACGGGCTGGTCCCGCCCAGGCTGGTCACGATCTCGGCGTCGTCGGGCTCCAGCGGCAGCGGGGAGCCCGCGAACTTCTGCCCCGCCACGCGCGGCAGCGTCAGCCGGAAGACCGAGCCCTTGCCGCGCTCGCCCCAGGCTTGCAGCCAGCCGCCGTGCAGCCGCGCGTCCTCCAGGGAGATCGCCAGGCCGAGCCCGGTGCCTCCGGTGTTGCGCGCCCGCGCCGGGTCGGCCCGCCAGAACCGCTCGAAGACGAGGTGCTCCTCGCCCGGTCTCAGTCCCACGCCGTAGTCCCGGACCGAGACGGCCACCGCGTCGCTGTCCAGCGCGGTGGTGACGACCACGTCCTTGCCCTCGCCGTGCTCGACCGCGTTGATCAGGATGTTGCGCAGGATGCGCTCCACCCGGCGCCGGTCGACCTCGGCGAAGCACCCCGCCGCGGGCAGCCTGAACTCGATCCGGCTGCCCCGGCGCTCGGCCAGTTGCTGGGCGTCGTCGGCCGAATGCCGCACCAGGTCGCACACGTCGACGAGTTCGGCCTCCAGGGTGGCGGCGCCGGCGTCGAACCTGCTGATCTCGAGCAGGTCGGCCAGCAGGGTCTCGAACCGTTCCAGCTGGCTCTGCAGCAGCTCGACGGACCTGCTGCCGGCCGGGTCGAGGTCCTCCCGGCTCTCGAAGAGCAGGTCGGCGGCCATCTTGATGGTGGTCATCGGCGTCCGCAGTTCGTGCGACACGTCCGAGACGAACTGCCGCTGGACCTGGGACAGATCCTCTAGCTCGCGCAGCTTGTCCTGCAGGCTGGCCGCCATCTCGTTGAACGCGGTGCCCAGCGCGGCGAGGTCGTCCTTGCCGAGCACCGGCATGCGCTCCGCGAGGTGCCCCGCGGTCAGGCGGCGGGCCGCCTGGGCGGCGCGCCGCACGGGCAGCACCACCCACCTGGTGACCAGCGACGCGATCGCGGCCAGGAGCAGGACCAGCGCGAGGCCCACGCCGACCAGGATCCGCTGTACGAGCAGCAGGTCCTGCTGGTCCTGCTGTCCCCGGGTGAACGGGAACACGTAGTACAGCTGGTAGTGGGTCCCGAGCGGGATGCCGACGGCCAGGGCGGGGACGTTGGCGCCCTGCCCGCTGCCGTAGGTCAGCGTGGTCGGCGCGTACTGCGCGGACGCGGTGATCTCGTTGTTGTAGCTGTCGATCCGCTGTTCGGCCGACACCTCGTTGTACAGGGACTGCGGGATGGTGGCGGACACGTTGACCAGCAGGTCCCCCACCCAGGTCGGATCGCCGGGTCCCGGGTTGGCCAGCCGGATGAAGACCAGGTAGTCGCCGCTGTTGCCCTGCGCGGCCTGCAGCATCTTCGCGGTGGTGAGCGCCACGCCGTTCACGCCGCCCTGCTTGACGGTGGGCGCCAGCACGTTGACGCTGGACTGGCCCTCCGCGTTCGTACGCCCGTTCAGCACCACGTTGGAATCGGCGGTCTCCGCGCTGTTGAGCAGCCCGGCGGCGATGAGCTGGACGAGGTAGAACCCGAGCACGGCGATCACGAGGGCGGACAGGGCCAGGGTCGTCACGACCACCCGGAGCTGGAGGGAGCGGTGCCAGCGGCTGTTCATCTGCGCGGCGGCCTGGCGCTGCCACCGGCGCCCGGCCAGCCCCCACCGCGCGACCCGCTTGGGCAGCCGCCGGATGATCCTGTACTTGTAATACGACCAGGAGTGCGCGGTTATCCGGTTATGCTGCCGATTCCTGCCTGACGCTGCCACCTGTTAGACCCGGACCCGGACTCAGCCAGGACCCGCCTTGTAGCCGACGCCGCGCACGGTCACGACGATCTCGGGGTGCTCGGGGTCCCTCTCGATCTTCGCGCGCAACCGCTGCACGTGCACGTTGACCAGCCGGGTGTCCGCGGCGTGCCGGTAGCCCCAGACCTGTTCGAGCAGCACCTCCCTGGTGAAGACCTGCCTCGGCTTGCGGGCCAGCGCGACGAGCAGGTCGAACTCCAGGGGGGTGAGGTTGAGGGTCTCCCCGTCCCGCTTGACCGAGTGCCCGGCCACGTCGATGACGATGTCGCCGATCTGGAGCATCTCGGGCGCCGGCTCGTCGGTCCGGCGCAGCCTCGCCCTGACCCGGGCGACGAGTTCCTTGGACTTGAACGGCTTGACGATGTAGTCGTCGGCGCCGGACTCCAGGCCGAGGACCACATCGACGGTGTCCGTCTTCGCCGTCAGCATGACGATCGGCACCCCGGATTCGGCGCGGATCTGACGGCACACGTCAATTCCGTCGGAGCCGGGCAGCATGAGGTCCAGGAGCACCAAATCGGGCCGTGAATCCCTGAATGCCTCTACCGCCTTGTCGCCGTCCGCCACGAAGGTCGGCTCGAATCCCTCGCCGCGAAGCACGATGCCGAGCATCTCAGCGAGGGCGGCGTCGTCATCGACGACCAGCACGCGTCCTTTCATGGGCCCCATCGTTCCGTGTGATTGACTCTGCGTGGACGCAGGCTACCCTCATTCTCCTGCTACGCGACACCCGTTCGGAGATAGCTTTTCCGATAGGCGGGCAGATCAAACCGAACAAACCGGTACCCAGGCGCCGGTTTGAGGGGATGACGGTGGGCGTTATTCCGGGGACCTCGGGCTGGCAGTACCGCGACTGGCGCGGCGTTTTCTACCCGCCAGGGGTGCCGCAGCGGCGCTGGCTGGAGTACTACGCCGAGCAGTTCGCCACGGTGGAGAACGACGGGACGTTCTACCGGCTTCCCGCTCGGGAGACCTTCGCGGGGTGGCGGGACAGGGTCCCCGGCGACTTCGTGATGGCCGTGAAGGCCAGCCGCTACCTCACCCACGTGCGGCGCCTACGGGAGCCCGCCGGGCCGGTGAAACGGCTGGTCGACGCAGCGGATGGGCTCGGCGGCCGGCTCGGGCCCGTGCTCTTGCAGCTCCCGCCGGACCTGCGGGCCGCCCCCGGTTTGCTGGCCGACAGCCTGAGCCGGTTCCCGTCAGCGGTGCGGGTCGCGGTCGAGCCGAGGCACGCCTCGTGGTGGACCGACGAGGTGCGGGACGTGCTGGCCGCCGCCAACGCCGCGCTGTGCTGGGCGGACCGCGGCGGATCGGCGCTGTCCCCGCTGTGGCGAACGGCCGACTGGGGGTACCTGCGGATGCACGAGGGCGAGGGCGACCCGTGGCCCCGGTACAGCCAGGCCGCACTGGCCACGTGGGCCGAGCGGATCGCGGGCACCTGGGGCGCGGACCGCGACGTCTACGTCTACTTCAACAACGACCAGGGCGGCGCCGCGCCCCGCGACGCGGCCTCGTTCGCCGCGGCCGTCGCACGACTCGGCCGCGACGTCACGCGGGCCTGGCCGGATGCTGGGCCCGGGCCGTGAGGGGGACGGGAACCATCGATCGTTCGGCATAAAGGTTTTGATCTCCGGCGGGCACCCGGGCCGGGCTACAGTAACTGCCCATGGCGGAGCAATGGCGCACGCGCGTCGACCCGGGCTGGGCCGACGCGCTCGAGCCGGTCTCGGGCCGGATCGCCGCGATGGGCGACTTCCTGCGCGCCGAGGTCGCCGCGGGGCGCCGGTACCTGCCCGCGGGCGAGAACGTGCTGCGGGCGTTCAGGCAGCCGTTCGCCGACGTGCGGGTGCTGATCGTCGGCCAGGATCCCTACCCCACCCCAGGACACGCCGTCGGCCTGGCCTTCTCGGTCGGGCCGGAGGTGCGGCGGCTGCCGGCGAGCCTGGTCAACATCTTCCGCGAGTACTCCGACGACCTGGGGTACCCGACGCCGACCAGCGGGGACCTGACCCCGTGGAGCGAGCGCGGCGTGCTGCTGCTGAACCGGGTCCTGACCGTGGCGCCCGGACAGCCGGGTTCGCACCGGGGCAAGGGCTGGGAGGAGGTGACCGAGCAGGCCATCAGGGCCCTGGCCGCCCGGGAGGGGACACCGCAGGTCGCCATCTTGTGGGGCCGGGACGCGCGGTCCCTCGCCCCGCTGCTCGGGGGCATCGGGCTCATCGAGTCGGCTCACCCGAGCCCGTACTCGGCCGCCAGCGGGTTCTTCGGCTCGCGCCCGTTCAGCCGGGCCAACCGGCTCCTGGAGCAGGCCGGAGGCCGCGGCGTGGACTGGAAACTCCCCTGATCAGGCCCTTGGGCCCGTCCCCCGTAAGCTGGCTTAGTAACTCCTGGTGATAGGCTTATTAACCTGTTTCGGGGGCAGATCGACCGTTCTGGTTTTGCGAAAAGGCTCGTAAAGCTGAATAGACACAGGGGAAAACGCGTGGACGGGCGGGTACCGGCACAGTGGAACGCACGGATGTAGGGGACGAGCACCCAGTGCCAGTCCACCGGCACTGGCTGAGCCGGGGCAGGCTCCTGGTCGCCAACGGCGCCTTCACGGTGTACGCGATCGTCCTGGCCACGACCACCGGGCACGCCGACCGGACCTGGGCCATCTGGGCGGCGGTGGGATACGGGGCAACCACTGTCATCTTCTGGCTCACGCGGCGCACGAACCTGCCGGTGATCGTGCCGCTGCTCGTGGCGGGGGCCGGGGCCGTGGCCGCGCCGGTGGTCTGGCTGGCCACCCAGGCGTACCCCACCGCCGAGGTTCAGGTGATCTCGCGCTCGGCGGTGCTGCTGCTCCAGCACGGCACCCCGTACCTGGCGCAGGCGCAGTTCACCAGCTACCTGTCGTACAACCCGTACCTGCCGGTGATGGCGGTGTTCGGGCTGCCGAAGGCCCTGGGCGCGACCGGGCTGCTCGCCGATCCGCGGATCTGGCTCACCGTGGTGTCCGTCGCCCTGATCTGGGCGGCGTTCACCGTCGCGGCGCCGCACCGGCACTGCGAGGAGTGCCGGCGCGATGTCCTGCTGTCCACCGTGTTCATCGCCGCCTCCCCGATGATCGCGCTCCCGCTGGCGGTCGGGATCACCGATCCGCCGGTGATCGCGCTGATGTTCCTGACGCTGGCGCTGATCGCCCGCCCGTCGGGGCTGGTCCGGGCGGCCGTGGCCCTCGGGGTGGCGTGCGCCATGAAGGCGACCGCCTGGCCGGCGGTCCCCGTCCTGGGCGTGATGCTGTCCGCGCGGGACGCGGCGCGCAGCGCGTGGCGCTTCATCGGGGTGACGATCGTCACGGCCGCGGTCCTCTCGGCCGCGCTCGCCCCGGCGGCGCTGGCCAACCCGACGGCGTTCGTGCAGAACACCGTGCTGTTCCCGCTCGGCTACTCCAAGTACCAGACCCCGGCGGCCAGCCCACTGCCCGGGCACCTGCTCGCCATGACCGGTCACCCCGGGCACTGGATCGCGGTCGGCCTGGTCGTGGCGGCCGGGCTCGGCTTCGCGCTCTCGCTCATCGTCCGCCCGCCCGCCGACGTGCGCGCCGCCGCGTGGCGCCTGGCGGTGGCCCTCGCGGTCATCTTCACGCTGGCCCCCGCCACCCGGTGGGGCTACTTCGTGTACCCGATCGGGCTGGTCGGGTGGCTGGTGCTGACCCGCCCGCCCGCCGCCGCTCCGGTTAGCGCCCCGGTCGGCGAGATCCCCGCGCAGGCGCCTGCCGAGCAGGGCCTGCCGGCGGGTGCGCGCTAGGGCGTGTCCCGTAGCTATCGAGATCAGGTTCAGGTAAATCAGGGCTCGTGGATCATCGCCGAGCGGTCCTGACGGTCAACGCCCGGGCCGCCGACCACGCGCTGCACGGCGGCGAAGGCGACGTCGACGTCGACGTCGGGCGGCGCACGGACTTCGGGGAACTGGCGGTCGCGCTCGGCGCGGCGGTCGTGGACTGGGACGTCACCGACAGGACGCGGCTGGGACGGGCGCTGCGCAGGAAACTGGGCTTCGGGCCTGTTGCGGCGGTCCTGGTCTTCGCCTGGCATCGCCGTTACGACGTGATCTGGTGCTTTTCCGAGATCGAGGGCCTGCTGCTCGCATTTCTGTTCAAGTGCTTCAGGATCCGCAAGCCGTTGCTCCTGCTCGGACTTCAGCCCGGCTCGCCGAAGGCCGTGTTCCTCTTGAGACGGCTACGAGTGTGGACGCACTTCACTGCGATCCTGCCGATGAGTACCCATCAGGCCGCGGAGCTGATCCGGACGGCTGGTGTCCCCGCCGGAAAAGTCGTCGTCCTGCCCTATCAGGTGGACTGCCGGTATTTCCAGAACCACGGCAGCCGGGTTCCGCGAGATCGGCCGTGCATTGTTGCGGCCGGCCTGGAATCCAGGGATTATCCCACGCTGATCGAGGCCGTGACCGGCCTGGACGTGGACCTTTTCATAGCGGCGGCGAGTTTGTGGTCAGGCGATAAGGTGACCCTGCCCGATGACCTTCCGCCGAATGTGGTGGTGGGCGCGTACGGATACCGCGAGCTGCGCGCTCTTTATGCACAAGCCGTTATGGCGGTCGTGCCCTTGCACGAATCACCTTATCAGCATGGCATTACGGCCATCCAGGAGGCGATGGCGATGGCGCTGCCGCTTATCGTGACCAGGACGATAGGGCAGGGCGACGTGGTGATTGACCGCCGACGGGTGCTACGGAGCAATCCAGCACTGGCGACGCGGGGAAGCTTCGCTCGGCTGCTGGCACCGGGTCGCGCGGAACTGATGCAGAGCAATGGCCTCTACGTGACGCCTGGCGATGTGACGGAATTGAGGAACTGCATCTGTTACCTGCTGGAGCACCGCGATGTGGCCGCGAGTCTCGGCGCCGCGGCGCGGCGTTTCGCCGAGGAAGTGCTGAGCCTGGACCTCTTTGTCGAACGCGCGGTGCGCCTCGTGGAGGCAGCGTACGAGGGTGACCTGTCCGCCGCGGCCGTGGGGGACCGTGCCGAGACGGCATCACGGTGATCGGCCCTGGCTGCGGTGCCGTCCGGTGCCGCCCACCGCAAGGACGGTCAGCCCGAGCAGGAGGGAGCCGGCCTGGGCCAGCGCCCAGCCCACGGCGGCACCGGTCAGCCCGCGGGGCACCAGTGCGTAGACGCAGCCGAGGACCAGGGCGGCGTTCGCGCCATTCATGAATACGTAGGCGCCGGTCCGGTCGCGGGCGATGAGCAGAGAGTCGACGAGGTACGAACCGCTGGTGAAGATGGCGCTCAAGGCTAGGACGCGCAGGCAGCCCGTCGCCTGCGCGGCATAGCTCGCGCCGAAGATGCGCATGACCAGTGGCGCACCGGCCATGACGATGACCAGGGCGGGAATCACCAGCAGGTAGCTGGTGCGAAGGGCCTTGGGAAGCTGGCTGCTGATGTGGGTCCCGCGCCGCGAAGCCTCGGCGAACAGGACCTGTGACGTGGTTGACGGTATGAAGTTCAGGAATCCGGCCACCAGGAACGAGACCGCGAACGGGGCCGTCTGCGCGGCTCCCCGGGCCGCGAGTACCTCCAGCGGCACCACGGTGCTGGGCAGGATGCCCAGGATCGTGCCGAGGTACATGCGGGCGGCAGCGGTCAGATGCCCCCGGCGGGGCCGAGACGAGGCAGCCCGGCGTTCACCGGCAGCCACCCTGGCGGCCAGGCAGAGCGCGCTGAGCAGGGTGGCCAGGATGAGTCCCAGGCTAAAGGCGGCCACCAGTCCGGATGAGCGCAGTGAGGTCAGCAGGCAGACGGCGACCAGCCTGGCCACAGCGCCCGCCAGATTGGTCCAGAGGACCGCCTGTGTGGCGCGGACCGCGACGAGGCCGGCGTCGATGGCGCCGCTCAGAGCAGTGCCGATGACGAGCACGGTGACGAGGTAGACGATGCGGCCATGCTGCTGGAGGTGCAATGTCGCAGGCAGGTGCGGACCGAGCACGAGGATCGCAATCGCGCAGAGCGAACCGCCCAAGGCGGTGATGGCCGCCAGCGAGATCGCCATGAGCCCCAGCGGATTCGGGGTTCGGCTGAGGTGCCGTGTTATCACGTTAGGCAGGCCGAGCGCAGCGACGGCCGCGAGCAGGTTGATTCCCGAGGTCAGGCCCGAGAAGGAGCCCACGGTCGCGGCTGGATAGGTTCGTGCCGCTAGCGTCCAGAAGACCAAGCCCATTGCCGACAGGGCAGCGGTGTTCGTGAGCAGCACGAGTGAGCCGCGGTAAAGAGGATCGCCTGCGACCCGGCGGACCATCAGGAACAGACGCGACGGTGCCGCATGGCTACCCGTCACGACGAGACGTCCACACGCGGTCGCGCGTCCTCGCGATGCTCCCCGCTGACCACTGACTGCATCGCGGCCAGGATTACGGTTGCGATCTGGTGCCATGAAGCCTGTTCGGTGTAACGCAGCGCCGACACCGACATCTCGGCGAGCCGAGATCGGTCGGCGCGCCCCAGGTCGGCCAGGGCCGAGACCAGGCCATCCACCGACCCGTCGTACCGGATCACGGCGCCTTCCGGCAGGCCGGCCAGGCCAGGCAGGTCCGGCACGATCAGCGGTCGACCATGGGCCAGGGCCAGCTCCGCGCTACCGCTGGTCGTGACCTGGCGGAAGGGAAGCACGACCGAATCGGCCTGCGCCAGCAGCGTGGTGATCTCGCAGGCCGGGATGTACTCGAGGCGGAGACGGACGTTCACGCCCGCCGTCAGTCGCGTGCGGAGTTTCCTGTCGCGGCACTGGCCGGCGATCGTCAGGCGCGCGCCGATGCTCTCCGGCAGGCGGCTGAAGGCGGTGAGCAGGTCTTCGACTCCCTTGTACGGTTCGACCTTGCCGAAGAACAGGAAATTCCGCGGGCCGTCCCCGGAGCCCGGCGGACGCAGCGATGCGGGTTCGGCGGGACCCATCGGGCCATGCCTGATGAGCTGGGATCGTCGCGGCACGGCGCCCAGCGCGGCGAGTCCGTGGAGCGCGGCGGGCGAATGGGCGAACACCAGATCGCAGCGGCTGACCAGGGCCCGCCTGGCTGCCGCGTCGTCGGCGAAGACGGCCTCGTGCGGCAGCACGTTGTGCGCGGTCCAGACCAGGCGCAGGCCTAGCAGCCGGGCCGTGCGCAGGCAGATACCGAACCACGCCTGCGCCAGGTGCCGGAGCACCGGGAGCCGACGCGAGCCTGGGAGCCGGAAACCGAACACCCAGTGCAGGTGAATCAGGCGCGCCCCCGTGGCGCGCCGCACGGCCATTTCCGGCGGCAGGAGCAGCAGATTTAGCACGCGTGACGGGGTCAGCTCCCCTAGGTAGCTGACCTGCGCGCCGAGCTGCTCCAGCTCGCGGTACAGCAGCGCCTGGTAAGGGTTCGCATCGAGCGGGAAGACCAGGATTTTCATCTGAGCATGAGTTCCGTGAGCACGCCGGTCCCGTAAACGAGATGCTCCAGGACGACCTTGACCGGGCGCCGCGAGCGGTTGCGCCAGGCCGGTATCAGGAGCAGAGCCGGGTACAGCGGGAAGACCAGCATGAGCGGCAGGCCCAGGAGAAACGCCGGGTAGAGGACGACGATCGGGTCGTCGGACAGGATGCGCCGCCACCGCGACCGGTGCTTGCGGTAGAGCCGCGCCCGCGCCCGGCCGTACACGTACGAGCGACGCAGATGCCGACGCCAGGTCCCCCAGTCATGGCGGGTCACCGCTCCCGGCACCGCCTTGATCCGGTAGCCGGCGTCGACCAGCCGCCAGCTGAAATCGACGTCGGAGCCGTAGGCGAAGTTTTCGTCAAACCCGCCGACGGCGTCGAAGGCCTCCCGGCGGAAGGCCATGTTGATGGTCGCGCATTCGTTCAGGTAGCCGCCGGCGCCGGCCCGGGACACGCGCGAGCCGTCGTAGGGGTCCGATCCACCCGATGCCGCGAGGGTCAGGCCGGCGGTGACCCGCTCGCCGTGCCGCAGGGGCGCGGTCAGCCGGTCCAGCCAGCCGTCCGCGGGCAGGCAGCCGGCGTCGGTGAACACGATGACCTCGCCGGTCGCGGCCCGTACGCCGAGGTTGCGCTGATGCGCAATGGATACGCCGAGCCCGGGCGGGCGGTCGAAACTGAGCCACCGGACGGCCGGCTCGTGCTCTCGCCGGATGAAGTCCAGCCTGCCGTCGGAGGCGTCGACGACGACGACCTCACACGGCTCATCGAGCGTAGCCACCTGACTGGTCAGCGCGGCCAGGGTGGCGCCCAGCGCCGGCTCGTCCTTGCTGACGATGACGATGGAGATCACCGGTGGAACACCTCCGAAGAGCCGTCCGTGTAAACGGTGTCGAAGTTGGCCTCGAGGAAGCCGATCGGGAACGCGTAGACGACGGTCTCGTTCTGGAAGTCGGTGCGGGCGCTATGGTCGGTCACGTTGGTCTGGCTGGCGTAAACCCAGGCGTGCCGGTCGAGGGTCTGGGGCGTGATATCGGCCAGCACCCCCTGGACCAGCCCGGTCATCGCCGTCAGTCGCAGCGCCGCGTACCGGTCGGCGTAGACCAGCTCGCCTGGCCGGACCTGCCGGCCGAGCCACGCCGCCGATGCGAGCTCGGGTGCGGTCATGTAGAAGCGCTCGAAGTCCTCGCCGCTATCGGCCAGGTTCGTGGCTGTGCCGCCGCCCAGGACCGCGTTCGCGAGCCCGCTCATGTTGACGAAGATGACGGCGAGCGCCAGGATGGCCGCGATCACGAGGACGGCGGAGCGTCGCCTCAGCCACGCGGCTGCGCCCTGCAGCCCCCAGCACAACGTGACGGACACGATCGCCATGGCCTGGACGAAGGCCCGTTCCTGGTTATACGCGTTCGCGATCGTCCCGCTGAGCCGGATGAGGCCGAGCAGCACCAGGGATCCCGCGCTCATCAGGGCCAGCTGCCGGGCGGCCTGGGAAGTCTTGCGACGCAGCGTCGCGAGAACGGCGCTCAGCCCGGCGAGCAGATAGGCCATCTGGGTGACCAGCACGCCGACCAGGCTGATGGCGCCGTGCACGTAGCTCAGGTGCACCGCAGCCGCTGGCGCGGCTACGCCCTGGAGCTCGAACTGCGCCTGCGCTGAGTCAGGCAGCGCGTGGACGAATGGACGGCGCCGTTCGTAATACTGGTCCACCAACTGCTGGTACCTGGCCGCGCTCAGCGTCGCCTGGGTGTTGCCATCCAGGTAACTCACCAGCAGACTCGACCCGGTCGTGCGGTTGGGCAGGAAATCGAAACCGTCGGCCGCCGCCTCGTGCACGAACTGCGCCACGTTGCCGGCCGACCGGGTCACCGTCCCGTACCAGATGGTCGCGCCGACTAGGCAGACGACGAACGCGACGGCCACGCCTGCACTGACGCTACGAATATTACGGAGCCTGGGCACGACCCAGGGCAAGGACAGCATGGGGACCAGTAGCCCGGCGGCGAAGTACGTGGTTGAGTAGTGCGACACCACCATGCCGAGGCCGAACACCGAAACCATCGCCCAGCGCGGGAGGCGCGCCAGCCCCGGGTCAAACAACGCGGCGAACATCGCGATGAAGAAGATGAGGGCGATCTCCTGCCGGGCCAGGGCCGGCATCTCCTGGCTGAACGTCGACTGGATGATGATGAACGCCGGCGCGGCGAACGCCCAGCGGCGGGACAGGATCCTGCGGCCGAGGCCGAAGATGGCCACCGGGAACAGCGCGTTAATGGCCGGGTACAGCAGCTTCAGGACCAGCAGGCCGGAGACGCCGGCCAAGGCGTGCAACTGGCCCGGCAGGATGGTGATGGAGAGCATCGCACCGTAGGCGTCACCTGGATGGGCAAAATGCCAGATGCCAGCCTGGAGCGTCGAGTTCATGTCGTAGTACTCGGTCGAGATGTCGAACCCGTAGACCAGCTCTCCGCGCAGCGAGAATGACCACATCATCGCGAGCGCGATGGAATACAGGACCAGTCCGAGGGTTACCTCGGACAGCCTCGGCGCGGCGGCCATGGCCCAGACCAGCACGGCCGCGCAGGCACAGATCGCCGCCAGGGCGAGCCCTGGACCGTGGCCGTGGTTCAGCCGGAGCGCGCCGGCCCCGGCTAGGACGGGCAGGAACAGCGGCCAGGCCAGCCACGCCGACCCGCGGTTGAGTGAACCCCACGGGATCGCGGTCCAGGCGGGCGCGCGGGCGGATGCGGCCAGCAGGGCGGCGCAGGCGACCTCGGTGCCCACCAGCGACGGAACCACCCGCAGGGGCTGGCTGACCCCTGCCAGCGGGCCGGCGACGTCCACCAGGAGGCCCGAAGCCAGCAGCACGGCGAGGGACGCGGCAGGCACGTAGACCGGCGAGGACGCCACGGCAACGCCCGGGACGCGCAGCGCGCGCAGCAGGAGCGCACCAGGAATGACCAGCAGGAGGATGACCAGGAAGACCTGCGCCACCCACATGCGGTGCAGCAGCGCCAGGACCGCGATGAGCACCAGCGCGGCGCCGTACGTCAGTACCGGCGAGATCGGCGAGCGGGCGGCGTGCCGTCCGCCTGCTCCGGGAACGGCCGGGCGGGCGGTCAGGTAGTCCGTCGTCACGGTGCGCGTTCCCGCCAGGGCCGTGCACGCGGCTCGTACTGCGGCGCCAGCCGGCGGAATCGCCAGGATCCTACGAGGAACCCCGCGTTCCCGCAGGCCTCCTGCGCGAGCTGGACATAGGCGTCAAGTAGGGCGGCCGGCTGCCGGTGGCGTACGGCATGGCGGAGCCCCCTGGGGTGCAGGGCGTGGGGTACCAGGAGGGCGGCGGCGATGAACGCGGGTATCCAGACGGCCGCGGCGACCAGCAGGAGCACGAGTGCTGGCCCTGGGTATACGGTCGGCGGCAGCATCGGCCACTTCCGGTGCAACCGCGCGGCCCCGATGCCGTAGCGCCAGCCGCGGCGCAGCGTGTCACGGAGCTCGGGCTTGAAGTAGTGCAGCACCCGGGATTGCGGGGTGAACACCAGTCGGCCACCCGGGCTGCTGCGGGACAGCCGCAAGCACAGGTCCAGTTCTTCGGCGCCGAAACGGAACCGTTCATCGAACAGGCCGGCCTCGAAGACCGCCTTGCGGCGGAAGGACATGTTGGCGCCCGCGAACGAGTACACGTCGCGCTGCCCCGTCCGGTCGCGGTGCGACCACTGGCGCTGGAGGTACAAGAAGAAGCGGTAGGGGATGCTATTGCCGCGGGCAAGATTGAGCTCGAGGGGGGAAAGCGGGTTGTTGCGGTTCAGGTACCCGGCCAGGTAACCGGGCGGCGTGCTCGGCACGACCGCACCGCCGACCCCCGCGACGCCTTCGGCGTAGCAGGCCAGCAGATGTTCTGCCCAGCCGGGCTCGGGTTCACAGTCGTCGTCGAGGAAGACGACGACGTCCGCGGTCGCGGCGCTCGCCCCGGTGTTGCGCGCGGCGGCGACCCCGAGGTTACGAGGGTGGCTGATAACGGTGACGCCGTGGGCCATGGCCACCGCGGCGGTGTGGTCGGCCGAGCCGTCGTCAACGACGATGATTTCCATGCGGGACCGGTTCGGTTGCGCGCTCAGCGCCCGCAGGCACCTGTCGACGCCGGCGGCGCCATTGAGGGAAGGGATGATGACGCTGATATCAGCTGGCATCCGGAAGGCTCCCGGTGCGGCCACGGGGTGTCTTGGCCCTGGCTGCGGCGCGGTACACGTCGACGGTCGCCTTGATCACCGAGCCGAGCGCCGCGTCGTGCCGCCGGCCGGTGCTCCGCCCGTCGGTGCTCCGCCGGTCGGTGCTCCGCCGGTCGGTACTGGCCGCACGCTCATCCGGCGAGGTCGTCAGGAAGCGGGCCAGGACGCGGGCTAGCTCGCGCGGGTCCCGGGGAGGGAAGGTCCAGCGAGAGGAGGCGTACTGCTCGCCGAGACCACCGGCCGTGCTGGCCAGGACGGGTACGCCGCAGGCGTTGGCCAGCGCCGCGACTCCGCTCTGCTCGGTACGCCGATAGGGAAGCACCATGGCCGCCGCGGCCTGGAACCACGCCGCCACGTCCGTTTCTGGTACGTAACCCGTGAGGACGATCTCGCGGTGCAGGCTGGTGCGCCGGGCCAGGCGCAGCACTCGCGCGAGATGACACCGGTCACGCCACCCGAGCAGGCGGAACAGCCCGTGCCGCGGCCGCACCGTTCCCGCGATGACCACGCGGACGTCGTCCAGCGGCGGGCTGCCGGAGCGGCGGAGGATGGCCAGGGCCCGGACCAGGTCCCGCAGGCCCTTGTCGGCGTGCACGAAGCCGAACGCGACCAGCAGCTCGGCGTCACCGAGGCCGAAGCGCGCGCGTAGTTCCCGCGGGGTTGAGGCGGCGCGCGGCGGCGCGGCCTCCGGATGCGGTATCACGCTGACCTTTGCCTCGGGCACGCCGACTCGTCCGGTCAGTATCGCGAGCGCGGCCCCGGTATGCACGATCACGTGGTCGCAGTGGCCGGCCAGCGCCCGGTAGAGCGCGCGCCCCGCACCGCGCAGGGCGGCCGTGTCCCGTGTCACCTCGTGCATGGTGGCGACCACCGGTATGACTGTGGTGCTGCGGATGCCACGCAGCCAGGAGAAAAGCCCGCGGATCTGGGCGCCGAACGCGGCGACGGCAAATTGCACGTGGATGACGTCGGGACCCCACGTCAGCACCGATTCGCGCAGTGCGGCCAGATCGGGCTGGCGCGGGCCCAGCGCGCCGATCACGTCGCCGGGCCGGTCCTGAAGCCTGCGCGGGACCACGACCAGCGCCTGGTGCCCCTCGGCGCGCAGCGCCCCGATCACGGCCTGCGAGTACGCGCCGATGCCGTCGCGGGCCGGAGGGAACGGGCTGACGAGCAGGATCCTCATGCCCGCAGCGCCTCAAGCACCTGATCGGCCATGGCGTCCCAGGTGTACTCGCTGAGCCATGGTTCGGGGACGGCCGGGCAGGCACCGTGGCGGGCGTCCGCGAGCACCGCCCTGATCGCGGCGGCGATAGCCGCCGCTGACGGCTCACATACGGTGCCGCGCTGCGAGCGCGCGACCAGATGCCGGGCCAGGTTGTCCGGCGCCGAGGTCGTGATCACCGGTATGCCGCAGGCGAGCGCCTCGAGCACCGCCACCCCGAACCCCTCGCGAGCCGAGGGAAAAACACCTACCCTGGCCGCCTTGAGCAGGCCGTACACGTCTTTCTGCTCGGTGACGTCGCAGCGGAACTCGACCGCGCCGGCGATGCCCAGCACCCGGGCCTTGTCGCGAAGCGCCGTTGCCTCCGGCCCGTCGCCGATCACACGGCACGTCACGGGCAGTCCCTCGGCGTGCAGCAGGGCGATCGCATCCAGCAGGACGCCGACCCGCTTGTGTACGACGAGCCTGCCGACCACGGCGACGTCGCAGGGCGTCGAGTCTGCGTACGCGCAGGCCACCTCGGCCAGGTCTATCCCGTTCATGGCCAGGCTGATCCGGCGCCGTTCACCGAGGGACGCGCGCAGCCGGTCGGCTGTCTGCGCCGACGCGGCGAGTATGTGGTCAGGCAGGCGCATCGCCGCGGCCTCGACCAGCCAGGCGGCCACGCCGGCTGCGCCGAGATACTGGCGCCAGTAGGACCTGCCCCAGACTTCGTGCCAGGTCACCACCAGGCGTTTGCGTTTTACCAGCGTCACCAGCCGCAGCACGAAAATCTGCAGGAAAGGGATATGGTCGGCCTCGAGCACGTCGAACCGGTAGCGCAGCAGGCGCAGGCAGGAAAGCGCAAACCAGAGCGCCTGCCGGACCGACCGGCGGTCCCTGGCGTAAAGCGGCAGCATCCGCGAGATGGCGTGGAACGATACGCCGTCCTCGGTGCGCATTCGCGAGCCACTCCACCAGTGCATGGTGTACACGTGAACCTCGGCCCGGTCGGCCAGTCGCCGGGTCAGTTCGCGGTAGCGGAGTTCCTTGCCGCCACGGTGGTAGGGATGGATGGCGTCGCTGACCATGGCCACCACGAGACGGCGCGGGGCGGTTCCGGATTCATCCTGGCTAGGCACGGCAGGAGGCCCGGAAATCGATGGACTCCCGCGGGGCGGACAGACGGATCACGAGTTGCAGCGTTCCTGCCGTGCAGAACCCCGAGACCGGCTGGTCCAGGTTCGCCGTGCGGTCCGGCGCAACGCTGAGGCGCCCCCTGGCCGCGGCCCGGGTCCGCGGGCCCTGCAGGGCCAGGACCGACCACTGGTAGTCGCGCGCCGTGGCCGAGACGTTATGAATCGTAAACGGCACGGCCAGGGCAAAATGCCTGGACGGCACTCTGGTCGGCAGCGCCCGCGGATTGGTGAAGTAAAGCGCGGTATACGCGGCGGGCGCGCCGATCAGGCCCGCCCTCTGCATGAGGCGGTGACCTGTCCCGGTCTGGGCCAGTCCGGCCGCAACGACGATAGCCAGGGCCAGGGCGGGTGACCGCATACTCATGATCGGGCCGCCTGCAGTTGACACGGTGCCGGGATGACTGGATCGCCGCCCGCGGCATCGGATACGCACACCTCGGGCAGATGATCCCGGGCGATCTCGCTCGATGGCCGTGGCCGCTGAGGCGGGTGAGCAGGCGCCTGGGCCAGGGCAACGGAAAGGGATAGTGGCCGACTGCTCCGTGCCGTCCGGATCCGGAGCAAGATCCACACGCACCTGAGGGCGTCCCGCCAGGTGATCTTCTTACCCTGGACATGCGATCGGCCGTAATAACTGACCGGGACCTCGAATGGCCGCAGGCCGTGCCGCAGGAGCGACGCGGTCAGTTCAGTATCCAGCCCGAATCCGGTTTCGCTGAGGCCAAGGCTCCTGAACAGGTCGAGCGGTATCAGCTTCAGGCAGGTGTGCAGGTCGCTCAGGTAAGAATTGAATAGCAGGTTGGCGATCAGCGTGAGCAGCCTGTTGCCGGCCGCGTAGCGATAGGAGTGATAAACTGTATTACAGCCGAAAAGACGGGCACCGTACACTACTTGAGTGCGTCCTTGCAGCACGGGAGTCAACATCCTCGGTATATCTTCCGGGGCGTACTCGAGGTCGGCATCAAATGGCAAGATATACGTACCGGTAGCGACCGAAACCGCAGTAATGAGTGCGGCACCTTTCCCGCGATTGTTCGCATGGCTTCTCATGACAACACGAGGATCGCGAATCTGCGCTATTAGCTTTGCCGTGTCGTCCGTACTGCCATCGTCCACGACGATAAGCTCTATTTCGCATGGATAGCGCACCTCTAGCACCTCGGCCACTGCCCGCATTATGGTCTGCTCCTCATTGTAGGCACACATGAGGATAGAGAGCTTAGGTTGCATCAACCGACGTCCTTGGCAGACGATTGTTCCCGGAACTATTAGCCGATTACGCTGTGAGTAGATACATTCAGGTGATAACCCGGTCAGTATTCCGTCACCTTACAGCCCGAGCTGCGGCAGCCGCGGTGCTTTAGCAATGGCGAAGCGCCGGACTGCTGTATTACGAACTGATCGAAGCTGCTCGGCGCGGCCGCTCTTGGCCTAAATAGGTACGTTCCGCCGCAAGGCGCAAGAATCGCCGGTTCGGTTTGCCTGCAATTTAGCCGTCTGGTTCCTTTTGCAGCCCACTGTCAGGCGGTGGTCCCCGGTGTAAGGCGTGACGCAAATCACAAAGTCGTGGCGCGCTCGCCCCGGTCAGTTCCGGTCCTGCGAGACCTGCCCGGACGGCACCGTCTCCCCGGCACTTCGCGATCAGCGCCTGCCGGCTGTAATGTAGCGGCACATGAGGTAACGCTGGATAAACGGACATACCGGCACTCAGGGGGCACGGTGATCATCTCCGAAAAGTGGAAGTTCATCTTCATACATATTCATAAGACCGCCGGAGATGCCATAACTGACGCCCTGATGCCCTTCCTCGGAAAACGGGATGCGGTGATCAGCGGATCCGTCTCCGAATGGCTTAGGGGGTCAATTCCTCTCTCCTCCCAAGCTGGCTACAGGGCACTGCATAAGCACAGCGCGGCCGAGGTCATACGGACCGTCGTACCCGTGGCCGCGTGGGACGATTACTACAAGTTCGCGTTCGTCAGGCACCCTGTTGACCGAGCTATCTCGATGTATAGATATGCGCTAACCATGGAGAGCTCGCGGAAAAGCGCACCCGCCTGGCGGCAAGCCTTGTTCCGGGCACCGGTTGGTGCCCGATTCGATCCCCTCAGCTGGCCGGCCGTAAGGGCGGCGGCAGAGTGCGACAGCTTCAGCTCCTTCGTCCGCCATGAAGGTGCAATGAGCGATCTGGGCATGCTCCCCCAGTGGGTTTCCGTCTCGGATACTCACGATGGCAGTGTCATCGTCGACGCAATAGGTAGATATGAGCACCTGGAACGTGACTTCGACCAGATCAGGAATGAGCTCGGTCTGCCCCGTGTCTGCATTCCCAGGCGCAACGTGAGCACTAAGCGGGAGGTAGTGGTCTCCGAAGCCGACTTGGCGCTGCTCCAGCGCCGCTACCGGGACGATCTGATTCGATTCGGGTATCCCGCCCCGTTGGCCTCAATACCGCTCTGACAGGCGCCGGTGTGGTGTGACGCTCGCCCTGGCCCACCTCCGGGCCCGCGAGGCACGAAGTTGGCTGACGGAGCAGACGCAGAGCACGAGCGCGATCACGCGAACCGTTCCCTCGGTGGGCCAGGGCGACAGGTGAGTCGCCTGCATGTCGAGGCTGGCCGGATGGCTGATCGTATTCACGGAGAGATAGATAACCAGACCGGTAGCCAGGATCGCGACCGTTTCCGCGGCGGCCAGCGCGGCTATGGCCGACCAGCGTTCGCCCGGTGCGTGGTCCGGCGCAGGGATGCCCGCGCCCTGCCGGCGCAGGCGCAGGAACTCGCTGCTCGTCAGGAACAGCGCGACCGCGAAGAACGCCAGGATCCCGGAGGTATCGGAGCGCAGGTCCGGAACCGCACTCCAGTACGGAGCGCTTAGGCCAGCCGGCCGGAAGCTGGCCAGCAGGCAGACGCTGGCCCAGCACAGGCCGGCGCCGTAGGCCAGGCCGAAGGCCAGAGCCTCGACGGCCAGCCAGTGACGCTGCTGACCGGTGACGGGCCTATAGCTCACGTGCCGCTCCCCCCATGCCGTCGTTGTGAGAGGTCCTGCCGGTCAGCGGTCAGGAAGACAGCCGACTTCGCGGGCCATGGCCACGATCCGGTCGGCCTGCCTCGCGCTCAGCCGCTGTCGCCACCTACCTGCTTGCAGCGACGCCACGCGATTGGTCTGGTATCCGCTGCCGGGGCGGTCGGAACTGCGAATCCGCTGCCCGACAGGCGCCGAGAACGGCAAGCCGAGCTCGGCTAGCAACTTCGCGAACCCGGTCGAAGGATCGGCACACAGATCCTCGTGAACGACCGGGTACCAGCCGCGATTCGCCGCTACCGCCGCGCGCAGGGACGCCGAGAGCACCAGGTAGGTGTAGGCCACGCCGGTCAGGTGGTCATCCCCGCGCGGGAGGGGCAGTCCGAGGCGGTCGATGACCTGGCGGCGAACGCGGCTGTCGGCCTCGAAATGCCGCGGCTTGAATCCCAGCTCGAGCCAGCTGGCAATCGCGTTGAGCGGATCCCGGAACACCACCACGACGGTCGGCTGCCAGCGCGAGGCGATAAAGTCCAGGGCGAACGCCGAATGTACGGACTTGACCATATGCATGTCAGCATGCGGGCCGCCTCGGCTACGAGGTATCGCCAGGGTGTCGAACACGGCTTTAAGGGCACGGGCCGGCGGTCCGGTATCACCCGCTACGATGCGGTCAGCCCAATTCGCGTGCGTCAAATGCAGGATGCCGCGAGCCATCGAGTCGCGCGGCGAGAGCGCACGCAAGCCCAGGGTAAAGGCTGATTCCCAGAGCCGCTCGTACTCCCGGGCCTTATCACCGGCGGCCAGTACCGGGTAACGCCCGAGGCCAGCCTTGGCCCGCAGCGCGAATGGGTCCCTGAGATCGTTATCTGGCTCATGGACCAAGCGGGCACCAGATACCTGGCTGAGCACGCTCGCTACCCAGGTCGTACCGGAACGCGGCGCCCCCACGATCAAGACCCGGCGCCGTTCACATTCGTCGGCCATTTCCCTCCGACCGCTTGTTATATCAGCCGCTTCCTGGCCGTGCTGAGGAAAATGAACGTTGATCGCTCGGGCGAGAGCGCTTCGATGGGTTATGTGCGGGTAAATTCCGCAATCCGTGGCTGGCCGGGCCGACCCTCAGGAGCCGATGCGCCAGGATTCCCGGTACGCCTGCTGGGCGGCGGTGAGCGTGTCGACCGACACGCCCATCGTGGCCAGCACGAGCCTGGCCGCCTCGGCGTCGAGGTCGGCGGGCACCTCGTGCACGCCGACCGTGAGCTTGCCGCCCGTGTTTGCTGGCGACACAGCGCCCGCCAGCCAGGCCAGCGCGAGCGCCTCGAGGCCGAACGCCAGGTCCATCACCTCGGGCGGGTGACCCTCGGCCGCGACGAGGTTCACCACCCGCCCCTCGGCGAGCAGCAGGACCGTCCGGCCGTCGCCGAGGTCGTAGGCGTCGACGTGCGGCCGAACGTCGCGGTGGACCTCGGCCGCGAGCCCCGCCAGCGCCCGCACGTCGATCTCCACGTCGAAGTGCCCCGCGTTGGCCAGGATGGCGCCGTCGCGCATCGCCGCCAGGTGCTCCGCGGCGATCACGTCGCAGGAGCCCGTGGCGGTGATGAACACCTCGCCGAGCGGCGCGGCCTGCGCCATCGGCAGCACGCGGAATCCCTGCAGGGACGCGTCCAGGGCCCGCACCGGGTCGATCTCGGTCACGATGACCTGGGCCCCGGACCCGCGGGCGCGCTCGGCCACCCCGCGGCCGCTGGCCCCGAACCCGGCCACCACGACGGTCTTGCCCGCCAGCAGCGTGTTGGTGGCGCGCAGGATGCCGTCGATGACCGACTGCCCGGTCCCGCACATCCCCTCGACCAGGCGCTTGGCCGGGGTGTCGTTCGCCGCGATGACCGGGAACGCGAGCGCGCCCTCGGCGGCCATCCGGCGCAGCCTGATCACGCCGGTCGTGGTCGACTCGCAGCCGCCCCGGACCCCCGGCAGGACGGCCGCCGCCGTGGTGTGCAGGGTGTTCACCAGGTCGCCGCCGTCGTCGATGATCAGGTCGACGCCGCCGGGGCCCTCGCCCAGGGCCAGCTCGATGTGGCGGTAGTAGCCGCGCCGGTCCACCCCGGC
>Ga0187805_10000119_pt1 | contig 23055 bp, 14 predicted proteins | sample NC_wetland_sal_i_6_FD_132965 | JGI IMG/M metagenome (GOLD analysis project Ga0187805, IMG submission 132965) | Wetland sediment microbial communities from Neuse River Estuary, North Carolina, USA - Control_5 | ecosystem: Environmental > Aquatic > Freshwater > Wetlands > Sediment | place: USA...
GGTTCGCGGAGCCAACGTGTTCGTCCTGTTCGATACCAGCGACTACATGTATCGGGGCTTTGTCTTCGCGCAAGACGCGATTACCGAGTTCATTCGTTCCCTGGGAACCGCCGACAAGATTGCGTTCTATTCCTATAGCCGCGATATTTCCCGCGCCGCTCCGCTTACTTCCGACCGGGCGCAAATTTTGCGGGCTGTGCGTTCGACTGTAGCCGGAGATCAAGCGGCGCTGTACAACGCGCTCTTGCTGACGCTGAAAGACGCGGCTCAAAATAGAGGCAGAAAAGTCGTCGTCGTGTTCTCGAATGGCCCGGACAATTCGAGCGTAGTGCCCCCCGAGGATGTCGCGGAATTTGCCCAGTCTGCCGGAGTTTCCATCTACATGATCAGCACACAAACCGCAAGATTAGAGCCGGTGTCCACCGCGGTTTTTGATCGCATGACCGCCGCCACCGGCGGCAAGGCCTATTTCGCCAAGGACTGGAAAGACGAACACCGGGCGTTTGATTCCATCCGCGACGATTTGGCCCATCTCTACTCGTTGAGCTACTACCCGAAGCCCAACCCCAATACGGGCTGGCGAGCTATTACCGTGAAGCTCACGGGTGATCAGTTGAAAAAATATAAAGTGCGCACTCGCAATGGATACCGTCCTCAACCGGCGCGATTTTCGGGCGGCGACAGAACCACAGCGTCTGGATTTGTTCCCGACGCGCAGTGAATGGGTCTAGGCTTAACGAAGAAAGAGCCGAGGTCGTTCGGCAGGACGGAGCGAGCGCAGTCATGATAGCTACTGCCCCCCTTCTTATCAGTAGCGAGTCATCACCGCAGGGGCGACTTAGTGCGGCCGGAAGCGTGCCTGAGCAATGTCGATTAGGTGTGTTTCCATGCCAGTTGCAACGCTCCCTGGGAATTGAACCAGAAGCGCCGCTCGGTAAAGCCAAGCGCGAATAAGATCAGGTTCTGATCGTAGTATTTCGCCGGATAACCGTACAGCCCCGTTTTCGAATCAAACTCCGACCGCACGCGCGAGCTTTGCTGGTTCTCGAGATCCTTTTCGCCAAGCGCCGAGAGAAGCGGCACCATTGCTGCCGAAAAGCCGACGGGTCCCTTCGGACCCTCGATGGTCCCATCCGGTTTCACTTTTTCGGGAGGCACGGCGTTGGAGTGAAGATATTGCTGCATTCCCGCCACTGATTTCAACATGGTGCCGCGCTGCGGAGCGTCGGCATCGAGCATTCCCATCCACAAGTACACCCGGATCGCGTCGTAGCTCCCGACCGCGGAAGGGGTGATCACTCCGCCTTCGCGGAGTTCCATCCAGTCGCTCACGAAACCATGCGGCGCCGAGCCCACCAGCAACGCAGGCAGTTTGGCTTCGATCTGCTGCCACGGGCCCTCGGGAAAATCATGCGCGAGTGCAGCAAGAATTTGCGGCGGGAGATAGCTTGCATTCAGGCGATAGGTGTTGCCGTGCTGAAAACCTTTTGGCCCGGGCAACAGGGTCATTCCGAAACCAGGTATTTCCGCCGTCTCTTCGGACGCGATTCGCTTTGCCAGCGCAGTGCCCAAAGTCGTAAAGCGCGGCTCGCCCCAGGCTTTGCCGGCTTCGAGGAGCGAATAAGCCATCCACAGATCGGCATCAGACGCGGGATTGGTGTCGAGCACGCCCCATTGCTTGTCTTTTCCCTGCCCCCATAACCATGCGGGAAGATGCGCCGTAAGATCGCCACCCGCGAGATTGGCCTCCGTCCAATGAAGCAATCCATCAAAGCGCGCGCGATCATTCGCCACCAGCGCAAAGAACATGCCATAGGCTTGCCCTTCCGAAGTTGTACGGTCACCGGCGCTGTGATCGATCACCCTCACCTGGTTGTCCATGAACCCTGCCGCGTAACTCCTCCACAGACGCCAATCCTGCGCGACGCCGCTCTCTGATGTCATCACCATGAGCAGGAAAACGAAAAACCAGATTCGTTTTGTGAGTAACGATTGCATCTCTTAGGTCGATAACCAGCTTCGGACAACTTTGTACTTCTTACGTCCTGGTGAGTAATGAATGCGCCATACTGCGACGACAATTCACACGCCCAGAACATGCTCATGCTTTTGATGCCGTTGACAGGTCCAGGTTTTGCCGTGTGAGCTCCGACTCTGTAGGAAACGCGACGATTTTCCTCGCCGCCTACAGTCAACCCCTTAGACCTCTCGGGCGCAACCCGCATCGTTTCGGCTGGCATCAATATTGCAAATCAAGTGCCATCGCACCGCGGAGTTTTTTGCAGCCAGAGCAACACACAAAAGTACATCCCGCACCAGACCAAGGAGTCCACGGCGCAATCTGAAAATTAGCCGGTTAGGAATGAGAAAACTGCCCATGAGCGCGAAGCGAGTCGATAGTCAGCTGTCTGTGCCAAGGACAGCGGAGACAGAATGAGTATTTACCGTACGTTTGAGGACAGCTCTCCGCGGAACGGCGTTTTCACGACGCTGTTTTTCCTCGCGGCGATGTGTGCCCTCGGCGCACTCGCACTTCTCCCTTTGCCGTGGCAACAACAGGCAATCATGGGCGCAGCGATCATAGCGTGTGCCATCGTTCTTAATCTGGTTTCGAGTTCGCATGTCGTAACTCTCACCCTGATCGGTGTCTCGGTGTTCAGCACGGTGCGTTATGGATATTGGCGCGTGGTGCAGACGTGGGAAGGTGCGACCAGTTCTGGACATCTTCGACAATGGGACAACGGCTTTGTTCTGCTTCTGCTCTTGGCGGAGCTATACGCTTTCATTACGCTTTTCCTGGGTTATTTTCAGACCCTGCGTCCGCTGCGCCGGCGGCCCGTCCCCTTGCCCGAAGATTCGCGAACCTGGCCGGTGGTGGATGTCTTCATTCCTACATATAACGAACCGCTGAGCGTGGTGCGGTCCACCGTGATTGCGGCGCTGGCCATGGACTATCCGTCGGACAAGATGAACGTTTTCGTGCTCGATGACGGACGGCGGGAAGAATTTCGTGAGTTCGCGGCGCAAGTGGGCGCGGGATACATTACGCGCGACAACAACCGGCACGCCAAGGCCGGTAACATTAATCAAGCATTGCGGATCACGCGCGGGGAGTTGGTTGCCATCTTCGATTGCGATCATGCTCCGACCCGTTCATTTTTGCAGGCGACGCTGGGCTGGTTCTTCCGGAGTCGACGGCTCGCCATGGTTCAGACGCCGCATCACTTCTATTCGCCGGATCCTTTTGAGCGCAATCTAAACCAGTTCCGCAAGATTCCCAACGAAGGCGAATTGTTTCACCGCTTCATTCAGGACGGCAACGATCTGTGGAATGCCAGCTTCTTTTGCGGGTCTTGCGCGGTACTTTTGCGGCGCGCGCTCAATGAGATCGGCGGCATTGCAGTTGAAACCGTCACCGAAGACGCGCACACCGCGCTCCGACTGCAGTGTCGAGGCTGGGAGACTGCCTATATCAATATTCCTCAAGCTGCAGGTCTGGCGACGGAAAGCCTCACCGCGCACATTGGACAGCGCATCCGCTGGGCCCGCGGGATGGTGCAGATCCTGCGGCTTGAGAATCCTCTCTTTGTGCGGGGACTAACGCTTTCGCAGCGGCTTTGTTACCTGAATGCGACAACGCACTTTCTGTTTGCGCTGCCACGCCTGATATTTCTCACCGTTCCGCTGGTTTACCTGGTGCTGGGGAAGGTGAATATCTATGGGTACTCGCTGGCGCTGCTGGCGTATGCATTGCCGCACATTATTCTGTCGACGCTCACGAACTCGCGCATTCAGGGACGTCACCGATTCTCTTTCTGGAACGAAATCTACGAAGTCATTCTTGCCCCTTACATCCTCCTGCCGACACTGCTGGCGCTGATCAATCCGCGCCTGGGCAAATTCAATGTCACGAGCAAAGGAGGCATCGTTCGCCGTTCGTTTTTCGATCGGCGAATTGCGCTTCCTTATGTGCTGCTGCTAGCCCTGAACCTGTTCGGTGTATACAAGGCCGGACAGCGTTACTTTGCGGATCCAGCCCATCACGATGTCGTGATCATGAATTCAGTTTGGACGATCTATAACGTCGTCATTCTGTCGGTGGCGGCCTCGGTTGCGTGGGAGCGGCGACAGCGGCGATCCCAAGTCCGCGTGGATTTGCGAGTGCCCTTCAGTCTGTATACCGCCGACGGTCTTGCGCTGACGGGCACAACCTCGCAACTTTCGCTTCGAGGCGCGGCAGGAAAATTCGACGCGCCGGTGCGCCTGAGCCGAGGGAGTCGAGTGACGTTGATGTTTGATGGTCCTGATTCGCGCTGTGAGATTCCTGCGCTCGTCGTGCAGTCGCGACGTCGCAGCCAACACTTTTTCTTTCCGGCTCTCAACCTGCACCAGGAGCAGTATCTGGTCAACCTGGTTTATTCGCGGCCGGAGGCGTGGGTATATTGGCACCGGTCGCGATCTTCCGACCATCCGCTGAACAGCCTGGCACGCATCCTTCTGCTTTCGCTGCGGGGAATCGTAATTATTCTGCTGGGTTTTTTCACTTCGCGCCCTAGCGAGCGCGAGGCCCAGGAACCGCAACCCAAAAGCAAGCGCCGGCCGGCCGTTGCTGCGTCTTTCGTGCTGGCCGGACTATTGGCGACGACGCCGGCTGCAAGGTGCTACGCGGCAGAAGGCGGCAGTGCCAATCCAGGAATAACGACTGCGCAAACCGCTCCTTTTCACGACGAGTACGAACTTGGAGGAGGCGGCTCGCAGCAGGCTTTTCCGCTGCAAACCTCCGGAGCATCGCAAAACTTTTTCTTTGGCATGCCGGTCACAAAAGTGGTGAGCGCTGCTTCCCTGAAGCTGCACTACGCAGCTCCGCTCGTGAAAACGAATGAAGCCAGGCTGGCACTGACCTTGAACGGGACAGAAATCGGCAATGTCCCTCTGACGCCTGGGGCCGACGAGCAGGCGGAAATCACCCTTCCCACCGATCTGCTGACGACGGACAACACTCTGATCTTCCAGCTTCAAGGAACTTGCCAGGCGTGCACTCGTTCGCATCAAGTGTGGGTCACCATTGATGCTCACAGCCCGGTCACGTTCACGGGGACGAAGCTCGCCTTGCCCAACGATCTCGCTCTGTTACCGATCCCTTTTTTCGACGCCGCCGGACAGCGTCCGTGGAGTTTGCCGGTGGTTTTTGCCGAACGGCCGGATGCTAATGCTCTACAGGCCGCTTCGATTGTCGCGTCGTGGTTCGGGATTTTTTCTGACTTCCGCGGAGTGCGTTTCCCGGTCAACCTTGCAGAACTGCCGGAAGGAAACGCGATCGTCCTCGTATTGCGCCATTCTGCGCTGGCTGCCAGCTTCTCTCTGCCTGCGCAACCTGGCGCTCTGATTGCGGTTCGTGACAATCCGCACGATCCTTACGGCAAGCTGTTGATTCTCTCTGGCGAGAAACCTGGGGATCTGCTCGATGCAGCGCGTGCGCTGGTGACGCGAAACAATTATCAATCGCACACGGACGCGGTGCGGGTTCAGCACGTGAGCCTTCCGATTTACTCGATATATTCTTCCCCACGCTGGCTTGCGACCTATAAACCAACCAGCATCGGCACCTACACCACCGCCGACCGCCTGCAGTTGAGAGGATCGGGTTCGATCAACGTCTATTTTCGTTTGCCGCCGGATCTGTTTCTGGCCGCGCAGCAATCAGTTCCCCTCCGTTTGAACTATGAATATTCCGGAGTGGCGGAGAATGCCGACGCAGGACTGCACGTCCAGTTGAATGGACAAGACGTCGACACGATTCGGCTGCGTCCTGCCAGCGCAACCTTGCACGAATCAGAGATTGTTCGCATCCCAACGGGCAGATTGCAGCCATACACGAACACGCTGACGATCGATTTCTACTTTGGCTCCAACAGTCCAGCGAACGGCCGACAGTACGCCGCGATTCGTCGGGATTCTTCGCTGGATCTGTCAGAACTCCCGCACTCTGTGCTGCTGCCACGCCTGGAGTTGTTCGGCGATGCAGGCTATCCCTTTACGAAGTGGCCCGATCTCAGCGGCGCCGCGGTCGTGCTGCCCGACCGTCCTGATTCTGCTGACTACGAGGCGGTGCTCGACATGGCTGGCTTCTGCGGGGCACAAACTGGTTCACCGGCCACTGGGCTGAGCGTAACGGACGCAGCGCATGTCGAAAGTGTCCGTAATAAAGATCTGGTTCTGCTGGGAAAACCAGCAAACCAGCCTCTGCTATCGGAGTGGCAGGACAGCATGCCCGTGAGCCTTTCGACCGAAGGAATGCGCGTAAATGTAGTGCCCACTCCAAATCGGTTGTTACATCCCGAACTGCCGTTTCGCGAGAGAGATTGGAATCGCCTTTCGAATTTGATTTCGGAAGGGCCTCGGCCCGACGTCATGGTCGAAGATTTCGTGTCGCCGTTACGGTCCGACCGCTCGGTTGTTGCTATTACATATTTCGACAAGCCCGACGCGATCGCAACTTTATTTATGCCGGGGAGCCGCCAGGGTCCGGTCTACGGCGGAGTGACGGTGTCGCGGGACGGCCGCTTTGAGTCCTTTCTCGTCGGCTCCCAAACTTATCATTCGGGCCATCTGGACCGTTATCAGCGGGCCGAAATATTTGCCTTTGAAAATTATCGGCTGATTCCGTTCGGCGTCGTGTTGCTCGCGTTCGTGATTGGAGGCTGGCTGCATCGCGGAACCGAAGGTGTTGCCGCAAGGCGCCTGGCCGCTGCGGCATCCAGCCGTGGGAGGTAATTATGACCAACTGCATGCGTATGAGCGTCGTTGTTTTCTTACTCGCGCTTTGGCTGTCGATGAGCCTTGCCGCACAAACGAATCCGCCCGCCGAACCGCGGCAGAGCGGCGTCGATATCTTGCTAGGCAAGGCCCGCTCACTTGAAGCGCGAGGCCGCACAGACCTGGCGGTCCAGAGCTGGAAACAGGTGCTGCTCGTCAATCCCAATCAGACCGAGGCGCTCGCCGGCCTGGCGCGGGTGGCGAAAGAGAATGGCAATGCCGAAGAACAGCGTAGCTATCTTGACCGGCTGCGCAAGGTTGCTCCTAAAAACCCCGACATCGCCGCCATCGAGAAGATGCATGTCATCACGCAGGATGAACGCCGCCGATTAGAGGAAGCAGGCCGCTTGAGCATGCAGCACAAGCCGGATGCGGCAATGAAGATCTACCAGGAAGTTCTAGGCGACGAACCGCCTCCGGGCAAGTGGGCACAGCCGTTCTATGAGACCGAGGCCGCCAGCACCACGGGACGCGCGAAAGCCATCGCTCAACTGCGGCAGATGTGCGCACGCAATCCCAGCAACGAAATATCTCGTTTGTGGCTGGCGCTGGTTCTGACCTACGATGCCAAAACGCGATTCGAAGGACTTCACCTTCTGGAAACAATCCAGGATCCGGGCGCGGTCGAGCAGGCGCGCGCTCCCTGGCGTCAGGCGCTTCTGTGGGAAAAAGAGAACCCAGCGGCGCAATCTTCCATCGAAGCCTATCTCCGGCGATATCCAGATCCAGAATTGGACGGTGATCTTTCCACGCTGCGAATCAAACACGAGCACGCCCAAGAAGAAGCCGATAAGGGACTCGGATTTCATGCGTTGCAGAACAAGGATCTCGCGACTGCGGAAGCAAACTTCCAGGAAGTGCTGCGTCACTCGCCAAACGATGCGAATGCGATCGCGGGGATGGGTTTTGTCCGCCTGAATCAGAAGCGATTCGCCGAGGCTCTCAGCCTGTTTGAGAAGGCGAAGACGCTGGCTCCGCAGAAGGCCGATGTCCTCGAAGGATACGAAAACGCCAAGTTCTGGCTAGCCATGGAGCAGGGCGCGACCGCTCGCCAACAGAACCGCCCGGACGCGGCGATTGCAGCGTACCAGGATGCACTCACGACTCGTCCCTCGGATACTCAGGCTTTGCTTGGCATCGCACAGGCCGAGGTGGATAAGCGGAACTACCCGGAAGCGGAAGCGAAATTTCAACAAGTGCTGTCGCAATCGCCGAACAACGCGGATGCGATCGCGGGGCTGGGCTTCATCCGGCTGAATCAGGGAAGGTTCGACGAGGCGCAGCAATTCCTACAAAAGGCGCACACGCTGACCCCGAACCGTACCGATGTTGAGCAGGGATATCACAACTCGAAATTCTGGGGCTTGATGAAGCAGGGAGCGACCGCACTTGATCAGAACCGGAATGATGCGGCTGTCGCGGCTTATCGTCAGGCGCTGGCGGAAAATCCGACCGCGAAAGACGCTCTGCTTGGGCTGGCGCATTCCTCGGAACGAAAGGGAGATTACAACGAAGCGATTCGATGTTACGGCCAACTGACCGCAGCTAATCCGGGAGACGTCGACAGCTGGCTGGGCCTGATGAAATCGCAGATGGGCGCAAAAACTCCGCAGGCTGCCATTGAGATGACGCAGCGAATTCCCCCGGCGGCCAGGCAACAATTGGAAGCTCGTTCCGATTACTGGGCCGAAATGGCGCTGGCGTATTACGACACCAAACAAACTTCCATGGGTGACCAGGCGCTGCAGAAGGGCATCGAAATGGCCTCGTCTTCCGACAATGCCGACGCTCTCAACGCGCGCCTCGAAATTGCCGGAGCACTCATGAAGAGCGGGCAGACCCTACGCGCCATCGACATTTATAAGCAGGCTTCGGAGGCGCATCCCGACAACTCAGCGGCATGGGAAGGGCTGGTGGGCGCATATATACGGATGAATGATTACTCGCGCGCCAGGCTGGCCGTGCGCACCATGCCGCAGGATTCGTACGACGCGGCCACAAAGAATTCTGACTTCCTTAGTGCTATCGCTGCGATTTACTCCGCGCAAGGACAGTGCGGAGAGGCGGAAGATTTTCTGAACCGCTCGCTCGATATCGACAAAGCGGCGGGGCGCCAGCCGTCAGAGATCACGCAACTGCAACTCGCCGACATCTGGATGCGAGAAGGAAACTATCAGAGGGCTGGCCAGCGATATCGGCAGGTGATCACCAAAGATGCGAATTCCGCTGAGGCCTGGCGCGGCTACATCACCGCGCTTCACGACGCGCGCGACGACAGAGCCGCTGTTGCTGAGACACGGAGTATGCCTGTGCCGATTCTGGCGCAGTTGGAGAAAGACGCAAATTTCCTGATCCTGCTCGCGAGCGCGGACGCGGCGGCGGGAGAGAAAGACCAGGAGATCCAATTGTTGCAGCAAGCGCGAAGCGTTTACCGGTCGCAGGGGCAGCCGGTTCCGGTGGATGTTGAAATCCAACTGGCATGGACCATGTTCGATAGTGGCCAACACGAGCAGGACCTTCGGGAGATATTGACCGCAACCCGAGCGCGCTCCGATCTGACGCAAAAACAGCGCAACAGTGTGAACGATATCTTCGCCAATTGGAGTATTCGGCGCGCGAGCCAGGCCGTGCACGCCAAGCAGCATGGAGAAGCGGTCGCCATCTTAACCGATGCGCAACGTGAGCTGCCCAACGACCGGCGCATCCCTGCCGCGCTGGCCTCGGTCTATTTGCAGCAACATGACTGGGAAAAAGCGCTGGGCGTCTACCAGACGTGGAATATGAATGGAGCGAATGCCAGCGACTATCGATCGGCAGCCGGAGCCGCGCTGTCGGCTCACAAAATGGCGGTTGCAGACCACTATCTGCGACAAGGGTTGCTGCTCTTTCCCGACGACGCGGAACTTCTGCATATGACCGCAAGACAGGCCGTCGTTCGCGGTGACTACAAGGAAGGGACGCGGTATTTGAAAATGGCTCTCGCCGCCTCGCGCAGAGAGGACTCGAATCCGCAATCCTTAAAAGACGAATCTCCAGAAGAGACTCTGGACCGCGAGAGCGCAGCGGCTCTCAATTTAAAAAGCGCTCCTCCAATTCCCACGTCAACATTATCTACGAGCCTGCCCGGTTGCCAGGTAGTCACGGGAAGCACGCCCAGCGATCTGCGCGTCCGGCCCATCAGCCTGACTTCCACCGATTCGAATGCCCCCGACATCGAGGAAACACACAATATTCAGGATGAGATTGACGTGGTGCAAAACCGCAACACTCCCTTCGTCGGGGCCACGGAAATGGTCTCAGGCCGGACCGGAGACGCCGGATTCGGCCGCCTGATTGTGGAAGACGGCTCGATGAGCAGCTTCTATACCGCGACCGACAAAGTACGATTTGGCGTGGAAGGTCACGGGGTATACGCCTTCAGCGGCTCACCCAACGGCAGTTCGACAAGTCTCTTCGGTTCTTTGCCGCAGGGAGCCCTCTTTGGCGAACAAAGCGCGCTTGGTTATGCCGGAGAAGCACAACTCTCCATGAAGACGTTCGGCCTGATGGTTGGAACATCGCCGCAGGGATTTCCGGTTCACAACTTGATCGGTGGTCTCCGCTTCCGTCCGAAGAACGGACCAATTACATTCACTGCCGTACGGGACAGCGTGAAAGACAGCCTGCTCTCTTACGCTGGGGCGCGCGATCCCGGCACAGGCGTGACTTGGGGCGGCGTCGTTTCGAGCACCGGCATGGCGACGCTTAGATGGGACCCTTCTCCAACGACTCAAGACAGCCATATCGGCATGTACATCTCCGGTGGCGGCGGCATTGTTCAGGGAAAGAACGTGCCCAACAACTGGCTGGCGCTTGGCACTGCCGGAGTGTATGGAGAAATTGTGAAAGGCCTGACTCTGGGGGCCAATGTCAGCGGCATGCACTACGACAAGAACTTGCAATACTTCTCACTCGGCCAGGGAGGCTACTTCAGCCCACAAACCTACGGAGTCGCATCCATTCCTATTTCGTATTTCTCGCGCCATCGCCGGTTTGAATACCGAATTCGTGTGAGCGGCGGCGTGCAATACATTGCGCTGGACCCTTCGGCGTTCTATCCCACGTCCATTGGCGCGTCACTTTTAAATCAAGGGGTTTACGCCTCTTCAACGCACACCGGGCCGAACTACAGCGCCGATTTGCGCCTGGGATACCGGATCTCGCAGCACGCGTATTTCGAGACTTTCGCCACCGCCACCAACGCGCGCAACTACACCTATCAGGCAGCTGGATTCTCGCTGAGGTTCCTGATCCGGCGATTGCCGACCGATACCGACCTGCATCCGGATTCCATCCCAGATTGGCAGGGCAATCCGCCGTTTGGAGTGCAATAGATGAGACGATAAATCCAGATCCGTTGCCAAGCGTTAGAGGTGCAAACGTGAATCGCGAGGATCAGGTTCAACTCGAACTAGAGCCTATCCCTCAGTAAAGCCCCAGCCAAGCTGGGCGAATCCCAAGAAGCGGCAGCGCGTCTTGTACATGGAGTTCGACCCCTAACGCAACTGCAGCGCAAATCGAAAAAATCAGTTGTACCGTCTGCTATCCTGCACAAGTTCGGGCATTCTCGCCTTCGCAAAGGACAAGTCTGCCGGTCACGTTTCGATTAAGAGTTGGAGATGATGCGCGATTCGCTCAGTAGAGTCATGAGCGTCGACTTATGTTCGTGTCGATCGCTGTGACGTTCCTTCCACTAAGCATGAACACAATTGCATGTCCTAGGGAAAACGGGAGAATTAAATGAACCTACGAGCCGCCGCGCTCGTCGCCGCTTTTTTCGCCGCCGGTGCCTTTGGTCAGCAAACTAAAAATGCAATCGTGATTGACGCAACGGACTCTTCCACGCCAACCGGGCACGTCGCCTCACTGAGCAAATATCTGAATGGCTACCGCTCCTCGGTCGACGGACAGACCATCGAGTATCACTCCTCCGATCCCGATGCCGATTCTGCGCTCCTCGTTCGTGGAGAGCGCATGGCGTGGTTCTACGAGACTGCGATACTTCTCCACGAATTGCTCCAAGACGATGGCAGCCTGTATGTGCATCTGGACTGGCATGTCGGGCACTATGCGAAGGCAATATTGGATGAGGTGTTTGGACAGGACAACTTCAGGAATGAAATTATTTGGCACTACCCCGGTCGCGAGATGCACATCGCAAACAAATTCAATGCTAAGCACGATGTGATCTTGTTCTTTGCTAAGAGCGAGGCAGCGAAAATTGATATGTCTAAAGTCGCCGTGCCTTACGACAAGGGCGAAAGACTGAAAGGACTTCGCCGGAAGGTACACCGGGACGCTGACGGACGTGAGTGGGTTTGGGAAACCAGAGGACAGGCATCTGGGCAGGAGCCGTATAAGAGGTATGTTGATGAGATCATCTCACAGGGACGCCCGCTAAGTGATGTTTGGGATGACCTCCAGTTCTTGCGAGGCAATCACCCGGAGAGAGTCGATTACGCAACACAGAAACCTTCATGGCTTATTGAAAGAATAGTTAAGGCATCATCGCGTGAAAGTGACCTCGTGCTGGACTGCTTCGTCGGTAGCGGCACCACGGCTGTTGTCGCCGAAACGTTAGGTCGCCGCTGGATTGCGTGCGACCTTGGACGGTTTGCGATCCACACTGCTCGCAAGCGGCTTCTCTCCGTAGCTCACGTCAAACCGTTCGCTGTTCAAAACCTCGGAAAATACGAAAGGCAAGTGTGGCAGACCGCCGAGTTCCAGACGGGCGGCGAAAGCGCAATCGAGCAGCAGCGGTTACGAGAAGCTGCGTATAGAAAATTCATTCTCGACCTCTACCACGCCACACCGATCAGCGGACATACGTGGATGCACGGGTTGAAGTCCGGGCGCTTAGTACACGTCGGGGCTGTGGATGCGCCCGTGACGCTCGCGGACGTAAAAGCCATTGCACGCGAAGCATGGAAGGCGGCGAGCAGTGGGAAAGCCGCAGGAAAGGCTGCGGCTGACATACTTGGATGGGAATTCGCGTTCGAGCTAAACGAGACCGCTCGGCAGGTCGCAGCCGAGTCCCGCGTGGATGTGGCTTTCAAGAAGATTCCCCGCGAGGTGCTGGAGAAGAAGGCGGTCGAGCAGGGCGACGTCAAGTTCTTCGAGTTGGGAGCGCTGTCGGTCGAACCGAAGCAAAAGGGTCGAGAGTTGACACTAAAGTTGACCGACTTCGTTATCCCGATTGACGACGTGCCGGAGGAAGCGCGGAAAGCCATCAAGCACTGGAGCCAGATGATCGACTACTGGGCGGTAGATTGGGATTTTCGCGATGACACGTTCCATAACCAGTGGCAGTCGTATCGGACGCGACAGGAACCGGACATCGAGCTTTCTGCCAAGCACGAGTACGAGACACCCGGTTCGTACAAAGTCGAAGTAAAAGTCATAGACATTCTAGGGAACGACACCACTAAGACGCTGGATATACAGGTGAAATAAAGATGCCTCGCCGGAAGCGTGCAATGCCTGACAACGCGCAACCAGACCTTCTCGATGTAACTTCAAAACTCCGCACTGCGCCGTGTGTCCCGGCTCTGCGGGAGGCAGTCAAGGCTTGGGTTGCTGGCGGGTACAAGGGAATCAGCGACACGACCCGCATCCTGCTGAACTATTGGTTCTACACCGACCACAAGCTCGCGACAGGCGCTCCGTTCAAATATCACCGTTCCCAACAGGAAGCTATCGAGACTTTGGTTTTCGTTTGGGAATTTGAAAAGGTGCGCAGCCGCAAGGCTCTGCTGGAGCGCTACGCAACGGACCTGAAGGATGTTCGCCTGCCGCCTTATGACGAATTCGCCCGGTACTGCATCAAGATGGCGACTGGCTCCGGCAAAACCAAAGTGATGTCGCTGGCGGTCGCGTGGCAGTTCTTCAACGCCGTCCGCGAAGCGGAAGATGTCGCAAAGGACTACGCCAAGACATTCCTGATCCTCGCACCCAACGTGATCGTCCTTGAACGCCTGAAAACCGACTTCGCTGGTGGGCGCATCTTCCGGTCTGACCCCGTCATACCGCGAGAACTCGAAATCTTCTGGGAGTTCGACTGCGTGATGCGCGGCGAAGCCGAAAAAGCCCCCGCCGAGGGCATGCTGTTCCTGACGAACATCCAGCAGTTCTACGAGCGTGCTGACCGGAACGGGGATGCGGAGCCGGACGCGATGACGGCGGTGCTCGGACCGAAACCTCCGACTCAAAAACTCGAACTGACAGATTTCGGTGATCGGATCGGACTTCGCGCCGGACACCTGCTGGTGGTGAACGACGAAGCGCACCACACGCACGACGAAGAGAACGAGTGGAACACAACAATCCGAACACTGCATGGGAAAACCCCGATCACTGCACAGTTGGATTTCTCAGCGACGCCACGGTTCACCAAGGGCGCGATCTTCCCGTGGACGCTGTCGGACTATCCGCTTAAGCAGGCGATCCTCGACAACATCGTGAAACGCCCGATGAAGGGCATAGCGAAAATCGCTGAGGCGAAGTCGGAGTACGCCAGTGTGCGCTACCGGGGCTATCTGACGGCTGCCGTGGAACGCTGGCGGGAGTACCGTGAGCAGTTGAAAGCATTGAAGCGAAAGCCTGTGCTTTTCGTGATGATGAATGACACCGACGAAGCCGACGATGTGGCGGGATGGCTTCGCGAAAAATATCCAGCCGAGTTCGGCGGCGAGAAAACAGAAGTCATTCACACGGACAAGTCTGGCGAGGTCAGCAAGAAGCAACTAGACGAGGCGCGGAAAGCTGTACACGACGTCGATCAGGCGGAAAGCCCCATTAACGCCATCGTCAGCGTGCTCATGCTCCGTGAAGGCTGGGACGTCAAGAATGTCACCGTTGTGGTCGGACTGCGACCGTACACAGCCAAAGCAAACATCCTGCCGGAGCAAGCTATAGGGCGTGGTTTGCGCCTCATGTTCCGCGATGTCCCCGTGGACTTCACGGAACGCGTGGACATCATCGGCAACCAGAAGTTCCTCGACTTCGTTGACGACTTGGAGAAGCTGGAAGACCTCAAGCTGGACACCTTCGAGGTCGGCAAAGACAAGGTTGGCATCGTCACGATCCTGCCGCTGGACAGCCGGAAGGAGTACGACATTGGTCTCCCGGTGCTGTCCCCCACGCTGGTCCGTAAGAAGAGTCTTGCGGACGAGATCGCGAGCTTGGACGTGATGTCTTTCCAGACCATCCTGCTGCCGCTGACAGCCGACGATCCCCGCAACAAGACCTTCAAATACGAAGGCTACGACATCATCACCCTTCGGAAGGAAGTCGAGCGTGACTATACGATTCCAGAACCCCAGACCGCGCAGGAGGTCATCGGGTACTACTCCCGGCGCATCGCCGAGGCAGTGAAGCTGCCTTCGCAGTTTGCCGCCCTTGCCCCCAAGGTGCGGGAGTTCTTCGAACAGAAAGCGTTTGGGCAAACTGTTGACCTGTCTGACCCAGTTGTCGTGAAGGCGATGGGCACGCCCGTGGCGCACTACGTCTGTGTTGATGTCTTTTCGAAGGCGCTGAAGAAGATGACCATCGCCGAGCTAGAACCAACGCTGCTGGAACCAGAAAGATTCCTGTCTACGTGCCAGCCGTTCCCGTGGTCGCGACCAGTGCTGGAGGATGCGAGGACCGTATTCAACCTCGTGCCCTGCGACAACAATTTCGAGCGGGAGTTCGCCAAGTTTCTGAACAACGCCCCGGATGTTGCCCGTTTTGCGAAGCTGCCCCAGCCGTTCGGCTTCGCCATTGACTACACGGACGGCGTGATGAATCTCCGGTCGTACTACCCAGACTTCGTCGCCGTGGATGACAAGGGCACGCGCTGGCTGCTAGAGACCAAAGGCGCAGAGACCGGGGATGTCGCACACAAAGACGCGGCAGCGACTCAGTGGTGCATGAATGCCACGCAGCTTACCGGGACGAAGTGGGAGTACCTGAAAGTTCCGCAAAAAGGCTTCGAGACGCTACAGCCAAGTCGTTTGGAACACCTGATCGCACTCAAGCCCACAGTTCTTTTTGAACCGTAATCTCTTGGAGTAGATCGGTGAGTTCGCAAGCAAAAACGGTCGCATCGGAACGCGAGTCTTTAGACTTCCAACTCGAATCTGGCTGGAGACCTTTTACTCTGTGCGGCAAACACCTGAGTTTCCGCGAGCACTGTATTTCTCGACTTTGCCAAGCCGACTGCAATCACTGGGGACCGGCGGTTTACAAATGGGAGGGCTTGATCAAGGAAGGCGAACACGCTGGTCAGACGGGAGTTCTCATCGGCGAGACAGGTGACCTTCGATCACGAATAAAGCAGTATGTCAGTGGCACTCAGGAATCCGGCAACAAGTTTTGGCGCGAGCGATTTCTCACCAAGGGCGAGATTTACTTGTACGTCTTGGAATCCGCGATCTTGCGATCCAAGTGGTCGTCTTTCGAATCGAAGCTATCCGATCTCTCCGGTGCTAACGTAAGGCTCGTGCTTGAACAACTGCTGGTGTTCCGCGAAGCGGCAAGGGGCGATGGCACTAGGTGGATTGTGAATCGCAAGCTCTGAGGAAAACGGTTGATCGGAGGCAAGAACGATTGGGGCACAATCCGGGGCACGGTTGGACGCCGAATCTCTAAGATATGCCATTCGAAATCACGAAGTTGCGACTAACTCTCTCGCCTATTGCAGCGGTCAACGGCGCTCTGCTCGAAAGAGTTTATCGACGCCATCGTCCGAAGTGGTATTCTCCGTTTTGTCGTCACGGCGCTTTCACACTTTACGACGACGACCCGTTTCCGACCGATCCCGCGGAGGATCACGCTATCCAATATCAAACGTTCGCGGATTCCGGCGAACGTTTCTTGCTCTTCACAAGCAGGTGCTTGGTCTGCGACAAGGTCTTACTAGAGGGGCGGTTGAGGAAGCCTGATGGAAGCGAAACATCATTGGGCACTCTGTATGTTCTCGTCAAAGACAAATTCACTCCCGCTGCAAAAGACATCCCAGACGAGGCTTTGCGGAAATTCTACGACCGAGAATGGGAATTCATCACTACTCTGCTGGCTGACTTCAACAAGCTCACGATTGCCGTCGCAGTCGCGGCGGCGGTCTTCTTCGACAAATACCCTTCCGTGTTTTACGCCTTCATCGTATCGTGCTTCATCATGATCCTTCTGTACGTCTTCGCCTATCTCGGTCAACGGCATATTAGTCGCCAGTATTATCGGGACGCGGGGAAAAGCATGACGCCAACGTACAAGTCCGGTTTTGACACCGCTGGGAAATACTTGCAGGTCATCTTTGGCGCTGCTATCGTCGTTGTGTTATGCCTGATGATCCGAGCAGAGAGGAATCTGATGAACAGCAAGCCGACAGGAAATGACGACCTTGGAAAGACTAGACCTTATAATCCGCCAACAAAATCACCGAATCAGGCACCAGCCCCGCCTCAACAAGCCCCGGTTCAGACGCCTGCCAAGAAGGACTAGGTCGCTTAGCTCGAATCGTGGAAGCCATTCCCCTACCCTGCTCAGCTTTTCCAATAACGCGCTGAGCCGTCGCATGAGTTGCTCTGCCCACTGAACCGCACGCGTGATCATGGCGTCGGTTGTTTCGCGGACCGCGAAAACCGGGCGTCTGTAGAAATACTTGCTTTCGATTGCCTTATTGTGAGTAGCCCAACGAGACTCTCGCAACTCTGGAGGCAACAGTGATAGAGCCAGCAAAGAAAGAACGCGCCAAGTCCGAAGCTGTCACGCGTAAGAGCACCGTGCTCCTCGCGCAGGTTTCATGGTGCGCCCATGCGTGGAACGCAACGCCGGAACAGGCAGCGAGACAGATCGTCACGGACCTCTTCGAGCATCTTTCAAACGGCGGCACCGTGTCCGTTCGCGTCGAGGGATTGGAAGGCAGTGAACACACGATAGAAGTGTCGGCGAGACGGTGAAGGAACACGGCGATCCGCCCACAGTCGCGGCAGCCCCGTCAAAGCAAAAGATCGGCGTACTCAGACGCTTAGGGTGCGTCGCGAGCGTCCGCCAGATCAAACCGTCACGCTGCCAGTTCCCTCCTGTTGAGGCGCTGCCGCAGCCTTAGCTTGGTTGGCAGCGATCTGCTCGTAGTGTCTGTTGGGATTCTTGGAGCAGGACTTGGCATGGAAGGTGACCTGCGCACACTCAGGGCAGATCGGCACGTCGCACTCGGCTTCGTCCATCTTCTTCGCAATGGCTTCGGCTTCAGCCTTGCGCTTGGCTTCAGCGGCAGCCTTAGCTTCTGCTGCCGCTCTTTCGGCTTTGGTGACATAGCCGGGACGCTTGTCGATACAGTTCCGGCGTAGACCGCCAATGCCGCTTTGCAGGGACTCGTACTGCTTGTCGTAGCAATCGTTGCACACCCTGACCGAGATCGGGTTGTTCTGGTGGTCTTTTCCATCAACCAGCCACATCGAACCGAATGGAACCTTCTGGCATCTGCCGCACAGTTTAGCGAGACGTTCCTGTTCCTTCTTGCGGGCTGCTTCAGCACGCTTCCGCGCCTCAAGCTGTTCTTCCTCTTCGCGGAGTTCCTTGATCATGGCGCGGTAGTGCATGATGCCCGAAGCCTTGCAGAGTTCGCATTCCTCGAACATGTGCTGGTCGTAGTCGTTCAGCAGAAAAGCATTCTTCGACTCCAGCGCGGCAAGGAATTGGGCGGCGGTGCGGATGTACATCTTCTTGTCGTCCTTGGTCGCGTACTTGGTGGAGCGATGGGCGCGGTTCCACTTGAGCACCATCTCGGCGGCGATGACTTTGTAGTGGTTCTCCGGTACGCGACTGAAGAACTCCAAGATGCGGGCGCACAGCGGAAGCTGTTCCTTGACCATCGCGTCGGTTACGTTCGGGCTGATGCGGTGCAGTAGATCGACAGCGTTGGAGAGTTCTTCACCGAGGTCATCCTCGTACATCTCCTGCCGGGTCTGTGGCAAGCGGGGTTGGGGTTGTTCTTGGTTTTGACTTTGGTTTTGTTCTTCGCTGGTAAGGTCACACCCAGAGAGGTCTTGACTTCCCGGCGTAGCCGGGACGCACGGGGCGGAAGCGAGCGACGTAGTCGCGAGCGAAACTGGCTTGCTTGCTTTCTCACTACCGCTCGTAAGAGCGGAAGGTTCATCACTCCCAGTGGAACGTGCTTCTCTTGTATCCCCGGTTTGCATCTCAAAATGCAACGCCACTTCGTGTGCATTTTGCAACGCCACTCGTGTGCGTTTTGCAACGCCACTCTTCTTTTTCTCACGTAGCATTCTGCAACGCGACTCATCGTATTGTTGCAACGCCACTAGGTCGATGTAATACGCCTGTGTCCAATGGTTTCCGGGTTTGTAGAAGTGTTGCGTACCTTTAGGGCAATAGTCGATCCCGCACTCATGACTCTCAGCCTTCGGCAGAATGCCTATTTCAGTCAGTTCTTCCATGTTGCGGAAGGCGGTGCTGCGATCAACCCCGGATTTCGCGCCGATAGTCTCTTTGGCTTCGAAAAAGTTGGTACCGTCGTTCCGGGCACGGTTGGCGATGGCGGTCAGTACCCGCTTGTACTTGCCGGGAATGCCACGCATCTTCTGAATCTTGTCTTGTAGTTTGAAACCCATAGCTGTATCCCACTTCGGCTGATCCCTTGTTCCTTCGCCTTGTCGAGTGGCGAGTCGGTTGCCTTAGTGGGGAGTGGTGGGATACAGCCTTAGGCTGGAACCACTCCCCGGCTTTGAATCGTCTCTCGACGACCCCGACCTAGATAAATACTGCTATTTCGAGAATTCCTCCTGATCTCCCGTTCGAGCCGCTCCTTCTGGCTCCTGCCTTTGCACCGCAGCCTGTTTGAAGTGCGCGATCTTGCAGCCAATCACTTTGTCGATGTCGGGATCGTGGTCGATCAGAGCCTCTAGTAGCGAAACGCTGACCTCGTAAAGTGCCGGATCGCCGGGGCGAGTGGCGACGTAGTAGCGCGTGCCTTGCTGGTCGCGGACCTCGTAGACGGCAGCCACCAGCGGGAGGTAATAGACGACCTCTTTCTTGATCAAGACACCGTTGAGTTCGGCGGCTTCGCGTTTCCGCCTGACGCAGTTGAAGTCCCGTTCAAAACGGTAGCGCTTGCTTCGCCCGCAAATCCGGGCGACGTACACGTTCTCGTGGTGCGGTAGTCTCAGTTCGATGTGGTCAGTCATAGTTCGCTCCCGCTGAGGTCAATCGTGGTTTCGCGTTTCGGCTTCGGTCCGCGCTTTCGCTGCGGGACCGAGAACCGCTTCGCGGTTTTTCGGACGAATGACTCAGACACGCCGAAGCTATTACTGATCTGCTTCTGGCTCAGGTCCGTGCGTTCAACGAGGACAGCTACCAACCGTGATAGGAATTCTGCCTTTGCGGCGTGCAAGCCTTCCTTGAGTGTCTGTATTGGCATTTAGGTTTCCCTCTCTACAAATGGCAGCCTGTAGCTGAAATTCCGATGCGCATCGCTAGAAATTGGGGGCGGGATGGGCGTTTTTCTACATCTTTATCGGGGTTTCTGAATGGTCGAACAATCACCAGTGAAATTTCTTCGTGGAATGGTAGTGAGAAACAAAGTCGGTAGACGCGTCGCGACTGGTGTTTGTGGAGCGGGAGCTTGGGATCGAACCAAGCTGTCTCCGGGGGAACCGGAGCCGTCTCCCTCGACACTCCCGCCCAGAATTAAGACAGCTAATCCTGCCTTGGAGGCTTTAGCTTAGGTGGGTGCCTCTCGAAGTAGTCAGCCTCCCTGTGCTCACGCTCGGCAGTGCGATGCTTCGTCACCGTATTCCGTGTGCAGTTGACGATCTTTGCGATTTGCGCGTCGGCAGCTTCGGGATTCTCTTGTATCGCCCGCATGATTTCCTTATGCAGCGCCCACCACTGTTTGGACGACTTGCTCATCACATTGCTCCGCTTGCCTTGTGCCTCTTTTTGAGTTTCTCGACTGAGGGTTTCTTTGGCGCACCCGCAGCTAACAGATCGTCATCATCATCCACGATGAGGTTGCTACCGGGACTTCGGGGCAAATTGTCCTGAGGTTTCTCCGCTCTGTTCTCGATTTCGAGCATGTGCGTTGCGAGTCCGAGTATTTTCTTGCCCTCGGGAGTGTCGCCACGGACGGAGCTTGAGCCGTCCACGACTGCGTGGGCTAAGTGCAGTCCCATTTTGTACAACTCTTCAGTCTTAATTCCTCGTTCCCTCAGGAGTTTGTCGAAAATGTTTTCAGGACGTGGTAGTGGGTCATGCACAAGCCCGGACAACTCTTCCGTCTCCAAAGAGGACAGGAACTCGCCCGCGTCCGGGTCTTTCGGGTACTTTCGAGCAAGTCTGATTGCAGGTTCGGTTGCTGTGATAAGCGCCTCGGCAGGTGCCCGCCAACTGCGTGACTTTTTCCTTTCCCTTTGCGGTCCGAGGGTTGCGGACAGGGCGCGGTTGACAGTGCGAACGTCGCACGAAAAGTGCTTCTCGCACCACCGTTGCCAGCCCTCGACGCCACCTCGTTGACCTTGGGCGTTGAGACGCCAGCGGAGTTCTAGGAAGTACGGCAACTCTGGTTCAATGATGGCGCGGGCGGACGCGAGGAACTTTCCCGCTTTGGATGCGGTCCGAGCGCAACGTTTTTCAAGTTTGCGGGTCGGCATTCCCTCCGCATCACGGGCGGCTTTAGCCAGCATCCTGCGATCTTCGCGTACGCCCAGATAGTCGCGGTGCGGTCTTCGGATTAGGAGAACATCCTCAGTGGGGTTTGCCGCCATTCTTGCATCATAGGAAGGACGGGCTGTTCGTCGCCAGATGACTAACGTAAGGGGTCGGAGGGCAATGATCTGAGGCGGAAAAGCTACGAATTCGCGGACTTTGCGAGCGCCTTTCCTTTTCCCCAAATGGAATCGACCTTTGCTTTGACCACGTGAGACTGCGCCTTCGCTAGGTACCTCATCGCCGACTCCAACGACTTCCAGCCCATGAGGCGTTGCACCGTCTTGAGGTCCATGCCCCCATGCAAGAGCCGTGTTGCGCACGTGCCGCGAAACTTGTGGACATAGGCATTCTTGATCTCTGCGGCGGCGGCGATTTTCTGACAATCGTCCCATGAATGAACCCAGCGATATCCCGTGCTTGTCGGGAAAACATAGCGGCTCGTTCGCGACAGCGATTTCAAGATTTGAACTAGTTCATGCGGAATTTCAACGGTCCTCTGCTGCCAAGTCTTGGGCACAAAGTCGCCCTTCGCCTCTACCCGCAGGGTACCTGCCTTAAGGTCAACGCAGTCCCACGTGAGATTTTCCAGTTCCTTTCGGCGCAAGCCAGACATGAGGTAGGTCTTGAACACCGCATGCTGGAAGGGATTGCAGTGTTCGAAAAATTTCTTCAATTCGTCTTCTGTATAAACTTCAGGTTCCTTTTCCTCGTACTTTCCGTCTTTCTCCGTAACGAGACCGTCTCCCGGTTTCTGCTTCTGCACGTACCGCAGGAATTGCCCAACTCTTAGCATTTTGTTGGACGCTGTGCGATCCGAGCGCTTACGGTCGATCAGCCATTGCTTGTACCGCAGGAGGTCGATCCGCCTAATCTGGGAGATGATGTTCGTTCGGCAAAACGAGTGGAACTCCTCAAGCGTCTGTTTTATCAGGGCATACGAACGCGGGCGGTTGCGAAGGCGATAATCCTCTAGGAAGCGGGGTATCTCATAAACCATCAGCAGCGGTATTGGGTCATCCTGAACCTTGATCCCGTTCGCCCTCGCCGCTAGGTATGATTTCTGTACATCACACATTCGAACAGCGGTGGACAAAGCCTCGCATTTCGTCCACACGGTCCTCGAACCCTCGCGATGGCGCACATAGTACGACGCGTCAGGGTGGTGCTCGTCGTGGGAATTGACGTGTGCCCAACCCGGCTTAATTTTGTTGTTCTTCCCTGTGACGGGCTTGCAGTAGCGCCATCCAGCGGGCGTTTTCACGTACAGCCAAATGGATGCTTTGCGGTTTGCCATGACTGCTTCCGCTGCAATCATGGTTCAAAACGGTAGGAAGGCGGTAGGAAGAACTGGAAGTGCTTGATTACGAAAGTTTTGGTTGCGGGGGGTGGATTTGAACCACCGACCTTTGGGTTATGAGCCCAACGAGCTACCAGACTGCTCCACCCCGCATTGTGATCATAACAATCACCGGCGGGGGCGTCAAACGTGCA
>Ga0187805_10000121_pt1 | contig 22804 bp, 21 predicted proteins | sample NC_wetland_sal_i_6_FD_132965 | JGI IMG/M metagenome (GOLD analysis project Ga0187805, IMG submission 132965) | Wetland sediment microbial communities from Neuse River Estuary, North Carolina, USA - Control_5 | ecosystem: Environmental > Aquatic > Freshwater > Wetlands > Sediment | place: USA...
ATCGATCCCGCGCATCGCTTCGCCCAGTTCTTCGTGCGCTTCAAGCACTGCCTTCGGATCATCGAAATGGGTGGTGGCCTTCACGACCGCCTTGGCGCGCGCTTCCGGATCACTGGACTTGAAAATCCCCGACCCGACGAACACCGCCTCCGCGCCAAGCCGCCGTACGAGCGCCGCATCCGCCGGCGTAGCGATTCCGCCCGCTGAAAAATTCGGCACCGGCAACTTGCCTGTTTTGGCGATCTGGCGAATCAGTTCAATCGGCGCGCCGAGTTCCTTTGCTTCGTGCATCAGTTCGTCGTCGCGCAGAGTCGTCAGCTTCTTCATCTGGCTGACGATGGTGCGCATGTGGCGAACGGCTTCGACAACGTTGCCGGAGCCAGCTTCGCCTTTCGTGCGTATCATCGCCGCGCCCTCCGCGATGCGTCGCAGCGCTTCACCGAGATTGCGGGCGCCGCAAACGAACGGAATGCGGAAATCATGCTTCCACACGTGGTTTTCTTCGTCGGCTGGCGTCAGCACTTCGCTCTCGTCGATAAAATCCACTTCGAGCGCCTGAAGCACTTCCGCTTCGGCAAAATGGCCGATGCGCACCTTGGCCATCACGGGAATGGTCACGGTCTGCATGATTTCGCGAATGATCTTGATCGAGGCCATCCGCGCCACGCCGCCTTCTTTGCGAATGTCCGACGGCACGCGCTCCAGCGCCATCACCGCGCAGGCGCCGGCCTTCTCAGCAATCTTGGCTTGCTCGGCATTCGTCACATCCATGATGACGCCGCCTTTGAGCATCTCCGCCAAGCCGACCTTCACGCGCCACTCGTTCGTGGCACTTCCTGAATTCCCGCCCGCGTTGCCGCTGCCGTTTACTTTTTTCGCTTCCATGTCACTTCTCCTCTCGCTCCGAATCTCTCAAACTGATTTTCACTGCCAAAGTCTTACGCGGTGCGCGCTTCTGGCGCAGCCGCTTGTTTCTGCCCGATCACCACAAATCTTCCCGTGCCCCGAGCCAGCAATTCACCGGCGCTGTTGCGAATCTCGCCCGTAAGAAACAAATTTCGCCCTTTCACATCCGTCTCGAATCCTTCGACAATAATTTCTTCATCCACTTTCACTGGCTTCAAATATTGCACCGTCAGTTCCGCCGTAACCGCTCGAACTTCCCGGAACCGGCAGACTTTGCCCATGGCTTCGTCAAGCAACGTGGCAATGATTCCGCCATGCCCCATCCCGCCGCCGCCCTGATATCTTTCTCCCAGGATAAATCGTCCGACGATTTTGCGGTTGACGTTGTCTTGCACAAAAGTGAGTTTCATTCCCGCGTCATTCGCTCCGCCGCAGCCAAAGCATTTATTCCCCGGATTCGGCGCCAACGTAATCGTATCCGTCAATTTCAGCCAGCCTCTCTGTCTTCCTTTTTTTCCTTACTTCTTTACTTCATTACTTCCTTACTTCTTTTTTTCAGACCAGCGCAACGCGGCTGCGCTCTGCGCGACGAACTCCACGCTGCCGTTTGCGCATCTCGATACGCAGAATATCCGCAAGCGTCGCAACGCCACGAGCGATCTGCTTTTCATCGAGTCCCGCATAGCCAAGACGCAGCGTATTCGGCAGCGGATTCTGCACATAGAAATATCGTCCCGGCGCAAAAAGTACGCCGCGCTCTTTCGCGTGAATCAAGAGCTCGCTGGCATCAAAGCCCGGCGGCAACTCCACCCACAAACACATTCCGCCATCCGGCCGCGTCCAGCGCGTGCCTTCGGGCATGTGCTTGCGCAGAGCTTCGTCCGCAGCCACAAGGCGCGAAGCATAGACCTTGCGCATTTTCGCGACGTGTTTCGTGAACAACCCTCGCCGCAAGAATTCCGCCAGCGTGGCTTGCGCGAGCTGGTCCGTGTGCAGATCGGTGGCCTGCTTGACGGTGCGCAGGCGTTCGATGGCTGTCGCGGGCGCAACGATCCAACCCACACGCAGTCCCGGAAAGGCCACCTTCGAGAAGCTATCGATATGAATCACGATATTCGCGCGGTCGAGCTGTTTTAGAGAGGGCACCCGTTCCTCGCGTGCATGGAGCCGCGCGTAAATATGATCTTCCACCACGGGTACTTGATGACGGCCAGCGAGTTCCAGCACTTTGCGCCGCGACGCGAGCGGCATGGATAAGCCCGTGGGATTCTGAAAATCGGGCGTGAGCACAATGAGCTTCACGCGATTCGCGGCAAGCGTGGCTTCGAGCGCTTCCAGATCGGTGCCGAGCGTGGCACCCGGTTCGGGGCGAGTTTGCACCGGGACGCCAAGACAGCGAGCGCGGGCTCCATGGAAAATCGCCATCACGCCGGGGTACGTGGGATTTTCGAGAATCACTGAATCGCCCGGCCGCACAAAAGCTTTGCTGATGATGTCCAGCGATTGCTGGCAACCGTCCGTGACCAAAAGATTTTCGTCCTTGGCGGGGATTCCGTCGTTGCGGAGAAGCTCAAGGAGGGCTTCTTTCAGCGGGCCATAGCCGTCCGAGGGCCCGAGGTTGAGAACATCCGTGGCTTCCCGGCGCAGGACGGCGTTGACGCAAGTCTGCAGCTCGTCGACAGGAAAGTATTCCTCGGCGGGGCGGGCCATCACAAAGGACAGCGAGTTTTCCGGCGCGCTGGCGGTCAGACGGCTGAGCGCCTCTTCGCCGCGTTCATCCGCAAACAGCAGCTCCCAACGAATGCCCTCGCCTCCGTTTAGAACGGGCGGAGGTGGCGGGGTGAGTTTCAGGCCGTTACCATTGCCTTTGATGAATGTACCGCGGCCGACGTGGCCCTGAATGAGGCCTTCGGATTCCAGCTCGGCGTAGGCGTTCGCAACGGTGGTGCGATGGACTCCGAGCAGGGTGGCGAGCTCGCGGCTGGCCGGAATGCGGTCGCCGGGGCGCAAATCGCCCGCGTGCACGAGCGAGCGCAATTGGTCGCGAAGCTGGATGTACAGCGGGACGTGGCTCTCAGGCTGGAGATGCAGTGGCAACATTGTCTCTCACCTTGAGCCAATTCTACACGATATTGGACTGCTGCAAGAGCCAATTTGTCTCCCGCCATTTTGGCGGGTACCGGCCTAAAAGCAGCGATTGGCGAGCCTCGGCAAATAGAGAGACGCGGGGGGCGCTGAGTAAGCGGCAGCAAGGCTGCCGCACTCCAAATCGGTAGATTGCAATATTCTGCGGGACCCGGTAGTCGCGGAACGGCCGCCCGTTAATCGGGGTTGGGCTCGTAGCCCAAGCGGCCATTTTTTTCGACTGCGGCCAAGCTGCGGATGCAGAGTTTGGTTAGATCTTTCTCGTCGCATTGATAGATCTCCATCATCGGCAGGTCCTCATCCTGGACTTCATACTCCCCTGCCTGCATGTCCTCGGAGTCGTCGTCCGAAGCGACGGCGACGGGACTACCGGGCTGCACGCGAATACGAAATTGGCCGGAGGAAGGCTCATAATTTGCATAGCTAAAGCAATGGCCGATGCAGGCGCGATCGACGAAATGGCCGACGAAGGACACGCGCGAATCGAGCGGCGCCCAAATCGTGGACAGCACCTTCGCCCCGAAGGGCAAAGGTGCGACGAGACGCTCGACTTCAGATTCCATGCGATTCAATCTCGCGGTGTCCTGGTACAGGAAGGTAAAGAAAACGATTGCACACGCTCCGAAGCCTGCCAGGTGCCATTTTCGCGGCTTGAGGCAGCCCATGAAGCAGAGCCCAAGAACGGCAGTAATGGCGGTGAGGCGAGAGGCGAGCAGGCCAATCCATCCGCCGGTAATGGAGGGTCGCAAATTTTCGGGCAACAGGGCCACTGCAACAATCGCAACAAAATACAACTCGATTGGAAGGCGTAGCGATTGCCAAAAGGATTTGTCGCGCCTTCGGGAGATCCCCTCCATGAGAACGCAGAGCACGCCGAAGTTTAGCGCGACCGAGCCAAGCATCGCATAGCGCCGACCGTAGAGGGTCAGCTGGTCGGCGCCGTTCATTAGATAGAAGGGATCGTGCACCCAATCAACGGGAAAGCGAGTCTGATGCGCCAGATATGTATGAACCGCATAGACCGTGGCGACGGCAGCCGCGGGCACCGCTAACTTCCACCAACTGGGCAGCTTCGGCCAAAGGAACAGATAGAGGGCAGTCCCGAAAAGCCAAATGAGTCCGAGCGGATGCGCAAGCAAAATGAAAGGCACCATGCACAAGCCGAAGAAACGCTCGCCTCCCCTTCCCCGCCAGAAGAGAGCCAAGCTGAAAGCCGCGAGCCCAAGCGACAAATAATAGTTTAGGAATCCCATATTGAAGGAATATCCGTAAGACAACATGGCGATGCATGGTGCGAGGAACCACGGTGGCTGGCCGCTTGTGGCCGCAACAAGCGCAAACACTCCCCAGAAAAAGATCAGAACACAGAGCGCAGCGACAATTTTTTCGGCAGCAGCAAATCCCAGAAGATTCGCGGCATGCAGCAGCATCCAGTCCACCAGGACGTTGTCCCACTGTCGCACAAAATAGAGGCCGGGAGCCTGGCCCTTCTCGATCAACTGGGCTAGCCAGGCGTTATAAACATGGCTTGCGAGATCGCCGGCTTCGATGTGCTTGTGCCAGAGACAAGGGACGATCATCGCGATCGATAGGACGAGGATGATCCATTTCTTCTCGCGTAGGAATTGCCATCCTAGCGCAACTCGCGTCGGCTCGCCGGTCATCTTCTGTCTCGCTCGCGGCTTCGCAATGCACACTCCTCTTCATGGGAATAGAGTCGCGCCATTCTACTATTTTCGACGTAGGGGCCGGATGTGGATAAGGCCAGAGGGTGTCGGACGAAGGAATGTTGAACGGAGGTGGCGGGTCAGTTTCCGGTTACGTTTTACAGGAGTTGAGGCTCGCTCAGAATTGAGGTGTGCAGGTTGTTCGGAAGTTGAGGTGAACCTGAAGATCATTAGGCTGCTCGCCGGGATTTCCGTCGACCAGCTTGAATTTCCATGTGCGGATCGTCTTAACCGCAGCTTCGTCGAGGTGGCGCGAAAGTGATTTGACAACGTGAATCTCCTTCACATTACCTCTGTTGTCGAGAGCGACGGAAAGTACCATTTTCCCTGAGACGCCAGCTTTTCTGTCTTCGACGGGGTATGGTGGAGAAGCAAGGTCATCGTATTCCGACACGCCGACAACTTTGCCGTCTTCGTTTAGGAGTCGTCCTGAAAACTCTACCTCACCATGGTCGGAAACCGGGCCGGGACATTCTTTGGGGAAGCCGTAGCTGACTTCCACCGGGAATGTTATCGGCGCGTGGCTGGGCGGCTCGAATTGCCACAGCTTGACACTGTCGATGGCAGCCTGGAAAAGCTCTGGGAGGCCATTTAGTGGTGTGGCGTCGGAAACTCGTCCGTTCGCCCCCACCACGATGCTCAACCTGACTTTCCCCTCGATGTCTTTCTTCCGCGCTTCCTCCGGGTATGGAGCAAATGGCGAATTAATTAGCTTAGGCAGAGTTCTTTGCTGGCCGCCAGCTTGTTTCTGAGGTGCGATTTCATTCTGCCCACGCGCTATAGGCTGGCCATTGGCAGCAAGCAGTACCACTGCGAGGAATAAGAACAGACGGCAAAACAGCATGCTTGTCCCCATACTGCCTCCGCTATTGCGTCTCAACCGTCGGCGAAAACATCTTACAGCTGTGATGCCCAATCCTCAATGCTCAAACCATCTGGACGGCCTAACTCCTGCGTAGTCGCGTAATCAGAAACTGACCCTACAGGTTTTCTATCGTGGGTAGCTAGCGGGAGAGCTGATTTTCGCCGAGTTTTTTCAGGCGGTCGCGGAGGCGGCGCTGCAGCGGAGTGGGCGTATTGGGATTGAAGGCGACGAGATACCATAGCGGCTGGCTGCGATCCTTGCTGAGCCAGGTGAGCGTGCCGGCATCGGCGTTTGGATGGCGGGCGACATTTTCGCGAATCGCGCCGTAGGGATGCTTGGCGAGTTTGTTCAGAGTTTTTGCGTTCGCGCGCGGGTGTTCGCTGATCAGGCGGAGCAGATAGAAATCCTCTTCGGGGGCTTGCTTGACGAGCTTTTCGAGCATTTCGGGCTTGGCGTCGGCGCTCAGAACCAGGCCAATCTTTTCATCCCACGCGGTGTTGATTTGATTGAGCTCGCGCGTGCGTGCATGGATCAGATCTTCAAGAATGCGGCGCTCCATCTGCAAGCGCGCAATCGGCAGGTCGGTGCCTTCGAGCGAATCGAGAACGCGCAGCAGATGCTGCCGCTCGCCGAAGACGATTTGGGAAGTGCGCGTAATCGCGCCCTTGTCCTTTTCCTTGTGCTGCACCAGATCGGATCGTCGCATTGTCAGATGGCTCCAGCCGAATCTTTTCCCAAGCTCGCCGCGGGACCGGACTACTTGCCGCTATACCCCGGATTGCGCCACAAGGAGTGAGTTAACGCCCTCGTGGTGGCTTCTGCGGATTATGTTCCGAGCACCGCATGGGGTAAAGTTTGGTGCGTGTTGCATGTGCCCGATGTGCAACCGTCTGCCGCAGCCGTGGGAACTCCATCAACCAAGAAGGACTGCGAAATATGAATGCATTTGATGAGCACAAAGATGAGCTGGAGCACTACGAGCAGATGTACGGGCGGGAGCGCGGTCGCCTGGCAGTATCGCTGGATCGGATGACGAACGCGCTCGTGTTAGTGGGCCAGCACGGCGTTTATTGCACGAGCCAGCGAAACCCGACGGTGCCGGCGATGGATTTGCGGATGATTGCGCAGGAATTGGAGCACGCGAAACAGCTTGTGCAATCCGTCATGGAGGAACTGAAGCGTGCGAGAGCCGGACGTGAAGTGACCGGTGACTCGTGACTGCTGCAACGCGCGGAAAAGACGATTATTGAGCCACGCCAAATATAGAATCGTACGAGCCATGGAGAAAAGCGGCAGCAGGGCTGCCGCACTCCAAACAGCTTGTTCGCAATATTATGCGGGACTTAGCAGGTTTTGACGCAGCGGCTTCTGCTAGCGCAGGAATGAACAGCTAACTTGGAGTGCATTTAGGTGTTGATCAGGAAAGGATTTGTGTCGCGTTCCTGGCCGATGCTGGTCATGGGGCCGTGACCGGGATAGACAATGGTTTCATCGGGCAGCTTCATGACCTTGCCGCGGATCGATTCCGTGATTTGATCCATCGAGCCGCCCCAAAGATCGGTGCGGCCGATACTGCCTGCGAAGAGCGTGTCTCCGGCAAAAAGCCGCGGAGCAGGCATAAAGATGGCTCCGGCATCCTTGGGCAAGTACAAACAAACACTGCCCGGCGTGTGCCCGGGCGTGTGGATGACATTGGCCTGGAATGAGCCCCAACGGAGGGCGTCGCCCTCTTTCAAAAGCTGGTCCACGTCGGTAATTTCCGGTGTTGGAACGCCGAGGAACGCGGCCTGCACGTCCATGCCCTGATAAAGGGGCAGATCGTCGCGATGCATTAAGATGGGAGCGCCGGTGTATTTGTGCAGTTTGCTGAGGCCGCCCACGTGGTCGATGTGAGCGTGCGTGCTGACAATGGCTTTGACGGTCAGCTTATGCCGGCCGAGCAACTCGAGGATGCGCGTAACTTCGTCGCCGGGGTCAATGACCAGCGCTTCGCGGGTCTCAGGATCGCCGATGATCGAGCAATTGCACTGCAACATCCCTACAGGAATGGTGATGTGGATAAGTCCTTGCGAGACGGCATCGAAAGCTGGAACTGCGTCACCCATATCCTCAGAGTATATCATCCACGCAAGCCGGAATAGGCGAGCGCTCGGACGAAGAGCTACTCAATTTGCTAAGCTGATCGAGGAAGGGATAGGAATGGAGACAGAAGAAACACGCGGAGCAATCGAAACGCCGCTCGCGGAGCTACACAAGAGAGAGGGCGCAACGATGGGGACGTGGTTTGGCTGCGAATTGCCGGATCACTGGATTGACCTGCGAGCGGAGCAGGAATATGCGCGCAAGTCGGTTGCTCTGGCGGACAAAAACTATCGCGCCTATCTGTCTTTCACCGGGCCGGACAGGGTGCGGTATCTGAATGCCATCCTGACAAATAACATCAAGGATTTGCGCGCGGGGCAAGGCACTGTTTCGCTGCTGCTGAACCCTCAGGGGCACATTCTTGCGGAAATCGAGACTTACGCGCAGCCCGATCGCCTCTTCTGTATTTCTCACGCGATGATTCGGGAGCGGCTGATCGAGTGGCTAGACAAATACATCATCATGGACGACGTTACCCTGTCCGATGAGTCGCAAAGTTACGGAACCTTGGCGCTTGAAGGACCAAAGGCGGCCGTTATCGCGCGGGAGCTTACTGGCGTCGATCTTTCGACGGTCGCGGAGCTCGGCCGGAAGGAAGCCAGCGTTGCGTCAATTCCATGCTGGATTACTAAGCGTTCTCCAGGTGGAGTCGCAGGGTGCGAATTTCTGGCCGAAAGGGAAAAGCTGCCGGGACTGTGGCAGATACTTTTGGAAAATGTGAAGCAACATGGCGGCGGGCCGATGGGCTATGCGGCGCTGAGCGCGCAACGGCTTGCGCACGGCGTGCCGTGGTTTGGATACGATTTCGGCGAGAAGCAAATTCCGCACGAAGCTGGCTTGGAATCAAGCCACATCAGCTACACAAAGGGCTGCTACACCGGGCAGGAAATTGTTGAACGCGTGAGATCGCGTGGCCAAGTAAACCGGCGAAGGGTCGATCTTATTTTTGAGGGCGCCGGGGTTCCTGCCGCGGGCGAGACGCTGACCGCCGACGGAAAAGAGGTGGGATTTGTTACCCGCGCGGCGATTCCGTCGTTTTTGTCGCACGCGATAGGAATGGGTTATGTGCGCAAGGACCACAACACTGCTGGGAGCCGTCTGGGTTGGTCTGGGGGCACAGCTGTCGTTTCCAAGTTTCCCGAAGCACTTGATGAAGCCGCGGCTGGACGGTGAAAGCTGTGCACAAACCGACGGTTGCGCAGTGTGCGATCTTCCCATGTGTCAGTCGAACTCGTGACGCGAGGCAGCCTGCTCAGTTCCGACGCGGCCAGCAGTAATTTCGGCTTTGAAGTAATTCTCGCCTTTGATGGGGCAACCGGCCAGGCGGCGAAGCATGGCGAGCTGGCCAATGTGCGTCAGCGCGTCGGCAATGGGACCCTGGAACAAACTCTCCGGGGACGCGTGCAGGGGCGCCGGCGAGGCGAGAAAGTCATCGAAATTTTTTAACGAGGTGTGGAATCGCGCGACTTCCGCATCCCACGCGAGCGGCCCGGAATTGTGCCATGCGGTCTCTCCGCGCGCCATCGACAGCGCCCAATCAAATAGATCGCCAATGTGGGCGAGAATTTTTGCGGGCGTCCTGGGGCTGTCACCGATCGTGAAGGCTGCGAATGAATCCGGCGCACCGCGCAGAGCTTTGCCGCCGCGATAGGCGGCCGTGGCCACCGTGTGGCGAAGAAGTTGGCGTGCTGGATCAGAAGTTGTAGACATGATGAGCGGATCCCCCGTATGGCCAATGCGTGCTAGCGCCTAGTATAAACGCGGACGTAGTCGACGAGCATGCTCTGCGGAAATTTGGTGGATGCGTCCGGGTTGCCAGGCCAATCACCACCCACAGCGAGATTAATAATGATGAAAAATGGGTGGTCGAAAACCCACGTGCCGCCCGCGGGCCACTGCGAGGAACTAAAAGTGGCGTAGAGATTCGAGTCGACGTAGAAACGGACGAAGCCAGGCTCCCACGCGACGGCGTAAAGATGGAAGTCGTCGGCGAAATTCTGTCCGACAGGACGGCTGAAGATCGAGGTGAGATCGCTCGTGCGGCCCGTGTTGCTGGGACCGTGTAAGGAACCGTGAATCGTTCCCGGTTCCTTGCCGACATTTTCCATGATGTCGATTTCTCCGCATTTCGGCCAACCGACAGAAGGAATATCCTCGCCGAGCATCCAAAACGCGGGCCACATTCCCCGTCCTTCTGGAATCTTGATGCGCGCCTCGAAACGGCCATAGGCCTGCGTGAAGTGGCCCTGCGTTTTGAGACGAGCGGAAGTGTAATCGCGGGTTACGCCGTCAGCGCCGGTGTAGGATTCCTTTCGAGCGGTGATGACCAGATTTCCTTTTTCGATGTGGGCGATTTCGGTGCGGCTAGTGTAAGACTCGAGTTCGTGATTGCCCCAGCCTTTGCCGCCGAGATCGTAGGTCCATTTGGCGGGATTGGGGGAGGAGCCGTCTGGAGTGGAGAATTCGTCGCCCCTGGCCAAGGTCCATCCCTGAGGAGAAATCGGCGGAGGAGCGTGAGAGGCAACCCTGCAGCCCAAGAGCAAAAGGCCTGTACAAAGGTAAATGACCAGCAAAATTCGGGAGCGGTAAAGAACGAGAGACAACATGAGGGCATGCAACAGAGCACAGACTGAAGTCTGTGCTGCTAGGAGAGATTCAACGCGCGCTTGAAGGAGCCCTTTTCGTTGTCGATTTTCTTTTGCAATTGGAGGATGGCGTAGAGAACGGCTTCGGGGCGCGGCGGGCAGCCGGGAACGTAGACATCGACGGGAATCACCTGGTTGCAGCCTTGCACGATAGCGTAGTTATTGAAGACGCCGCCGGAGGTCGCGCACGCGCCCATGGAGATGACCCACTTTGGCTCGGGCATTTGGTCGTAGAGCTGGCGAATGACAGGAGCCATTTTTTGCGAGAGGCGGCCGGCAACGATCATCAGGTCGGCCTGTCGCGGCGAAGGGCGGAAAACTTCCGCGCCAAAACGCGCGACGTCAAAGCGCGCAGCGGCCATGGACATCATTTCAATGGCGCAGCAAGCCAATCCAAAACCCAAAGGCCAAATCGAGCTTTTGCGCGCCCAGTTAACGGCTTTGTCGAGCGTGGTAAAAACGATGCCTTCGTCTTCGAGCAGGCTGCCGAAGTCGTCGGGTTTGGTTAGCGTGACGTGCTTGCCGAGCGATGTGCTCATGGTACCTCTTCTTCAGCTATTTTCTCACAGCGTGCCGGTGGATTCAAATGAACGTAAATTTAGGTGACGACGAAAATAAATTGCAGCAAAATCGAGCAGCCCCTATTCTCATCTTTCCGGGCATCTGGTAGTCTATCGCCGAGGCCTTACGTTAACTTGCCACAGATCATCGCCATAGCCGTCACAGTTCTCCTCGTATTGGGCCTGGTGTTGTATCGGCTGCTTTGGGCTGGAGCGCAGTTGGCCAGTGCGGATGGGCTCGGTAGATTCCCAAGATTTCCTAAAAAATTGCGACGCTGGCTTTTTGGCGAGCGCCATACTTCGCCACACTGATCGAGTTCCGAGCGTCGCGATTCCAGACGAAACTAACTTAATTCGTAGTCGCCAGCAGAAGCAGAGCGCGTGCGGCGGAGATAGCCTACGACTGAACCGGGCCAGAGCGTGGTGTTTTCGCCGGTGCGCTGGTCTTGATACCAGCTGTTGCAGCCGCCCGATTGCCATACGGTGGTTTGCAGGCGGCGGTGGATTTCGGTGACGAAGTTGTTTTGGGTTTCCGGGCGGACTTCGAGGACTCTTTTTTTGCGGCTCTTCATTAACTTGAGACAGCTCATCACGTAGCGCACTTGCGCTTCAATCATCAGCACCACGGAATTGTGGCCGAGGCCGGTGTTGGGTCCCAGAAGCAAAAAGAAATTGGGGAAGCCGCTGACGGTCACGCCGAGGTAGGCGCTCATGCGCTCGCGCCAGGCGTCGTGGATTTCCACGCCGCCGCGGCCGACGATGCGGATTCCGATGAGCGGTTCGGTAGCGCGAAAGCCCGTACCAAAGATAAGCACATCGATGGGACGCTCGATGCCATCCGTGGTCACAATGCTGTGCTCGCAGACTTCGGCGATCCCTTCGGTGACCAGCTCGACATTTTCGCGCTTTAGCGTGGGATAAAAATCGTCCGAGACGAGCACGCGTTTGCAACCCAGCTCGTACTTCGGCGTCAATGCCGAGCGCAGCTTGGGATCCTGGATTTGCTTTTGCATGTGGTGGGTAGCGATTTCCGTGGCTTTCCGGCGCACAAACCGGTTACCGAGAAAACCGAGCACGCGAAACTCTTGCCGCCAGAAAATATATTGGCGGAAGGCGCGCATGACCAGCGGGAATCGCCGGAATCGGCTCCTCCATTTTTCGTCGATGGCAAAATCGATGCGCGGCACGATCCACGGGGGCGTGCGTTGAAAAAGATAGAGTTTTCCCGCACGGGGCGCGATCTGCGGAACAAATTGAATGGCGCTTGCTCCGGTGCCAACGACGGCGATGTTCTTACCATCGAGATCCGCTGCGTAATCCCAGGTGGACGAGTGAAATTTCGGCCCCGCAAATCGCTCAATGCCCTTGAGCTTCGGATACTGCGGCACATGCAAACCTCCAATACCGGAAACAAGCACGCGCGCGCGGATGCGCATCCCATCGCCAGCCATCGCGTGCCACATGCCTTCCGCTTCATCCCAAACCGTGTGGTGAAGGCGCGTATTCAGCCGGATATGCGGCGCGAGCCCGTAGCGCTCGACGCAGCGCTTCAGATAATCGTGAATTTCCTGTTGGCCGGGATACATGCGGGACCAATCGGGCCACGGCTCGAACGAAAAAGAATACAAATGCGAAGGAATGTCGCACGCACAGCCAGGATAACGGTTGTCGTACCAGGTGCCGCCAATGTCGTCGCTCTTCTCGATGAGAAGAAACGAATTCTGCCCCGCTTCGCGCAGCTTGATGGCCATGCAAAGCCCGGAAAAACCGCCGCCGACAATCAACACTTCGACGGTGATTTCCGATTCATTAGCGTTTTGGATGGAATTCTCTGTCACAGCCGTCACGCTACCTTATTCGCAAGCTTCCGGGGCGACGAGCGCGCGCAAGAATGTGGCGCTTTCTCGCAACGACTGGCGCGCTTCAGGAATCTTGGTCGGCGCAAGCTGCCAGGCATGCGGAACAACCGGCCAAATCTTCAGCTCGGTGCGTACGCCGGCCGCTCGCGCGCGGTCCGCGAGCCGCGTCGAGTCATCCCGCAGAGTCTCGTTTGCACCGACATGAATCAGGATGGGTGGAAGACCGGCGAGATCGGCGTAGAGCGGAGACGCCAACGGATTGCGCGGGTCCGTGTCCCCGAGATAGTAACGCGCGCTAGGACCGATGTCTTTGCCGTGAAACATAGCGCAGCGGCGGGCGTTGGTACGGATGGATTCGCCGGTGGCCGCAAGATCAGTCCACGGCGAAAAAACGGCCGCGCCCGCCGGAAGCGGAATGCCCGCCTCGCGAAGCGCGAGCAACAAGCAGATCGCAAGGCCGCCGCCTGCGGAATCTCCGCCGACTACAACTCGCTGCGGCGAATGGCCTTGACCGAGAAGGCCGCGGTAGGCAGCGACGGCGTCATCAACCGCCGCCGGGAACTGATGTTCTGGCGCGCGGCGGTAATTCGCGGCGAAAACGCGAAATCCCTGAAGCGCAAACCCCACGGTAATCGGCCGGTGCGTTTCTGCGGAACAGGCGAAGTATCCGCCGCCGTGCAAATACAAAAGCGCCGTCTTCGATGCGGAGGTTCCTTCTACCCATTCTCCAGAAATGCCGCCGACCTCGGCGGACGAGATGCGCGCGGCTTCCGGCACGGTGTACGGATCGGGAGTGAGAACCTTGCGAGCCCAGCGATAGTCCGGCGCGCCGCGCAGTCTGCGCTTCACGCGCCGTCTGACAATCCATACCGCGAGATGAGCCTGCCAGCTTGCCATCGTTGCCACTTTCTATTTTCGCGCAAGAGACGCCGAGAGAATAGCAGAGTTCGCTCGGGATGCGATTAGACTGCGAGAACCACTTTGCCGAATTGCGACCCGACTTCGAGATACGCGTGAGCGGCGGCGGCTTCGGCGAGCGGAAAAACGCGGTCCACGATGGGCTTTAGACGGCCCTGCGCGACTAACTTCATCACCGTCAGAAGCTCCGATTTCGCTCCCATGTAGGAGCCGAGCAGCGAGAGCTGGCGGCTGAACAAAAATCGCAGATCGATTTTCGCGTCGTAACCGGTGGTTGCGCCGCAAGTCACCAGGCGGCCACCGAGTGCGAGGCTTGCTACGCTTTCGTCCCAGGTTGCGGTGCCGACATGTTCAAAAACCACGTCGACGCCGCGCTTGTTCGTTATCCCACGGACTTCGTCGCGGATTTTCTGCGAGTTGTGATTGATGACGTGATCGGCGCCAAGTTCGCGCGCTTTGGCCAGTTTTTCATCCGTCCCGGCCGTGGCGATCACGCGAGCGCCGAAGAATTTAGCAACCTGGATCGCAGCGCTGCCGACACCGCTTCCTGCGCCTAGGATTAGCACGTCTTCGCCCGGCTGAAGTTCGGCGCGCGCGACGAGCATGTGCCAAGCGGTTTGAAAAACGAGCGGAATGCTCGCCGCTTGCTCGAACGAAAGATTTTCCGGGTAGGGCAAACAGTTCACCTCCGGGCAGTGCACAAATTCGGCGCACCCACCATCGATCATGTATCCCAGGTTGGTGAAATAGCGGCAGCGATTGTCGTGCCCGGAAATGCACGCAGGACATTTGCCGCACGTCACGCCCGGCGCAAGCACCACTTTCTGCCCCGCCTTAATCGTCGTAACGTCCGCCCCAATTTGCGCAACCTCGCCTGCCACGTCGCTTCCAGGAATGTGCGGCAGCGGAATCGGCACCCCCGGCAAGCCGCGCCGCACCCAAAGATCGAGATGATTCAGCGCGCAAGCCTTCACACGCACAAGCACCTCGTTCGCTCTAATGGCGGGCTCGGGCGCATCCTCGTATTTCAAAACTTCCGGCCCGCCATGCTGATGAAATCGGATTGCCTTCATTAAGCCTCCGGCTTTGCTCACAGAATCGCAAGGTAACATCCGAGCGTGGGGCTGTCCAGAAAGTCCGCCCAATCGCTCAGCTGGCAATTAAGCGGCTCGTGACGATACGACTTCCGTTGACATGGCCAATGACGCGCCGTAGGCTGAGGATTGGGGCAAGGCGTGGACCTCTTCGAAGAAATCGTGAAAATGCGGCGCGCAGGGCAGCGCGGCGCGCTGGCCACGATTGTACACACGAACGGCTCGATCCCCAGCTACGAAAGCTCTCGCATGCTGGTGCGCGACGACGGCTCCATCGCCGGAACCATCGGCGGAGGCTGCGTCGAGGCCGAAGTTTGGGCCGCGGCCAAGGAAGTGATGTACAAGGAAGCACCACGCAAAATGGTGTTTAACCTGAATAATGAAGCGAACTACGACAACGGGCTGATCTGCGGCGGCACGCTGGAAGTTTTTGTCGAACCGATCCTCCCGCAGCCTCTCCTTTATCTATTTGGCGGCGGACACGTTTCGATGGCCGTGGCCAAAGCCGCTAGCTCCGCGGGATTCGGCATTGGCGTCATCGACGACCGCGAATCCTTTGCCAACGCCGAACGTTTTCCCATGTCGCAGGAAATTTACACGAGCTACGAAGACGCCTTCGAAAAAATCCACCCCAACGCCGCGAGTTATCTGGTCATCGTCACGCGCGGGCACAAAGAAGACATGCGCGTTCTCCGTTGGGCCGTGCGAACACCCGCGCGCTACGTCGGCATGATCGGCAGCAAACGCAAAGTTCTCTCCGTCTACCGAGCTTTGGAGAAGGAGGGCTACCGCCCCGAGGAATTTCAGGGCGTCTATGCGCCGATGGGACTGGAAATCGGCGCGCTCGCGCCAGAGGAGATCGCTATCAGCATTGTGGCGGAACTGATTGCCGTTCGCCGCAACGCAGGATCGCCGGCGCACAAGAAATTGCAGCACGAAGCGCGTCCGGCACTGACAGAACGCTGAAAGAGGTGGCATGCTCGCAGCCGTCATTCTTTCGGGCGGTGCATCGCGCCGCATGGGGTCGCCGAAGGCGTTGCTCTCCTACCAGGGACGCCCGTTCCTCGAACATTTGCTGGATGTAGCGCGCCACCCGAAAATCGGTGTGCGCCGGGTGGTGCTAGGCGCGGATGCGGAACCTATCGCCAAAGAAATAAATCTCTCAACGGATGAAATCGTCATCAATGAGGAATGGGAAAAAGGACAGCTGAGTTCCATCCAGGCTGCGCTGCGCAGTCTCCCGCCGCAAACTGACGGCATCATTCTTTTTTTGATCGATCATCCGCTCATCAGCTCTGCTCTGGTCGACGAGTTGATTGAAACTTTCTATAATTCCGGCAAGACCATCGTTCTGCCCGTCTACGAAGGCCGCCGCGGTCATCCTGTGATTTTTTCTTCCGCTCTGTATCAAGAACTGATGAATGCGCCGTTGGACACCGGTGCGCGATCGGTTGTCTGGGCCCATTCCGGCCAGGTTCAGATCGTCCAGACCAACGAAGAGGGCTGCATCCTTAATTTAAACGATCCAGACACGATGCAAAAAGCCTTCGGCGGTTGAACGCCTCATGCCACCACGGCGCTAATCCAATTTCTCGAGCAGTTGCCTGAGCGCGTCGATTGCCAATTGAGCTCCGTGGAACGTGGCCGGCGGCAGCCCACCCAAACCTTCAGAAATGTTTTCAGCGGTGATCGAACGCGCCTCCGCCAGACTGGAGCCGGTGAGCCGCTGCGTCAGGAACGACGCGCAGGCGATGGAGGTCGTGCAGCCGCGGCAAAGAAAGCGTGATTCCGCGATGCCGCCGTTCTCGACGCGAACGGCGAGTTCGAGGATATCTCCACAAGCCGGATTCGTGGTTTGTACCAGGGCTGTGGCGTTCGCCAATCTGCCGGCGTTGCGAGGATTGCGGAAGTGTTCCAGCACCAATTCGCTGTACATTCCGCTATGGTAGCCCAACTTGTGCCGCGCTTTTCAACTCGCGCACAATCCAGCTGTTGGATTGCAAAATCCGACAACTGCCGCCACACTCTCGTTGCACGCAGCGGCAAAGAGACCGAACATAACAAAAGCGCTTCCAGCCACTTATGCCACGGCTAATCATCGAGCGGCCCGGCGTCCAGCCACGCCTTTACGAACTGAAGGACGGCTCCACTATTCACATCGGTCGCGCCACGTCGAACGAAATCACCCTCCCCCATTCAAGCATTTCGCGCAGCCATGCTCTGCTTGAGGGGAAGCAGGACGTTTGGGTTGTCAGCGACCAGCACAGCGCCAACGGCGTCCTCGTCAATGGCGTGCGCATCGAGCGCGCTCAACTCAAAAGCGGCGACGTTATCGGCCTCGGCGACATCAAGTTGCGTTTCGAGGACATGACCACCGGCGCGGTGGTGGGCAAGACCTCACCGGCGCTCGCGTCGCACTTGACGCAAATCCTCGATCACGCGAGCGTGGCCAAACTTCTGGATCGCTCCGGAGCCAAAACGCCCGCCGAATGGACCGAACCGCGTGTCGACGCCGCCAGCCGAATCGAATATCTCCAGCGCGAAAATCGCCTTCTCACACTTTTGTACCAAGTGAGCAGAGCCTTGGGCGACAAGACCACCGTTGAAGATGTGACGCAATGCGTCCTGGACCTCGTCTTGCAAATTGATGGCGCGGAACGCGGGTACGCCATGCTTTTGACCGAAGATTCCCTTCGCGATGCGACGCAACCAGCAGCAACCTATTCTTTCCTGCCGGCCATCATCCGTTATCGCCAGGTCCCCAAATCAGCCGCGCCGCAAGTGGCGCTTTCCCGAGCCATCATCCAACAAGTCATGGAGAGCAAGGGGCCGCTTCTGGTGATGGATGCCAAGGAAGACGCGCGATTTTCGGCCAGCCACAGCATGGCGCTTTCCGGCGTGCAATCGGCCATGTGCGCGCCGCTGGCGAGCCGCGACCGTCTTTTCGGTTTGCTCTATGTGGACAATCTCTCGAAGCGCGGCACCTTTACTCCCGAGGACCTCGAGGTATTTGCCGTCATAGCGGCTCAAGCGGGCTTGGGGATTGACCGGTTCATGGCCAAAAGTGAAGTCAAGCGCCAGGGTATACAGCTCAGCGCGCTGGAGCGTTTTCTCTCGCCCGCCATTTCCAGAAAAATTACCGCCGAAGCCGCGGACATCCGCCTCGGCGGCGAAAGCCAGCGCGTCACATTACTTTTCGCCGATGTGCGCGGATTCACCACCATGGCTGAAAAAATGAAGCCGCGGGAAGCTGTCGAAGTCCTGAACGAATTCTTCGCCCGCATTACCAACGTGATTTTCGACCACGACGGCACCCTCGACAAATATCTCGGAGATGGCCTGATGGCCCTATTCGGCGCGCCTTTCTCTCTTCAGAACGACGCGGAAGCCGCCGTTCGCGCCGCCGTCGACATGCAAGTGAGTCTCGCGGAACTGAACAAAATCTCCGGAAGGCCTCCGCTCTCGATTGGCATCGGCATTCACACCGGCGAGGCCGTCGTGGGATTTCTCGGCACGGAACGCCGCATGGACTACACCGCAATCGGCGACACGGTCAACGTCGCCTCGCGCCTCACGTCTCAGGCCAACCCCGGCCAAATTGTGATCTCCAGGGCCACGCACGCCCGGATTTCCCGGGAGATTCCCTGTTCTCCTCTCGCCGCCATGAGACTCAAAGGCCGAGCCGAGCCGATCGACGTTCAGGAAGTTCTCTGGCGCGAAACGCTGCCGCAGAATCGTTCTGCGCCGAAGCTCAAGCCCCACTCGACACACCTCACTTGACGGGGGATTTGCTAAGCTTCCCTAGTGAGCACCGGAAATCACGACGCCTCCCTGCGAATTGTCTCCCTCGCGCCCAGCGCAACCTCGATCCTTTGCGCCATCGGGGCAAAGAGAAATCTTGTTGGAGTTACGAAATGGTGCGCCGACGTGGCTCACGTCAACGGTCTGCCGAAGCTCGGCGATTGCTGGCACATGGATTCCGTGGTCGAAATCTTGAAGCTGAGGCCGTCGCTTGTCATTGGCTCGGTGCCCTACAAACAGGAAACTCTGGCCAAACTTTTGGAACATCCGATCAATTTCCTGGCCACCAACCCTCGCACGCTGGCGGATATAGAGAACGAAATACGCATGCTCGGCCGCATGGCCAATCGCTCGGTGCAAGCTGAACACCTCATCAAGAAAATGCGCCAAGAATTTATTGCCATCGCGAAGAAGAACAGCGCCACAAAAGGGAAGCTCCGGGTCTACTGCGAGGCCTGGCCAAATCCGCGAATCAGTTCCCCTCCCTGGGTCGCGGAAATCGTAAGGATCTGCGGTGGCGAAATGGTCTTGCCGCCCGGCGAAAAAGTGGGCGACCAACAAGTCGCGGACGCACTTCCCGATGTGATCGTCCTCGCCTGGGCCGCCACTGGCTCGAAATCCAAACCTCAACAATCCTACCAAGTGGCCGCTTGGAAGGACGTGCCAGCAATCCGCAATAAGCAAGTTTATGTAGTCCGCGATGAACTTCTCAACACTCCCGGTCCCCCGCTTCTCGAAGGCGCAAATGAACTCTTCCGTATCATCCGGGAAGCCGCGGTAGGGGGAGTTAAAAAATGAAAGTCGTTGTTGCCGCGGTCATCGAACGCAGCGACCGGCGTTTCCTGATCGGCCAGCGGCGGCGCAATGATACGTCTCCGCTCAAATGGGAGTTTCCTGGCGGAAAAGTGGAACAAGGCGAAACGGTCGAAGCCGCCCTGGCGCGCGAGTTGCGGGAGGAACTAGGCGTCACCCTGGATAAATTTGCGGAAATCGGACGCGCGCGCCATAAATATGCCACTGCTCCCGAAGAATTGGAAATTTGCTTTTATGCCGCAAGCGTTAAAGAAAGCAGGTTCACGCCGAAGACCTTCGAACAAGTCGCCTGGGTTCTCCCGAAAGAGCTGGGCAACTACGACTTCCTCGCCGCTAACTCCCAGCTAATCGCGCAACTCGCCACGGGCCGCCTCAAGCCCGCCGAGATTCTGGAAAGAGCCGCAAAGCCGCCCGCAAATGAAAAAGGCGAACTGTAGTTCGCCTTCTCCAAAGCAATGATTCGATGTGCAGCGGCTTCAAACAGTCCGTCAGCTCACGAAACGACAGGATTCGACTTGTCCGTATTGATTCCCAATTCCTGAATCGCCTTATCGACGACGGACCGCTCGATTTTGCCGTCCGAATACAGCTCGTGTAACGCCGCCAGTGCGATGAACCGGGCATCTACTTCGAAGAAATCGCGGAGCGAAGCGCGACCTTCGCTGCGTCCAAAACCGTCTGTGCCCAGCGAAGCCAGCCGCCGCGGCATCCACTTGCTCACCATGTTCGGCAACGTCTTCAAATAATCCGAAGCCGCCACCAGCACGCCCGACGCATCCGCGAGACATTGGGTCAAGTAAGGCACTCGCGGCTTTTCGCCCGGATGCAACCGGTTCAAACGTTCTACTTCGTTTCCGTCGTTGTAAAGTGCCTTGTAACTCGTCACGCTCCACACATCGGCTGCAACGCCGAACTTGGTTTCCAAGATCTCCTGGGCCTGCAATGCTTCGCGCAGAATCGCGCCGCTTCCGAAAAGTTGCGCGCGCAGCTTGGACTTCTTGTTTTCCGAAGCTCTGTAGCGGTACATCCCTTTTAAAATTCCTTCTTTCACGTCGCCGGGCATCGGCGGCATCGCATAAGGCTCGTTCATCACGGTGATGTAATAAAAGATGCTTTCGCCCTCCTTGTACATCCGGCGAATGCCGTCCTGCAAAATCACCGCCATCTCATACGCAAACGCGGGATCGTAGGCACGCAGATTCGGCACGGAGAGCGCCAGCACGTGACTATTGCCATCCTGGTGCTGCAAGCCCTCGCCAGACAGTGTCGTCCGGCCCGAAGTCCCACCGAGCAAAAAGCCTCGCGTACGCATATCCGCCGCGGCCCAGATGAAATCGCCGATTCTCTGGAACCCAAACATCGAATAGTAGATGAAGAACGGAATTGTGTTTATGCCGTGGGTCGCATAAGCGGATCCAGCGGCGATAAACGAAGCCATCGAACCGGCTTCGGTGATTCCCTCTTCGAGAATCTGCCCGTCTTTCGCTTCCTTGTAATAGAGAAGCGTGTTGACATCCACGGGTTCATACTTTTGTCCGACACTCGAATAAATCCCGACTGTTCGGAATAGAGACTCCATGCCGAACGTCCGCGCCTCGTCCGGAACGACGGGCACGACCAGCTTGCCGATTTCCGGATCTTTCAGCATTTTGCGGAGCATTCCGACAAACGCCATCGTTGTCGAAACTTCTCTGCCATCGCTGCCCTCAAAAAACTCCTTGAACAATTCGTCGTGGTCGGCCACCAGAGGCTTCGAACGCACGCTTCGTTTGGGTGTGTAGCCGCCCAGCGCCTCTCGCCGCTCACGCAAGTATTGAATCTCGATGCTGTCCTCCGCCGGCCGATAGAAGGGCACTTCCACGCAATCGTTGTCGTTCAGCGGAATTCCAAATCGCGAACGAAATTCTTTCAATTCCTCTTCATTCAATTTTTTCTGCTGGTGCGTGACGTTTTTGCCTTCGCCCGCTTCTCCAAGCCCATAACCCTTGATCGTCCGCGCCAAAATGACCGTCGGCGAGCCCTTATGTTCCACAGCCGCTTTGTACGCCGCATACACCTTGCGCGGATCGTGCCCGCCCAGCCGCAAACGCCGCAGCGCCTCATCGGGTAACGGCTCGACCAGTTGGAGCAACCGCGGATCGCTCCCAAAAAAATGTTCCCGCACATACGCGCCCGACGAAACCACCAGTTTCTGGTATTCGCCGTCCACTAATTCGCCCATGCGCTTCACGAGCAGCCCTTCCGTGTCGCGCTCCAGGATGGGATCCCACTCGCTTCCCCACAGTACCTTGATGACGTTCCATCGCGCACCGCGAAACGCCGATTCCAGCTCTTGAATAATCTGTCCGTTTCCGCGCACCGGTCCGTCCAGCCGCTGCAAGTTGCAGTTCACCACAAAAATCAGGTTGTCCAGCTTTTCGCGCGAAGCCAGCGTGATCGCGCCGAGCGATTCCGGTTCATCCGTTTCGCCGTCGCCAAGGAATGCCCACACTTTCGCGTCCGTCACCGGCTTCAAACCGCGGTCTTCGAGATACCGGTTAAACCGCGCCTGATAAATCGCCATGAGCGGACTCAAACCCATCGACACCGTTGGATACTCCCAGAAACCCGGCATCAGCCACGGGTGCGGATAAGAGGACAGGCCTCCGCCCGGTTTCAATTCGCGGCGAAAATTTTCCAGTTGCTGCGCGGAAATCCGCCCTTCGAGAAATGCCCGTGCGTACATCCCCGGCGCCGCGTGCCCTTGGAAATAAACCGTGTCGCCTTCGAACTCTTCGGATCGCGCGCGAAAGAAATGGTTGAATCCGACTTCATACAGCGTAGCCGCCGAAGCGTAGGTCGAAATGTGCCCGCCTATGTTGTGCTCAACGCGGTTCGCGCGCACCACCATCGCCAGCGCATTCCAACGAATCAAGCTCTTGATGCGCCGCTCCAATTCCTGATCGCCGGGGAAAAGCGGCTCGAGCCGGAGCGGAATCGTGTTGGTATAAGGTGTATTCGCGGAAAACGGCAGATCGATGCCGGCCACAGTAGCGTGCGCGCGAAGCCTCTCGAGAATTTCCGCCGCTACTTCTGGCCCGCTGGATTCGAGCACGGAGTCCAGCGACTCCAGCCACTCCTGGATCTGGGTGTCTTCCAGTCCGTGCGGCACGCTGATTGCCTGGTTCTGACTGTCAACCTGGATGTAAGTCTCGTGGGTGTAGGTCTCATTATCCATAACTTAGGCTGGCCCCTCTTCTTTCAGATTCCGGCGCGTTCGTCCGAGCGCCTCCCAAACTTATAATTCCGATAAGCAGAATAGAATACACCGCGCCGCGATTCTCTGCACC
>Ga0187805_10000122_pt1 | contig 22760 bp, 24 predicted proteins | sample NC_wetland_sal_i_6_FD_132965 | JGI IMG/M metagenome (GOLD analysis project Ga0187805, IMG submission 132965) | Wetland sediment microbial communities from Neuse River Estuary, North Carolina, USA - Control_5 | ecosystem: Environmental > Aquatic > Freshwater > Wetlands > Sediment | place: USA...
CTATGACTTCCAGGTCGCGTTCGACTGCGCCGACGCGCACGCGCTGGCCGACTGGTGGGCCGAGACTCTCGGCTGGGTGGTCGAGGAGCAAGACGCAGACTTCATCCGCCGCATGATCGCCGAGGGTTACGCGACCGAGGCGGACACGGCCACGCACGACGGCAGGCTGGTCTGGCGCGACGGCGCTGCCATCCGGCACCCCGACGGCCCCACGACCGGCCGACGCAGGCGGATCATCTTCCAGGTCGTGCCAGAGCCCAAGACGGTCAAAAACCGCGTCCACCTCGACGTCTGGGTCGGTGCCGAGAACGTCGGCCAGCAGATCGACCAGCTCGTCGCCCGCGGTGCCACGCTGCTGCGCAAGGGGCAGCAGGGGCCGCACGAATGGGTGACGCTGGCCGACCCCGAGGGCAACGAATTCTGCATTAGCTGAGCCCAGGCCGCGGCCGATCCGTGGTGCCGAAGCAACATCCTGACGGTGCCCGTTGCTTTCGCGCCCGATTCAGGAACTTTGCCCCACGGGAACCGTCAGGGTGTTGGCGGTCGGCGGCGGTGGTCAGCCAAACTCCGCGATCAGCGACCGCAGGAACATCCGGGTCCTCGGCCCCGCCGGGCCGCGTGCGTACTCGGCCGCCACGAAGTCGGTAACGCCAGCCTCAGCAAGCGAGCGGATCTGCGCTCCGACGGCGTCCTCGTCGCCGGCGATCACCACGCCGCCCGGCCCGGCAGCGCCTTCCCGGTCCAGCATGGCGCGGTAGGACGGCAGCTGGCCGTAGATCGCGAACGCTTTGTCGGCGTCTGCCCGCGCCTGCAGCGGGTCGTCGGTCACGCACACCGGAAGCGCGCAGACCACCCGCGGGGTGGGGCGCCCCACCCCCGCTGCCGCCGCGGTGATGGACGGCATGACGTAGTCACGTACGGTGGCGGGTCCCGTCATCCACAGCACCGTGCCGTCTGCGCGTTCCCCCGCCAGGCGCAGCATCCGCGGTGCGAGGGCGGCGAGGAGAACGGGCAACTTCCGCGGGGAACGAGGCAGCGACAGCCCGATGTGAGCATGCACGGTCGCGCCGTCGAAGTTGGCGGGGTCCCCGGCAACCAGTGGCAGCAGCACCTCCAGATACTCGCGCATGTGCCTGGCCGGCTTGTCGAAGCTGTAGCCGTACATGCTCTCGATGACGATCTGGTGCGACAGCCCGATGCCGAGCGCGAGCCTGCCGCCGACCGCAAGGTTCGCGGTCAGCGCCTGCTGCGCAAGCATGGCCGGGTGGCGGGGGTAGGTCGGCACGACCGCGGTGCCGAGCTCGATGCCGGGAACCTCGCGGCCCGCGGCAGCGAGAGCGGTCAGCGCGTCCAGTCCGAATATCTGCGACATCCAGGCAGACGCGAAGCCGTCCTCGGCGGCGACGCGCAGCTGGTCAGCGAGGGCGCCGAGAGCGTCCGGACCCTCGGGCTCAGCGAGGAAGGTGCCTATGCGCATGCGAACTCCATCCGCTCCGACGGGCTGCGTTTCCTGAGCTTGCGAGAGCGATTTTGCCATCTGGCGACACCGGCTCTTTCGCTTGCCGCGCCGTCAGGGACAATAGGGACGTGGATTCCGCCGTACCGCGCCGGGCGAGGCCGGCTGACCGAGCTGCAGCGGCGGAGCACGAGCACGTCGCGGCGCAGGCCCGGGTACGGTCCCACCAGCGGGCGGCCGAGCGGGCCCGGAGCCGGGCCGCGGCCAGGGAGCGCCAGGCTCCGCAGCAGGCCCGGCTCGCACGGCTCGGCGCCGAGCTGCCGCCCGACCGCTACCTCGATCGAGAGGACAGCTGGCTCCGGTTCGCCCAGCGCGTGCTGGAGCTCGCCGAGGATCCGACCGTGCCGCTGCTGGAGCGGGTCAGGTTCGCCGCGATCTTCGCGAGCGGCATGGACGAGTTCTTCGGCGTCCGGATCGCTGGCCGGGTCCGGCGGATGGCCACCGGCCTCCCGGTCGAGGCCGCCTCCGGGCAGTCGCCGGGCCAGATCCTGGAGCATGCCCTGGCATACGCCCATGACTTGTCGATCCGGCACGCGCGCTGCTTCACCGATCAGCTGCTGCCGGACCTGGCCAGCGAGGGCATCGAGATCCTGCGCTGGAAGGAACTCGTCCCGGACGAGCAGGCCAGGCTCGAGCGGCTGTTCAAGGAGCGCGTCTTCCCGGTGCTGACGCCGCTCGCGGTTGACCCGGCGCACCCGTTCCCGTTCATCTCCGGCCTGTCCTTGAGCCTGGCGCTGATGATCGCGGATCCGAGGACCGGGGCCACCATGTTCGCCAGGGTGAAGGTGCCGCCCCTGCTGCCGCGGTTCCTGACCGTTGCGCCCAACCGGTTCGTCCCGCTTGAGGACGTCATCGCGGCACACCTGAGCGAGTTGTTTGTCGGGCTGGACATACTCGAGCACTACGCCTTCCGGGTCACCAGGATCACCGACCTGGAGATTGACGAGGACGTCACCGAGGATCTGCTGAAGTCGCTGGAGCGCGAGCTGATGCGGCGCAGGTTCGAGCCCGCCGTCCGGCTGGAGGTGGAAGAGTCCATCTCCGAGGAGGTCCTGGAGAAGCTGGTTACGGAGCTCGACGTGGATACCCGCGCCGTCTACCGGCTGCCGGGACCGCTCGACCTGTCTGGCCTGTCCGCGATCGCCGACCTGGACGTGCGCTCGCTCAAGTACCCAACGTTCGTGCCCGCCGAGACCGCGCTGGCGCATGACGTCAGCGAGAACGTGTTCACCGTGCTGACCGAGCGGGACGTGCTCGTGCATCATCCGTACGACTCGTTCACCGCGAGCGTGCAGCGGCTGCTGGTATCGGCGGCGGCTGATCCGCGCGTCCAGGCGATCAAGCAGACGCTGTACCGGACGAGCGGTGACTCCGAGATCGTCGACGCGCTCATCGACGCGGCTGAGGCGGGCAAGCAGGTCGTGGTCGTCGTGGAGATCAAGGCGCGCGGCGACGAGCGGGCCAACATCGGCTGGGTGCGCAAGCTGGAGCAGGCTGGCTGCCACGTGGTGTACGGGATGCTCGGGCTCAAGACGCACTCCAAGATGGCACTGGTCGTGCGCGAGGAAACGGACGGCTCGCTGCGCCGCTTCTGCCACATCGGCACCGGCAACTACCACCCGAAGACCGCCCGGCTCTATGAGGACTTCGGGCTGCTGACCTCCGACCGGAATGTCGGCGAGGACATCACCTACCTGTTCAACCACCTGACTGGCTACAGCCGGAAGACTGATTATCACCGGCTGCTGGTCGCGCCTGCCGGTGTGCGCGCGGGCCTAGTGGAACGGATCGAGCAGCAGGCGGAGCTGCAGCGCGCCGGCCTGCCGGCGCTGATCCAGATGAAATGCAACGCGCTGATCGACGAGGTCATGATCGACGCGCTGTACCGGGCATCGATGGCCGGCGTGCCGGTCGATCTGTGGATCCGCGGGATCTGCGCGATCAGGCCCGGAGTGCCGGGATTGTCGGAGACGATGCGGGTGCGCAGCGTGGTCGGCCGGTTCCTCGAGCACTCGCGCATCTACTCCTTCGGCACGGGCAGCCCTGACTCGCCCGGCGAGGTCTGGATCGGCAGCGCTGACCTGATGCACCGGAACCTGGACCGGCGGGTGGAACTGCTCGTGCGGGTCGGCGACAGCACCCAGCAAGCAGAGCTGCGGCAACTGGTCAGTCTCGCGATGGATCCCCGGATCGCATCCTGGTGGCTGTCCGCAGACGGGACCTGGACCCGGCACAAGGTCGATGACTCCGGCGCCCAGCTGACGGACATTCAGGACCTGCTGATCCGGGCGCGGCGCGGTCGCAGTGGTGAGGGCTGACCAGCCCCCAGCCGAGGAGATCCGGGCGGCTGGGACAGTGGTGTGGCGTCCGGCCGGTGGCGGCAGCCACGTGCTCCTTGTCCACCGGCCCAAATACGACGACTGGGGCTTTGCGAAGGGCAAGCTCGAACCTGGTGAGCACCCGCTGCTCGCCGCGGTTCGCGAAGCGGAGGAGGAAACCGGCCTGCGGGTGGCGCTCGGCCGGCGGCTGCCGCCGGTTCACTACGCGGTCAGCGGCACGCCGAAACGGGTCGACTACTGGGCGGCCACGGTCGAGCGCGAGGCAGCGGCGTTCACACCCAACCGAGAGATCGACGCTGTTGCCTGGGTTGCCGCGGCCGCGGCGGGGTCGCGCCTGACCTACCAGCGCGACGTCGAGACGCTGGCGGCCTTCCGCGCCGGGCCTCGACCGACCGTCCCGCTGATTCTGCTCCGGCACGCCTCGGCTGGAAGCAAGGATGACTGGCCAGGGGACGACGTGCACAGGCCACTTGACGCTGTGGGCATGGGCGAGGCCGCGGCGCTGGCGGACCTGCTGCGCTGCTTCGGTACGAGTCGCGTGCTGAGCGCGCCGGCCGAACGCTGCATCGCCACGGTTCGCCCGTACGCCGACACAACCGGCACCGAGATTAAGGTCGAGCCGGCCTTCGATATCGCCGGTGGCGATGGCGGCGCCGCCTGGGCTGGCGCGATGTCGGCGGGGGAGAAGGCGGTCGCCGAGCTCGCTACTACGGATCAGCCCGTCATTATCTGCGCCCACCGGGAGAACATACCGGTCCTCCTCGCCGCTGCGTGCATTGCGCTGGGCGCGAGCGGGCCAGCCTCGACGCAGATACGCAAGAGCGAGTTTCTCGTGCTGCACCGCGCGGCCGGCGTGCTGGCAGCACTCGAGCGCTATCACCCCGACGGTGTCCTAGTCCATGGCGCGGCGTTAGTTCCCGACGGCGCCGTAGTTCCCGAGGAGCGTCGGCGCGGCGGCTCGTGGCAGGCGCACTGGTCAGGCGGGCTGGTCAAGCGCGCTAACCCATGGGCTGCCAGTCGAGTGTCGGCGGCAGTGAGCCTTCGAGGATGAGCAGCCAGCGCTTCACCTCTACGCCCGCCCCGCCGCTGTAGCCGCCGAGGCCAACACTGGCGAGGACCCGGTGGCACGGAACGATCACCGGGATCGGGTTGGATCCCATGATCTTGCCGACTGTCCGCGCTGGCGGAACCGGGGCGTCGGCCGACAATCCCGCCCGGCGCGCCAGCTCGCCATAGCTGACCGTTTGGCCGTATCCGACCGACGCGGACAGTATCTGGAGCACCTCGCGCTGGGGGCCGGATGTCGCCGCCCAGTCGACCGGCACGTCGAACGACCGGCGGTCGCCGCGGAAGTACTCAGTCAGCTCGCGGCTCGCGAGATCGGCCAGCTTGCGCGCGGTCGGATCGGCATCGGTGTCGTCGCCGTTCTCGGAAGACCGTCCGGCGACCCGGTTCTCGGTCGGCGGCGCACCGTAGCGAACCCGGCTCACGCCGGCCGGGCTGCAGCCCACCGAGACCTGCCCCACGGGCGTGCTGAGCCAAGCCCAGCTCAACGCTGTCACGCAGGCCGCCCGGTGCCCTCGCCCGCCGAGGCCGACGAGGCCGTGCCTGGTGCCGGCCGCGTCCGGCGGGGGTGATCTGGCAGGCGGCGGGCGAGCCTGGTTAGTGACTCGCGGAGGTTGGCCTCGGAGGTGAGCTGCATAGCCTCGCTGAAACTCAGCCAGCGCAGCGGGGCATCTGCGCTCTCCGAGCTGACGGCCCCGGGCGACCAGGTCGCCAGCACGAAACGGATGTCGGCGTGCTGGTGCGCGGGCTCGCCGCGGCCGGCTGGCACCGGCACTATCACGACGTGCCAGACCGACGCGTCCGGCCACGGAGCCAGGTCAGCTAGTCCGGTTTCCTCCGCCGCCTCGCGCGTCGCGATCGCGACCGGATCGAGCTCGCCCGGGTCGGCGTGGCCCCCGACCTGCAGCCAGGCTTGCTGCCGCAGGTGCCAGCGGAGCAGGGTCTGGCGGCTGTCTGGGTGCACCACCAGGGCCGAGGCGGTCAGGTGCAGCGGCGTCGATCGCAGCCATGGATCTGGCTCGGTCTCGGTCAGCCGCCGGATCCGGGCAAGATCGCGACGCTCCCGCCAGCCCTGTGGGCGGTAGTCAGCGAGCAGGTCAGCCACCGTAGCGACCATGGTCACGACTCGCCGCCTGGGCGTTCTGGCGGTGTCCCGCCGTGCGCTGGCGCGGCCCTGGCCGCCTGGCCGATCAAGTGCCGCTGCGGACGCGGGTTAGCCGATTCGTCCGCGCGGCTGGGCGGCGACTGCCGCCGGGCCATTTTCTGGCGGACGTACGCGAGGCTAGCGAGCAGCAGAACCGCGAGCCCTGCCACCACGTAGACCTGGCTCGCCGCTAGCCAGATCGGACTGAGGTGTAGCTCTCGTGCGGGTGCCATCCTTGGCTCGAGCCTGGCGATTCCTGACCAGCCGATGATCGCGAGCACGCCGATGGCGACGAGCCAGGCCTTCGCCTGGCGTGGTTCTGCCACCCGGCGCCGCCACGCCGCCAGCGCCGCCAGCAGCAGCGCGGGCAGCGCGAGAACCCAGTGGTGCGTCCAGGAGATCGGCGTCACCAGCAAGGCGGTGATCGCGCACAGGCAATACCCGGTCGCGTCATCGCCGCGGCGGCCAGCCTGCGCGGCCAGTGCCACGCCAACAAGCCCCACGACGAACACCGCAATGAGCCACAGCGATCCGGGCTCGTGGCCGAGGTCACGTGCGACGGCGCCGAGCAGGCTCTGGTTCCAGTCGTTCGACAACCGGCCTACCCGGCTCGACCGGACGAAGTTCAGATCTCCGTAGAAGTACCGGGAAGCGGCCGGCGTCGCCGCGTAGCCGATCGCGATGGTGGCTGCGAAAGCTCCCGCGGCCACGGTCGCGGCGCGCACCCGGCGGGTAACGGCCAGATAGACGATGAAGATGAGCGGGATCAGCTTGATCCCGGCCGCGACTCCGGTGGCGATCCCCTTGAACCAGGACTCCTCGGGTATCACCAGGTCAGCCAGCACCAGGACGGTCAGCAGAATGTTGACCTGACCGAATGCGAACGTGGTGAAGGCCGGCTCCAGCCAGATCGCGACAACCGCGGCGCCGACCGCGAGTCGCGCCGCGTCTTGTCTGGCGAGCCAGCCGGCTACTGGCCGCAGCCGCAGCGCCAGGTAGAACATGACGGGTGCGGCCGCGATGTTGGCGGCCATCATCAGGGCGACAGCAAGCCACCACGGGACGACGGCAAACGGCGTCAGCGCCACCGCGGCGAATGGCGGGTACGTGAACGGCAAGCCCCAGAACCGCACCCCGTAGAGCCCCTGGCCGTGCAGCACCGCGCTTGCGCCAGCGCGGTAGACGTGCAGGTCGACGAAGGCGGCGGAAGTCGCGGCTGTGACCGCGGCGCAGATCAGGGCCGACGTGAGGTAGACCGCCGCCAGCCGCTTGAGTCCGGGACGGCCCGTCAGCCAGTCACCCCAGCGTCGCCAGCCCACCGGCTCAGCCTAGCCCGACGCGTCCGCACCCGCGGGCCGGCGACCCGGTCGAAATGTCAGTGCCGAGCGGTAGAACGGGTCTACCAGGCCGGCCGGGCAGTGACTCCGGGCCGCCTGCAGCGGCCACGCCGGGCCAGCTTTCGCGAGCCGCGCCTGACGGGGACCACCGAAGCGGGGTGACTTGCGATGACTGACAGCATTGCCGAGGGTGTCGAGGCAGAGCTCAGGGCGCTCTCTGGCGTCTTGACCGAGCCAGGCGAGAAGGAGTGCCTGCGCTGTTTTCTGCTGCGGATGATCAGTGAGTTCGGCTGCGATGGCACGCACCGGTGGGCGAGCAGATGGCGCGGCGTGCGGGCGCCGGTCGCTACGGGCCTGCTCGCCAGGCTCGAGCAGCTTGGCGGCCGCTGCGACTGCGAGACGGTGATGCACGTGTTCCCGCAGTATCCGCCCGCCGGACGGCTGCTGCCGTGTGCCGGTCAGCCGCAGCCGGGGTCTGCGGTACCGTGCGACCTGCGCGTCATGCGCCGGACGGCGTGACGGCGTGGCTACTCGGAACCCTTTTCCAGGATCCGCAGCAGCGCCCGGGCAAGGGGAACTGCGGTCAGCTCAACCTGCCAGGGCCGTGCTCCATAGCCGGCCAGGTCAACGCCGACAGCGGCTGGGCTGAGCTCGGCAGGAGGCTGCCAGGACAGCCGACGAACAGCATCCGGGGGTAGCACGTTCTCGGCCGGCAGGTTGTGGGAGTCGGCGAGAGCTGCCACCACAGCGCGCGCGACTGTCAGCCGCCTGGCCGCCTCGGGATCGCGATCGGGCCAGCGGTGCGCGGGCGGCGGACCCTCGCCGGGCGGTGCCGACGCCAGCGGCAGGGCCCGGTCCGGCAGGGCCCTGGCACGGCCGATTGCCCGCAGCCACTCGGGCTGATGCCGCCGGGCGCTGCGCCCGGTGAAGCCGGGGATGGCCAGAACCTCGGCCGGCTCTCCGGGCAGGGCTCGGGCTGCCTCGATGATCGCGGCGTCCGGTAGCACCTTGGTCGGCGACATATCTCGCCGCCGGGCGATCTTGTCGCGCTCGAGCCAGAGTTCACGCACGATCGCGAGTCCGCGCCGGTTGCGGACCCGGTGGATGCCGGACGTCCGCCGCCACGGGTCGGCGCGCAGCGGGTGCGGCGGCGCCGCGAGGACCGCGGCGAACTCCTGCCGCGCCCATTCGATCTTGCCCTGATCGATCAGCCGCTGGGTGAGCACGTCGCGCAGCTCCACCAGCACCTCGACATCCAGTGCCGCGTACCGGAGCCACTCCAGTGGCAGCGGCCTGGTCGACCAGTCGGCCGCCGAATGAGACTTCTCCAGCCCGAGGCCCAGCATCGACTCGACCATGGCGGCCAGGCCGACCCTGGGACAGCCGAGCAGCCGCCCCGCCACTTCGGTGTCGAAGAGCTGCCGCGGCCGGTAGCCGAGCTCGGCCAGGCAGGCGAGGTCTTGTGACGCGGCGTGCAGCACGGCCTCGGCGCCGGCGAGTGCCTCGTCAAGGCCGGACAGATCCGGGCACGTGACCGGGTCGATGAGCACGGTCCCGGCACCCAAACGCCGGAACTGAACCAGGAAAGCGCGCTGCCCGTACCGGAATCCCGACGCGCGCTCAGCATCGACCGCGACCGGACCGGTCCCGCCCGCCAGTGCCCTGGTCGCTGCCGCAAGATCGACAGCGGTGGCTACCAGCGGCGGCAGCCCGTCGCGCGGCTCGAGCAGCGGCTGAACCGGCGGCGCAGCAGCCTCGCCGGAATCGGCCGGCCCGCTGGCATCCGGCTGCGTCGCGGGCTCCGGCCGGGCTCCGCTGGCCCGGCCGTCGTGCTGCCTCGCGGCTTCCTCGGTCATGGTCGCGGCCTGCGGCGAGGCGGCCGCAGCGCCGCGACTCCCGGTGCCAGCGGCGGCAAGCCCGCCGCCATGCAGATGACGTCGCACCAGGCTGCCACGTGTCTGTCAAGGCCGACCGGCGATCCGCCGGACAGCACGGGTGACCACGAAGCGCGCAACTCAAAGCCGGTCGACGTCGGCTCATCCTGCTTGCTGCCAAAGCCCTGCGTCACAACTGTCGTCACGGTCCCGCTGATGTTCCTGTATCCGGTGGTCCGGCTCGCTAGCGCCTCGGTCAGCCAACTCCAGCCGACCTCGTTAATCAGCGGGTCGGCGGCCATCTCCGGCTCAAGTTCGGCCCGCACGTAGCTGATGATCCGATGTTGCCCATCCCAGCCAGGCTGACCCGCCGCGTCAAATAGCAGCACGAACTTGCCCGAGCCTATCTCGGCGTCGCCGTCGGCCAGATCAGGTGAGCTGGTCTGTCCGTCTGGTCCATCTGGTCCGGCCATCCTGCCCGCGACGGGCGGTGGATCGGCGTAGACCGTCGCCGCGACCGCATGGGCGAACGGGGCGAGGCGTCGCGGCGGCGGGTCTTCCTCCACCCGCAGGTAGCGCCTGAGCTGGCGCTGCGCGGCAAGCCCGGCTTCTACCTCGGCCACCGCGCGCCGGAAGCCGGTTTCGCCAGCCCGAGACTGCCCGCGCTCGGGTCGGCCCGACTGGGCGGTCATGGCCGGTCCGGCGGGCCGGATTGGCGGCACTGGCGGCAGAGCGTCACGCCACGCGGTCGCGCGGGCCGGGCGAGACGGCCAGGTCGTGGGCAGCAGGGACATCGCCGATCAGCAGCGTGGCCCCGCAGACGACGCAGTACCACTCGGGGCAGCACTGGTCGGCGCTGTCTGGACAGCATCCGGCTAGGCCGTGGTGCTGGGCGAAGTAACGTCCCCGGCCGCAGTCAGGACAGTGCCAGATGATCTCGGTCATCGGAACCTCCGTAACACGCCAGTCAGCAACGATGCTGGCACGACACCGGCGCCCGGAGCCGTAGCCGCCACGGCGTGTCACGCGCTTCCTGCTGGCGTATTGCACTGTGCTGGGCTGACGGCCAGGAGTTACCGGGTGGGCCTGCGAGAGATCCGCGCTGTGGGATCATCCTGGAATGGCACCGACAGCCGAAGAGTCCCCGTTCCTTCTCGCCTGTCGCCGGCGGAAGGTCCCGTATACACCGGTCTGGTATATGCGGCAGGCAGGCCGGTCGCTGCCCGAGTACCGGGCGCTGCGGACCGACAGGAAGATGGTGGACGCTTGCACGAACCCGGACCTGATCACCGAGATCACGCTGCAGCCGATCCGCCGCTACGACGTTGACGCGGCGATCCTTTTCAGCGACATCGTCGTCCCGCTCCGCGCGATCGGACTCGGCATCGACATCAAGCCGGGCGTAGGCCCGGTGACAGACCATCCCATCCGGTCTGCCACGGACGTCGCGAGGCTCCGGCCGCTGGTGCCAGAGGACGTCCCGTACGTCTCCAAAGCGGTGTCGAGCGTGGTCGCCGAGCTCGGCGACAAGCCGCTGATCGGCTTCGCGGGCGGTCCCTTTACCCTCGCGAGCTACCTGGTGGAGGGCGGCCCGTCGAAGAACTTCGAGCTGACCAAGTCGCTCATGTACGGCCAGCCGGCGCTATGGGCGGACCTCATGAGCCGGCTAGCCGACATCACCACCGGCTTCCTTCAGGTGCAGGTCGCCGCTGGGGCGAAGGCGATCCAGCTGTTCGACTCCTGGGCAGGGTCGCTCAGCCCAGATGACTACCGCGCCAGCGTGCTGCCGTACAGCAGGCGGATCTTCGCCTCGCTCAGCGCCAGTGGCGTGCCCCGGATCCACTTCGGCGTGAGCACGGGCGAGTTGCTCGGCGCCATGGGCGAGGCCGGCGCGGACGTCGTGGGGGTGGACTGGCGCGTACCGCTGGATGAGGCCGTGAGCCGGGTGGAGCCAGGCAAGGCGCTGCAAGGCAATCTGGATCCGGCCGTCTTGCTTGCGCCGTGGGAGGTTATCGAGCAGCGAGCGCTGCAGGTGCTCGAGCGGGGGCGGACAGCCGAGGGGCACATCTTCAACCTCGGGCACGGCGTGCTGCCGGACACGAACCCAGACATCCTGGCCAGACTGACCGAGCTGGTGCACACCGCGTCGGCCCGGTTAGCGTCCGGCTCCGAGGAGTCGTCTTCCCGGGCCAGCACGGCGGGAGGTTCGGGGGGGTCGTCCTCGCGGGCCAGCACAGCCTGAGCTCGTTCGATCCGTCAGCCTGCGGTCGACTCCCCGGCCCGGCGCCGGAGGTACCGTCGCCTGCCTGCATATCCCAGGCCGGCCAGCACCGCGGCGATGACGAAGAACGGCAGCGCCGCACCCACGGCTGTCAGCAGCCAGCCGCCCGCGTGCCGCAGCGCCCGCCAGCCGGCCAGCAGGCCGGTCAGGAAGCTGTGCTTCGCCGGCTTCTTATGCGGGGCCGGGGGTTGCGGGCTGACCAGTGTCATGGCCACCGTCGCGTAGCTGGTCTCGCCGTTCAGCGCGCGCTGCTGTGCCAGCAGCGAGTTCAGCGTCGACTGATCCGCGCTGATCTGCTGCTGCACTTGCAGCAGGTCGGCGACGGAGGCCGCGTGCTGCAGCAGCCCGTCCAGCGCGTTGATCGCGTCCTGCTCCGACGTCACCAGGCTGTTCACGTTCGCGACTTCCTGTGTCACATCCGTCGCCTGCTGGCTCATGTGGAGTTGCTTGCCGAGTGCGGGCGAGGAAAGCTGCGCCAGCGCTGCCGGATAGGCAGGAACAGGGATCTTCACCGTGATGCCGATCGTCTCGCCCGCCGTGCTGGAGCCTCCCGAGCCGGCGGTCTCATTGGAGACGTAGCCGCCCACGGCCTCGACGATCGCGGTGACCCGCCTGGCCGCCGCGGTCACGTCCCTGGCACGCACCTCGATCGACGCCGTGTAGATGATGCTCTCGTCAGACGGGGCAAGATTGGCGGTTAGCCCGGCCGGACGACCTGCCGCGGACGCCCCCTGGGCGGCTGAAGATCCGCTAGCCGCGTGCGGTGCCGCGAGCACGCCTCGCGGCGCGGCGGCTCCGGGCGACGACGCGGATGTGCTGCTGCCGCCCGCGCACGCGGCGAGGAGTAGGCAGCCTGCGAGCAGGATGACGCCGCCGAATGCGCAGCGCCGGGCGTGCACCGTAGTGGTCATGCACCTCGGACGCCGCGCCCGGCTACGGGGTTCCGGCGCCGCGATAACGATTCCGACACTGGCGATAATCGATGCTGTGGCATTCCCGAAGATCGAGCTGCACGTTCATCTCGAAGGAACGGTCCGCGCGAGGACGCTGCTGCAGATAGCCAGACGCAACGACCTGGCACTGCCCGCCGACACCGAGGCGGGACTGCTCGAGCTGTACGAGTTCACCGACTTCGCTCACTTCGCGCAGGTGTGGCAGCTGACGACCGGCGCGCTGCGGCGGGACCGGGACTTCCGTCAGGTGCTGGTCGACTACGCGGCCGAGGCCGCGAGCCACGGGGCTGTCTATCTGGAAGGCATCATCACGCCGTCCGAGCACGTCGCCAGGGGAGCGGACTGGGACGAGGTTTACTCCGGGTACTGCGACGGCCTGCAGGAAGCGTACGAGGAGCACGGCGTGCACGTGCGGCTCACGCCGGACGCGAACCGCGGCTACCCCGTCGAAGCCGCCGTGCTCACCGCCCGGTACGCGGTGGCGTACGCCGGGCGCGGGGTCGTGGGCCTGGGCCTCGGCGGAATGGAAGCAGAGTACCCGCCAGAGCCATTCGCGCGCGCCTTCGCCATCGCGCGTGATGGCGGTCTCGGCTCGGTGCCGCACGCCGGAGAAGTGGCCGGGCCATCCTCGATCCGCGGGGCGCTGGACGCGCTCGGCGCCGACCGGCTGCGGCACGGGATCCGCGCCATGGAGGAACCCAGCCTGGTTCGAGAGCTGGCCAGACGCGGGATCGTGCTCGACGTCTGCCCGATCTCGAACCTGCGGACCCGGGTGGTGCCATCACTCGCGGTGCATCCGCTGCCACACCTGGTCGCAGCCGGCGTGCCGTGCTCGGTGTCGACCGATGATCCGGCCATGTTCGGTACCGATCTCAGCGCCGACTACGCCGCGGCTGCCGAGCTCGGCGTTGGCCCACGGCAGTGTTACGACGCCGGGCTCCGCGGCGCGCTGTGCGACGAGCGTACGCGCAGCGAGCTGGAGCGCATCGGCGCGGATTTCGACTGGGCGGGCGTGGCCGCTGCGGGAGAGTCGCGGTGACCGCGCCGGGGACGGCTCCGCAGGCGTCGAGCCAGGCCGCGGCGACCACAGGCAGGCCGCCCTCGATAGCGATCATCGGCGGCGGCGTCGCTGGTCTCGCTGCTGCCTTTCTGCTCAGGGACGCCGACCTGGCCGTGACGGTGCTTGAGGGGTCGCCGAGCCTCGGCGGCAAGCTCGCGGTGTCGGAGGTGGCCGGCATACCCGTCGACGCCGGAGCCGAGGCGCTGCTCGCCCGGCGGCCGGAGGGCACCGGGCTCATCGCCGAACTCGGTCGCACGGAGGAGCTTGAGCTGCCGGGAACGACATCGGCCGGCATCTGGACGCGCGGCCGCGTCCGCCAGTTGCCGCGCCGCCAGTTCATGGGCGTGCCGGCCGACTTCGGCGAGCTGGCGGCGACCGGAATCGTCTCGGCCGAAGGAATGGCCCGGGCCCGGCAGGACCTGACGCTTCCCGGCACGCAGTCAGGTGCCGATGAGTCGGTGACGAGCCGGGTCGGCGGCCGCCTCGGGTCCGAGGTCGTGGATCGAATGGTGGAGCCGCTGCTCGGTGGCGTCTACGCGGGCCGCTGTGACGACTTGTCGTTCTACGCAACCTTGCCCGCGCTGGCTGAGGCGGCGCGCGGTCATCGCTCGCTGGCGGCGGCGGCGGCGTCGCTGCTGCCGCCCGCGCCGGCCCCGGGTCGGGGTGCCGATTCGGGTGCGGCGGGCCAGTCCGTACCGCCGCCGGTCTTCACCACGCTGACCGGCGGGCTGGGCACCCTGCCGCCCACCCTCGCGGCCAGGTCGGGAGCGCTGATACGCACCAGCGCGATGGTCCGCGCGCTGGCGCGCACCGCCACCGGCTGGCGGCTGACGATCGGCTCCGCGCACGAGCCCGAGTGGCTCGACGCTGACGCGGTGATCATCGCGGTGCCGGCGACGCCAGCGAGCCGGCTGCTGGCCGGCGTGGCGGCCCAGGCCGCTGCGACACTCGGCGAGATCAGGTACGCCAGCATGGCGATCGTCACGCTCGCCTACCCGATCGCCGCCTTCCCGGAACCGGTGACGGGCAGCGGGTTCCTGGTGCCCGCGGTCGACGGCCGCGCCGTCAAGGCGGTTACCTTCAGCACCGTCAAGTGGCCGCACCTGATCGCGGCTGAGCCCGGCGTGCATGTCGTGCGCTGCTCGGTCGGGCGGCTCGGCGAGGAAGCCGTGCTGCAGCGCGACGACGCGGAACTGGCCGCCCTGGCCGCCGCTGACCTGGCCGACGCGACCGGCGTGCGCGGTGCGCCGGTGGATACCCGGGTGACCCGGTGGGGGGGCGCGCTGCCGCAGTACAGCGTCGGTCACCTCGACCGGGTGGCCAGGATCAGGTCGGCGGTGGCCGCAGTGCCGGGCCTGGCCGTCTGCGGTGCCGCCTATGACGGGGTGGGCATCCCTGCGTGCATCGCCACTGCCCGGCTGGCGGCAGATCAGGTGCTGGCCTACGTTGGCAGCCAGGACGCGTCGAGCTAGCGGCAGGAGCAGCGGGTTGATCGAGCTAGACCGGGACGGCAGCGTCTGGGTGCTGCGGATGCGCGATGGCGAGAACAGGTTCAGCCCTGACCTGCTCGACTCGGTGAACGCTGCGCTCGACGAGGTGGCGGCTAGCCAGGCGCCGCGAGCACTCGTGACGACCGGGACCGAGAAGTTCTACAGCAACGGGCTGGACCTCGACTGGCTCGCTTCGGCACCGGAACGGGCGGGTGAGTACCTGACGATGGTCTACCGGCTGCTCGGCCGGATGCTCGGTTTCCCCGCGCTCACGGTGGCCGCGGTCAACGGCCACGCCTTCGGGGCCGGAGCGCTCCTCGCCGCCGCGCACGACTTCGCCGTGATGCGGGAGGACCGCGGCTACTGGTGCATGCCCGAGGCTGATCTCATGCTGCCGCTGTCGGCGCAGTTCCTGAGCGTGCTGACCGCGAAGCTGCCGACCAGGACAGTCCAGGAGGCGGTAATGACCGGGCGGCGGTATGGCGGCCAGGACGCGGTGACGGCTGGCATCGTGCACCAAGCGGCCGCGGCTGACCGGGTGCTGCCGTCGGCCATCGCCCTGGCGGACGAGCTGGCGGGCAAGGACCAGCGAACCGTGGCCGAGCACAAGCGGCTGCTCTACGGCGCTGCTATCAGCACTCTGCTCGGCGACTGGGCGTGATCGTGCAGCCGCTTCGCTAGCTGCCTGATCCGCCTGATCCAGGCGATGGCTGGCGAGTACCAGCCGGGCACGCTCGCATGCTGGCACAACAAGCCCGCTGGGATCGGCAGGTGAGATTCTTGCGCCATGACCCGGGTAGTGGGTGTGGACGCGTGCGCGGCGGGGTGGATCGGCATCGCGCTGTCGGGCGACGAGCCACTCGCGTTCGTGCAGGCCGAGATCAGCGAGCTGGTCGCGGTGGCCGCAGCGGACGGCCCGATTGACGCTGTTGCGATCGACATACCCATCGGCCTGGCCGACAGCGGGCCGCGGCAAGCGGACCTGCTAGCCAGGAAGGCGGCCGGACCGCGCTGGGCCTCCGTGTTCGTCACCCCGGTTCGCAAGGCGGTGCTCGCTGACAGCTACCCTGGCGCGCTCGCCATCAGCCGCCAGCTGACCGGCAGCGGCATCTCCAGTCAGGCGTACCGGCTGCGCGAGAAGATCCTTCAGGTAGATGGCTGGCGGCCGGTGGCGCCGTGCCCGGTCATCGAGGCGCATCCGGAGCTGAGCTTCGCGGCCATGGCGGGCGCGCCGCTGGTGGATGGAAAGTCAACGTGGGCGGGTGCCGTCCGGCGTCGCCGGCTGCTGGCAAATGAGGGCATTGACCTTTCTGGTGATCTTGGCCTGACCGGGCTGCGGGTCGGTGTCGATGACGTGCTTGACGCTGCCGCAGTCGCCTGGACGGCGCGGCGGTATGTAGCAGGCGCCGCGCGGCGCGTGCCCGCCAAGGCGGAGCGGTTCAGCGACGGGGTGGACTGCGCGATCTGGAGCTGACGGCCCGCTCCCGGCAATTCCGTTGCGAGGCTGAGAGCCAGACTGCGAGGATCCGCGCGTGGCCGTCCACCTGATCCGCGCCGAGGGCCTGCATCCCACGGCCTACGTCGCCTCGGCCGACCAGGGTGACCTGCCCGATGTCTGCCAGTTGGTCAGGGCCGCGTTTGGCGCGCACGACGCGCCGAGCACGCTCCTCGGCGTCGCCGTTTGCAAGGGCGGTACAGAGTGCCTGCATACCTGATCCGGTCGGCGGAACTCTATGCCGGCGCTCCCTACGCCTATGCTGCAGTCACGCCGCCCGGAGCTCTCATCTTCACCGCCGGTGCCTGCCCGATCGACCAGCAGGGCCAGGTGACCGCGCCGGGCGACTACGTGAAGCAGGCCGAGCTCGCGGTCGCCAACCTGAGGACCGCGCTGCGCGCAGCCGGCGCCAGCGTGAGCGACGTGGTCAAGAGCACCGTGTACGTCGCGTCGGCGGAGCAGAGCGATCTGGTCGCCGTCTGGAATGTCGTGCACGCGGCGTTCGGCGAGCACGACGCGCCAAGCACCCTCCTTGGCGTCGCTGCCTTGGGCTACAGCGGTCAGCTGGTCGAAATCGAGGCGGTGGCCGCGATTTCCCAAGGCTGACTCGCGCTCCGTGCAGCTCCGTAAACTCGAGTAAGCTGCCCGGCGCTGGCACGGCGCGCGCTGACGGTGATCATTCCGTCGCGAGTCACCGGTTCTAGGCCGCCAGGGCGGGGGCGAAGAAGTCGGTGAGCAGTTGCGTGACGCGCGCTGGCTCGTCGTGATGGACCCAGTGCGAGGCGGGCAGGCGCTCCACGCGGTCAAGGTTGGGCACGTCATCGTGGTCGGGCTCGGCCAGCTCCTCGCCGAGGTAGCGGTCGCGCTGCCCCCAGATGACGAGCGTGGGCGCCTGGATCGGGCGGAGCTGCGCTTCGGGGTTCTTCTTCCGCACTGAGGCCCGGTAGTAGTTGATCATTGCGGTGGCTGCCCCCGGCTGCGACCAGGCCTCGACGTAGCGGTCGATCTCCTCGGGCGTATAAGGCGGGCTGGCGTCGCGAAGGAAGTGCCGGAAGAACTCCCAGTGATCGGCGTGCACGACGCTCTCGGGCAGACCCGGGAGGTCGAAGAAGAAGAAGTACCACGACTTCCGCAGCTGTCCGGGATGGTGCAGTCCCTGCAACAGCTTCCGCGGGTGGGCCGCGTTGAGGATGGCGAGCCGGTCCACGACCTCCGGGTAGCTCATCGCGGTAGCCCAGGCGACCGAGCCGCCCCAGTCGTGACCAACTACCAGCGCGGACTGCGCGCCCCGTTCCCGGATGAGACCGCGGATATCGGCCGCCAGGGGATCGGTGTCGTAGGCCGCGACCCCGTCCGGCCGGGATGACAGGTTATACCCGCGCATGTCGGGCGCGACGACGCGGAATCCCGCTGCGGTGAGCGGCTCGATCTGCTGTCGCCAGCCGTACCAGAACTCGGGGAATCCGTGCAGCAGGACCACCAGCGGCCCCTCGCCGGCCTCGACGTAATGCAGTCTCTGGTCGCCGATATCGGCGTAACCCTCACGAAGCTCACTACGCGCGCCCTGCATAGCGCCCCCCGGTGAAACACGCCGAAGTCTAAGACCCAGTGGTGCCCGCAAAGAGCCTCGCTCAACCCGCCAGCCACAGGCTGCGCGAACCAGGCAAACCGGACGCTCGTCGAGATCGAAGCCGTGGCGCTGGCGGGGTCCGCCACCGAGGCCGCTGGCTCAGTCTGGCGTCCTAGCGGACTCCGCGCGCGGCCGGCCTGGCCTGCGCATGGGGCCGGCCCGCCTTGGCAGCCGGCCGGCCTCTGCCAGTGCCCGCCGGAGCAGAAACTCGATCTGAGCATTCGTGCTGCGCAGCTCGTCGGACGCCCACCGGGCCAGCGCGTCGTGGACGGCCGGGTCGAGCCGGAGCAGGATGCCCTTGCGCTCGCTCACCGCGGTTCCGTGCCCGTTCTCACCAGTGTCCAGCCGTTACTGATAGAGGGAGCCGGTGTTGACCACCTGCTGGGTCGCCTGCTCACTGCACAGGACTACGAGCAGGTTGGACACCATGGCGGCTTTCCGCTCTTCATCTAGCTCGACGACGCCCTCCTCCTCGAGCCGCTTGAGCGCCAGCTGCACCATGCCAACTGCGCCCTCGACGATGCGCTGCCGGGCACCCACCACGGCGCTCGCCTGCTGTTGGCGCAGCATCGCTTGCGCGATCTCCGGGGCATAGGACAGCCGGGTGAGGCGGGATTCGATGATCTGCACACCCGCAGGCCGGACGCGGTCGGCGAGTTCGGCCGACAGTCGCTCGGTGATCTCCTCCGCGTTGTCGCGCAGCGACATCCGCTCGGTACCGCGGTTGTCGTACGGGTAGCTGTTGGCGATGTGCCGTACCGCGGTCTCGATCTGGACAGTGACGAAATCCGGGTAGTTGTTGATCGAGTAAATGGCGCTCCCCGTGTCCCGGATCTGCCAGACCACGACGGCAGCGATCTCGATCGGGTTGCCGTCAGCGTCGTTAACCTTGAGCTGCGCCGACTCCTGGTTGCGAAGCCGAGTGGAGACCTCGATGCGGTTGGTGAAGGGATTGACCCACTTCAGGCCGGAGTCACGGACAGTACCGCGGTACCGGCCGAACAGCTGGATCACCCGAGCCTGGCCGGGTACCACGGGCACCAGGCCGCGCAACACCGTCCCGCCACCGAGCAGCAGCAGGACGCCCAGCCAGATCAAGGCGGCGCGGGTGTCCGCGCCGTACCGGCCGGCCAGCCAGAACGAGACGGCCGCCGCGACCAGAATGACGAGGCCGGCGAAGAGCATGGGGATGCCGGGCAAGAACCAGCCTGCGCGCTCGGTAACCGGCTGGCTGGGGCGCTGGGTCGTCTCCGCGCTGAGAACTTGGGTCGCCATCGAACCCACCTCCAACTGAAGTTGCTGATAACACACTTCTAGCATAGTGATATCAGATTAGTTGGCAAGTCCCTAGTCAGGCCGTCATTCTGGCCAGACCGACGGTCGGGCTCAAGCTGCAGCCGACGCATATCGCTCTGGTAGACATGAGGGCATGGCTGGGAACGAAGGGCCGTCGGCCCGTCCGAAGGCACGCGAGCTCAACGAGCTCATCCGCTACACGATGTGGTCGGTTTTCCGGGTGAGCGCACGCGGCGGGCTGGACAGCGCGGCCCTGCAGGCTAAGAACGGCAGGGCTGGCCTGGCGGCCGAGATCACCGAGCTGTGCCAGCAGGCTGCCGGCAAGGGCCTGGTCACCCGCGGCTGCTATGACCTGCAGGGGCTGCGGGCGGATGCGGACTACATGTTCTGGTGGATCGCCCCGACCGCGGACGACCTGCAAGAGATGTACGCCAGGTTCCGCCGGACCGGTCTCGGCCGTGCCAGCGATCCGGTCTGGTCAGCGATGGCGCTGCACCGGCCCGCCGAGTTCAACAAGAGCCACATCCCCGCGTTCCTGGCCGGCGAGGAGCCAAAGAACTACGTCAGCGTCTACCCGTTCGTCCGCTCCTACGAGTGGTACCTGCTCGAGGATGCCGAGCGCCGCGAGTTGCTGGCCGAGCACGGCATGATGGCCCGCGAGTACCCGGATGTACGGGCGAACACGGTGGCCTGCTTCTCGCTGAACGACTACGAGTGGATGCTCGCGTTCGAGGCCGACGAGCTGCACCGGATCGTAGACCTGATGCGCCGCCTGCGCGGTGCCAGGGCCCGCCGGCACACCCGGGTCGAGATCCCGTTCTTCACCGGCCGCCGCAAGCCGGCTGACGAGCTCGTGGCGGCGCTGCCGTGACGACCCGCGCGTAGTGAAGGTCCTGTTCGGCCGGGAGCACATCAGTGCCGACCTGTCGTGGGCCCAGCTAGCTCAGCTCCTGCCCGGCTGGGAGCTGGCCACGTGCAGGCCCGGTGAGCTGGCCGCCAACCTCGACGGCGTCGACGTTGTGTGCCCGTTCGGAGCGCGGGTCACCGCTCCGGTCATCGAGGCCGGATCGTTCGGCCTGGTTCACCAGTTCGGCGTCGGCCTGGAGAACGTGGACGTTGAGTCGGCGACCGAGCACGGCGTGCTGGTCGCCCGGGTGCCCGGGGACGCCAGCGGAAACGCCGACAGCTGCGCGGAGCTCGCCGTCCTGCTCCTGCTGGCGCTGACCCGCCGGCTCGACGAGTCCAGGGCGATCGTGGCCGAGCGGCGGTGGCCGGAGCGGCCGGTGGGCCGGTCCCTGCTCGACGCGACCGTTCTCATCGTCGGGCTCGGCGCGATCGGCGTGGCGCTGGCGCGGCGGCTTGGGCCGTTCGGGCCCCGCCTGCTCGGCGTGCGGGCACGGCCGGAGCTAGGCGGCCCGGCTGAGATCGAGCAGGTCGCGGGCCCGGACCGGCTGACCGAGCTGCTGGCTGAGGCGGATGCCGTGTTGTGCTGCGCGGAACTCAATGCGGCAAGCGCGGGCCTGTTCGGCACCGCGCAGTTCGCCGCGATGAAGCCGGGTGCGCTCTTCGTGAACGTGGCTCGCGGCGGGCTCGTCGACGAGGCAGCGCTGCTATCGGCGCTGGAGTCAGGTCAGCTCGGCGGGGCCGGGCTGGATGTCTTCGCCCGCGAGCCCGCCGACCCGGAGGACCCGCTGGTGCGGCACCCGAACGTGATCGCAACCCCGCACGTGGGCTGGCACACCGGGTTCATGTTCCGCAAGACCGGCGAAGTCTTCGCCGCAAACCTGCTCCGCTACGGCCGTGGTGAGCGGCCGCGATGGAGCATCAACGCCCCGGCCTTCGACCGGTCGCGCGCGAGCTGAAGCTGCGGCAGCCAGCGGTCGCGCCGCGCAAAATACGCATGTGGTTACACAGGGTCGCGGCTTGTGTCGTATCTGTAGCCAACCCGCCTTCGCCGTGCTTGGCTGCAGGTGAGGACCAGTGGGGACTGGTCTGGATATGAGGACTTGTTATGACCGCCGGATCACAATCGTCCCTGACACCGGAAATGGCTCGCCGTCTCGCCACGCTGCTCGCTCCGCACCTAGTCGCGATGCGCGCGGTACTGGCTGGCACGAGCTACGCGGAGCCGTGCGCAAGCTCACCTGATCCTGCTGCCGCGCCCGCTATTTCGCCTGCTACCACGATCTTCATCGCCGGAATGCTCGACAGCGTCTCGGCATAGGAACTCGCCCAAGAATGGCTGCCGGATTGGTGTCTTCGCGACTAGTGCTGAGTTATCGTAGCGAGCAGTGCAAGCGCTGCCGCGAGTGCGGGGCATTGCGAAGTCACCTGCCCGGGGGGGTCGGTGTTACGAGAGGCAGGAATACATGACTACTGCCACCAGTGCGCTCGGGTTGCTACGGCGCCGGCGCCACGGCCGCGTCGGGCCGGCGCTGTGCCGGGCCTGTCCGGATTGCGGGTTACCGATCCGGGATCGCGAGGCCGCCAGGCTCGGCTTCTGCGACCGTTGCCGCGATTTCACCGGCATGTGCGGAGCGGGCCGGAAGATCGTCTGCCCGGACATGATGACCAATACCACATGGCACACCCCCTGCACGCGCCTCGGCGCGCACGCCTGGGAGGTCACGCTGGCCAGGGGTCCGCGGCTGACGTTACTGTGCGAGCCGCATGACGAGCAGATGAGATCGGGCGAGATGCCGTGGGTCAAGCTCGCCATTCCGGTCCGCCAATAGCGTCACCGGGCCGCTCCTTAGGTGCAGCCGGCTCGGCGGTCCGCTGGTTGTCGGGTCGCGGCTTCAGGCCGGCTTGCGCAGGAACCCGGTCAGGCGATCCAGCGGCCAGGTCGTGATGACGTCCGCTGCGGCGAGCCAGCCGCGCTGCGCGGTCGCGACGCCATACTGCAGGTTGTCCAGTTCGCGGACCGCGTGTGCGTCGCTGTCGATGGCGAACTTCACGCCGGCGTCGCGCGCCGCCCGGATGTGCGCCGACGGGAGGTCGAGCCGGGCCGGATGGGAGTTGATCTCGAGCGCTGTGCCGGTCCGCGCGCAGGCGCGGAACAGCTCGTCCAGGTCGACGTCGACGGGCGGGCGGCGGCCGATCTTGCGGGTCAGCGGGTGTCCGATGATATTGACGTGCGGGTTCTCGCACGCAGTCAGGAACCGCCTGGTCATGTCCCGCCGCGGCAGGTCGAAGTGCGAGTGCACCGACGCGACGCAGACGTCGAACCCAGCCAGGAAGTCCGGCGGCCAGTCCACGGTGCCGTCAGGCGCGATGTTGA